>Ga0190270_10000037_pt1 | contig 80621 bp, 61 predicted proteins | sample Popmic320T_FD_133748 | JGI IMG/M metagenome (GOLD analysis project Ga0190270, IMG submission 133748) | Populus adjacent soil microbial communities from riparian zone of Weber River, Utah, USA - 320 T | ecosystem: Environmental > Terrestrial > Soil > Riparian zone | place: USA: Utah | collected...
CCAAACTGCACACAAACATGTGCATGCTTGCCGGCGACAGCCCTCGACATCAGTCACCCGCTTCGCAAATCGCGTTTTCCACAGCTCCGACGCGAATCATTTCAACATGGTGAGAAATGCGGGTTAGTAGCCCTTCTCCCCGCGTCGAGCGGGGAGAAGGTGGCCAACGGCCGGATGAGGGGCCGTGCCACAGGCCAAGCACAAGCGTCCTGCTAGACTCGCCTCTCGTGCGACGCTGGCGCATTCTCCTGCCCGCCCTCGGCGCGGCCCTCCTCGCCGCGGCCGTCGCCTTCATCTGCAGCAAAGCCATTCCTCGCGAGGCGTTCCTGTCGACGCACGACGTCTGGTTCGAAGGCGACCTGCGGCGCGTCTTCGCAAACATGGTGGACCGGAATAGCGATCACTACCGCTCCAAAGTTCACCCGCTCTTTTCGCTCGTGGCGTATGCGATGACGTGGGTGCCGCGGCGCGCGTTGTCGCTCGATCCGGTACTCTCGGTGCGGATCGTGGGGGCGGCGGTGGCGTTCGCGTGGGGATTCCTGCTGTACCGGGTGCTGCACGTCATCACGCGCAATGTCGCGGCGGCGTTGCTGCTCACGTGTACGGCGCTGGCGAGTGCGTCGTTCCTGTTCTGGGCCACGGTGCCGGAGACCTACATCTTCGGGTCCGCTTGCGTCCTGTTCGCGCTGCTCGTGACGCTGAAGCCCTCCGAGGGGCGGGTGACCGGGGCGATCGCCTCGACGCTGGCGTTCACCCTCACGAACGTCATGGCCGGACTGGCGGCGGCGGTCGTCACGCTGCCGTGGCGGCGGGCGTTGCAGGCGGCGGCGAATGCGCTCTGCATCGTGGTCATCCTCTGGGGCGTGCAAAAGTACGTGATCCCGTCGACGCAGTTCTTCATCGGCGACAAGGAAGAGAAGGACTACATGTTCCGCCTGGACGGAGAGCGGGTCGCCTCGGTGGCGCGTTCGTTCGTCGTCACCTCGATGGTCATGCCGACGCCGGCGCACGAGACGCGCTATTACCAACCGGAGGCGATCCTCTTCACGCAGCACGCGCCGGTGTCCGGCTGCGCCGCGATCGTGGCCTGGCTGGCCCTGCTCCTCCTCGGCATCCTCGGCTTACGCGACGCCGCGGACGTCCGCGCGCTGCGCATCGCACTGCTGCTCACGCTGGCCGGACAATTCGCGCTGCACGTCGTGTACGGCGAGGAGACCTTCCTCTACTCTCTCCACTTCATGCCGCTCCTGGTGCTGCTGGCGGCATTCGCCTTCCGCACCCCCTTCCGCGCGGTGGCATTCGGCCTCACCGCCGCGCTGCTGCTCACAGCGGCACTGAACAACGTGCAGCAGTTCAACGATGCGCGGACGTTTGCAGCTCGACCGGCACATCATCAGACGCGAGCCTCACATCCATCTCCCTGAGCAGCGTCTTGATCGGGATGACCCACGTTCGGTCCGAGTACCCGCCCCAGACGAGCCCGACCACTTGCCCCTTGTCGTTGAGGACCGGCGCACCGGTATTGCCTGGATTGACGGGAAAGTCGGTGACGAGATCTTCGTCGAAGTCGATTCGCAGGAGATGCCCTTCAACCGCTCCCGATCCGCGCCCGACGAAACGAAGGGTGTCACCTGGCTGCGGGTCTTCGTCCGCGATTTGATTGATATTCGTGATGATGGGCGTGCGCGGATCGATTTCGATGCCGGGGAGAAGCTTCGCGATGGCGGCGGAGCGGAACTCGTCCTCGCCGGCGCGCGTCAGTACTGCGACCTGATCCACGGGAGCAGCGCCGTCGTCCATCGGACCAGGTTGCAAGACCGGCGTTCCGACGTCGTCGCCGAGCACATAACGGAACCCGAGCAGATACCGGTCACCCGCAGCGTCCTGAACGAAACAGCCGAGGCTACCGCTGCCTACGAAGAAACTTTCTCCGTCGTCTTTGTAGCCGCCGACGCTCAGGCCGGGGTGGATTGGGCGTGTCCGGTCAGCCAGCTTGAGTTGTTCGGCGGGGGCGAGAGCGAGATAGGTCGCTTCGTCCTCTGCGGCCCCGGGGTTCGTTAGCTCCCTCTCGAGAAGTTCTCGGAGCTCGCCCGACGCCGCCACGAAGTTGGCGAGATTGTCCGCCGCCTTTTGTGCCTCGCCTTCCGCCCGCAGGCGCTCGGTTTCGGCCGCCTTCAATGCGTTGTCTTTGTCCTCGAGCAACGCGGTCTGTTCCGCCATTAACTGCTCGGCGCGCCGTGTTTGCTCTTCGGCGATGCGACGCTGGCTCTCGGCCCGCCTCTGTGCGTCCGTGGCCTCACTCAGCGCGGTCGCCAGCGCAACGCTTTGCTCCTGAAGCGCAGCGCTTTGAACCGTCAAAGCGGTATTCTTTGCTTCGATGATCTCGTTCTTTTGGCGAATCGTCTGCGAGACGTGCCGTTCGTAAGCCGCCTCCTGTGCCCGGTACTTGCTGAGCGCTTCCGACTGTCTCAGTTGTAAACGGAAGAACAGCACTGTGGTGATCGCCGCGACGAAGCCGAGTACGACGAGCGCGGTGATGGCGCGCTTCCGCCGGCGCTGCCAGCCCTTGTTTTCGAGGTCGAGGCGTTCGAGCCGGGCGCTGCTCGCTTCGACGAGCTCCTCGACGATGCTGCTGATCCCGATCTCGACCGCCTCGGCGGTGCTCATCCACCGTTTCGCCTCCACGATCTGCGCCGCGTCCAGGAAGCCGCTTTCGCGGTTGAAGCCAATCCAGTCGGTCGCCAGCTTTTCGTAGTGGCGGAGAGTGGCGAGATTCGCTTTCCCCTGCTCGAGCCACCCCACCAGCGTCGGCCAGTTGCGCACCAGCGATTCGTGTGCGACTTCGATCTGCGTATCGCCGTCCGTCTTGCCCGGCGTCCGACGGATGAGGCGCGCCTGGACGAGGCGGTCGAGCACGCGTGTAATCCCTTCGTGGTTGTCGCCGAGGCGATACAGTTCGGCCTCGCGAATACGGTTGCGCATCAACTCGACGCCGGGACTGAAGCGGACGATCCGGAGAAGAATGCGCTTGGCGATCTGCTGGTCCTGATACAGGAGAGACGACAGCACGGCGTCCGCGGTCTTTTCCAAAGCACCTCTGCTCCCGCCCAGCCTGCGGTAAGCGGCCATGGTCAGACGGTTTCGTTCGCGCTCGTCCCACAACTTCAGGAGCGTGAACTGCAGCAACGGAAGGGCGGCAGGTTCGCCCAGCGTGTCACGGACGAGAGCATCGACCAGCCCTTCGTCGAACTTCAATCCCACCAGACTGGCCGGGCGCTCGATGGCCTCGCGCAGTTCGGCGGCATTGAGAGGCGTGATGCGAACCTCGCCGGCTTCGAACAGCGGCTGCAGCAGCGGGAGTTTCGGCAGATAGAGCTCGTAGTCGCTGCGCATCGTGACGACGATCGTGTGCCGGTTGTCCGGCCGCTGAACGACGGCGGCGATATTCGCGGAAAGCGCCTCCCTCGCGGCCGGGTCGTCGCACAAGGTGAAGAGCTCCTCGAACTGGTCGATGACCACAATGCCCGGCACGACGGCCTCATCGAGACGGATCGCAAGATGGTGGGGATCGCCGCGAAAACGGGTGGTTTCCGCATCGACGTCGCCATCGACGAAGAACGCGGCCAAAGCGCGCAGCGGGTCGGATCCGGGGACGATCGGCGGATAGAGCTTCCACGACTCGCTTCCGTCGATCTCGCCACGCCGCATCGCAGGGAGCAATCCGCCCATGACCACGGATGATTTACCGCTGCCCGACTGCCCCAGCACGGCCACGAACTTTCTGACATGAATCCGGTCGAGCAGGACCTGTACGAGACGCCGCCTGCCGAAGAAAAAGTCGCCGTCGGCCTCGCGGAACGCTTCCAGCCCGACGTAAGGACACGCTTCGTCCGGCAGCATCGGCACGAGCATGGGATTGAAGTCTTCGAGCGCGATCGGCTCGACGTCGACTTCAGCGCGATAGAGGGTGGTGGTCCAATAATCGATGAGCGCCTGCGCGGCGTCGCGGTGGGACTCGGCGTCGAGAATCGCGCCGGTCGCGCGCGCGCGCCCGATGAAGCCTTGCACGTCGTCGCGCAGGTGAATCAGCTCGGTCTCGCGCTGCCTCCGGAGCAGCAGGTTGTGCGAGGTCCTGAGGTCGAGGAAGGTCGGGAAGCCGGGGCCGCCGCCGGATACGTATTGCTGCGATTGGAGTTCGCTCATGACAGTACCCTCACAATCGTCGCCAGCGGCTCGCCGACTTTGCGCAGCTCGTCGCACTGGCGTTTCAACATCGAATCCACGCGGAAGAAGCGGTCGACGGCCTGACGGCGGTAGAGGCGGAAAAAGCGCTGCAGTTGGCGCGGCTCGTTGGCCGAGAGCGCCGAGTCGATGCGCTGCTCCTCGCGCCGCAGTCCGATCGCCCATTCCGCGTTTCCGGCCAGGACCCCGACCTTCAACTTGACGACCGCCCAGCTCTCGGCCAGCTCGGACGGATCCGAGGCACAGCGGCGGAGCTCCGTGTCGGCTTCCTGCCAGTCGTCGTGGTCGCGCACCAGCAGCCGGAGGTTCTCACGGAGTTGCTCGACCGCATTGCGGACGTCGCGTACTTCGCGCAAGGTGGCCTCGTCCAGCTCCGCCGCTTCACCGTGCTCGCAGATGTAGCCCATGGCGATGCTGACTTCGGTGAGGTTGAGCTGCCGAGCCGCGGCATTGAGCCTGACGTTGATCTTGGCGGACTGCAAGCCGAGTACGCGGTCGATGGTCTTGGCAGCGGCCTTCAACTCCTGCTCGTCGCGGGCCGCGACCGCGCTGAACGCGCGCTGGTACGCGCTTTCGAGCTCGTCCACCCAAACGAGCGAAAGATCGTTGAACGACGTCCTTGAAGTGACGCGGCCGATCTCGTCGAGGATCAGCCGCAATTCCTGCAGATGCAGTGTGAGGTCGTCGGCGGCTTGATCGTCGTCTTCGAGTGAGCTTGCTTCGCGGACGATTTCCTCGTAACAGTGCAGTTGGAGGTAGTGGAGCTGGTCGTGGATGTCCTTGAAATCGGCCAGACGCTGAATGGACTCGCAGACCTGTTCGAACCGGAGCCGGAATTCCTCGAGTGCGTGCCTGACGCGGTCGTTCTTCAGCCGGTCGACCAGCCCGCGCAACCTGCTGCCGGGGGGATACTCCGGCGGTGTTTGCGCCTTCGGCGCGGCGACCGGCAGTTGCGCTTCCGCCGCCGACTGAACGAGCACCGCCGCATCAGAGTCGTCGTCGCGGATGTCGCGGATGAGGCGCGTCATCTGCTCCGTGAAGTTCGTGCCGTCCACAAACTCCGCACGCGTGCGGATCTCGATCTGCCACGGCGGCTGGCAAGGCTTCAGGAGAAGCGGCATCAAGCGCCCCTTCGTTCCTGTCGCGTCGAGATAGCTGGTCAGAATCCCTTCGTACTGCGCCCACTGGCTGTTGACCCAGTCCGGCGTCAGCACCACCAGCGTCCGGCGCGAAACACGGACGGCGTGCTCCATGTTCTGCATAGAGGTCCGACCAATCTTGAACTGCTTGTCGGTCAGAACCTTGAGGCGGTGCTCCAACAGCTCTGGCAGGAGCACTTTTTCGATCCAGTCGCTATCGTTGTGGCTGTAGCTGATGAAGACGTCGTACTCGTACGTGTCCGTCGGTTCCAAAGGCGTCGCCATAAAGCTGGTCCTCAGGCCCGCCACCAACGATTGCACGCCGCGGCGGGGCGTCAAATTGTGATGATTGGCGTAAGTATACGCCTGCTCGTTTGCGGAAGGTGCGAGCGGTTTCCGTCAGCTCAGACGGACACCGGCGAGTCCATCAGAACTTCACCAGCGGCCCCGGCAGCATCCGCACGACCAGCGAGAGCCAGCGCCAGTAGCCGGGGACGTAGACCGTGGTGCGGCGGCGCGCAATGGCGGACTGGATGCCACTCGCTACGCTCGTGGCCGAGGCGAAGAGCGGGTTCTGCTTGATCCCCGCGGTCATGGGCGTGGAGACCCAGCCGGGCTTGATCAGGACGATGGAGACGTTCGATTCCGCGAGGCGGTTGCGGATGCCTTCGCAGTAGGCGTGCACTGCCGCTTTCGCGGCGCCGTAGACGTAGTTGCTGCGGCGGCCGCGGTCGCCGGCGACGGAGCCGATCACCGCGATGGTGCCGTGCTTCGCGCTCTCCAGCAGGTTCGCGAAGTGGGCGGTCAGGGCGATGACCGAGGTGGCGTTCAGCTCGAAGGCTTCGCGCTGCGCTTCGGGATCGCGGTCGACGGCTCGCTGGTCGGGCAGCGTGCCGTGAGCGATCAACACGACGTCGATCCCCTCGCCTGCCCTCGCGGCGACCTCGGCATGATTGGAGCGCAGGTCGGTCACGAACGTCTCGACCAGCGCGGCGCCGCGGACGCGGAGGTCGGCGGCGACGGGGTCGAGCCTGGCCGCGTCGCGGGCCACGAGGAAGAGCGTGGCTCCGTCGCGGGCGTACAGCTTTGCCACTTCCTGCGCGATGCCCGACGTCGCGCCGATGATCGCTACTTTCATTGCATCACCCTCCGCCAGAACGACGACGAGAATTGTGGATCGGTGTGACGCCGGAAGTCCTCCCATTGCGGGAAGAAGCGGCGGAAGCGCTCCGGCGCCATGCGCGCATCCTTGGCCGGATAGACCGAGCCGCCGGCGGCTTCGACGAGCGCGTCGCACTGGTCGAGCAGCGGCAGGAGCTCGTCGCCGGCGGCGAAATCCATGGAGACGGTGGTGCCGAGGCGCGGGAAGGAGAGCATCCCCGGCGATTGCAGCGCACCGAACTTCTTGATGACCGTGAGCGAGGAGCCGGCGCGCTTCAGCCGCCCGAGGATCTCGGCGACCGGCTGCATCCCCTGCTCCTCGGGGATGACGAACTGGTACTGCAGGAAGCCGCGGCGTCCGTAGACGCTGTTCCAGTTGGCAATGGCGTCGAGCGGGTAGAAGAAGGGGTCGTAGTGGACCGGCTTCGGGTGCGCGCGGCTCGTGCCGTGAAAGTAGGCGGTGTTGAGGGCCCTCACCGTGGCTCGCGTGAGGAAGGGCGCAACCGGCGCCATGGGGAGCTTGCGGCTGCGTCGGGCCGGCCGTCGGATTTGACGGGGAGAAGACGCGTGGTTGCCGCGGATGAAGAGGCCGCGGGTGCGGAAGGTGTCGAGCCACGCGACGGTGTACTCGTGCGTGGCGTCGGAGGCGGCGGAGAGCGATTCGAACTCGGCGAGGGAGCGGAAGGGGATGCGCTCCTCGACGATGGCCGGCGATTCGATCCTGCGCAGTTGGACCTGGGCGGTGAGAATGAGACCGGTCAATCCGAGGCCACCGACGGTGGCTCGGAAGAGGTCGTCCGTGGGCGTGCAATGGATGCGCGCGCCGTCGGAGCGGAGCAGTTCGAAGGAGAGCACGTGGCGGCCGAATGTGCCGGCGCGGTGGTGATTCTTGCCGTGCACGTCGTTGGCGATGCAGCCGCCGACGGTCACGAACTTCGTACCCGGCGTGACCGGCAGGAACCAGCCGCGGGGGACGAGAACCTGCAGGATGTCGTCGAGCGTTGCGCCGGCTTCGCAGGTCAGCACGCCGGTCTCGTCGTCGAAGGCCAGCAGGTGCGACATGCGCGAGGTGTCGAGCAGCGTGTGGCCGTTGTTCAGGCAGACGTCGCCGTAGCTGCGCCCGAGGCCGTACGGCAGGATGAGATCGTCGAACCGCGGCTCGTAGAGCACGCGAGCCGGCGTCGAACGGATCCATTTCCCCCAGGATTCGTGAGCCATCACACCGCCGCGAAGACGATCAGCGCGATCAGCACGCCGACGACGTAGCTGGCCGGATCGCGCGTGGCGACGACGATCGGGTCGTCCTTGATCGCGCCGCGGTGCGCGAGGAACCACATGTGCGCGATCCAGTAGAGCATCAGCGGGCAGACGAGCCAGAGCAGCCGCGGCGACGTGTAGAGCCGCGCCACCTGCGGGCTGGCGAGATAGAGCGCGAGCACGAGCACGGCCAGGTAGCCGCTCGTCACGCCCATGCTGCGGAGGAGGTCGCGGTCGGCGGTGACGTAACCGCGTCCGGGAGCGGCATCGGCGTCCTGCTTCGCCAGGAAACCGAGGTCGGCGTAGCGTTTGAGCAGGGCCAGGCCGACGAAGAGAAAGACGGAGAGCGCCACCAGCCAGTCCGACACTTCGACGCGGGCGGCGCCGCCGCCGGCGAGCACGCGGATGGTCCAGAGGGCGGAGAGCGCGAGCACGTCGAGGAAGACGCGCCGCTTGAGCCAGAGCGAGTACGCGAGCGAGAGCACGCCGTAACCGGCGAGGTAGCCAACCACCTCGAGCGAGACGCTGTACGCGAGCGCGATGCCGCCCAGCACGAGGATGACGCCAAGGATGGTGGCAATCGCGGGCGACACCGCGCCGGAGGCGATCATGCGGTTGCGCTTGGTCGGATGGGCGCGGTCGAATTCGAGGTCGCGGACGTCGTTGATCAGGTACGTACCGGACGCGGCGAGGCAGAAGGCGGCGAACGCGAGCGCGCTCGCGCGGAGGGCCGCGGCATCGCCGGTGCGGTGCGCCAGCACGACCGGGGCAAAGACGAGCAGGTTCTTCGTCCAGTGCAATGGCCGGAGCGAACGGAGGAGTGCCGTCATCGTCGCGCGGATGATACGGTACGAAGCGAATGGATGAGCGACGTTGGCGCTACGCAACCTACGCGGTCATCGGCATCTGGGTCGTCTTCGCCATCCGGCTGATGATCGCCGACGTGTGGGACGAGACGAACGGCATGCTGGCCTTCTCCAGCGCCGCCATGACGCTCGGCCAGAAGCTCGAATTCGTACTCGCGAAGTCGCTGGGGTTCTGGCGTCCGCTGCCGACGCTCGTCGTGACGCTGGTGCTGCATTTCGTCACCGACTTTGACGTCTCGTGGAGGATCCTGCGCTTCGTCAACCTGGCGTTGCTGGTCGGAGCGCTCGCGGTGCTCATGAACACGTCAAAGGCGGTCTGGACGGAACGCTTCATCTTCGCCATCGCCTTCCTCTTCTCCGGCTCGGCCGTGATCACCGCCGGCTGGTACGCGAACATCTTCGACGCCTCGGTGCTGCTGCTCGTAGCGATCGGGCTGTCGCTGCTGCTGCTGCGCGGGAAGGACCTGGCGGCAGGCGTCGTGTTCGGGGTGGCGTTCTTCTGCAAGGAGTCCGCGGCGCTCGTGCTGCCGTTTCTGCTCGTGCTCCTGGCGGCGCGGCGCATCACCTTCAAGCAGGCGCTGCGCGCCGGCATCCCGGCCGCGATCCTCGGCGCGGTCTACTTCTTCATCCGCTCGAAGATCGTCCCGTTCGGCGGCGAAGGGGACATCCACGGCTTCGCGCCGCAGTACCTCATGCCGACGTTCGTGAACCTCGCGGAGAGCTTCTGGGAGCAGACGCTCAAGAGCCGCGGGTTCCTCGGCTTCTTCTGGCTCGCGCTGTCGCTCGCCGCGCTGAAGAAGCCCCGCCTGATCGCGGCGACGCTGCTCTTCTTCTCGGCCACCGCGGTCATCTACTGGGGGATGTTCAACGAGTACCAGAACGGCGTGCTCGTTCATCACCTCGACTTCATCGGCCGCCTCTACCTGGTCCCGGTGACGCTGGTGCTGTTCCTCCTGGCCATCGAACGGCGCACGCTGGCGATGGCGCTCCTGCTCCTCCCGATCGTCTTCGGCGGCATGGTCACCTGGCGCGACCACGCGCGCTTCCAGCGGATGTACAAGCGGATCTACAGCACCGCCATGCGCGGCAGCGTGACGCCGCTGACGGTCCACTTTCCCCCGAAGCCGCTGGAGGACACGGTGCGCGGCGTGAAGATCGGCGACATCCCGGACGCGTCGGTGACGATCAACGCGGAGACAGGGCGACTCAGCTATCGCTGAGTTGGTGTCGGGTGTCAGGTGTCCGGGGCGTATCGCCTGGACCCCAGGCAGCGTGACTAACCGCTATCGCCGGCCCGGGCATTAGACCCACAGATACCTGACACCCGACACCCGCGCGGAGCGCGCTACCTGCGGTCGAATTCGAGCAGCGGCAGTTTGCGCGCCGGGGCGCCGGGCATGGGGGCGTGCACATCGCCGACGCGCTTCGCGCCGAGCTTGATGTAGAAGCGCTCCGCGTTCGGGTCGGCCACCACCGCGATCACGCCGCGGGCCTCGTTCGTCGCGTGCTCGACGAGCGCGCGGCCGACGCCCTTGCCGTGGCAGCAGGGGTCGACCCACACGTGCTCGAGCATCGCGCCGACGTCCCCTTCCTGCAACTGGCAGACGCCGACCACCCGGCCGTCGAGGGAGGCGACGAAGGTGCGGTGCTTTTCGATGTCGTCAGCAGTGATCGCGAGGTCATCGTGCCAGGCGTCGAGCCATTCGGCCGGATAACCCCAGTGAGCTTTGGCGAGACGCGCGATGTCCGTCGCGCGTTCTGAGTCGGTTGACTGCGCACGACGAATCTCGATTCGCATGAGTCATGCTACAGCAACTGGCGGTGCCAGGAGTCTGCAGCAGGACGTTCCCATGCGCCTTGTCTGACATCGCCGAGGCGCTCCGCGGTCACATCGAAGACCGGCGTTTCCGCGGTTGCCGCATTGCGGAACTTCGCGCGGTCGACGGCGCGTACGGTTTCGCCTTCACGGTAGAAGACGCGCGTGGAGTCGAGGATCTGCACGCCGAGGTCGCTCTCGAGCTTGCGCAGGGTGCCGAACATCCGGTCGATGCTGCAGCCCGACTTCTCGCTGCGCTCGTCGGCCGCGACGACCAGGAAGCTCCCCTCCCGCACCTCCGCCCCGGCCGTGATCGGCGCGCCGTGCGCGTTCCAAGTGTCGAGAAACGTGTCGACGGTGCGCTGCACGTGCGTGCTCTGCTGTTCGTCGAGCGAGGGGGAAATGCCGAAAATCCAGACGTGGGCGTTGTTGCTGAGCTGTTCGATCGGTACACGCATGCTGGCTACTCTAATAAACTGCGCCTCGTGAGTATTTCGAGAATCCTCGACATGTTGAGCGGCAGGCCCGCGGATACGCGGCCGCAACAGCAGCACGACCCCCTCCGTCTCGCCACCGCCGCCATCCTCCTCGACATCGCGTACGCCGACGGCGAGTTCACTCCGGCCGAGGACGGAAACGTGGTCGGCTTCCTGACGCAGCGCTTCGCGCTCTCCCCCGGCGACGCGAAGGAGCTCCTCGCAGCCGCCGACGACATCCGCAGGAACATGGTCGACCACTTCGCGCTGACGCACTACGTCCGCAAGAACGCGCCGCTCAACGAGCGGATCGACATCGTGAAGACGATGTGGCGCCTCGTCTACAGCGACGGCACGCTGAGCGAGTACGAGAACTATCTCGTCCGGAAGCTCGCCGACCTGCTGGGGCTGGAGCATCACGTCATGATCGACGCGAAGTCGGCGGTGCTGCGCGAGCTGGGGCGGTGAACACCGCCATCATCGGCGCCGGCCCGATCGGCATCGAGCTGGCCGTGGCGCTGAAGCAGGCCGGCATCGATTACCTGCACTTCGACGCGGCGCAGATCGGGGCGACGATGCAGTGGTATCCGCTGGAGATGGTCTTCCACTCCAGCGTCGAGCGGCTGGCGATCGCGGGAGTACCGATCCAGGTGCCGGATCAGCAGAAGCCGAAGCGGGAGGAGTACCTCGCCTACCTGCGCGCGGTCGTGCAGCAATTCGACCTCTCGATCCGCACGTACGAGCGGATCGAAGATGCACGCCGGCTGGAGGACGGGACGTTCGCTCTGACGACTGGTCAAGATGTTTACCACGTGCGCAACGTGGTGCTGGCCATCGGCGCCATGCACGCGCCGAAGCTCCTCGGCATTCCGGGGGAGGGACTGCCCCACGTCAGCCACTACTTTCACGACCCCCACACCTACTTCAACAAGCAGCTCCTCATCATCGGCGGGCGCAACTCGGCGATCGAGGCGGCGGTGCGCTGCCAGCGCGCCGGGGCGCAGGTCACGGTCAGCTATCGCCGCGAGGACTTCGATCCTTCGACCGTGAAGTTCTGGCTGCTGCCGGAGATCCGCTCGATGATCCGCGACAACCGCGTGCGGTTCCTCCCGCGGACGACTCCTGTCGAGATTCGCGGTCGGTCGGTGGTGCTCGATCCCGCCGGGGAAGTCCCGGCGGATTTCGTCCTCGCTTTGACCGGCTATCGCCAGGACACGACGCTCTTCGAGATGCTCGGCGTCGACCTGCAGGGCGACGACCGGCGCCCGCGCTACGACGAGAGCACGATGGAGACGAACGTGCCGGGGGTGTTCGTGGCCGGCACCGCGATCGCGGGCTCCCCGCGGGAGCGGGTGAGCATCATCGTGGAGGATTGCCACGTGCACGTTCCGCGAATCGTGGCGCGGCTTTCTGGAGTGCGGTAACGCGAGTTACCGCTCTTACTGTTTTTGTTCGTCCGGCAACGCGAGCAGGTCCAGCCTTCGCTCGTGCCACCAGGCGAGATTGCACCAGCCTCGGTTTGCTGCACGAACAGAAGCAGTCAGAGCGGTAACTGGCGTTACCGCACTCCATGCCGGTGTCCCTACTGCGTGAGCAGCGCGAACCCGATCATCTTGTACAGCAGGCGCGCGCCGACGTTGGCGTCCCACTCGGTCTCGCCCGGCGAGACCTCGCAGAGGTCGAGGCCTACGATGCGTTTGCCGGAGCGCTTGATGGCGCGTAACAGGCCGATTGCTTCGTTCCAGGAGAGGCCGCCGGGGACCGGGGTTCCGGTGCCGGGGCAGAGCGTGGGGTCGAGGCCGTCGATGTCCCAGGAGAGGTAGACGTGCTGCGGAAGGGCGGCCACGATCTCGTCGGCGAGCATGGCGAACGGGGTCCCCTGCTCTTTCCGCGCGGCGAGGCCGGCGTCGTAGAACGTGACGATGCGGCCCTCGGATTCGTCGATCATCCGGCGCTCGGACTGGCCGAGGTCGCGGACGCCGACCTGCACGAGTTTCCCTACCCCGTCGAGCTTGCGCATCACGTTGTTGAAGATCGAGGCGTGCGACCAGGTGAAGCCCTCGTACGCGTCGCGCAGGTCGGCGTGCGCGTCGAGGTGGAGGATGCCGAGGCCGGGGTACTGCTCGGCGTACGCGCGGATCGCGCCGTACGGCACCGAATGGTCGCCGCCGAGGATCGCGGCCAGCTTGTCGTTCGCGAGGAGCGACGTGGTCTGCTCGTATACCCACTCGTTCATCCGGTCGCCGTACTCGTTCACTTTCGCGGCCGCGGTGCGCGTGGCTTTGTCGACGACGCCGCCTTTTTCGATGACCGCGGCGGCGATCTTCTTTGCGTCGCGGTTCCAGCGCGCCACGTCCTTCGGCACGTCGAGCATGGCGATGCCCTGGGCGTAGGGGCGGCCGGTTTCCTGGTCGAAGAGGTCGACCTGTTTCGAGGCCTCGAACACCGCCTCCGGTCCCTTGGACGTGCCGCCGCCGTACGACGTCGTGGCCTCGAAGGGCACCGGCACGATCACGACCTTCGAATCCTCCGGCGCGAACGGGAGTCCGTAGATGCCGCTTTCCGCGGGAGCGGGACCGTCGGGATCGAAATCTGAGGGGAGAACTTTTCGCGCCTTCGCCATCAGTCGAGGTCGAACGGATTGACGAACTTCTCGTCCGACTTCTCCGCGCGCTCCAGCGCTTCCTTGAACCGCTCCTCGAGGATGCGGCCGCGGTCTTTCTGGCTCTCCATCTGCCGGTCGAAGCGTCGCGCGGCCTCGCTCTTCTGCGTCTCCAGCCCCGCGACCATCGACTCCAGGGAGCCGCCGGGGCCGCGATGCTCTTTCGCCTTGTGCAGCAGGACCTCGCCGCTGATCCGGTCGACGACGAGCGTCGCCTCGCAGCAGGGACAGGTGATCTCGAAATTCTTCGCCATGGCGGGGAAAGTTTACCCGAGGGCGTGCAGGAGGTCGTCGACGAGATCGGCCGGATGCTCGAGCCCGACTGAAACGCGCAGCAGGTTTTCGGCCGTCCGGCTGCCCGGGCCTTCGCTCGAGTTGCGATGCTCGATCAGGCTCTCGACGCCGCCGAGGGAGGTGGCGCGGACGAACAGGCGCGTCTTCGCCGCCACGGCCAGCGCGTCCGTACGCGAGCCGCGCACGAGGAAGGAGAGCATCCCGCCGTACGCCGACATCTGCCGCCGGGCCACGTCGTGGCGCGGGTGCGACTCCAGTCCCGGGTAGTAGACCGCTTCCACGCGCGGGTGCGAGGCGAGGGCGCGCGCCACGTCCATGGCGTTCTCGCTGTGCACGCGCATGCGGGCGGCGAGCGTCCGGGTGCCGCGCAGGACGAGCCACGAATTGAAGGGGGACGCGACGGCTCCGATGATCTTCCGCGCGTGCAGCGTCTGCTCGTACAACGCGTCGGGCGTACGGAACGCGAGCGAGCCGCCCTGCACGTCCGTGTGGCCGCCGAGATACTTGGTCGTGGAGTGCAGGACCACGTCCGCGCCGAGGTCGATGGGACGCTGCAGGGCGGGAGTGGCGAACGTGCCGTCGACGACCAGCGCCGCGCCGCGCTCGTGTGCGATCGACGCGAGCGCCGCCACGTCGACGATCTTCAGCAAGGGATTGGAGGGCGTCTCCGCCCACAGCACGCGCGTCTCGTCTCTCATCGCGGCACGCACCGCGTCGAGATCCTCCATGGCCAGGAAGTCGAACGTCAGCCCCCAGCGCTCGAAGTACTCCTCGGCGAGCGCGCGATAGCCGTAGTAGCAGTCGTCGGGCAGCAGCACGTGCGATCCGTGGGGAAGCGACTGCAGCAGGGCCGCCCCCGCGGCCATGCCGGAGCCGAACGCCAGCGCCGCCGCTGCGTCGTCGATCGCCGCCAGCGCTTCCTCGAGGCGCTCCTGCGTCGGATTGCCGTCGCGGACGTAGCTGAATCCGCGTGAGGCTTCGCCTATGTCCGAGCGCTCGAACGTCGTGGAAAGATGAAGCGGCGGCGCGATTGCACCTGTCTCTTCGTCGATCCGCATCCCCGCGTGAATGGCTTTCGTTTCGAAATGCATCGTCGCGGTAGGATAGCTCCGCTGTGCCGTATGCCGCGAAATAGACAAGCAGTCGTACTGATCCTCGACGATGACGAAGCGGTGGGCGTCTTCGTACGCGCGGCCCTCTCCGAGACGACGTACCGGACCCTGTGGCGGGCGAATGTTGCGGACGCGGTGGCTGCCGCCGAGGAGGATCCGCCGGACCTGGCACTCGTCGACATCGACCTCGGCGGCGACGAGCATGGCTGGGAGCTGATCCGCGCGTTGCGCGCGAATCCCGTCACACAAGCCATCCCGATCGTGATGCTCACCGGCTCGGCCGACACGATCAACCGCGAGCGGTCTCTCCGCCTCGGCGCGGACCGCTATCTGATCAAGCCGGTGAGCCCCGAAACGCTGCGCCGCGTCACCGACGAGATGCTCTCCGTACGCGACGATCTCTGGTGGACGATGACGCTGCGCACCGACCAGGCCACGCGCCTGCGCGAGCTGTTCTTCGATCCGACGACCGAGGTGCCGACGCTGGCAGTCGTAATCGACGACCTCCGCCGCCTGGTTGAAGGGGGCGAGACGCTGGCGGTGTTCTGCATCGAGATCGAGCCGCTCTTCCGGATGGGCGAACGCAATCTGTGGGAGGCGTTCGACGACCTCCGCCGCGAGTTCGTGCGGGGCCTGCGGGTGATGGTCGCGCCGCTCCTCGGCAACGACGTGGTGATCGGCATCAGCCACTCCGGCGCGAACGACTTCTACTGCTTCAGCAAGGAACACAGCACCACCCCCATCGCACAGATCGCGCGCGACCTGGAGCGCGTCGCCCGGGCGTCGCTGAAGTCGCTGCCGGTCGACGCGGGGCTGAAGGATGAAGTGGTCGTCTTCTCCGGCGGCGCCACGACGCAGCCGCAGCCGCAACCGCTCTTCGCGCCGCGCATCCTCTACAACGCGGTGCGCGAGGCGAAGGACAGCGCGGAACGGCGCGAGACCCGCTACTACCATTCGATGCGCGAGCGCCTGCTGCGCACGATCCACGACAAGCTGATCACGACCGTCTTTCAGCCGGTGGTGAACCTCGAGACGCGCAAGGTGGTCGGCTACGAGGCACTCTCCCGCGGTCCGGCGGGTACGGAGCTCGAGAACCCGGAAGTGCTGTTCGAGCTCGCACGCGACTTCGACCTGGTGTGGGACCTGGAAGTGCTCTGCATCCAGAACGTCATGCCGTGGCTGGACGAGGTCTGCGCGCGCGGCTACCTCTTCTTCAACCTCGAGTCGCACTTCATCCAGCAGTTGCAGCATCGCGGAACGGACGTGTTCGAGCCCTTCTTTTCCTGCAACCGGCAGGTGGTGATCGAGGTGACGGAGCGGAGCGCGATCCGCGACTACCGCACCTTCCGCCGCACGCTGCACGACCTCAAGAAGATGGGCTTCAAGATCGCGATCGACGACTGCGGCTCGGGCTACGCCACGCTCGAAGCGGTGGCCGAGCTGCAGCCCGATTACCTGAAAGTGGGCCACTCGCTGTTCCACGGAGTGGAGAGCGACCCGATCCGCCGCCGCCTGGTCGAGCTCGTCGCCCGCTGCGCCGAGACGATCGGCGCGACCACCATCGCCGAGGCCATCGAGACCGAGGAACAGCTCACCGTCTGCCGCGAGCTCGGCATCACCGAGGGGCAGGGGTATCTGCTGGCGCGGCCGGCGCCGTGGGAGAGCTTTATGAATTGAAAATTGAAAATTAGAAATTGAAAAATCGGATTGACGCTGCGCGAGAGCTGACGTTCCGATCTTTCAATTTTCAATTTTCAATTTTCAATTCATACTCCCGCCCCATGCTGCATCTCGGCTCCATCGGCAAGACGTCCATCGACGTCGACTTCAGTTTCCTCATCCTGGTCGGCCTCTTCACCGTACTCAACTACAACCCGGAGGCGGGGATCCAGTACGCGCTGATCTGGATTCCGATCGTTTTCCTCAGCGTCCTCATCCACGAGCTCGCGCATGCTGCGACGATCGCGGCGCTCGGTTTCGGGTCGAGCCAGATCATCCTCGGCGGGATGGGCGGCGTCACGATCAACCAACGGCGGGCGAAGCCGTGGCAGGACTTCCTGATCAGCGTCGCCGGGCCGCTCTCCAGCTTCGCGCTGATGTTCCTGGCGATGTTCGCGTTCATGACCCAGGTGGGGCAGACGGACAAGATGCTGGTGGCTCTGCTGCCGCGGCTGTACTGGGCCAACTGGGCGTGGGGGATCTTCAACCTGATTCCCGTCCCCCCTCTCGACGGCGGGCATGCCACGCGCGACTTCTTCCGCATGTTCCTCAACGAGCGGACCGCGTTCATCATCGCGATCTGGATCGCCATCATCGGCGGCGGTGCGGCCGCGGCATACCTGTTTACGGCGAAACAGTTCTTCGTGGCGCTCTACGTGGCGTGGTTCGTCTATCTCGCGTTCCAGCAGTGGCAATACTTCAGGCAGCACGGGGTTCCGGGCGACTGAACTAGAATCAAACGCCTGTCGAGTCCCGCATGACCATCCCATCGGAGCTTCCGATGCCGCACGCGCCGGGCCCTTCGCGGTTTCAGCGCGCGAAGCGTGCCCTTGCCCGCCTCGTCCGCGGGGCGAATGCCGTGTCGCGCGATTCGCTGCGGACGAGCGTGGCCATCCTCAAGGCGCAGCAGGAGGCGACGCTCGAGGGGACGCTGGTCGTGGACAACGAGGGGAACGTCCTCTCGTACAACCAGCGCTTTCTCGACATCTGGCGCATCCCCCCCGAGGTCGCCTCCACCGCCGACGATAACGAGCTGCTCGGATACGCCGGAGATTCCGTCACCGACTGGCCCTCGTTCATCGAGGTGGTGAACTACCTTTACGAGCATCCGGACGAAGTGCGAACGGACGATCACGTCCCGTTGAAGGACGGCCGGACGCTCTCCCGCGCGTCGGTCCCGATCGTCGTCGACGGGCGGATCCGCGGCCGCTCCTGGTACTTCCGCGACATCACCGAGTCCGTGAAAGCGCAGCGCTTGCAGTCGGCGCTCTTCCGGATCGCGGAGCTCAGCCGCGAGCCGGTGAGCCTGGAGGAGTTCTACGCCTCCGTGCACCAGGTCGTGCACGAGCTGATGGACGCGACGAATTTCTATATCGCCCTCTACGACGCCGAGAGCGACAGCCTCACCTTCCCCTACTTCGTCGACATGCACGACACGCAACCGTTCGCGCAGGGGCGCAGCCCCGGCCGCGGGTTGACCAGTTACGTCCTGCGCAGCGGCAAGCCGCTCCTCGCCACTCCGGCGCTCTTCGAGCAGCTCACCGCAAGCGGCGAGGTCATCGGGATCGGGCATCCGTCGGTCGACTGGCTGGGAGTCCCGCTCCGCACCGGCGATACGACCTGGGGGGCGATCGTCGCGCAGACCTACGTCGAGACGACACGCTACTCGGAGCGCGACCAGGAAGTGCTGGTCTTCGTCGCGCAGCAGGTGGCCTCGGCCATCGAGCACAAGCGCCGCGAGGAGGCGTTGCGGGCGAGCGAGCTGCGCTACCGTCAGATGTTCGAGAACAACCGCGCCGTCAAGCTCCTCCTCGATCCCGAGACCGGCGCGATCGTCGACGTGAACATGGCCGCCTGCGACTACTACGGCTACACGCGCGACGAGATGCTCGCCATGCGCATCTGGGACATCAACGTGCGCGGCGAGGAGCAGGTGCGGGCCGACCTCGCGCGCGCCGCGGCGGCCGGCAAGACGTACTTCCAGTTCCGCCACATGCGCTCCTCGGGGGAGATCCGCGACGTCGAGATCCACACCGGCCCGATCGAGGTCGGCTCGCGCAAGCTGCTCTTCTCGATCGTCCACGACATCACCGAGCGCAAGCGCGCCGAACAGGCGCTGCAGCAGTCGGAGGAGAAGTACCGCGTCATCTTCGATTACGCGCCGGTGGGGATCTACCAGTCCACTCGCGACGGCCGCTTCGTCACCGCGAACATCACCCTGGCGCGCATGCTCGGCTACGAATCGGTCGAAGAGCTGCTGACGAAGAACCTGGAGCGCGACATCTACTACGACACGTCGCAGCGCGAGGAGCTGATCCGCCACTTCGAGCCGTTCGCCTACGCGAACAACGTCGAGCTGCAGTGGAAGCGCAAGGACGGCTCGCCGATCTGGGTGAAGTTGAACGTGCACGGCATCCGCTCCTCGCACGGAACGCTCTTCTTCGAAGGATTCGTCTACGACTTCACCGAGCAGAAGCGGGCCGAGGAATCGGGGGCGGCGGCGAACGCGCAGCGGAAGGCGGTGCTCGATGCCGCGACGCGCGTCTCCATCATCGCCACCGATCCCGCCGGGACGATCACGGTGTTCAACGCGGGCGCGGAGCGGATGCTCGGCTACGACGCCTACGAGATGATCGGCCGGCGCTCGCTCGTCGAAGTGCACGCCGATCCCGGCGCGGTGCAGGACGTCGGCGAGCACGAATGGGTGTACAGGACGAAAGAGGGGGAGCTGATCGTGGTGGCGGTATCGGTGACGGCACTGCATTCCGACGACGGCGCGCTGACCGGCTTCCTGCACGTGGCCACGGACATCACCGAGCGCAAGCACGCGGAGGAGACGCTGCGGAACCAGTCCGCCGCGATCACCGCGTCGATGGACGGGATCGCGATCCTCAACGAGCGGCTCGAGTTCACGTACGTCAACGACTCGCTGGCGAAGCTCTTCGGCTACCCCTCCGACGGCTCGCTCCTCGGACGGTCGCTCTGCGACCTGTACGAGCCGCACGAACAGGTGCGGCTGATCGCGACCATCGTGCCGCTCGTGGCGCAGCGCGGACGCTGGCGCGGCGAGGCCACCGGCACGCGCCGCGACGGGGTGAACTTCCCGCAGGAGATCTCGCTCACCGCGATCGGCGGCGGCGGGATGGTCTGCGTGGTGCGCGACATCACGGAGCGCACGTATGCCGAGGAGCAGATCAAGCACCTCGCCTACCACGACGCGCTGACGAACCTCCCCAACCGGCTGTTGTTCAAGGACCGCTTGACCGTGGCGCTGTCTCACGCGCAACGGGACGGGTCGCACCTGGCGGTGCTCTTCCTCGACCTCGACCGGTTCAAGATCATCAACGACTCGCTCGGCCACAACATCGGCGACCAGTTGCTGCAAGCGGTCGCGGCGCGCGTGCAGGCGTGCGTCCGCGACAGCGACACGGTGGCGCGCCTCGGCGGCGACGAGTTCACGGTGCTGCTGCCGCGCCTCAACCGCTCCGAGGATGCGGCGCCGGTGGCGACGAAGATCATCGAGGCCATCCGTTACCCGTTCCACATCGAAGGGCGCGAATTCTTCATCACCACCAGCATCGGCATCAGCCTCTTCCCCGATGACGGCAGCGACGCCGAGACCCTGATCAAGAACGCCGACACGGCGATGTACCAGGCTAAGGAAGTCGGCCGCGACAACTACCAGCTCTTCAACGCGATCGTGAACGCGAAGGCGCTGCAGCGGATCGCGCTGGAGCACGGGCTGCGCAAGGCGCTGGCGAGCGAGGAGTTCCGCGTCTACTACCAGCCGATCTTCGACCTGCGCAGCGGCAGCGTGACCGGGATGGAGGCGCTGCTGCGCTGGACGCATCCGGAGCTCGGCGCGATCCCGCCGTCGACGTTCATCCCGCTGGCCGAGGCGACCGGGATCATGATCCCGATCGGCACCTGGGCCCTGCGCGAGGCGTGCAGGCAGGCGAAGGAGTGGCACGACGCGGGACACAGGACGCTGTCGCTGGCCGTGAATCTGTCGGTGACGCAACTGCAGCAGGCGGATCTCGTCGACCGCGTGCGCACGATCCTGGCGGAGACCGGCTTTCCCGCGAAGTTCCTGGAGCTGGAGATCACGGAGTCGAGCGCGATGCAGAGCCCGGAGACGAGCATCCGCATGCTCTACGACCTCAAGCGCCTCGGCCTCGGGATCTCCCTCGACGACTTCGGCACCGGCCATTCATCGCTGAGCTACCTCAAGCGCTTCCCGATCGACACGCTGAAGATCGACCAGTCGTTCGTCCGCGACATCATCGACGACCCCGACACCGCCGCCATCGTCACCGCGATCATCGCCATGGCCCACAGCCTCCGCCTGAAAGTCATCGCCGAGGGCGTCGAGTTCACCGAACAGGCGAACTTCCTCAAACGCCACGACTGCGACCAGATGCAGGGCTACCTGATCACCCCCCCGGTCCCGGGACCGGAGTTCCTGGATTTCATCAACCGGGGGTGAGAAGGAGCTTCACTTCCGGACGCTGCGGCGCCGCGGCTTGACCTGCGGCGCGACCGTCACTTCGAACGTGTCGGTGGCGATGGAGCCGGTATCGTCGGTGATGGTGAGCGTCAGGACGTACGTGCCGGCGGTATCGAAACGGATCTGCGGCGTCGGGCCGAAGGCCTCGTCGAAGAAGCCCCAGCGCCACACGAAGTTGTAGGGCGGGACGCCCCCTTCCGCGGTGCCGGTGAACGTGACGGTGTCGCCCGGGTGCATGACCCGCGGTCCGGAGATCTCGGCCTTCAGAACGCAGAGGCGTACCAGGAACGAGTCGTCCCCCGAATCGGTGTCGCGCACCACGATGGCCACGAACGCGTTCCCCGTCCAGACGAAGTCGTACGGCGTCTGGGCGCGGCGGCGGCCGCTCTCGGTCGCGGCGAAGAAGGTGTCGCTGAGCGTGTCGCCGTCCGTGTTGACGCGCCGGATGCGGTAGTTGCCGATCTGCGTTTCGAAGCCGTCGCGGGAGTCGAGGTACGTGAGGATGATCTCGTCGCCTCGCGCCATGAGCGAGAGCGGCGCGACGTCGAGGCCGGTGCCGATGAGAAAGCGCGCTTCCTGCCGCACCTGGCGGCCGTTCGTGTCGACGATCTTCCAGCGGATGGTCTTGCGGCCGTCGCCCTGCGTCTGGGTCCGTGCGAGGACGAAGTCGTCCGTCGCGCGTGCGTCGATGACCAGGTCCGGACCGGTCGTCTCCCATACCTTGCGGATCGTCTCGAGCTCGCCCTCTACGATCGGCGCGAGCATGATGTGGCGCGTGCCTTCCTGCTCGTAGAAGATGCCGATGACGTTGCTGCCTGTAGTGACGTCGATCCGCACCAGCGATTCCGGCGCGGCCGGGGCGATCTCCTCGTCGCTGCGCACCAGGCCGGTGCGCTCGATCACCGTGAGGAAGACCCGCGGCGATGGAGTGTGGTCCGTGCGCGCGAGGAGGTAGGCGTTGTGGTCGGGGCTCCACATGACGTCGAGCTCGTCGGTGTCGCCGATGACGTAATCCTGGCGGGCCAGCGGCTCGATCGCGGGGCCGATCAGCTCGCCCGTCGTCGAGACGCGGCGAAGGATCAGGCGGTGGTCCTCGGTCTCAAAGAAGAGCCCGAACTCGGTGCCGTTCCAGAGGATGTCGATGAGCTCCGAGTCGTCGGAGGAGGGGACCTTGACGTTCGGGAAGAGCTGGTCGCCGGCTTCGCTGAAGAAGCTGACCCAGACCGAGTTATTGGAGGCCTGCCGGCTGGCGACGGCGAACATCTGGCCGTTCCACGCGAAGGGTCCCGCGACGAGGCTCGTCGAGTTGGAGCGCGAGTAGATCTCGCGAACTTCGGTCACACACTGCGCGGATGCCGTTCCGGCAACCGCCATCAGAAGCAGTACGGCTGCCGCCGCCATTCGAGTTCGCCGCATCACCCACCCTCCCTTGGAGGTTTAGATAACTACTGGACCGCTGAGAGTATACGTGACCGAACGCGCCCCCTAGAAGACGTATTTCGGCGAGGCGTGCACGGCAGTCAGTGCATCGGTGAGCGCACTCCCCGGCTGCACCTTGAAATGATGGTTCACTTTCAGCCGCAACTGCGGCTGTCCCGTCGACGCGGCCAGCTCCGCCGGCAGGTCGGTGATCGTCACCGTCACCGGAATCTCCCCGGCGTGCTCTTCCACGATCTCGCGGATCTTCTTCACCGTGTCGTCGCTCATACGCGGGTACGGAACCTCGAGGGCGATTTCCTTCACCTTCTTGTCGCGGATCCCTTCGAGCGGCACGATCTCCAGCGCCGACAGCTCCGGCGTCACCGGCGCTTCCGTGAAGGCAGCCGCGTGCGCCGCGAACGAGGTCGTCGTTGTAACGGCCGGATCGTCCGCGATGGAATCGACCGCCTCGTTGAACGCGTCGACTTCGCTGCCCGAGCCTCCACTGAGCGAAGTCGAAGTGCCGAAGAGTGAGAAGTTCGCCTTGTCGACGTCCGCGCCGTACTTCTCGCGCTCGATCTCCTTCGGGTCGCGGTCGTCTTCCGCGTCCTCGAGCCGCAGCTCGTACGCGGAGATGCGGGCGCGCGATTCGGGATGCCCGCCGTACTCGTCGTCGATGTGCTGCGCCGACTGTTCGGCCGACTGCAGCGAGGCCGAGCGTCCGGCCTGCTGTCCGCCGGTGTCCTTCACCATCGCCGTCACCAGGATCGCGACGCCGTTGTCGAGCCAGCGCATGTACTTCTGGTAGAGGTCGGAGAAGACCACCACCTCGACCGAGCCGGCCTGATCGTCGAGGAAGAACTTCGCCATCATCTTCCCCTCGTTCGGCCCCTTCTTGATCTTCGACTTCTTGATCTGCGAGACGATGCCGCCGATGTTCACCTGCTGGTCGACGTACTTGTAGAGCGTCTCGGTGTTCGCGTTCGCGAAGAGGCGCAGCTCCTCGTTGAACTTGTTGAGCGGATGGCCGGTGATGTAGAAACCGAGCGTTTCCTTCTCGTAGCGCAGGCGCTCGTCTTCCGGCCACTCGGGCGCCTTGAACGCCGGCTGCAGCGAGGAGTTGGCCTGCTGCTTCGGCGCGGCGGCGGCGAACATCCCGAAGAGCGAGTTCTGCCCCTTCTCCTTCTCTTCCTTCTGCCGCTGTGCCGAGTCGGCGGTCGTATCGAGCTGGTCGAACAACGCCTTGCGCGAGGTGCCGAGGAAATCGAACGAGCCCGATTTCACGAGCGCTTCGAGCACCTTCTTGTTGCACGCGCGGAGGTCGACCTCCTCGCAGAAGCCGAGGAGCGAGGTGAAGCGGCCGATCTTCTGGCGCGCCTCGAGGACCGACTCCACCGCGCTCTCGCCGACGCCCTTCACCGCGCCGAGGCCGAAGCGGATGTTCGGGCCGACCACGGTGAAGTACATGTTCGACTCGTTCACGTCCGGCGGCATGACGTCGATGCCCATCTGCTTCGCTTCGCCGATGAACTTCACGACCGCGTCGGTGCGGTCCATTTCGGACGACATCAGCGCCGCCATGAAGTGCCGCGGGTAGTGCACCTTCAGCCACGCGGTCTGATAGGCGACCAGCGCGTACGCCACCGAGTGCGACTTGTTGAAGCCATAGCGGGCGAACGGCTCGATGTAGTCGAAGATCTCGTTCGCCTTCTTCTTCTCGTACCCGTTCGCGACCGCGCCATCGACGAACTTGCCGCGCTCGGCCGCCATGACCGCGGCGTCCTTCTTGCCCATGGCCTTGCGCAGCAGGTCGGCCTGGCCGAGGGAGTAGTTCGCGACGCGCTGCGCAATCTGCATGACCTGCTCCTGGTAGACGATGATCCCGTACGTCTCCTCGAGCAGCTCCTTCATCACCGGCACGAGATACTTTGGCTTCTGCGTGCCGCTCTTGCACTTCACATAGACGTCGACCATGCCGGCGTCGAGCGCGCCGGGACGATAGAGGGCGTTCAGTGCCGCGAGGTCCTCGAACTGGGTCGGGCGCGCTTTCCGGAGCAGGTCGACCATGCCGCCCGACTCGAACTGGAACACGCCCTTGGTGCGTCCCTCCTGGAAGAGGCGGAACACCTCGGGATCGTCGAGCGGGATCACGTCGATGTCGATGTCGACGCCGTCGACCAGCTTCGCCGACTTCACCGCGTCGTCGATGACCGTCAGCGTGCGCAGGCCGAGGAAGTCCATCTTCACGAGGCCCATCTTCTCGACCACGCGCATGTCGAACTGCGTCACGATTTCATCGCGGTTCGTGCGGTAGAGCGGGACGTAGTTCGTGACCGGCTCGGGCGTGATCACGACGCCCGCGGCGTGCATGCCGGCGTGGCGCGAGAGCCCTTCCAGCTTCTCGCCGATCTCGATGATCTTCCGCACTTCCTCGTCGTTCCTGATGGCCTCGGCGAGCTGCGGCGAATCCTTCTTCGCGTCGGTGAGCGTGACGCCGGGACCGCCGGGGATCATCTTCGAGATCTTGTCGACGAAGCCGTACTGATGCCCCATCACGCGCCCGACGTCGCGCACGACCGATTTCGCGGCCATCGTCCCGAAGGTGATGATCTGCGCGACGTTCTCCTTGCCGTACTTGTCGCGCACGTAGTCGATCACCTCGCCTCGGCGGTTCATGCAGAAGTCGAGGTCGATGTCGGGCATCGAGATGCGCTCGGGGTTGAGGAAGCGCTCGAACAGGAGGTCGTACTCGAGCGGATCGACGTTCGTGATCCCGAGCGCCCACGCCACCACCGAGCCGGCCGCCGAACCGCGTCCCGGCCCGACCGGGATGCCGTGATCGCGCGCGTATTTCATGAAGTCCCAAACCACCAGGAAGTAGCCGGGGAACCCCATGTTCTTGATGATCTCGATCTCGCGCTCGAGGCGTTCCCAGTACGCCGCGACCTCGTGCTTCTTCACCTTCGCGGCGAAGAGCGCCGCCTGCGCGTTGAGGCGTTTCTCGAGCCCTTTGCGCGAGACCTCCGCGAAGTAGGAGCCGATGTCGTACGTCGGCGGCACCGGGAACTTCGGGAGGTGGTGGCCTTTGACGTCGAGCGACATGTTGATGCGCTCGGCGATGCGCACCGTGTTGTCCGCCGCCTCGGGGTAGTCGGCGAAGACGCGGCGCATCTCATCCGCCCCTTTGACGTAGAAGTCGTCGGAGTAGAACTTCATCCGCTTCTCGTCGCCGAGGGTCTTGCCGGTGCCGATGCAGAGGAGGACCTCGTGGGCGAAGGCGTCGGACTTGTCGAGGTAGTGGGAGTCGTTGGTTCCTACCAGTTGTAGACCGACCTCGCGGCCCAACTGGGCCATCAGCGGGACGATCTTCTGCTGGTCGGGGATGCCGTGATCCTGGATCTCGAGGAAGAAGTTCTCCGGCCCGAGGATCTCCCGGTACGCCAGCGCGGCATCCTTCGCTTTCTGGAAGTTGCCGCCGGCGAGGCTCTGCGAGACTTCGCCTTTGAGGCATGACGAGAGGACGATCAGCCCTTCGCGGTGCTCGCGCAGGAGCTCCTTGTCGATACGCGGCTTGTAATAGAAGCCCTCGGTGTACCCGGCGCTGACGAGCTTGACCAGGTTCTTGTAGCCGATGTCGTTCTGGGCGAGGACAATGAGATGGTTGTTCGCGCCTGCGTCCGCCTGACCGTCTTCGACGCCGGCCTTGTCGTGGCGTGAGTCGTACGCGACGTACATCTCGCAGCCGATGATCGGCTTCACGCCCTCCTTTTTCATGGCGTTGTAGAACTCGACCGCACCGAACATGTTGCCGTGGTCGGTGATCGCGCAGGCAGGCATCCCGAGCGACGCCACGCGCTTCGCGAGCGCTTCAGGCCGCGTGGCGCCGTCGAGGAGTGAGTATTCAGTGTGCTGGTGGAGATGAACGAAGGACATGGGGCGGGACAATTTTAACAGTACGGGGGAACAGTCATCCTGTCAGGATGACAGCTGCTACTCCTCCGCAAGCAGGACCCGCAGGTCGAGGCAATCTCCCTCGCCGGGGATGATGATCGCCTCTTCGTTCAGGTCGAACCAGGCCGACCGCGGCGAGACCGTCAGGCCGCGGAGCGGAGCGTAGAGGGTCGCGCTTCCGTCCTGGACGGCCTCGAAGACGAACCTGCCGTCCGGGGCCGCCTCGGTCGTGGCTGAGGTGCCGGTCTGGCTCCAGACGAGCAGCACCTGCGTCTTCGGCGGCGTCGGCATTCCCTCGGGCGGCACGATCGTCCCGGCGATGCGGCGGCCGCGCTCGACCGGCAACACCCCGGCGTCGGCGCTCGTCTCATCGGCGCCGGTCTTTACGATCTTCGGCTCGACCACGCCGCCGTCGACGGCAGCGGAGACGACGTACGTCTCGTTCGGCCCGAGGTTCGTCATCACGAACAGCCCGTCGTCGTTGGTGGCGATCTCGAAACGCCCGAGGAAGTTCGCGGCGGCACGGCTCTGCTGCTGGAACTTCACCGGGATGCCGGCAGCCGGCTGGCCGTCGCGCAGCACGCGGCCGCTGATGGTCGCGCCGGGCATCAGCGCGATCTTACGCGGCTCGCCCGCGACGAGTGTCCGCTCGATGCGCGGCGCGAGCGCGCGCGCCGTCACGCGGACGTCGAGCTTGCCGCCGGCGGCGGGCATCCGCAGCGCAAACTCCCCCTTCGCGTTCGTGACCGAGAGCTTGTCGAGGCCCGGGATCTCTCCATAGCCGGTCCTCCGGCTGGTCCGGGAGCCGACCTTCTGCTCGATGGTGTAGCCATTCGGCTCGACGATCGCACCGACCACCGGCTTTCCCTCGGGATCGTGAACCGTGCCGGTGACGAGGCGGTCGGCGTCGGCGGTGGAGCGCGGTGTCATCCGGATCGTGACGGAGCCGCTCGCCGGATCGACCTTGTTCGCGAACACCGGCTCGTATCCGTCGGCGACGGCGAGCAGGTTGAAGAACAGCGTGGGATCGAGCGCCTCGATCCGGAACGTCCCCGTTGAATCGACCTGCTCCTTCTTGCCGCAGTCGCGGTAGCAGGAGGGGCAGAACGCGCTCAGGCCGATCTTCGGGGAGGCGGTATAGACGTAGACGTGCGCGCCGGCGACCGGCTTCGCGCTCGCGTCGTCGACGACGACGCCGCGCAGGTCGTTCGAGGCAGCCGCGGTGAGCGTGAACAGGAGCGAGAGTGCAATCGCGAGTCTGTGCATAGTCATTAGACGTCTCGCTATGGTAGACGTTTCCCCCATTCCGACTCACACCGTTTCCGGATCGTGTGCGCTCCCGCCGGCTCTCTCCCGTTGCCGGTGCGCTGTTATTTTGCTAAATTTGCGCCCGGTCCGATCATGCGTCCATTCATTTTTGTTGCCCTCCTGCCCTTCGTGTGTGCAGTCGCACAGGCGCAAAGCTGCGTCATGCCCACGGGCCTGGGACACCCCAGCACCGACAGCGCGAACTGCGTGGCCGTCGGCAGCTCGGCGATCTGCAAGCCCGACGCGCTCTCGAAACTGCAGGTACCGGTGAAGTGGCCGGTCTCGCCGCTGCCGCACTGCGCGGTGCAGTTCTCCTGGAACTTCGGCACCGGCGCGCCGCCGGTCACGACCAGCGGGCCCTCCGCGGAGTACGCGTTTCCGATGCGCCCGGTCGGGCAGAGCGATGTGCCCTATACCGTGACGGTCACGACGGGCGCACATCAGGCGCAGTTCGGCGTCCACGTGCTCTGGGGCACGATCGAGCTGAAGCTGACCACCCCCCGCATCACCGAGGGAGGCTCTCCTGCCCTCTGGGAGCTGACCCGCAGCGAGTCGACGCAGCGCGTCACGGTCAGGTACAACACCAACTCGCTCCCTGCCGGGTACGTGGCGGAAGCGACTCACGAAGTGACATTCGAGCCGGGACAGGTTCGCAGGACGATCGAAGTCCCGGTCATCGACGACGACGTCTACCGGTCGAGCAACCCGTCCGGGACGGTCTTTTTCGCGGAAGCCGTCCATGGGTACACGCTCGCTCAGAGCACCCATTTCTTCGAGATCGAGGACGACGACGAGCCGGTGCTGCACCGCTTCGTCCAGCGCGCGCCGCGGGCCGTGGAAGGGAGGACGCTCGCGCTCGACATCGACCGGACCGGCGGCGCCGGGCTGCAGACCAGCGTCACGGTGGTCGCGCAGGGCGTTTCGTACAACGCCCCGTTCGCCCCGGGCGTGACGCGCAACCGCGTCACCATCCCGATCGCCGACGACGCCCTGTACAACGGCACACGCAGCCTCGAGGTCACCTGCACGCCCGAGGGACTGCCCGGCATGAGCGACCGGATCGAGGTGGTGGTCGTCGACGACGAAAGCGTCCCGAAGTTCACGCCAAAGCTCATCGAAGTCACCGAAAGCGACGCGGCGCAGTTCGTGTCCCTGGTGTTCAACGTCGCGCCGCAGTTCGGCAGCGGCACCTGGATCGACTATCGGGCGCAGGCCGGGACGGCGAGCGGCGACGATTTCACGCTGAGCCCGAGCGGCATCTTCTGGCCGGCAGGGACGGCGACGCAGACGCTCCAGGTCCTGATCGCCGGCGATGACGTCGCCGAGAACGACGAGACGTTCACCATCACGCTCGACGGCCCCGACGACGTCGGCGACAAGATCACGGTGCGCATCCTCGACGATGACCGTCCCGCGTTCGGTCTGGCCTTCGACAAGAGCGAGTACGAGCTGGAAGAGACCAGCGCCGCGGTCGACGTCCGCCGCACCGACGGCGGCACCGGCCCCATGACAGCGACGCTGCGCGTCCATGGCCGGATCCCCTCGTTCTGGACGATCGACGACATCGAGCTGACGTTCGCCGCCGGCGAGACGCAGAAACGCGTTCCGCTGCCGGTCGACGACGGCCTCTTCTCCGGCGTCCGCCTGGCGACGCTGGAACTGGAGTGGAACGGCTTCGCCGGCGCTTCCGCGGAGCTCGCGCTCACCGATGACGAGCCGATGCCGACGCTCACCCTCGGCGACGCGAGCGTCGTCGAAGGAGCACCCGGGACGACGTCGCGGCTGGAGTTCCCGATGACACTCAGCGGCCCGGTCGGCGCCGACATGATCTTCCAGATCACGACGCACCACGGCACCGCCGCTGCGACCGACTACGCGCCACTCGCGAATGCGATGGTCGCGTTCCCGCAAGGGAGAACCACCGCCTCCCTGACCGTGTTCGTCCTCGGCGATGCCGAGAACGAGGCGCATGAAACGCTGACGCTCGAGATCACTTCCTGCTGCTCGCAGCTCGCGGAACTGGTCAGGGGAACCGCGACCGGCACGATCCGCAACGACGACAGCGGCGATGGTGGCGGCGGCGACCCGTCTGCCTACACCCTCGAGGCGCCGGAGCGCGTCAACGAGTCGTTTCCGTGGCTCATCGGCACCGTCACCCGGACCAACGAGGCGCGGCAGGTTGCGTACGTCGCGGTCCGGCTCACGGCCGGCCTCGGGCGGCAGTTCACGCCCGCCACGATCCGGTTCGCCGCGCACGAAACGAAGAAGGAAGTGCGCTTCTACCTCGACGATCACTTCTATTCGGGCGACGGCATGGCGCTACTCGAGCTCTTCGCCGGCGGGCAGCTCCAGGCGAAGCGCGAGGTGCTGATCCGCGACAACGAGCCGCAGCCGGTGATCCGCATCCACGATGCGCCGCCGCTCGTCACCGGCGACGGGATCGAGCTGCAGACGCGCTTTGCGATCTCCGTCGAGCCGCCGCTCGCCACGACCGTGCAGGTGAAGGTGTCGATGGCGCCCGGCGGCCGCCTGTACAACGCCGTCGATCGGGTGATCGACATCCCGCCGTTCACCTCGCGCGTCGAGGTGCCGGTGCTGGTCTACCCGAGCGGGCGCACCGGCGAGGCGACGCTCACGATGTCGCTCGCTCTCTGGTGGGCCGAGCCGCCCAACACGCCCACTCTCGCGAACACCTCGGCCAGCGCAAAGCTGATCTTCACGCGCACCGCCGACGCAACGGTCCAGCCGTACGAGCCGATGTTCGCCGCCGGGACGACGCGCACACTGACGCTCGCGCTCTACCCTGCCGCCGTCGGCAGCGAGCCAATGCAGCTCAGTTCTTCGAAGACGAGCGTGGCCACCGTGCCGGAGACCGTCGCGATCGCTCCCGGCGCGACCTCGGTCGCGTTCGACGTGGCCGGTCATGCGAAAGGCGACGCGACCGTGACGATCACGCTCCCACCGTACTTTCAGAACAAGATCCTGACAGTGCCGCTGTCCGTCTATGAACCGTTCGCGGCGGTGGTCCAGCCGCAGGTCCTGCGGCTCCGCACCGGCGAGACCGCGCAGCTCGACCTCTCCACGATTCCGGGAACCGGCTACGTGGTGCACGCCACCGCGACGGCCGTCGACGCCTCGATCGTGTTCGTCGACCAGAGCGTCCCGGTTGGGCTGGGCGGCGGTGTGGTGGACGTCTACGGCGCGAACGAGGGAGAGACCGAGATCATCATCACGTTCCCCGAGGATGGCGGAACGACGCTGCGGGTCCCGGTGAAGGTGACGAAGGGCACGGCCAGGCGCCGCAGCGCGGGACGCTGAGCAGGACGCCTTCACCCCGCCCACGAAAGAACCGACGAGAGGCCTCCGGGTCGGTTCTCTTCGTGGGCGAAGTGAGAGCTTCTTGCTTAGCGCCGCACGATGGCGTTGCGGACCAGCCAGCGTCCGTCGAAGCGAGCGGGAACGGCGATGCCTGCGCGGTCGGCGTGGATGTGCAGATGGGGCTCGGTCGTGTTGCCGGAGTTGCCCACCTTCCCGATCGGCGCACCGGCGGCGATGACGGTGTTGGGACGGGCCACCACGCTCCCCTTCTGCAAATGCGCGAGGGTGACGTTCACGTCGCCGCAGCGGAGGACGACGTGGTTCCCCTCCTTGCGCTGCTCGTCGCGAGTGGGAGGGATATTGTCCGGGAGCCCGTCCACCGCCTTGACCACGGTGGCATTGCACGGGCTGACCACGTTCGCACCGAAGATCTCATACTTTGCGAGCTCGCGCGGGTAGAGGCCATGCGCGCGCCTGCCGAATGAGTTGAGCTGCAGGATGTCGAGCCCATAGCGTTGTGTCTTGTCGAAGCCGTGAATGTTCGCGGCGGTCTCGCTGCCGCCATGGCCGATGAGATAGGAGCCGTTCCGCAGCGGGAACTGCAGGTCGACCGCATTCGGCGGCACCGCGTGAGCGCGCAACACGCCGATCGCCACCCCGCCGAAGAACAGCCCGATGATCACTTTCACGAAGTAGCCGACCGGCGAGTCCGGCAGCGCATCCGGCCGCTCCGCCCGCCGCACCGACATCACCACCGCGACCGCGAAGAGCAGCGTGATCACCAGCCGCAACGGCACCCCGAACCACCCCCACGGCGCGCCGAGGACCGCGAAGCCGGTCACCCCCGACGTCAGGATGAACGTCGTGATCCACCCGATCAGCGGCCGCCGCGCACGCCGCCACAACAACGCAATCGTCACCAGCGGCAGCAGGATCGACGAGACGAACAGAGGCCAGGCAGCAGACATCGGGCGGCGGATTGTCGCACGGGGTGCGGCCGCTCGAGGGAAGGGTTACGAGTCGAAAGCGACGCTGCCGATGCGGCCGGTGCGCGGACCGGGGTCGACGCGCGAGTCGAGCAGCTCGCGGAGGTTGGACACTTCGAGGAACAGGTGACGGTGGCGGATGCAGTGCACCGCGATCGAGAAGAAGAGCAGCCCGATCACGGCGAAGAAGACGCCCGTCGCCGGAGTGGCGGCCGGGAGCGGCGCCGGTGACGCGGTGACGAACATCTCCTGCGCCAGCACCATCACGAAGAGCGGCAGGGGGAAGAAGACCAGCGCCGACAGGAAGCGGCTCGCCTGGATGCTGAAGTACGGGCGGAGCGACAGCATGCTGAGCGAGAGGAAGAAGCCGAACGCCATCAGCGCCGCGAAGTGCACCTCGCCGAGGTGCGCCGCGCCGGCCGAGGAGACGCGGTACTGCACGAAGAGCACGGCGGTGAGCGTGGAGAGAGAGCCGGTCACCGCGAGCACGGCCACGAAAGCGGCGAAGAGATTGCGCGCCGCGAGTAGGGCCGCCATGCGGAGGAAGAGCGCCGAGATCGCCAGCCCGGCGAAGAGCGCGGTCAGGATCGCCCAGGGGGATCGCGCCGAAGCCGGGAAAGCCGCAAAGCCGAAACCGCCGTTGCGCAGCTCACCCGCGACCTCCCCCGCGCTCACGAGCGTGAGGAAGAGGCAGAATGCCGTTCCCGCGTAGAAGAGGACTTTGGGCATGACAGCTCGGACGATGGTAGCAGAGGGCAGATCGCTCCGCCCCCCGCACGCCCATCATTCCTTCATGGAGATGATGTGATCGAGCCGGATCTCCAGCGATCCGGAGTCGGACGCGAAACGGATGAACTCCGCCCCCTCGGTCGTATAGACGTCTTCGACGCGCCCCCGTTCCTTCTGGGTCACGCCTTCCAGTTCGAACTCCAGCTCGACGACGTTCTTATGCATCGCCGCAGCCTCGAGCTGGTCGTGGTAATCACACGAAACCGGCTCGTAACGTTCCTCGGTCATTTGCCAAACCTCCGAAAGGGGTGGATTCAGGATTGGTGCCGGGAGATGTCGGGTATCCGGGATGTATCGCCTGGACGCCATTCCCCGTAAGCCGCAACACCCCAGACGCCCCCGCGATAGCGGTTCCTGACACCGACGCGCAAACGCGCGTGCTACGATTCCCCGGGTCCCGAAATGAGTCTTTTCCGTCTCGACACCATGGCTTCCGCGATGCCGCTCGTCTTTGCCGGCATCCTGCTGCTCATCCTCATCATTTCCTTCCGCTCGCGCGCGGTCGTCTTCTGCCAGTACCTCCAGGCGATGACCGGAATCCGCCTGAAACCTTCCGACGTCCGGCGCGTTTACCGCGAGCGCGGGCGGAACGGCGTCCGCGAGCTCTTCCTCGACCTCATCATCCGCGAGGACCTCAAGGAAGGTCCGATCGACATCCCGGACGAGGAAGCGACCAGCGTCGCCAACCGTTAAAAACTCCCAGGAAAAGGAGATTTATGTTTTCACGCATCCTTGCGACGGCAGCGCTCTGCGCCACGGTCGCAACCCCCGTCATGGCCCAGAACAGCAACGACTCCGGCAACATCCTCCCCTTCAAAGCCACCGAGAAGACGCTCGCGAACGGCCTCAAGGTCATCGTCGTCCCGACCGGCTTCCCCAACCTCGTCTCGTTGCAGATCCCGGTACAGACCGGCTCGCGCAATGAAGTCGAGCCCGGCAAATCCGGCTTCGCGCACTTCTTCGAGCACGTGATGTTCCGAGGGACGAAGCAGTACCCGCCCGAGGTCTACAGCAACATCATCACCAAGGCGGGCGCGCGGCAGAACGCGTACACCTCGGACGACCTGACGAACTACCACGTCACGTTCGCCAAGGAAGACCTCGAGAAGATCCTCGAGATCGAGGCCGACCGCTTCAAGAACCTCTCGTACTCCGAGGAGGTCTTCAAGACCGAAGCGCGCGCGGTCCTCGGCGAATACAACAAGAACTCGCAGAGTCCCGTCCGCAAGATCCTCGAGGTGCAGCGCGACGCCGCGTACACCACCCACCCCTACAAGCACACCACGATGGGCTTCATCAAAGACATCGAGGACATGCCCAACCAGTTCGAGTACGCGAAGACCTTCTTCTCGCGCTGGTACCGCCCCGAGAAGACCACCGTCATCGTGGCCGGCGACGTCGACCCGAACCGCGTCGTGCAGCTCGTCGAGAAGTACTGGGGCGACTGGCAGCGCGGCACCTTCACCGTCGACATCCCGCAGGAGCCGCCGCACAAGGGTCCGGTCTACGCGCACGTCCCCTGGACCTCCCAGACGCTCCCGTGGGTCACCGTCGGGTTCCACGGCCCATCGTTCTTCCAGACCGCCGAACAGGCCGCGATCGACGTGATGTTCGACCTCTCCTTCGGGTCCACGTCCGAGCTCTACAAGCGCCTCGTCGAGCAGGAGCAGAAAGTCGATCAGCTCTTCGTCATCGGCGGCGGGAACTTCGACCCGTCGATCTTCACCGTCTTCGCGCGCGTGAAGGACACGAAGGATGCGGTCTACGTCCGCGACCAGATCCTCCGAACGTTCGCCGGCCTCCGGTCGTCCAAGCTCGACGCACAGCGCGTCGCCGACGCGAAGTCGAATGCCCGCTACGCCGCCGTGCGCGGCCTCGACAACACCGACGCCATCGCGTCGACCATCGCCAGCTTCACGCATTTCGAGCGCTCGTACGACACGATCAACAACTACTACCGCGCCGTGAACGCGGTCACGCCCGAGCAGATGCAGCAGGTCGCGCAGAAGCACTTCACCGACGCGAACCTGGTCGTGACCACGCTCTCCCAGGAGCCCCTCGGCGAGGCGATGGCCAAGGCGCCGTCCGTGAACGCGCTCGCCGCCCCGGCCGCCTCGGCGCAGCAGCAGGTGCAGATCCGCTTCATCGAACAGCGCTCGGTGCTGCCGAACGTGATGATGAAGCTCCTCTTCACGACCGGCTCGCACGCCGATCCGAAGGGGAAGGAAGGGCTCGCGCAGCTCGCGGCGTCAATGATCACCGAAGCCGGATCGCGTGCGATGCGGATCGACGAGATCAACAAAGAGCTCTACCCGATCGCCGGCACGTTCTCGAACCTCGTCGACAAGGAGATGACGACCTTCACCGGCGTCGCGCACAAGGACAACCTCGACCGCTTCCTCGGCATCGTCCTGCCGCAGCTCCTCACGCCCGGCTTCCGCGAGGACGACTTCCAGCGCCTCAAGGACCAGCAGCTCAACGCGCTCAAGCAGGACCTCCGCAACAACAACGAAGAGGAGCTCGGCAAAGAGCAGCTCCAGAACGTCGTCTTCGCCGGCACGCCCTACGGCCACACCGTCCTCGGCACCGTGGCGGGCCTCGAATCGATCACGCTCGACGACGTGAAGCGCTTCGTCGACGCGAACTACAACGCCTCCAACGTGGTGGTCGGCCTCTCCGGCGATTACCCTCCCGCGCTCGTGGAGCGCCTGACCGCCGACCTCTCGGCCCTCGGCGGCGGCAGCGAGGAACAGGCGCTCGCGCAGCTCTCCCCGATCAAGGGAGCGGCCGCGAACGGCCTCGACGTCACGATCGTCAAGAAGGACACGCGCGCGACCGCGCTCTCCCTAGGCCACCCGATCCCCGTCACGCGCAACTCGGCCGACTTCGCGGCGCTCAACGTGGCCCGTGCCTGGCTCGGCGAGCATCGCGCGTCGTCGGGACGCCTGTACGACCGCATCCGCGAGGTCCGCGGACTGAACTATGGCGACTACGCGTACATCGAGTTCTTCAATCGCCCGGGCGGCCAGTTCTTCCCGAGCGCCAACATCGGACGCCGCTCGCAGCTCTTTGAGATCTGGATCCGCCCCGTGGTGCCGGTCAACGCGCACATGACGCTGCGCATCGCACTGTACGAGACGCAGCAGATGATCGACAACGGCCTGACGCAGGAGCAGTTCGAGAACACGCGCGACTACCTGATGAAGAACGTCTACCTGCTCACCGCCAACCAGAACCAGCGCCTCGGCTACGCGCTCGACTCCTGGTGGTTCGGCATCGGCGACTACGCCGACACCATGCGTGCCGCCTACGCGAAGCTCACCCGCGACGACGTGAACCGCGCGATCAAAAAGCACCTCTCCGCGAAAAACCTCCACGCCGTGATCGTCACCAAGGACGCGGAGGCGCTGCGCGACCAGCTCCTCGCCGACGGCCCTTCCTCGATCGCGTACGACGCCCCGAAACCGGAGCTCGAGGCGGAGGACAAGAACATCGGCAGCTACAAGCTGGGGATCAAACCCGCCAACATCCGCATCGTGAACGTAGACGACGTGTTCTGACGCGAGCGCAGCAAGCGTCATCCCGAGCAAAGCGAGGGATCTGATTCGTGGAAAAGGGCGGCCTCCGGGCCGCCCTTTTCAGTTGGTCCTGCCAGACTGTGACTCAACGGTAGAGGTGGTGGAGGAGAGGCAATCCTGCCTGTCCTCCACCACCTCCCTCCTCTCCCCGTGAAACGTTTCATCCCCTCGAAACACTACTCGGAGCTAAGGAAAAGGAGCCGCCATTGATCAAACGACTGCTTTGCATTCTTCCGTTCGTGCTCGCGCCGCAACTCACGGCACAGTCGTGTGACACGATACGGCCCTGGTATTTCGACGTCGTCGTCAGCTGCGAGAGCATGTCCGGCGGCCTGTGTGCGCCGTCGACGCGCGTCGGTGTCTCGCTCCACCCGTGGGTATCATGGGCCGCGGCGAGTTGTGCGACAGTCGAGTGGGACCTCGGCGACGGAACGTTGCTGACGCTGAATGGTTCCACGCCGGTCGTGCACACGTATCCCGCCGCCGGCCGGTACGAGATCAAGGCGAAGCTCACGATGCCTGGATACCCCGGGCCTTATACCCAATACGCAACCGTCGACGTGGCCAATGGCCGTCTCGCCTGGAGCAACGAGACGGCCCAGGAAGATGGAATTGCCAGGATTGACGTCACCCGCACGAACACGGCGGGAGCGACCACGATGCCGTGGTCTGTCGTCGATGCGCCGGCAGAGCTCACGCCCACCACCGGCAGTGTCAGCTTCGCGCCGGGTCAGCAGACGGCCACCATCGAGATCGCAACCGTCGGCAACTCGACCTTCGCGCCGCCCCGAACCTATGCGGTCATCGCGGGAACGCCGACGGGCGGCTTCCTCGCTCCTTCGGCGATCACACTGACCGTGATCGACGACGACGGCTCGATCCTTTCTCTCTCGGAACCGGGTGAGATTCGGGTCAGCGAAGATGCCGGTGAGGGAACCATCGTCGTGAGCCGAAGCGGCGACACGAGCTTTCCTGCCGCCGTCTGGTATTCGGTCGATGCCTACTACCCCTACCGCATCCAGGACAGCTCGGGCACTCTTCTGTTCCTTGCCGGGGAGACATCACGTTCATTCAAGGTGACGGTGGTGGACGATGCGATCTGGAACGCCGGACAGGTCGCGCGCGCCGACATACGCTTCCAGTCGCAGACGGAAGCTGCGCGCTTCGCGAACGGGTATAGCTACGAGACGACACTCGTTCTCGTCGATGACGAACCTCAGCCGGTCATCTCCGTCGCCGACGTCTCGGTGCTGGAAGGGAGCTCCGGCACGACCGAGCTCGTCTTCACGGTGAACGTCGCACCGGCATATCCGGCGAATCTGGGGCCTCTGTACGTGATGCCGTCGATCCGCCCGGGAACGGCCACGCGCAACGCCGATTACGTACCGATCTCCGGTGCTATTCAGCTCAGCGGTACCGGCGGCAATCAGATCAGGGTCAGAATCATCGGCGACAAGCTCATCGAAGACGACGAGACGTTCGAACTGGACCTGACCCCCTACTGGCAGACGGTGCTCGCAATGCCGCCGCCGGCCCTCGGCACGATCGTCAATGACGACTGGGGATTCGGCCCCGACGGCTTGCGAATTCCTGTAGGTGAGAGCAGGACCGCGGTTCTGAACGTCGGCAAGTCAGGGGATACGCCGCTGCTCGTGCCTCTGACGAGCTCCCGCCCCGATCTGGCGCAGATCCCCTCATCCATCACCATTCCGGCAGGGCAGACGACAGCACGTTTCGAGGTGAAAGGCCTCGCCGCCAGCGCGTCCACGTTCCGCATCTCGGCCGAGTTACCGGCCGACCGCGGCGGAACGCTCACCATGTCCGCGCGCGTCTTCGGACCGCGCGCGATCACATTCGATCCTGCCACCGTCACCGCGTTCGCCGGACAGACCGTGCCGGTACGCGTGACGGTCGAGCCGCCTCCCGAAAATCAGCTCGATCTGCAGCTCGAGATGATCAACAGCAGGCACGCGACGGCTCCGCCGCACGTGACGATCGGTCCCGACGGGCGGGGAACGTTCGAAATCACAGCGGTGCGCAGCGGCAGCGCGCTGCTCCGGACATCCTTGCTGGACGACGGCGATGAGTCGGCGACGCTGCCGATCGAGATCAGTGCGCCCCCCGACGCTCCAGCCCTTGCGTCCGTCAGCCCGTCGACAGGGCCTATCGCCGGCGGCACCGCGTTTCACGCCCTCGGCTCGCACCTCACCGCTGATTGCACACTCTCATTCGGCGGCGTGCCTGTTTCGACCACGACACTCGAGGAGGGCGCGCTGAAAGGCGTGACCCCACCGCATGCTGCCGGTACGGTAGACGTGACGCTCACGTGCAGCGGAACGCCAGCCATCCTCAGTAACGCATTCACCTACCTCGCGGTGCCCCCTTCGCTCACCGCCATCTCTCCGTCATTCGGCACGACGGCGGGCGGAACGCTGGTGCGAGCGGCCGGCAGCAACTTCCAGAGCGGTTGCTGGATGTTCTTCGGTGGCGTGGCCGCGCAGTCAGTGGACATCGATTCGACCGAATCGCTGACAGCCGCCGCGCCGGCGGCAATCGCTGCGGGCGTCGTCGAGACGAGCGTTCGCTGCGGCGATCTCATCGCGGCGCTCCCTGCCTCATTCGCCTATACGACCGCGAGCGAAGTGGCACCGTCCATCGCCTCGGTCGCTCCGCTCATCGGCGCGCCTGGCGAACCGGTATCGATCACGGGATCGCGTTTCCGCGCCGATGACAGGATTCACTTCGACGACGCCGTCGCGACGACCCTGCGAACGAGGTCCGATGAGCATGTCGTCCGGATCCCCGAGCTGCCTCTCGGCATGACCAGCATCACGCTCACCGACGCGACCGGCCGTTCGACGACGACAGGTCCCATCCTGATAGTCGTCGAGCCCGCGCCGCCACACGTCACCTCCGTCGTGCCGTCCACGACGCTGCCGGGGTCTGACGTGACGTTGCACGGACGAGGCTTCCGGCCCGCGTACTCGTTCTCGATCGGCGGACACCCGGCACAGGTGATCTCGCTTGCCTTCGACCGTGTCGTCGTTCGCATCGCCCGCGACGTCGTACCCGGCAGCCACCGCGTTCAGGTCGTCAACGCGGCCGGACACGTTGCCGCGGTTGGAGCGCAGGTACTCATCGGAGAAGGCGCGCTGCGGATCCGCAGCATCTCGCCTGCATGCGGCACGACCGAGGGAGGTGCAGCCGTCACGCTGTCGGGCGAGGGGTTCGCTCCCGACGCCGCGGTGACCTTCAACGGGATCCCCGCCACAGGCATCGTGATCGTGAGTCCAACGGAGCTCCGGGCCACGGCGCCCGCAAACGTCACCGGTCCGGCCGTAGTCGTGGTCAGCAATCCGTCCGGCGACGAGGCAATCGCGAGCGGCGCGTTCCGCTACTTCTCACGATTCGATCCGAAGCCTCCCTGCGGCGAATCGTCGACGCGCCGCAGCGTTCGTCACTAGGTTTCCCCAGAACAACAGGGCGGCCTTCGGGCCGCCCTGTTGTTTCGCCCGAGGTACACTTTCCGTATGGCGCTCCAGACCTCGACGAAGCTGACGTACGAGGATTTTCTCCTCCTCCCGGACGACGGCCGTCGCCACGAGATCCTCGACGGAGAGCATTACGTGAATCCTTCGCCAAACACAAAGCATCAGATGGCGTCCATGCGGCTCGTTCTCGCCTTCGGTGATTTCGTGTACGAGCACAGCCTCGGGCAGATCTTCCACGCACCGTACGACGTCGTCCTGTCCGGAAACGACATCCTCGAGCCCGACCTCATCTTCGTCAGCGCGGCCCGCCGCGCGATCATCACCGACGCCAACATTCAGGGCGCCCCCGACCTCGTCGTGGAGATCCTCTCCCCGAACAACCGCGGCTACGACGAGCGCGTGAAGTACCAGACCTACGAGCGCTTCGGAGTCGGCGAGTACTGGATCGTGGATCCGGAGGCGGAGACCGTGACGGTGTACCGGCGGGCGGGCGACAAGTTCGTGCGCGCCGAAAGCGGCGACGCGATCACGACGCCGTTGTTGCCGGGGTTCTCGCTCGAAGTGGCGGCGATCTTCCTCTGAAAGCCGCCGAAGGCGGCGAAGATCTGTAGCTCCGGGCTTCATTACGGTAGATCGCGCGACCCCTCACCCCGCTGGGCGCCTGGTCTTCTGCATCGTTACTCTCGATTTCGGACTTCGTTCGACACCAGCACGCGCAGGCGCCCATCTCCCTCTCCCCTAAAAGGGGCGAGGGGCTACAAAGCAGCGCGTCGCCAGCGGTAGGGTTGTAGCCCCTCGCCCCGCGTCCAGCGGGGAGAGGGATGCTCGGCACCTGCGCGTTCCGATCTGCACTTCCGGCGCGATCCTCGTGAAGCGGCGTTAGAAGACCAGGTGCCGGGCGGGGTGAGGGGCTGTGCCTCACGCGACGCGGGTGTCATTTCGTCCTTACGTTGACGCCATCGGGGCTTCAGCCCGGGCACTGCGGCCTGCTCACAAGAATGTTCGCGTCCTTCCTATCCCGCCACCCTCCAAACCTGCTATGAATCCCCGTCATGCTGACGGCGCTTCTGCTTGCTACCGCGATCGACACCGCCATCCTCCCTCCTGCAATCCCCTGGAACGGTGCGAGCCGCACGCTCGTCGTCGCGCCGGGCGATCCGTGGATCACCCCCTCCGAGCGCGATCAGTTGCGGACCACGCCGCGGTACGACGAAACCGTCGCTTACCTCCGCCGCCTGGTCGCCGCGTCCCGCGACCTCCACCTCGTTTCCCTCGGCAAGAGCGGCGAGGGGCGCGACATCTGGCTGGTCATCGCCTCGCGCGAGCGCGCGTTCACGCCGGAAGCGTTGCGCCGGTCCAACAAGCCGATCGTCTTCGCGCAGGGCGGCATTCACGCGGGGGAGATCGACGGCAAGGACGCGGGACTCATGCTCCTGCGCGACATGACCGTTCGCAATACGAAGCGCGACCTGCTCGACCACGCCAACCTGCTCTTCGTCCCCATCTTCAACGTCGACGGCCACGAGCGCTTCTCCCGCTTCACCCGCCTCAACCAGCGCGGCCCGGAGGAAGGAGGGTGGCGCACGAACGCGCAGAACCTCAACCTCAACCGCGACTACACGAAGGCCGACTCGCCGGAGATGAGGGCGATGATCCGCGCGCTCGACACGTACGATCCCGATCTCTACATCGACCTGCACGTCACCGACGGCGCCGACTACCAGTACGACGTCACGTACGGCTGGAACGGGGCGGCCGCGCATTCGCCGGCGATCGCGAACTGGCTCGACGACACCTACCGCCGCCCGGTCGATGACGGCCTGCGGGCCATGGGACACATCCCCGGCCCGCTCATCTTCACCGACGATCCGCTCGCCGGCGTCTCCTCGGGCCAGACCGATCCACGCCTCTCGCACGGGTACGGCGACGCGCGCCACATGCCCTCGATCCTGGTGGAGAACCATTCGCTCAAGCCGTACGACCAGCGCGTCCTCGGCACGTACGTCTTTCTCGAGCAGACGCTCCGCGTCGTCGCCCGCGACGCTGCGGGCCTGCGTAATGCGAAACGCACCGCTCGCGCTGCGCGCCCGAAAACGATCCCCCTTTCCTGGCGCGTGGCCGAGGCCGACAAGGCAGGAACGCCGATGGAAGTGCTGGGAATCGAGTCGCGGCAGACGCTCTCCCCGATCAGCGGCGGCGTGCGCACGGAATGGCTCGGCAGGGCGGCCAAGTCCACGGCGCCGTTCACCATCGAGCGGGAAGTCGAGACCAGCATCACCCGTCCCGCCGCGTACTGGGTGCCGCCGTCGTGGCGCGAAGTGATCGAACGGATCGAGCTGCACGGCATCGATTACGAGCGCATCCCCGCGCCGCGCGAAGTGGAAGTGACGATGTACCGCTTCGCCGTGCCGGCCTTCGACACCAGCCAGTTCGAAGGCCACGTCCGCGTCACCGCTCCCATCACCGCGGAAAAGCGCCGCGAGCATTTCCCGGCCGGCACGCTGCGCATCCCCACGGACCAGGACCTCGGCACGCTGGCCGTCCTCCTGCTCGAGCCGTCGTCGCCCGACTCGCTCTTCCAGTGGGGCTTCTTTCATTCGATCCTGCAGCCGACCGAATACTTCGAGGCCTACATCATGGAACCGATGGCCGAGCGCATGCTGGCCGAGGATCCGAAGCTCGCCGAAGAGTTCCGCAAGAAGGTCGAAAGCGACCCCGCCTTCCGCGCCAACGCCCGCGGACGCCTGCAGTGGCTGTACGAGCGGACGCCGTTTTATGACGAGAGGGCGAGGCTGTATCCGGTGGGGAGGGAAGAGTGATGGTGTCGGGTATCGGGTGTCAGGTGTCTGGGGGCTCTCGCCTGGACGTTGCCTCAGCGCGAGAAACCACAGACACCCGACACCCGATACCCGCGGCGCAGCCGCACAACGGGCCCGGCTGTTGCAAAATGCGCCGCACATGATCACCCGCGCTGTAATCGCTCTCTCGGTGCTCCTTTCCACCACCGCGTTTGCGCAGGGACTCGACCCGATGCGCAACGTCTCCGGCACGACCGCCAACCCCGGCCCCTCCCTCTGGGTGCCGTCCAGCCCCGGCGGGTGGACGTTCTTCCACGGCTTCGATGCGCACGTCACGTATCTCAGCCAGACCGGGCCGGAGGAGCAGGAGAACGAGGTCTTCTCGACCAACTGGCTCGGCGCGGGCGTGCACCGGAACATCGGGGACCGCGCCTTCATCCTCGCGCGCGGCCGCGTCTCGCTCGAGACGACCACGATCCAGGAAGACGGCTACCCGCAGTTCTTTCAGTACGTCCCCGGCGAGCTCGACCCGACCGACCGGATGCGCGCGTCGGACCTCTTCGGCGAAGCGGCGGTGCAGATCGGCTTCCGCCCGACGCAGACGACGCTGATCAGCCTCTATGGCGCCCTGGTCGGCCAGCCGGCCCTCGGCGCGGCCCCGGCGCAGTTGCGCCAGTCCGGCATCGACTTCGCCGAGGCGCCGTTCGCGTACGACATCCAGGAAACGTATGCCGACTCCACCAGCGTCGTCACCGCCGGCTTCGCGACGAGCTGGATTGCACTCGAAGCGAGCGCCTTTCACGACGCGGCAACCACCGGCGACCACACCGACCTCGCCACCGGCGACATCGACTCCCACTCCGCGCGCGTGACGCTCATGTCCCCGAACGCCATGATCCAGGTCTCGCGCGGCGAGCTCGGCGAAGACTTCGCGCAGCGCACCGTCACCAGCGCCTCGTTCACGTACAACGCCTCGATGATTGCCGCCACCGCCCTCTGGACCCGCCGCGAGTACGAGGAGGACGCGTTTGCCTCCGAGACCGCCTACGGCCTCGAGCTCGCGCTGCGTGGCTCGCGCAACACGTTCATGGTCCGCGCCGAGCACGTCGACCGCCCGAGCGGCTTCCCCTTCCCCAACCTCCCGGTCGGCCTGACAGTCGAGCCGGCTACCCACTTCACCGGCGGCTACCTCTTCGACTTCATCGCCGGCGGCCGCTATCGCGCGGGCGTAGGCGTGAACATCGACTACCGCACCCAGACCCGCGACCTCGAGGAGATCTACGGCCACAAGCCGCAAGGCATTTACACGTTCGTGAGGTTCCGGACCGGCGCGTAAGCGCGTTCACACGCGGGATTGAGGATGAAGGATTGAGGATTGAGGAGTAGCGGACTCCTCAATCCTCAATCCTTTACTCGTACCGGAGCGCGTCGACCGGATCCAGCCGTGCCGCCTTGTACGCGGGGTAGATCCCGAAGAACAGGCCGATCGAGACCGAGACCGCGAAGCCGACCACGATCGACCAGATGGGGGTCGTCGTCGGCAGCCATTCCATGGCCCGTACGATCGCGGCGATCCCCAGTCCGATGGCGATGCCGATGATGCCGCCGATGCCGGAGAGCGTCATGGCCTCGATCAGGAACTGCTGCACGATGTCGCGGCGCGTGGCGCCGATGGCCTTGCGGATGCCGATCTCGCGCGTACGCTCCGTCACCGACACCAGCATGATGTTCATCACCCCGATGCCGCCGACCAGCAGCGCGATCGACGAGATGAAGATCATGGCCAGGGTGATGCCGCCGGTGATGGCGCGGAAGTTCCCGATCAGCTTGTCGGGCGTCATGATCCCGAAGTCGTTCGGCTTGTTGAACGGCACCTTGCGCCGGGCGCGCAGCACCGTGGTCCCCTCTTCAATGATGCGGTCCACCCACTCCGGCTTCTTCGGCACGGTGGCGATGTTCACGCCGCGCTCGCGCTTCACCTGCGGGAAGTGGCTGTCGAACGTGGTCAGCGGCAGGTAGGCGTGCGAGTCGGTCGACTCGAACATCGTGGCCCCCTGCTTCTCCATGACGCCGACCACGACGTACTTGCGTCCCGCGATCGTGACCTGCTTGCCGATCGGGTCGCTCCACGGAAACAGCGCCTCGGCAATGCTGTGCCCGATCACCGTGACGGCGGCGGAACGCTGCACGTCGCTTTCGGTGAAGAAACGCCCTTCGCCCACGAAGTGATTGTTGGCGGCCGGGTAATCGTTCGTCGTCCCGGCCAGCAGGTCGGGGGTCGCCTCCTCACCCTCGTAATGGAGGTCGAGCGACGGCCCTTCGCCCGAGTACGTGTAACGCTCCGGCGAGACCGCCAGCATCGAAGGACAGAGCCGCTTCAGCGCCTCCGCGTCCTCGTACGTGAGGTTCTTGCGCATGCGCTGCGACTCGTCCCGGTCGCCCGGCCCGAACCGCGGGTCGAACTTCTGGAACTGCACCAGCGTCGCGCCGAACGCCTGGAAATTCTTGACGATGCTGTTGTTGAAGCCCTCGATGATCGACACCATCGAGATCACGGTGCCGACGCCGATCACGATGCCGAGGATCGTGAGGCTGGAGCGCAGCTTGTGCGCCGCCAGCGCGATGCGCGCGAAGCGGACGTTCTCGCGCGTAGCAAGACCGATCTCGATCAGCTTCATTCGAACCTCAGTGCTTCGACCGGCGGCAGCTTCGACGCGCGGATGGCGGGCAGCACGCCCGCGAGCGCGCCGGTGATGACGGAGATGAGCAGTCCGGCCGCGATGAGCTCCGGCCGCACCAGCGTCGGGAGCGGCGTGAACGTCGCCACCGCTTTCGCGATGATCATCCCCACCAGCACGCCGAGAATGCCGCCGCCGAGGGAGAGCAGGATTGCTTCCGTGAGGAACTGGCCGCGGATGTTCCCCCGCGTCGCGCCGATCGCCCGCCGCACCCCGATCTCGCGCGTTCGCTCGATCACTGACACCAGCATGATGTTCATGATCACGATGCCGCCGACCACCAGCGAGATGCCGCTGATCAGGATCATGAAGGAGAAGAGCCCCGCCGAGATGCTCTTCCAGAGCATCTGCAGCGCCTCGGCCGTGACCGTCGAGAACGGATCGTCGTCACGGAACGCCGTACGCCGCCGCCCGCGCAGGATCACGCGCACCTCGTCCATCGACGCCTCGATCCCCGGCACGCCGCCCCTGGCCCGCACGAAGACGGTCACGCTGTCCCGCGTGCCGAAGCGTTTCCTCCAGGTGGTGATCGGGATGTAGATGACCTTGTCCTGGTTCTGGCCGAGCACCGAGCCCTGTTTCTTGAGGAGCCCGATCACGCGCATCGGCTGATTCGCGACCGTCATGGTCCGCCCGATCGGATCGAGCGGCCCGAAGAGCTCCTCGCGCACGTCGGAACCGATGATCACCACCAGCGCCGAGCGTTGCTGCTCGGTCGGCGTGAAGAAGCGGCCGGTCTCGAGGTCGAGACTGTTCACCTCGACCATGTTCGTGGTCACGCCCATCGTGTTGACGTTCGTCAGCTTCTGAGGGCCGCGCTTCACGGCCGAGGAATTGTCGTGCTGCGCGCCGACCATGTCGCAGAGGCCGCAGCGCTCCTGCACGGCCTCGAAATCGTTCCAGTCGATGTTCTTCCGCTTCACCGCCTCGAGCCACTGTTCGCGGCTGGTGATGATGCCGAACTTCGTCACCGCGTAGACGTCGGGATTGAGCTGGAAGACCTTCTCGGAGATGTAGTTGTTCAGCCCCGAGATGATCGCCACGACCGTGACCACGGTCATGATCCCGATGATCACCCCCAGGAGCGTGAGGAAGCTGCGCATCTTGTGAGCGCGCAGTGCGTTTGCGGCGATGCGGAGAGTTTCCATTTTGTTAGTACGTGATGTCGGGTGTCAGGTGTCCGAGGTGTCTCGCCTGGACGGCGCCTCGAAGCGAGACACCCCAGACACCTGACACCTGAGAACCGACACCAGAATTACGACTTCTTCTCCGAGTCCTTCTCGCTCTTCTCTTCTTTCTGCTCGCGTACCTTCGCGCCGTCCTTGATGTCGCGGAGGGCGCGGAAGGGGCCGGTCACGATCTGCTGCCCCGCGGTGAGGCCGCGGACGATCTCGATGTTGCTGTCGCCGGAAAGGCCGGTCACGACGGTGACGAACTGCGCCTTGCCCTCCTTGTGGAGGTAGACGCCTTCTTCTTCCACCGCTTTCGCACCCGGGGTGGCCGCAGGCTTCTCGCGCACCACCAGCGCCTGGATCGGGATGGCCAGCGCCTTCGAGCGCGTGCCGGTGATGATGTCCGCCGAGGCCGAGAATCCGGGGCGGATCCCCGCGGGGGGATTCGTGAGCTGGATCTTCACCTCGAAATTGATCGCCTCGGCGCCGCCGGTGCTGTTGACCATCGGGCTCGAGCCGACTTCGGTGACCACGCCTTCGAAGGTCTTGTTGGGATACGCGTCCACCGTCACGGTCGCGCGCTGCCCCACCTTCACGTTCGGCACGTCGGTCTCGTCGACTTCCATCACCGCTTCGACCACGCTCATGTCGGCGATCGTCAGCAGCTTGGTGCCGGGGTTGTTCATCGTGCCGATCACCGCCACTTCGCCTTCTTCGACCGGCAGCGCCGTGATGATGCCGGCCATCGGAGCGGTCATGGTCGTCTTGGAGAGCGTGTCGCGCGCCGCGGCGACGTTGGCCCGCGACTGCTCGATGCGCTGCTCGATGGCCCTGACGTTCGCGCGTGCCGACTCCAGGCTTGCGCGGGCGCGATCGAGGTCGGCCTGCGGGCTGATGCGCTGCTCGACGTTGCTGCGCGCGCGATCGTAGGTCAACTGCGCCTCGGCCAGCGTGGCGCGGGCCGAATCGCGGTCGGAGAAGAGCGCGCGCATCGACGCCTCGGCACCCTGCGCGGACGCGGCAAGCTGCTTCTGGTCGATCTGCAGGAGGAAATCGCCCTTCTTGACCACGTCCCCCTCGCGCACCGCGAGATTGACGATCTGCCCCATCACGTTCGCGGAGAGATCGACTTTGCGCTGCGCGTCGATCTGCCCGTTTGCCGTGACCTTGCTGGTCAGGTCGGTCCGTTCCACCTTGCCGAACGTCACGGGCGTCCCGTCTTTCCCCTTGGAGGCAATCGAGGCAGCGGTGATGCCGGCGATCAGAAGAAAAACGACCGTGGCAATGATGATCTTGGTTCTGGTCTTCATGGCTGGGTCCTTATACGGAGCTTTTCCGGAAGAGTTACAACTCGTCGGTCAGGCCGAAACGGCGCTTCACGGCGAACCACCGATCGCGCGCCCGCCAGAAGCGGCTCTGCTTCATGGCCGCGATCTGCTGCTCGAGGGCTTCACTCCGGAGTTCCGTCACCGCAACACGTTCATTCAGCGCGGCGATTTCACTGCCGCGCACATTCAGCTGGTGCTTCAGCTCCTTCACCTGCTCCTGCGCCACGTGGCCGTTCAGCGAGTCGAGCGTACCGAGGAAAAGGATGCGCTCGCCGCCCGCTTTCGAGAAAGCGGAGACCGTGACCGCCTGATAACGGAACGAGCGGATTGCGCCGTGCGGAATCACCGCCTCCCACCCGGCGTCGGCCTGCGCGACCCCGAGCCAGGCCGCGACGTCGGGACGCGCGGCAAAGTCCCGCGTCGTGGCCACGACCTCATCGTCGAGCCGGATCTCGACGCGATCGGCCCGCTCGTCGAGCAGCGTGGCCCAGCCGGAGATGCGCACGCCTTCCTGTTCCACAGCAAAGCGGTCCACGAACCCTTTCGGTGTCCGCCGCGGCTTCGGGTCCGGAATCGGAGACGGCGAGATGACGTAGACGTCCTGCCATTCCGCCAGCGCGCGCGGCAGACGGACGCAGTCGTAGCCCGCGCCGAGCGTCGCCACCTGCTCCCGCACATACCCCTCGGTGACCCACGTCGAGCCATAGTCCTCGGCGTCCAGGACGCGGCTTTCGCTGTACGACTTGAAATTGATCCCGTCCACCATCTCCGGTGCGATCGATTCGTCGTGCACGCTCAAGATCAGCAATCCCTCCGGCTCCAGCGCTTCCGCCAGCCGCCGCAGCCACGGGGTGAACGTCGAAGGCGGCAGGTGCGTGAAGAGCGAGGCCACGAAGATCAGGTCGTACCGGCCGGGCGTGACCAGTTCCTCGGGACGCGTCTTCGACAGGATGGTGCGCACCCCGAACTGCTCCGCCTGGAACTGCATCCCCCCTTCGAGGATGTCCGCGACCGTGACCTCGTCCGCCAGCTTCTGATGGACGAGCAACCGCGTCAGCCGCCCGTACCCGCTCGCGAAATCGAGCATCCGCCGGACCGGCCCCCGCCACCCCGCGATGTGCCTCACCAGCTCGAACTGCTCCAGCGCATTCTGGAAGTAGCTGACCAGCGCCCGGTCGCGATCGTGCTCGAACATCGAGATCGCGAAATCGAGCATGTCATCCCGCTCATCGATCGCCAGATTCAGCTCCGTCCAGCGCGGCACGCGCGTGCGGAGGAGGGTGTCGATGAGGGGGTGGCGTTCGGAACGCGCAAATGCGAGAGGCATGCGGGCGGATCATAACGGTGTCGGGTGTCAGGTGTCTGGGGTGTACTGCCCGAAGCCAGCAAGGCGCAGACAACCGACAACCGATAACCGACAACATACAATCACCGCCCATGCGACTCATCCTCGCCCTCGCACTTCTCACCGCAGTCACAGCAACCGCCCAACAGGACCAGAGAATCACCCGCCTTCTCCGCGAGGTCCCGCTCATCGACGGGCACAACGACCTGCCGTGGCAGTACCGGGAGCGGGCGAAGAACCGGCTGGCGCAGATCGACATCCGGCAGGACCAGTCGAAGCTCGACAAGCCGCTGCATACCGACATCCCGCGTCTGCGCACGGGCGGGCTCGGGGCGCAGTTCTGGTCGGTCTACGTTCCGGCGTCGCTCAAGGGGGCGGACGCGGTGCAGGCTACGTTCGAGCAGATCGACGTGGTCCATCGCCTGGACGCGCTCTATCCCGACACGTTCGCGCTCGCGCTCACCGCGGACGACATCGTGCGCATCCACAAGTCCGGGAAGATCGCCTCGCTCATCGGCGTCGAGGGCGGCCACTCCATCAACAACTCCCTCGGCGTGCTGCGCCAGCTCTACGACTCCGGCGCGCGCTACATGACAATCACTCATTCCGACAACAACGACTGGGCCGACGCCGCCACCGCCGATCCGAAGCACGACGGCCTGACCGAGTTCGGCAAGGCGGTCATCGGCGAGATGAACCGCCTGGGCATGCTCGTCGACCTCTCGCACGTATCGCCCGCCACCATGCACGACACGCTCGACGTCACCGCGGCGCCGGTGATCTTCTCCCACTCCTCCGCCCGCGCCGTGACCGGTCACCAGCGCAACGTGCCGGACGACGTGCTGCAGCGGCTGAAACAGAATGGCGGCGTGGTGATGGTGACGTTCGTCCCCTCCTTCGTCTCCGAGAAGCTCCGCACGCACGGCTCGAACCGCGACGCAGAGGAAGCGCGCCTCAAGTCGCTCCACTCGGGCGAACCGCAGCGAGTGAAGGACGGGCTGACCGCCTGGGACGTCGCGAATCCCCGGCCGCGGGCCACGCTCGCCGACGTCGCCGATCACATCGACCATGTCATTCAGGTGGCCGGTGAAGACCACGTCGGCATCGGCGGCGACCTGGACGGCATCGGCACCACCCCGATCGGCCTCGAAAGCGTGGCCGACTACCCGAAGCTCTTCGCGGAGCTCATCCGCCGCGGCTACTCCGACGACCGCCTGCGCAAGCTCGCCGGCCTCAACGCCCTCCGCGCCATGCGCGCCGCCGAGGCGGTAGCCGCCAGGTTGCAGAAGGAGCGTCCGGCGGCGGAAGTGTTGATCTCGGATCTGGACAAGTAAGCGATGCTGTACAACCCTGTCATCCTGAGCCGCCGGAGCCGCCGCTTCTTGCGGCGCAGGACGGTCGAAGGACCCCCTGCCGACAGCGCGCTCCTCGTGCACCGCAGGGGGTCCTTCGTCGTCCTGCGCCGCAAGAAGCCGCGGCTCCGGCGACTCAGGATGACAGCGTGGCATGCCGCACGCCCTTCTCACATCCCCTTCGCCGACCGGATTGCCGCTTCCAGCTCGCTGCTTCTCCGGGAGCCGATCAGGATGCGCCGTCCGTCGGCGAGGGTGAGCTGCACGCCGTCGTCGCCGGAGACGTTGTAGGCCCAGCCGTGGAAGCCGATGCGGATGCCCCAGCCGCCGTATTCGCCCAACGCGCTGTACTGCCGCGCGCGGGCGTCCGCGATGTTGTGGAGCGGGATGCGCCGCGGCTTCAGGTGAAAGGGGCGGAAGCGGATCGCGAGGTCGCTCGCGTTCACTTCCACGTCCAGCCGTGCGTACCAGAACAGCGCGATGACCAGCGTGTGCAGCACCAGGATGACGGCGAAGACGCCCGACAGCTTCACGTTACTGGCCGGATGGGTCCCGAACGGCCGCCCGAGCACGAGCTGCTGGTAGACGCCGTACCCCAGCAGGCCGAGGATCGGGATCGAGATGGCGGAGAAAAGCAACCAAAGCCAGCCCTGGCGGAACTGCTGCTGCTCGCGGAAGTACATCATCCGTCCTTGATACGCGTCTACTGTCTGAAACGCCGTCTATCGAAGCGGACATAACCGGTGGGTGCCATGGTCTCTTCCGCCATCGTCGTTGGCACACCTCTGGCCTAAAGCTCAGCCATGACGACCGATGCGCGATTCAAGCTGGAACGGCGCGGCGAAGTGCCGGAGCTCGACCCCGAGAAGCTCGATTTCTACCGCTCCACCATCGAGCTGTTCAACCGGGAAGAGCTGCCCTTCCTCGTCGGCGGCACCCATGCCTACCACCGCTATACCGGCGTCAAGCGGGAAACGAAGGACTTCGACGTCTTCATCCGCCGCAGCGACTACCCGCGTTTCGAAGCCGCGGTGAGCAAAGCGGGATATGCGACCGAGCTGAAGTTCCCGCATTGGCTCGGCAAGATCTACAAAGACAACGCCTTCATCGACCTGATCTTCTCCGGCGGCAACGGCGAAGCGGCCGTCGATGACGAATGGTTCGCGCACTCCGTCGAAGGGAAGGTCTTCGGCCTTCCGGTCCGCCTGGCGGGCGCCGAGGAGATGATCTGGTCCAAGTCCTACGTCATGGAGCGCGAGCGCTACGACGGCGGCGACGTGATGCACCTCCTGCTCCGCACCGGCACGCGCCTCGACTGGAACCGCCTCGTCAAGCGCTTCGGCGACCACTGGCGCCTCCTCCTCATGCAGATCGTCAAGTTCGGCTTCGTCTACCCGAGCGAGCGCTATCGCGTCCCCCGCGAGATCGTGGAAGAGCTGATGGCCCGCTTCACCGCCGAGTTCAACGACCGCTCCTCCCCCGAAAAAGTCTGCTACGGCACCCTCACCTCCCGCGCCCAGTACCTGGTCGACATCCGCGAATGGGGCTTCCAGGACGCCCGCCAGCAACCCTACGGCACGATGTCCGAGGAGGATGTGAAGCAGTGGACGGATGCGATCAAGGGGGACTGACGGGGGAGCCGGTGGTATCGGGTGTCAGGTGTCTGGGGCTTTTCGCCCGGGCGAGACACCTCAGATACCTGACACCCGACACCAGCGCGTCGCGCAAACAACTCGCGCGCTATCATCCCCACCATGCCCCCACGGCGCTCCCGCGCCCGATTGCCGCTTGCTCTGACGCCGCTCCACGGGCGGGCGCGCGAGCTCGATGAGCTCAGGCTCAGGCTTACGGCCGGGGCGCGCATGCTCACCATCACCGGCGCCGGGGGGAGCGGGAAGACGCGGCTCGCGCTGGAGCTGGCGCACCAGGTCCGCGAGAACTACGACGACGTGGTCTGGGTCGAGCTGGCGCCGCTCTCCGATGCGGAACTGATCGGCCAGCAGATCATGGACGCGATGGGCGTCCGCGAGTTGGCCGCGGAAGACGTCCTGCAGATCGTCATCGACGCCGCCCGCGACCGCAACATCCTCTTCGTCCTCGACAACTGCGAGCACCTGGTGCAGGGAAGTGCGGTGGTCGCGGAAGAGATCCTCCGCAGTTGCGCGGGCGCCTCCATCGTCACCACCACGCGTGAAGCGCTCGGCGTGGCCGGCGAGCAGACCTGGCTGGTGCCGCCGCTGTCCGTCGAAGATGCGGCCGCGCTGTTCGTCGAGCGCGCACGCTCGGTGCTGCCGTCCTTCGAAAAGGAGCCTCTCGTCGACGAGATCTGCCGGCGCCTGGACGGCATCCCGCTGGCCATCGAGCTCGCCGCCGCGCGGGTGAAGGTACTGTCGCTGGCGGAGATCGCCGCGCGGCTCAACGACGCGTTCCGCCTCCTCTCCTCCGGTTCGCGCACCCTCCCCCGCCACCGCACCATCCGGCAGACCATCGACTGGAGCTACCGGCTCCTCTCCCCTGACGAACAACTGCTCCTCCGGCGGCTGGCGGTGTTCGGTTCGGCGTTTTCATTGGAAGCAGCCGAGGCGATCTGCGGCGACGTGGACGTGCTCACCCACCTCTCCGCCCTCGTCGACAAGTCGCTCGTCATCGCGGAAGGGGCACGCTATCGCCTGCTCGATACCGTCCGGCAGTTCGCGGCGGAGAAGCTCGACGCGGCCGGCGAGCGGGAACAACTGCGGACCGCACACTCGCAGTACTTCCTGAAGCTCGTCGAAGCGCTCGAGCCGCGGCTCTTTGCCGGCGCGGTCGACCCCGAGGCGCTGGCCACGATCGACCGGGAGATCGACAACATCCGTGCGATTTTCGACAGCAACGTCACCAGCGACGTGGAGCTGCGCATGCTCTACGCGCTGCACTGGTACTGGTTCGCGCGCGCCCACTTTCACGAGGCGCGGCGGCGTATCACCACCGGCCTCGCCCGCGCCTCGAACGTCGACGACGTCGTCCGCGCCCGGGCGCAGGTGGCGGCCGGCGATGCAGCGGTGTGGCAGGGCGACTGGGATGCGCTGCATCCGCACGTCGAGGAAGCGGTCGCGGTCCTGCGGCGCGTGGACGATCCCCGCGCTCGTCCAGCCGCGTTGACACTCCTCGGGATCGCGCTCGCCTTCGCCGACAACGAGCACGCCGCGGCGACGAAGCTGTTCGAGGAAGCGCGCCGTGAAGCGCGCGGCGTCGGCCTCGCCCTCACGCTCTACTGGAGCGGCATCGCCGCCCAGCTCCGCGGCGACTGGGCCGCGGCGCGCGCGGCGTTCGAGGAGGCGTACGAGCTCGGCGTGAAGCTCGACAACAAGCCTGCCATGGCCCACCCGCTCACGGTCCTCGGCCACGTCGCGCTGCATGAGGGAAAGCGCGACGAAGCGATCCGCCACTTCCGCCGCGCCCTCGAGCTGCACGCGGAGCTCGACGACCGCTGGGGACTGACCCAGGTCGTGGAAGGCATCGGCCTGCTCCTCCTCGAGCGCACCATGGCCCCGGTCGCGATCGAGACCGGCACGCGCCTGCTCGCGGCCGCCTCCGCGGCCTGGCTGCACCTCGGCGCACGCCCCGGCCGCGACGCCGCGTTCGAGGAAGAGAAGAACGCCCGCATCCGCGAGGCGGTCGACAACGAACGCCTGCGCGTCGTCCTCGCCTCCGGCGCGGCCATGTCGTACGAGTCGATGGTGGCGCTCGCACGCGAGCAGGCCGCGGGACTCGGCACCGCCACGCACGCTCCGCTGCGCGTACGGGCCCTCGGGCCGCTGGAGATCTTCCGCGAGGGAGAGGCGGTCGAGGAATCGGCCCGCTCGCGCGAGCTGCTCCTCTTCCTCCTCGTGCATCCCTCGGGGAGGACGAAGGAACAGATCGGCGCCGCGCTCTGGCCGGACGCAGATCCGTCGAAGCTCCGGAACAACTTCCACGTCACCCTGCACCGCCTGCGCAAGGGCCTCGGCGCCTCGGAGTGGATCGTCGTCGATGGCGATACGTACGCCCTCGACCGCTCGCGCGGGATCGATTTCGACGCCGAGGTCTTCGAGCGCGAAGCGCTGGCCGCGATCCGGGCGAAGAACCAGGAACGCCTGGCGCGCGCGGTCGACCTCTACCGCGGCCCCTTCTTCGAGAACGCCAGCTCCGGCGAGTGGTACCTCGAACACCGGGAGCGCCTCCGCGAGCTCTACGCCCGCGCCCTCGGCACCCTCGGCCGCGCCCGCATGGCCGCCGCCGACTACGAAGGCGCCGCCGACACCTGGCAACGCCTGGTCGCCCTCGACGACCTCGACGAAGACGCCGCCCGCAACCTCATTACCGCCCTGGAGAAACAGGGCGATCGGGGAGCGGCCACGAGGGCGTACCGGAGGCTGACCGAGGCGCTGAAAAGGGAGCTGGGAGTGGAACCGTCCTTCGAGTTTGGAGTGCGGTGACCGCAGTCACCGCTTTCCCTTCGGCAGCCGCAGCTGCCGCCTTGTGCGTTCGGCGTCGCAGGCACCCAGGAAAAGCGGTGACTGCGGTCACCGCACTCCAAACTATCCCTCCGACGCCACCCCTGTAACCGGTTCCAGTAAGCACCCCGTAAGCACCCCCCTCTAGTCTGCACACCCATGGCTCGCTACCTCTTCGCACCGATGCCCTTCACTGGTCACGTGAACCCGGGGCTCCCGATCGCGCGAGAGCTCGTCCGGCGCGGTCATGACGTCCGCTGGTACTCGACGCCGCGGTTCAAGCGGTCCATCGAAGCGATCGGCGCGCGCTACGTCCCCTATCGCAACGCGATGCAGCTCGATGAAGAACATCTCGACGTCTTCAAAGACCGCCCCGCGGAAGGGATCGCGCAGCTCCGGTACGACGTCAAGAACATCTTCGTGGAGTTCGTCCGCGGCGCGCTGCGCGACCTCGAAGTCGAGCTGCGCCGCGAGCCGGCCGACGTCATCGTCGGCGACAACGCCGCCGCGGTCACCGAGGCGGTGCACCAGAAGCTCGGCATCGCCTGGGCCGTATACGGCATCACCGCCCTCGGCATGTCGAGCCGCGACACCGCGCCGTTCGGACTCGCGCTGCCGCCGAGCTCCACGAAGTTCGGGCGCCTCCGCAACCGGTTCCTGAACTGGGTGGTCGACCGCGTGAGCTTCCGCGAAGCGAACAACCACAACGAACGCATGCGCCACGACCTCGGCCTGCCGCCGCTCGACAGCGGTCTCTTCGACTTCAGCGTCAAGGCCGACCTCTACCTGCAGGCGAGCACGCCTTCGTTCGACTACCCGCGCACCGACCTGCCGAAGAACGTCCACTACATCGGCGCCACGATCCCGCAGCCCCCCTCCGACTGGCAGCCGCCGTCGTGGTGGGGCGACCTGCACAGCCGGAAAGTGGTCCTGGTCACACAGGGAACGATCAACAACGACTTCGACCAGCTCATCCGCCCCGCGATCCGTGCCCTGGCGGAAGAGAGCGTGCTCGTGATCGTCACCACCGGCAGCAAGCCGGTGGAGGAGATCGCGATCGACCCGCTGCCGTCGAACGTGCGCGTGGAGCGCTTCGTCCCGTACGCGCAGCTCATGCCGCACGTCGACCTGCTGCTGACGAACGGCGGCTACGGCTCGATCCAGATCGCCCTCGCGCACGGAGTGCCGGTGGTGGCGATCGGAAAAACCGAGGACAAGGCCGAGATCGCGAACCGCGTGGAATGGAGCGGTGTTGGAGTGGGCATGAAGGTGCGCATTCCGGCCGAAACGCAAATCCACGACGCGGTGATACGCGTACTCACTACACCCACATACGCCGCGCGCGCGGAAGCGATGCGCTATGAGCTGTCCGGCCTCGACGCCGCGAACAGCGGCGCCGACCTGCTCGAAGAGCTGGCCGGCGCGGAAAACGCGCTCGAACGGAGCGCCTGAGGACAACCATGGCCGGAATTGGAATCGTCGCCGTCTTTCTGCTGCTCTTCGTAACCGTCTCGCGCGATGAGAGCGAGATGTAACCGCTCAACAGCTCCCTCCCCGCGCCGGTAACCGCGGCGCGTAGCCTCTCTCTCCCCTCCTCTCCTACCCTCCTACACGCGTCGGCGGCCGGCCCAAAGGGGCCGGCCGCCTCCTGCCGGAACGCGACGGCTGCCCAATCCGCGATACAGTTCCCCTCCATGCAGCTGCGCCACGTTCTCCTCCTCGGCGCCACCGGTCTCGTCGGACGTGAATTGCTGCAACTCCTGCTCGCCGACGCGGCCATCGAAAAAGTCAGCGTCGTCGCACGGCGCCCATCCGGCGTCACGGCCAAGAAGCTCGAAGAGCACATCTTCGACCTCGGCGAGATGCAGCAGCATCCGCAGCTCTTCGCTGCCGACGCGATCTTCTGCGCGCTCGGAACGACCATCAAGACCGCCGGGAGCCAGGAGCGTTTCCGGGTCGTCGACCATGACTATCCGCTCATGGCGGCGCGGCTCGGGAAGCAGCAAAACGCCGGTCATTACCTTCTTGTGAGCGCGTTGGGAGCAAAAGCAGACTCACGCGTGTTCTACAATCGCGTCAAAGGTGAGGTCGAGCGCGACCTCCTCCAACTCAACTACCCGCGCACAACCATCGCCCGGCCGTCGTTGCTCCTCGGGGAGCGCAGCGAGTCCCGTCTCGGCGAGCGCGTTTTCTCCCACTTCGGCTGGCTCATGCCGCCCGCCTACAAGCCCATTCACGTACGCGACGTCGCCTCGGCGCTCGTCGCAGCAGCGCACGCGCAGGAATCGCCCGTGCAGATACTCGAATCACGCGCAATGCGCGCACGGAGGAAGTAGATGTCCACATTCGCAGAGCTCGGCTTACGCCCGGAGCTCACCGAAACCCTCAACGCCCTCGGCTATGAGGCCCCCACACCCATCCAGGAACGCACCATCCCGCGCATGCTCGCCGGCGGCGACCTGATCGGACAGGCACAGACCGGCACCGGCAAGACCGCCGCGTTCGCCCTGCCGATCCTGGAGAAGATCGACCCGAAGAAGCGCGAGACGCAGGCCCTGGTCCTGACGCCGACGCGCGAGCTGGCCATGCAGGTCGCGGACGCGATCCACTCGTACTCCTCCAAACTCGGAACCATCAGCGTCCTCCCCGTCTACGGCGGAGCGCCGATCGTCCCGCAGCTCAAACGCCTCGAGCGCGGCGTACACGTCGTGGTCGGCACTCCCGGCCGCCTGATCGACCACCTCGACCGCGGCAGCCTCGATCTGTCCAAAGTCCGGGTGATCGTCCTCGACGAAGCCGACGAGATGCTGAAGATGGGCTTCGTCGAGGAAGTCGACCGGATCCTCAGCGCGGCGCCGACCGAACGCCAGATCGCCCTCTTCTCCGCCACGATGCCGGACGAGGTGCTGCGTATCGCGCGCCGCCATCAGAAGAACGCGGAAAACATCGAGATCGAGCACAAGAGCGTGGCCGCGCCCGACATCGAGCAGCGCTTCCTCAACGTGTCCGAGGGGCAGAAGCTCGAGGTGCTGACCCAGATCCTCGAGCTGCAGCCTGCCGAGGCGGTGTTGATCTTCCGCAGGACCAAGAACGGCTCCGCCGAGCTGGCCGAGAAGCTGGAAGGACGCGGCTTCGCTGCCGTGGCCATGCACGGCGACATGAGCCAGCCGCTGCGCGAGAGCGTCATCCGCCGCCTGCGCGCCGGCCAGGTCGAGATCGTGGTCGCGACCGACGTCGCCGCGCGCGGCCTCGACGTCGAGCAGATCGAGCACGTCATCAACTACGACGTCCCGCACGACGTCGAGTCGTACGTCCACCGCATCGGCCGCACCGGCCGCGCGGGACGCAGCGGCGTGGCCACGCTGTTCGTCACCCCGCGCGAGCGGCGGATGATGCGTGAGATCGAGCGCTTCACCGGCACGCAGATCAAGCCGATGAAGATGCCGACGCGCGCCGACCTCGCCGCCAAGCGCATCGGCGTGTTCAAGGAGTCGATCCGCAAGACCATCGCCGAGGGTGACCTCGACATGTACGTGGAGCTGGTCGAGCAACTGGTCGAGGAAGGGCCGTTCGACATGGCCGACGTCGCCGCGGCTGCCGCGCGTATCGCCAACGGCTCCCGCTCGCTGGTGAAGGCGAAGGAGCAGGAATCGGCGCCTGAAGCGGCTGCACCCGCGCATCGCGAGTACCGCGAACCGCGCGAGCCACGCGAAGAGCGCCCCGACCGCACCTCCAATCCCGACGACAAGACCATCCGCCTGGCCATGACCGTCGGCCGCCGCGACGGCATCCGTCCCGCGGACGTCGTCGGCTCGATCGCGAACGAAGCCGACATCCCCGGCCGCGACATCGGCCCGATCGACATCCAGGAAGAGATCACCTTCGTCGGCATCCCCGAGCGTTACGTCGAGATCGTCCTGGAAAAAGTCGGCCGGAAGAAGTTCCGCGGCCGCGCCGTGAACATGCGCGTCGCCCGCGCCGACGAAGGCAGCAGCGAGCGCAGGCCGTACCGGCAGGACGCCGGGGGTCCGCCCTCACGGCCGCCATACCGGAAGCCGTACGGCCAGGACAGTGAGCGCCCGCAGTCACGCCCGCCTTACCGGCAGGATGCCGGAGGCCCGCCACCCCGTCGTGATGCAGGTGGCCCTCCGCAGCGCCCCCGTTTCGGTGGTCCACCGCGCCGTGACGAGGGCGGTCCGCCTCCTCGCCGCGATGCAGGGGGTCCGCCGCAGCGTCCACGCTTCGGCGATCGCAACCGCGACGCCGGACCCCCGCGCCGCGACGACGGCCCGCGCCGCGGCCCGAGCCCGTTCTACAGCAACTTCAAAACGAAGAAGCGCCCGCCGCGGTAGGTGAATGGCCTGTCATCCTGAGCGAGGCGGCTGGGCGGCTGGGAAGCGAAGGACCCCCTGCGGTGCACGATAAACGCGCTGTCGGAAGGGGGTCCTTCGCTTCCGCCACCCACCCGCCCTCGCTCAGGATGACAGTTCGGCCGACTCCCGCATGGCCGCGAGCATCCCGCACGCCGCGTGCCTCGCCGCTCCGCCCGAGTAGCGCCGCACCACCGGCACTCCGAGGTCGCGCAACGCATCGCGGAACGTCGAGAGCTCCTCGTCCGTGGCGCGGGCGTAGCCATCCTCCCGCGCGTCGTTGACGTCGATCAAATTCAGGCGTAGCGGGACGTCCGCGAACAGCGAGCGCAGTGCATCCACTTCGTCGCGGCCGGTGTTGATGCCGCCGAGGACCACCCAGGCGATGGTCACGCGTCCGCCGGCGGCGCGCTGGTAGGAGCGGATCGCGTCCGCGAGCTCGCGCACGGGCCATGCTCCGGCAACAGGCAGCAAGGAGCGGCGGCGCTCGTCGATCGCGGACGTCAGAGAGACGATCAGCCGGTACGGGCGCTGCTCCTCGGCGAAGCGGTGGATGGCCGGCACGAGTCCGACGGTGGAGATCGTGATCGCCTTCGAGGAGATCCGTCCGCCGCAGGGGTGCGAGAGGATCGCGGCCGCCTGCATCACGTTCGCGTAGTTGTGCAGCGGCTCTCCCTGTCCCTGGAACACGGCTCCGGTGACGGTGCCGGGAGCCTCGTCGCGGATGGCGACGAACTGCGCGACGATCTCCCACGGCTCCAGATGGCGCGTCAACCCGAGGCGGCCGGTCGCGCAGAAATCGCAGCCCATCGCGCAGCCGGCCTGGCTGGAGACGCAGACCGTGAAGCGGCCCGGCACTTCCAGCGGGATGCGCACCGCCTCCGCGACCGCGCCGTCGTGCATCCGGAAGAGGTACTTCACGAAGCCGTCCGCAGGGTCGGTGGCCCGCTCCAGGATCTCCAGCCGCCGGCGGTCGACGAGCATCTCGAACGCCTGCTCCACCGCACGCGGCACCGGCCGCGAGACGGGAAACCCCTCCCGTCCGTTCGCCACGACGTGCGCGAGCAGGCGCCGCGCTTCCGCATCCCGCACGGCCACGCCGTGGGTCCGCAGGTGCGCCGCAAGCTCCTCGGGGAGCACGCCGTGGATGTTCATCGCGCGCCGTTCAACGCAGCGACCAGTGCGTCCACTTCCTCCACGACGGTGCTGAAGCCGCAGACCAGGCGAACCGCCCCTTCCCCGAACAGCGGCCAGTCGTAGAAGAGGAAGCCCTGCTCGCGCACTTTTGCGATGGTCGCCGGGTCGAGCCGTGCGAAGACCACGTTCGCCTCCACCGGCATCAGCAGCTCCGGCATGGCGGCAGCGAGCCGCGCGGCCATGGCGTTCGCGTGTCTCGCGTTGCGCAGCCAGAGGTCATCCGCAAGATAGGCCTCGAACTGGCCGGAGAGGAAGCGCATCTTCGAGTAGCGATGTCCGCCGCGATGCCAGCGCGTCCGCAGCTCCTCCGCGAGCGATTTGTCGAACATCACGATCAGCTCCGCCGCGAGAGCGCCGTTCTTGGTCGCACCGAAGACCAGCACGTCCACACCCGCACGCCACGTGAGGTCAGCCAGCGAGGCGCCGCTGGACACGACGGCGTTGGCGAATCGCGCCCCGTCCATGTGCGCGCGGCAGCCGCGCGCATGCGCGACCTCGCAAAGTGCGCGCACTTCATCCGGCGTGTAGACCGTCCCCGCCTCGGTGGCCTGCGTCAGGCTGACGCACGAAGGCTTCGCCGTGCGCCCTTCGCATGCGATGTCGTCGATGACGCCGGCCAGCGTCGCCGCCTCCAGCTTCCCGTGCGGACCGGGGATGGGAAACAGCTTCGCCCCTTGCGTGAAGAACTCCGGCGCCCCCATTTCGTCGCGATGAATGTGTGCGTCGTCGTGGCAGAAGATGCCTCCCCACGGCGGCGTCATCGCGGCGATCGACAGCGCGTTGGCCCCCGTGCCGGTCGCCAGCGGCAGGATCTCGAGATCGGTCTCGAACAACTCGCGGCAGCGCTCCCGCACCCGCGCCGTGATCTCGTCGTTGCCGTAGGACGTGATGGTCCCCGCCGCGATCCGCGTCAACACCTCGAGGATCTCGGGTGAAGCGCCGTGAGTGTTGTCGGAGCGAAAGTCGGTCACCGGGAGGTGATATCACACGCTGCCGCGTGTGATGGTGCCTGGTGTCGGGTGTCCGGGGTCTTTCGCCCGGGCGACACGCCCCAGAGACCTGACACCTGACACCAACTGGTTCGCAGCAATCCCCGCCCTCCCCCGAATCCCACTCCACAACGCCGACCCGCTCACTCCGCGAATGAACTCCCGCGCCTTCCGCATGTCCACGAACGCCTCGGTCAGCTCGCGCGGGTCGTTGAAGTTGGCGAAGAACGCGTCCGCGATCTGCTGTTGCGCGCTCGTGTTGTCCGCGCGGCCGTCGCTGCCGTACTGGGCGATCAGGATCTCCTTCGCCGGTGCGGTGATCGGGTCGAGGAACATGTTGTTGAACGTGCAGGCGAAGCGCGCCTGCTCGTTCCAGTAATCGTCGAACGTCGCGGCGATCCAGCCGGCGGAGAAGCCCCCCTCGTGCTGCACGATCCGCTCGACGAGGTGCCTGGTCTGCTTCACGCCGCTGTTCGCCCCCTGCGCGGCGATCGGGTCGTACGAGATCGCGGTATCGCCGAGCGCGGCGACGACGCGCCCCGAGGGGAGCACGGCGTACGGCTTCCGCACGGTCGGTGCGATGCGTCCGGTCAGCCAGCCGAGCGGGTCGGCGAGCTTCATCGTGCGCGTCCACTCGGCACTCCAGGGGAACAGCTCGCGCACCACGTCCTTCATGGTCGCCAGCACGCCGTCTCCGGTGGTGGCGCGGGAGAAGCAATCGATGCGCGAGCCCGGCCGCGCCTCGACCACGATGTTCCAGGCCGGACCTTCGTCCTTGTGCAGGTACGGCACGAAGAAGATCTCACCGTCCGTGCCGAGGAACTCGAACTTCACCGGGAGGAACGGACAGCCGTCGACCGACATCCGCCCGGTCGCGATGACCATCGCCAGGTGCCGTTGCGGCGCGTCGTACTGCGACCGCGTGGCGTCGCGCTCGAAGAGCTGCGCCAGCTCCGCTTTTCCCGCCGCGACGATGGTCAGGTCGTGCTGCGCCGCGATCCGGTCCAGCCGCTCCACCGTCACCGACTCGATCTCCAGGCGGCCGTCGAAGTCGTGCATCCAGCGATGACACTGCATGCGCAGGTCGACTGCCTGGAACGGCTTCGCGCCACGGCCGAAGAGCCGCACGAGCTGGTTGCGGGCCGTCGGGCAGAACGTGAGGAACACCCCTTCGCCGTGGGGGGCCGCGTCGTCCCAGTGATTGAGGCCGAGCGACCGCTCGTACGACAGCGCCTGCTCGAAACGGGCGGCGGTACCGGTCGGACGGCTCTCGCGCAGCCATTGCTCCGGCGTGCGATCGGAGTAAAGCGTGACGTCGCATCCCTCACGCCGCAGCGCGTGCGCCGCGGTGAGCCCCACGATTCCCGAACCGACGATTGCCACGGAACGCATGCTGGACCTCCGGATCTGAATTCAACATACGCCTGCCCGCATGCCCCTTTGTCACCGATGCTTGAACATCCGGTGTCTATACTCCGCCGCGTGCTGCGCATCGCCCTCGAAGCCGTCGTCGCACTGCTGCTGTTCGGCTGCATCCCGGTGGTGGTGCGGACGATCTCCGCGAATCCGTACACCATCGGGATCTTCCGGCTGACCGTGGCCACGATGGTGGTCGCGGCAGTGCTGGCATCTCGCGGCTCATTGCAACGGCTGCCGCGGCGCGACGTAGCACGCCTCGCGATCATCGGCTTCCTCTTCTTCGTCCACTGGATCACGCTCTTCTTCGCCGTCAAGGCGTCGTCGGCCTCGATCGCGGCCATCGGGCAGTCGACGTACGGCGTACACCTGCTGATCCTCGGCGCAGTATTCGTCGACCATCGCCCGCGCTGGAGCGACATCGCGGCGGTGCTGCTCGCGGCCATCGGCGCGATTCTCGTGGTCCCGCACTTCACGCTCGCAAACGAGGTCGCGCTGGGGATGCTGCTGGCGACCATCAGCGCGTTCTTCTATGCGGTGCTGCCGCTGCTGCACCAGCGCTGGTCGCACATCGCCACGCCGATGCGCACGTTCGGCCAGTTCGCCTTCGCGCTGCTCTTCTTCTCGTTCTTCGTGACGCGAACGGAGTGGACGCTCACCGCGCGCGACTGGGCCGGCCTGCTCTTCCTGGCCATCGGCGTGACGCTCATCGCGCACACCCTCTGGGTGCGAGTGACGACGCAGCTCGCGCCGTCACTCACCAGCATCATCTATTACGGCCAGATCCCGGTCGCCGTGGCCCTCGGCGTGATCGTGCTCGGCGAGCCGCTCACCGCGCGAACGGTGAGCGGCGCCCTGCTGATCATCGGCGGCAGTGTCATCGGCCTCGCGCGCCGAGCCCGCCGAACGTGATTCCGATCGACGCACGCCGCAGCGACGGGGACACCTCGGGTATCCGCCGGGACACCTCGAGCTTCCGCCGGGACACCTCGAGCTTCCGCCGGGACACCTCGAGCTTCCGCCGAGACACCTCGAGCTTCCGCCGGGACACCTCGAGCTTCCGCCGAGACACCTCGAGCTTCCGCCGGGACACCTCGAGCTTCGGCCGGGACACCTCGAGCGTCCCCTGAAACACCGCGAGTGTCCCCTGAAACACCGCGAGCGTCCCCTGAAATACCGCGAGCGTCCCCTGAAACACCGCGAGTGTCCCCCGAAACACCGCGAGCGTCCCCTGAAACACCGCGAGCGTCCCCTGAAACACCGCGAGCGTCCCCTGAAACACCGCGAGCGTCCGCTGAAACACCGCGAGCTTTGGAGTGCGGTGACCGCAGTCACCGCTTTGACTGGGTGCGGGCGACGCGAACGCACAAGGCGGCAGCTGCGGCTGCCGAAGGAAAAGCGGTGACTGCGGTCACCGCACTCCAAATGCTCAGTCCCACGTCTCCCCGCACTCGCTGCAGCGCCAGCGTCCCGAGATCAGGAAGTAGACGCCGAAGGCGAGGACGGCGAAGAAGGCGGCGTCGGTGAGGCCGACCGCGACGCCGACGCCGGCCGTCGCCACCGCGGTGACCATGAACATGAGTGCGCGCGACGTGCGGGCGATTTCAGGCGATCCGCACGCCGCGCAGACGGTGGGGTCTTCTACTTCTTCGATCGGCTCCTCGAGATCTTCGTCGGGCCGGGCGTTGGCGTCTTCATCCACGAAGACAAGTTACTGCAACGGCCGAAATTCGTTGAAACGTTTCGCCACCCCGCTTCACTACTGTCAGAGAAGACCGGATGGTGCCGGATGTCAGGTGTCGGGGAGGTGAGCTTGGACGGAAACGTGGGCGTCGGGCCTCACGCTTCCGGGAGTGTCGCACTCACGCGCTCCACAAGCCGAGAGAGCCCAGACACCTGACACCCGCCACCATCCGCAGAAACAGAAACGGCGGGCACCATTGCCCGCCGCTTCAGGATGCATCCGAAGTTGTGTCAGTTCAGCATGCCGACTCGATGATCACGAGCTGCGGCATGCCGTGAACGTGACGGTGCTTGTTGCGCCAGTGGATGTAGCGTCCGATCAAGCCGATGGCGAAGCCGGAGCCCGCGGCGATGCCGGCCCACTTCATCGGGTTGACCTTCATGTCCGACTGCATGTCGTTGAAACCGGTGTGCACCGACGTCTTCGCCTGAACCATCGAGCGATCCGCCGTGCTCCTGGCCGTCATCATCTTCTGCTGCATCTGCGTCCTGGCGGTCGTCATGGAGCGCTGCAACGAGCTCTTCATCACGGCCGACTTCTCGCTCATCAGGTGCTGCGCGTCGTGAAGCTTCGCCTTCGACTGCATCTTCAGCGAGTCGAGCTTCTCTTTCATGCTTGCTTTCGGTTCCGATCCGGAGCGCTCCGGCATGACGACGGTCACTTCCGTCACGACCGGCGCGTGAAACGTCGCCGCCTCAACCTCAAAGCCGCTCGGCATCTCGAGATCAGAGCCCGACAACACATCACGATTGTTATTCATGCGTCCTCCTGCGCTCCTAAGTTGCGAGGACAGTGCCACTTAAGCTCTGCAGTAGCATGAATCTACCGGTCTCGTGCTATCCTTTTGTTCCCACTGAACCGCGTCCGTTCGCGACGCGCGGCTTTTCGTCTCTGCACCCGAAACAGAGACATGAATACCAGGCACATCCTGCTGCTCCTCACCCTCTTCATCGCCCTGCGCGCCGAAGGCGCGACGGTGCGCGTCACGGCAGTCGAGAACGGCCGCACGCTGGTCGTCGAGCGCCACGGGAAGTCCGAACGCGTGACGCTCGCCGGCGTTGCCGTCACCGACGACGCTTCAGCGCGGACGATGCTCGAATGGACGCTCGTCTCGCGCTGGGTGTCGCTCGAGCAGACGTCCGGCGGCCACTTCGTCTACCGCTCCCCCGACGCGCTCTTCATCAACCGCGAGCTGGTCCTGCGCGGCTTCGCGCGCGCAACGCTCTCCGGCATCGAGCCGGTCTCGCACGTTCCGGTCACGTACCTCGGCACGCTCGATCTGCCGGCGCCAACGCCGGCCGTCAGAAACGCATCGGGATCACGAACTGGCAGCGCGCCGAGTTCCCGTCGGTCAACTTCACGGTCACGGCGACCTGGACGGCGGCGGTGACGCCGCCCTGCCTCACGCCACGATCGATCGTGTCCCGCGTTCGCACCGTGACCGGCACCTCGAACAGCGCGTCCTCGGCCTCGGCGATCTCGCGATCGAAAGCGCGGGATCCGCCCTGCACCTCGTACCGCTGGTGTTCGTCCCGCGACGCCGGATCGACGCGCACGCTCTCCACGGTGAACGTGTGATCGGAGTTGTTCGCCACTTCGACCATGACGATGACGCGGCCGTCGGGAAAGACGGAGGCCTCGCCGGCCCCGGCGCTCAGCTCGATGTCCGAACCGGGCTGGCAGTTCTCGACCTCGTTGCCGACGAACCCGTCGCTCGAGGCACATGCGGTGGTGAGCAGGAGCGCGAGCAGCAATGCAGGCGTTTTCATACGAGTATTCGCCTTCAATCCTACACCTGCTCAGCGGGTCGCGCGCTCCAGCCGCGTACCGCAGTCCATACGACGAGTTTAGCCCGTGAATTGCACAGCTCCTCTGTCGAAGGAGACCTCGTATGCCCAATCGAGATGATCGCGACTTTGGCGAGCGGAACCGCGGCGGATATCCCGGCGCCGACTTCGGCGGCGACTACGCGCGCGACACGCATCGTGGCGGCTTCGGCGACGACTACGCCCGCGACGGCGGCTGGAGCGGCGGCGGCCGCGGCGATCAGTACACGCGCGAACCGCGGCCAGCCGGCCCCAGCATGCGCGGACGCGGCCCGAAGAACTGGCGCCCGAGCGACGAGCGCATGCGCGACACCGTGAACGAGCTGCTGACCGACCACGACGGCATCGACGCCACCGAAGTCGAGGTGACGGTGGAGAACGGCGAGGTGACGCTCAACGGCATGGTCGGCAGCCGTTGGGAAAAACGCCTCGCGGACGACATCGCCCATTCCTGCCGCGGCGTGCGCGACGTGCACAACCGGCTACGCATCGCCGATCATGAAGCGCAGGTGGGGAAAGCCAGCGAGTAAGTTCGTCGTTGGCTGCGGTTCAAACGCGTCCGGTCCGGAAGAGCCGGTTCTTCCCGTACTCCACCCCGCCCCGCGTAAAGCTCTGCTCTCCGAACACGATCTCGTTTTCCGTCACCACGATCACGGTCGACGCACGCGTGCCGTAGCGGTCGCCTTTGATGAAGACCTCGCTCCGCACGTCGTCCGTGCCGCGGGGTAATGCGAGGAACTGCATCAGGACCAGCACCATCGACTCCGCGTCGTCCATGCGCAGCGCGAGCTTCATCTCCTCCGCGGCGAGGGCGGTCTTCGGCCACTCCTCCCCCACCGGCGCGTTGCTGACCGCGTGAATCCCCGGCTCGAGGGGGGCGTGCGATTGCGGCGTCACGTAAACCGCCTCGCCACCCGCCTCGCCGGCGAAGAAGTGGAAGCCGGCGTACTCCTCCGCCCGCTGCGAGATCCACTGCGCATACGCCGCCGGCGTCACGTCGCCCGTCACGAAGTCGCGCACCAGCGCGCCGCGGGAGCGGCTCTTCCGTTCCGCGCCGCGGAGGTTCGTCACGGCGGCGAAGCGGCCGGTGCGGGCGATGGCCAGCCAGGAGCCGTTGGCCAGCGCGTCCCGGCCGCCGAGGACGCCGGGGGCGTCGCTCCAGAAATGAGCGTCGTGGGTCGGGCGGTCGTAGTCCTCGTCGCGGTTGGCGGCGATGACGAGCGGGAACCGGGCGTCCGCCCGGTGGGCAATCGTGAGCAGACACATACGCAATGTACGGCGCGAGATGATAGTTTCCCCCGCCATGAGAACGATTCTTTCATGGACACTCGCCGTGGCCCTCACGGCGTCTGCGCAGGACAAACCGGAAGTACCGCCCGGCTACTGGACCGAGGCCCAGTCGCAGGCGATCCTCGACAAGACAGAGACCATCCGGCTCGACCCGGACCTCTCGAAGCTCACTCCGCACGAGCGCGCGGCGCTCAAGGACCTGTTCGAAGTCGGCGCGATCATGCAGCGGCTGTACGAAACGTCGCGGCACGCCGAGGCACGCCCGTCGCTCGACAAACTCCGCGTCCTCGACGTCAGCCTCGGGCAGCCGAAGCGCACGCAGAACCTCATCGACCTCTACCGCCTCAACCAGGGCCCGATCGCGGCGACGCTCGACAACAAGCGCGAGCCCTTCCTGCCGGTCGCTGCGCAGACTCCGGGACGCAACGTCTATCCGGCCGACGCCACGCGCGAGGAGATCGACGCGTTCCTGGCCGCGAACCCGGGACTGCGCGACGACATCCTCGCGGAGCGCACCGTCGTCCGCCGCGCCACGAAGAGCAGCCTCGGCAACGACATCACCACCCTCAACGCGTTCGCCCTGATCCGCCTGCTGCATCCCGGTCTCCTGGAGCACCTGCGCGCGATGCAGGCCGATCCCGATCCGTCGAAGTTCTACGCCGTGCCGTATCCGGTCGCATATCCGGATGAACTCGTGCAGGCGTACAACCTCCTCATGCGCGCCGCGACGACGCTCGAGCCGAGCGACGAAGAGCTCGCGCGCTACCTCCGCCACCGCGCCCGCGACTTCATCACCAACGACTACGAGAGCGGCGACGCGTCGTGGGTCACCGGCCGCTTCAACCGCCTCAACGCGCAGATCGGCGCGTACGAGACCTACGACGACGCGCTGTACGGCGTGAAGGCCTTCCACAGCATGAGCATCCTGCTGCTGAACGAGAGCGCCACCACCGAGCTGCGCAAGGCGCTGGGCGGCCTGCAGGCCATCGAGGACGCGCTCCCGTACGAGAACGACAAGCGCGTACGCGACGACATCCCGGTCGGCGTCTACCACGTCATCGCCGACTTCGGGCAGGCGCGCGGCACCAACACCGCGACCATCCTCCCGAACGACGCCCTCTTCTCGCGCCGCTACGGCCGCACGATCATGTTGCGCGAGAACATCATGAAGCATCCCGACATCTTCGCGTCCGACCTGCGCGTCTGGCGCGCGGCCACCGCGGATGCGCACGCGCAGGACCTCGCGGACGAGGGCAACTTCCTGCGCACGCTCTGGCACGAGATCGGTCACTACCTCGGGCCGGACCGCGACAAGCAGGGCCGCACGCTCGACGTCGCGCTCGAGGATTACGCCGATGCGACCGAGGAGATGAAGTCCGACCTGGTCTCGCTCTTCTCGCTGCAGCGGATGAACCACGCCTCGCTGCGCGCCATCCAGGCCAGCGGCATCCGCCGCACGCTGCAGAACGTCAAGCCGCGCCGCGACCAGCCGTACCAGACCATGCAGCTCATCCAGTTCAACTGGTTCGTCGACAAAGGCCTGATCAAGCCCGACGCCCGCACCGGCCGCCTGACCATCGACTACACGCGCTACTCCGACGCTGTCCACTCGCTCCTCACCGAAGTGCTCCGCCTCCAGCAGAACGGAGACAAGGCCGCCACCGCGGCCTTCTTCGACAAGTGGACGGGCTGGACCGACGTCCACGAAAAGCTCGCCGCCCGCATCCGCGACGCGCAAGGGGCGCGCTGGCGGATCGTCAAGTACGCGGCATTGGGAGAATAGGCAGACCGTACAATCGCGCGTCTATGCGACGCGCGATTGTTGCCTTTGCTCTCGTAGCTACCGCCTGCGCCTCGGCGCCGACCGCCGCCCCGGCTCCTGCGGCGTCTCCCGCGCCACAGTCCGCGGTCACGCACCTCGAAGGCTTCGTCCCGCTCCGCTGGGACGAAACGAACGGCAAGCTCCTGATGGAGATCACCCGCTTCGGGGAGGAGCTGATCTGGCAGGTCTCGCTGGCGTCGGGCGTCGGCTCGAATCCGATCGGGCTCGATCGGGGGCAGCTCGGCTCGACGCAACTGATCCGCTTCGAGCGCGTCGGCCCGCGGGTGCTGATGGTGCAGCCGAACTACGCGTACCGCGCCCTCAGCAACGACGCCTCCGAACGTAGGGCAGTCGAACAATCGTTCGCGCAGTCGATCCTGGCCGGGTTCAAGATCGAGTCGACGACGCCGCGCGGCGTGCTGGTCGACGCGACCGACTTCTTCCTCTCCGACGCGCACGGCGTCGCCCGCCGGCTGCGCGAGACGCAGCAGGGCTCGTACTCGCTCGACCGCAACCGCAGCGCGATCTACCTGCCGCGCACGAAAGCGTTCCCGCGCAACACCGAGGTCGAGGCGACGCTCACCTTCACCACCAATGACCGGCCCGGGAGCCTGGTGAGCGGCGTCGCGCCGAGCGCAGACGTGGTCACGGTGCGCGAGCATCACTCCTTCGTGGCCCTGCCGGAGCCCGGCTTCGTGCCGCGCCGGCAGGACCCGCGCGTCGGCGTGTTCGGGATCGAGTTCTACGACTACGCCTCACCGTTCACCGAACCGATCGTGAAGCGCTGGATCGCGAAGCACCGCATCGCGCCGGGCCGCCCCATCGTCTATTACGTCGACAACGGCGTCCCGGAGCCGATCCGCGGCGCGCTGGTCGAAGGGGCATCGTGGTGGAACCAGGCCTTCGAAGCGGCCGGCTTCCCGAATGGCTTCCAGGTGCAGGTGCTGCCGCCGGACGCCGACCCGCTGGACGTCCGCTACAACGTCATCCACTGGGTGCACCGCTCCACGCGCGGCTGGTCGTACGGCTCGGGCGTCACCGATCCGCGCACCGGGGAGATCATCAAGGGCAACGTCCTCCTCGGGTCGCTGCGCATCCGGCAGGACGTGATGCTCGCGCGCGGGCTCATGCCGCAGTACGACGAGCTCGATCCGAATACCAGTCCCTCCATCATGGCGCTCGCGCGCATCCGCCAGCTCTCCGCGCATGAGGTCGGCCACACGCTCGGCCTCGACCACAACATGGCCGCTTCGACCGAGAACCGCGCCTCGGTGATGGACTATCCGGCACCGTACGTCCGCATCACCAGCGGCCGCCTCGACCTCTCGCAGGCGTATGCCACCGGCGTCGGACCGTACGACATCGCGGCGATTCGCTATGCCTACGCGCCGGTGGCGAACGACGCGGAGCTCGACGCGCTCGCACGGGCCACGCCGCTCTTCGTCAGCGACCCGCATTCACGGCCGGTAGGCGCGGCGCATCCGCTCGGCTCCGTCTGGGACAACGGTGGCGACCCCGTGGAGACGCTGCGCCACGAGCTCGAAGTGCGCCGGATCGCCCTCGAGCAGTTCGGGCTGCGCAACATCAGCGAAGGGCGCCCGCTCTCGTCGCTCGAAGAAGTGCTGCTGCCGCTCTACCTCCACCATCGCTATCAACTGGAAGCCGCCGCCAAATCGATCGGCGGCGTCTCGTATACCTACGCGGTGAAGGAGGCCAATACCACCGATCAAACAAGCGGCCCCGCGCAACGCGTCGTCGACGCCCGGCAGCAGCGCGAGGCGCTGAGCGCGGTCATGTCCACGCTCACGCCGCGGTTCCTGGAGATCCCGCGCCGGATCGTCGAGCTCATCCCGCCGCCGTCCTACGCGCACGGCGACGCGAACACGGAGCTCTTCCCCCGCCGCACCGATCCGGTCTTCGACCCGATCGCCGCCGCCATGACCTCCGCCGACATCACCATCTCGGCCCTCCTCGATCCCGCCCGCGCCGCCCGCCTCACGCAGCAGGACGACAACCTCACCCTCCGCGACGTCACCGACGCCCTCAACGAAGCCGCCGCGCAGCAGGGACGCATCCCCCGCGCGGTCCGTACCGTGGTCATGACCCGCACCGCGCAACTCGCCCTCAACCGCGAGGCCGCCCCGCAGGTCCGCGCCGAAGCGGCGGACGCACTGCGCCGCCTCTCCGCCCGCCTCACCAACGTCGACGACCAGGCCGAGAACGCGCACCGCCGCGCCACCCGAGACGAGATCGAACGGTTCCTCGCAAGACCGGAAACGTGGCAGCCACCGGTGCTGCCGGCGATCCCGCCCGGCCCACCGATTTAGTTTGGAGTGCGGTGACCGCAGTCACCGCTTTGACTCTGTGCCTGCGACGCCGAACGCACAAGGCGGCAGCTGCGGCTGCCGAAGGGAAAGCGGTGACTGCGGTCACCGCACTCCAAACATTTAATATGCGCTCCGTGTCCTGGATCATCCGCGCTTCCCTCGCTCTGTGGGGACTCGCACTGGCCGTCGCGTCGATGCCGCGCCTCGCGTGGCGGGCGCGCGACGGAGAGTTGCCGGGGGCGTTGCAGAGTGAAGGGCTGAGCGCGTCCGGACCGCTCTGGCAGTTCGCGCTGATCATCCTGCTTCCTTTCGTCGTCATGCTGGCCGGGCAGCGCGTCGTTCCGTTGCTGAACGAGAGGAAGTGGGCCGGCTGGTCGTTCGCGGCGACCCTGGGGCTCGCGCCTGTCACGCTGATGCACTACGGGACGTTCCGGCACGTGGTGCTGCACGGCGTCGCGGCGGCCGCGATCGTCTTCGCGCGGAAGCTCGAGCCGCGCTTCTCGCGCTCCGACGCGCTCCTCTTCCCCTGCGTGCTCAGCTTCTACTTTGCGTTCCTCGACACCGGCTTCGGCAGGACGCCGGCCGCGACGTTCTTCCGCGCCGCGGTCGCGCTGTTCGCGCTGCGCCTGATCGTGGGGGTGCTCTCGAAGGAGAGGCGCCCCGCGATCGCGTTCGCCTTCGCGCCGCTGGCGTTCCTCTTCCAGATGCACCTGCTCGACAAGACGGTGGCCGGGCCGCTGGCCCTGCTCTGGCTGCTCGGCACGCCGCTGCTCCTCGCGCGCGTCGATCACCGCAAGGTCCTGCGGATCGCGGCATGGACGGCGTTCCCGATCGCCGCGGCGGCGTACCCGCTCGCGCTCATCGGGGCGAACACGAAGCCGGCGGTGGACTTCTTCGAGGACGGCCATTCGCTGCTCCCGGCCTCGGAGATGGCCCGTGGCGAGCTTCCGTACCGCGACGTCATCCCGTTGCACGGCCTCCTCACCGACGGAGGCCTCGATCTCGCGGCCATGCAGCTCATCCGCCCCGACCTCGGCGCGATCCTCGGCTCGCGCCGGGTCCTGGCGGCGCTCACCGCCACCGCGATCTACTTCACCGCGCTGTCCGTGACCTCCAGCGCCGAGCTGGCGCTGCTGACGACGTTCCTCTCCCTGGCCATCTTTCCCGCGGCCTCGTTCTGGCACCGGGTGATCCTGCCGCTGCTCGCCCTCGCTGGCGCCGCCGCCGCAACGCGACTCCGCGCGCCGCGCTGGTATCTCCCCTGCGGCATCCTCCTCGTGGCGTCGACACTGGTGAGCCTCGACCTCGCCCTCTGCAGCGCCGCGATCGCGGTCCTTGCGGCCCTGCGCGCCCGCGCAATCGTGCCGCTGCTCGAGGGCATCGCCATCGCCGTGGTCCCGCTGCTGATCCTCTTCGCGATTCTCGGCTTCCTGCCGCACTTCATCACCACCACCTTCGGCGAGGTCCTGGGGGAGAGCGGCGTCTACGTCATCGGCCGCCTCGAGCTCCCGCACGGCCTGCGCACGCTGGCCGAGATGACCGCCGCGGTGTCGCATCCGGAGCTGTTCGCGCTGATGATGTGGTTCGTCGCGCTGATCGGCGCGTCGGCCGTCCTGGCGAAATCACCGCTGAAGATGAGCCGCCACGATGCGGTCTGGCTCGTCGCCGGCTGGATGGTGCTGGCCGGAGCGGCCTACGTCCTCCGCCGCCATTTCTACTTCGCCTTCGCCCTCGCGCCGTTCCTGGCCGGGGCGTTGCTCGCCGTCCGCCGCCGCTCGCGCACGGCCGCCGTCGTGCTGACGGTGGCCCTGGTCTTCTTCGCCAAGCCGTTCGCCCTCGTCTTCGACATCAGCTCCCCCCTCCGCCGCAGCGGCGGCCTGGACATCAAGGACTGGACCGAATACACCGCCGCTCCCCGCGCCCGCGGCGCCGTGGTCGATCCGCTCACGCACAAGGCCCTCGGCTCCACACAGAAGTTCCTGGCCACGAACCTCCGCCCGAACGAGACCTTCTACGACTTTGCCAACGCCGCCACGCTCTACTTCATCTTCGACCGCCCCTGCCCCATCCGCGAGCTCGAAGTCCCGATGTACGAGCGCGAGAGCGCGCAGCGCGCAGTGATCGCCCGCCTCGAGCGCGACGGCAGCGTCCGGGCCGCCCTGATCACCTTCCCCACCGCCTACACCACCATCGACGGCGTCCCGAACACCCACCGCGCGCCGCTCGTCTACGCCTGGCTGCAGAAGAACTTTCGTCCTTCCTTCAGCGAAAACGGAGTCGAGTTCTGGGTACGGCGTTGACGCGCTGCGCGCGTTGGTGTCGGGTGTCAGGTGTCTGGGGTGTTGTGGCTCACGGCACGGATTGGCGTCGGGCGTCAGGCTCGGGGAAGCACCGGCTGACGGGTCCCGCAAGCCGAGAGATCCCAGACGCCTGAAGCCCGACGCCAATTCGTGCCGCCAGCCGCAACACCCCAGACACCCGACACCCGACACCAGCGCGAAGCGCCAACGCCTCCTAACCTTCTCTGCAACTTTTCGTACTTGATGGCGTATTCGTCCTACGTCAGGAGAGGCAAGACATGTCCAGACTCGGAAAGATCCTCGTGGTACTGATCGTCCTCGCGCTCGCCAGCGTCGGTGTGTATGCCGTCGCGCGGAATGGGAAGAAGAGCGAGGATGGGCTGAAAGAGGTCGAGGTCACGAACGGCACGATCGTCGAGAAGGCGGTCGCCATCGGGCAGATCCAGCCGCGCCAGAAGTTCCAGGTCAAATCGAAGATCTCCGGCATCGTCCGCCGTGCGCTCGTGCAGGTCGGCGATACGGTCGAGGCCGGCGACCCGCTGTTCGAGATCGCCCCCGACCCCACGCCCCTCGAGGTGACGGAAGTCGACCGCCGCGTCGAATCCGCCTCCGCGTCCTTCCGCCGCGCCCAGAGCGAGTACGAGCGCGCGCAGGAACTGGCGCGCGGCGGCGTGCTCCCGGCCGAAGCGGTCGGCCAGAAGAAAGAAGCGTTCGAGCTCGCCAGCGTCGCGCTCAACAAGGCGCAGCAAGACCGCGAGCTCACCCGTCGCGGCCGCCTCACCGCGGGCGGACAGGAATCGATCATCCGCGCGCCGGCCGCCGGCACCGTCCTCACCCGCGCCGTCAACGAAGGCGACCCCATCGTCCCCCTCACCTCCTATCAACCCGGCACCGAGATGGCCACCATCGCCGACATGTCCGACCTGATCTTCAAAGGCACGGTCGATGAGATCGACGTCGGCAAGCTCTCGGCCGGCATGCAGGCGCGCATCAAGGTCGGCGCCCTGCCGACCGACGTCGTGACCGGCAAGGTCCAGCGCATCGCCCCGCAGGCGCAGCAGAAGGAAGGGGCCACGCTCTTCGACGTCGAGATCGAGCTCGAGCCGAACGCGAAAGTCGTCCTCCGCGCCGGCTACTCCGCCAACGCCGACGTGATCATCCGCGAGAAAAAGGACGTCCTCGTCCTCCCCGAGCGCCTCGTCTCCTTCGAAGACGGCGGCAAGAAGACCTTCGTCGAGCTCCCCCAGGCCGATCCGAAAGCCGATCCGAAAAAGGTGGAAGTGAAGACCGGCATCTCCGACGGCCTGAACGTCGAAATCGTTTCGGGACTGAAGAAGGGGGAGAAGGTCGTGGAACGTCCCCCGAAGGAAATCTCGTAGCGCGCTTCGCGCAGGTGTCAGGTGTCAGGTATCTGTGGTGTCTCGCCCGAGGAGCGCCGAGAAACCGCAGACACCTGACACCCGACACCCGACACCAAGCTACACGAGCAACGCGACGATATGGCCACGTTAAAAGACGTCTTCCGCCAACTCCTCCGCGACGTGCGCACCGAGAAGCTGCGCACGTTTCTCACGGTGTTCGGCATCGTGTGGGGCACGGTGGCGATCAGCCTGATGCTGGCGTTCGGGACCGGGCTGCACAAGCGGTTGGTCCAGAACACGGCCGGTCTCGGCGACCGGATCGTGATCGCCTGGCCGGGGCTCACCTCCATCCCTTACGAAGGGCTCGGCAAGGGGCGGCGGCTGCGGGTGTCCGAGGAGGACATCGCGGCCATCCGTTCCGAGGTGGTCGGGCTGAAGGCGATCTCCGGCGAGTACATGACCTCGATGCGGCTGGACTACGGGACCAAGACCATGTCCATCGACGTCTCGGGAGTGGCGTCGGAGTTCGGCGCGATGCGCAACCTCATCCCCTCGGAAGGGGGCAGGTTCATCAACCCGATCGACGACCACGACCAGCGCCGGACCATCTTCCTCGGCGACAAGCTCAAGGAGAACATCTTCGGGCCGGGGGACGCCATCGGCAAAGTGGTCCTGGTGAACCAGTCCCCGTTCCAGGTCGTCGGCGTGCTCGTGAATAAATCGCAGGACTCCAGCTACAGCGGGCGTGACAACGAGAAGGCCTTCATCCCCTCCTCCACGTTCCGCGCGCTGACGGGCGACAAGTACGTCGACAACATGGTCTTCCAGGCCGCCGACTCCAAGAACACCAAGAAGCTGATCGAGAACGTCAGCGCCGCCTTCGGCAACCGCCTCCGCTTCGACCGCAACGACAAGGAAGCGATGTCGATGTGGGACACGACCGAACAGTTCCAGTTCTTCGACGTGTTCATGCTCTCGTTCAACGCCTTCCTCGGCGTCATCGGCGTGCTGACCCTCATCGTCGGCGGCATCGGCGTCTCGAACATCATGAACGTGGTCATCGAGGAGCGCACCCGCGAGATCGGCATCAAGATGGCCCTCGGCGCCAAGTCGCGCCTGATCCTCACGCAGTTCCTGCTCGAGACCATGATGGTCACCGCCTTCGGCGGCGCCGTCGGCTTCATGCTCGCCCTCGGCATCTGCGCGGTCTTCCCCGCCTCTCTCTACGAATACGTCGGCAAACCCGAGGTCTCGCCGGTGGTGGCGTTGTTCACCGCCATCGCCCTCGGATTGGTCGGTCTGGTGGCTGGTTACTTCCCGGCGCGGGACGCGTCGAGGCTGGATCCCGTGGTGGCGATGAAACTATGAAACACGACTTCCACGTCATCCTCTCCCAGTTCGCGACCGCCAGCTCGCTGCAGAAGAAGCGTGCCTTCCTGACCATCGCCGCGATCGCGTGGGGCACGGTGGCAATCCTGCTGCTGCTGGCGTTCGGCGAAGGGCTGAAGCGGCAGATGGACAAGAACCGCCGCTCCACCGGTGAAAACCTGGCGGTGCTCTGGCCCGGCGAGACGACCAAGTCGTGGCAGGGGATGCCTCCCGGACGCCCGATCCGTCCGCGCATCGACGACATCGACATGCTGCGCGCGCAGATGCCGGAGCTCAAGAGCGTGCACGGCGAGGTGGTGTCGTGGCGTACGGCCATGCAGTACGAGCGCAAGACCGTCAACGCGCGCGTCATGGGAGCCCACCGGTCGTACGGCGACAGCCGCGTGCACTATCCCGTGGCCGGCGGACGCTGGATCAACGCCGCCGACGAGGAGCAGCGCCGCCGCGTGGTCTTCCTCGGCGACGAGCTCGCGACCGACATCTTCGACAAGGTGGATCCGGTCGGCAAGACGGTGCTGATCAACAACGCCCCCTACACCGTCATCGGGGTCATGCAGAAGAAGACGCAGATGGGCGTGTACGGCGGTCCGGACAAGACCCACGCCGTCATCCCCTACACCACCTGGCGCGCGCAGTTCGGGCGCGACCGCCTGAACGTGGTGGTCATCCAGGTGCACGAGCCGGAGCAGATGGTCGGCGCGCTGAAGCGCCTGAACGAGATCCTGGGCAAGAAGTACGGCTACGACCCGACCGACGACCGAGCCTTCGGCACGTGGGACATGGTCAAGTCCTCGAAGAACAACCGGGCCATGATGGTCGGCATCCAGCTCTTCCTCGGCATCGTCGGCGCGCTCACGCTCATCATCGGCGGCGTCGGCGTGGCCAACATCATGTACGCGGTGGTGAAAGAGCGGACGCGCGAGATCGGCGTGAAGATGGCCCTCGGCGCAAAGGCGCGCTGGATCATCTGGCCGTTCGTCCTGGAAGGCCTCGTCTACACCTTCATCGGCGGCGCCGCCGGCATCATGATCGCGACGCTCCTCGTCGCGGCCGCGACGTTCCTCCCGGTCGAAGGCAACGAAGTCCTCGCGTTCCTCGGACGCCCGACGCTCTCCCCCCAGATCGGCGCCGCAACGTCCGCCATCCTCGGCATCATCGGCCTGCTGGCCGGGTATTTCCCTGCGCGGCGGGCCGCGCGAATCGATCCTGCCGCGACACTGCGGTACGAATAGGAATTCATCGCATGAACACCAACGGCACCATCATCCGCATGTCGAACATCCGCAAGGTGTACGACACCGGCAAGGTCAAAGTCGAAGCGCTGAAGGGGATCGACCTCGACGTCTATCCGGGCGAGTTCGTGGCCATCGTCGGCCCTTCCGGCTCCGGCAAGTCGACGCTCATGAACCTCCTCGGCTGCCTCGACACGCCGAGTGACGGGACATACCAGATCGGCGGCGACAACGTGGCCGGCGTGACGCGCGACGAGTTGGCGGAGATCCGCAACCGCCGGGTCGGCTTCGTCTTCCAGAGCTTCAACCTCCTGCCGCATCTCTCCGCGCTCGAGAACGTCGAGCTGCCGATGCTGTTCGGCGGCATCTCGCCGAAAGAGCGCCGCACCCGCTCGAACGAGCTGCTCGAGAAAGTCGGCCTCGGCGACCGCGTCGATCACAAGCCGACCGAGCTCTCCGGCGGCCAGATGCAGCGTGTGGCCATCGCCCGAGCCCTGGCCATGAACCCCGACATCCTCCTGGCCGACGAGCCGACCGGCAACCTCGACACCAGCTCCGGCACCGACATCATGTCCATCTTCAATGAGCTCTGGCAGAGCGGCCGGACGCTGATCATCATTACCCACGATCCGGCCCTCGCGCGGCGGGCCAGCCGGGTGGTCGAGATCCGCGATGGACGGATCACCAGCGACACCCGGAACGAAGCGGCGGCCTAAACCTTGCGTGCCCCGACGCATCGGAGGTACCGATGCGTCGTTCCGTCTTCCCCGCTCTCGTCCTCATCCTCATCGCCGGCTGCAGCTCCGCCGGCAGCACGCGTCCAGCCAGCGTCGCCCAGCCCGATGTCAGCTCCGACATCGCCGGTACCGTCTTCTTCGGCAGCGGCCGGACCGCACCGATCAGGCTCGAAGTGTCGATCCGCAACAACGCCACCACCGCCATCACCGTCCGCCAGCTCGAGATCACGGCGCCCGGCATGGTCACGTACACCATCCGTCCCGTGCGCCGCCTCGTGAACGAGCAGATCGCCGCCGGCGACACGAAGACGATCTCGGTCTTCACCCAGGCCTACACCAGCGTGCGCGACCCGGCCGAGCCGCTCACGCTTCGGACCACGGTGCACTTCGAGGCAAACGGCGCGCGGTGGCGCGAGATCGTGCAGCAGTAGGCATCCCCTGCGGTACTCTCGCCGCGCATGCGATTCCTCCTCCTGGTCCTGACCGCCATCTGCACCGTCTCGTGCGCGTCCCGCTATCCGCAGCTCGCCGTGCACAGCGTCGTCGAGGTGGCCAAAGCGCCGGTGCGCCAGTGGAGGAGCGTCGCCGTCACCACCGCCGTCGTGGGCGGTGCGCTGCTCCTCGACCATGAGATCGCGGACGTGGTCCGCAACAACGACGCCGCCGCGATCGGCACCGCCGCCCGCCACGTCGAGCCGTTCGGCGGCGGCGCGTCGGACAAAGTCATGGCCGGCTTCCTCCTCTACGGCCTGGCCGGGAAGAACGAGCGCGCCCGCAACGTGGCCTTCGACGCCTTCCTGAGCAGCGTCATCGCCTCGAAAGGGATCACCCCCGCGCTGAAGTTCGCGACGCAGCGCGCGCGCCCGAACGACGGGAAGGACGACTCGTTCCCCTCCAACCACGCCACCCAGGCTTTCGCGGTGGCCAGCGTCATCGCCACGCACTACGACGACCGGCGCTGGGTGCGCTGGGTCGCCTACACCCTTGCCGGCGGCGTCGGCTTCGCCCGCGTCTACCACGACGCCCACCACACCTCCGACGTCCTCGCGGGCGCCGCCATCGGCACCCTGGTCGGCACCACCGTCGCCCGCGCCAACCGCAACGCGCGTGCGAACTGGACGCTCGTGCCGACGGTGGGGCGGGAGGGTGTGGGGTTCATGGTGCACCTGTCGAGGTAGCGCAGCTTTGGAGTGCGGTGACCGCAGGAGGCTGTCTCAAAACTATTGGCACGTGGTTCGCGCATCCACTGCAAGGCGAATAAGCCGGCGTAAATTGATGGCATTGACCACTGCGAGTGTAAAAAACATCGTGTAACGCAGCGC
>Ga0190270_10000038_pt1 | contig 79807 bp, 89 predicted proteins | sample Popmic320T_FD_133748 | JGI IMG/M metagenome (GOLD analysis project Ga0190270, IMG submission 133748) | Populus adjacent soil microbial communities from riparian zone of Weber River, Utah, USA - 320 T | ecosystem: Environmental > Terrestrial > Soil > Riparian zone | place: USA: Utah | collected...
CCCTCCCCAGCGACATCTCGGGATTCGACCGCTACTGGAAGCGCGACATCGTGACGACGCCGCAGGTCGCCCGGGACGGACGCATGGACGTCCCGGGCGGCATCGGCATCGGAGTCGAGCCGGACCTGGACTGGCTGGGCGAGCTCACGACCCGGGTCGAGACCGTCGACCTGGTCGGCGCGCTGGACTAGCGCTCACCCCACCTTTGCGCCGACATTGCGCGTCCCGCCCACTTCCTCGCATCGAGATTGCGCGTCTTGTCGGGCCAGCTGGGCAGGACGCGCAATGTCGGCGCGAGAGAGGGGCTACAGCAGCTCGGTGAGGAGGACGGCGAGCAGGGCCGTTCGGTCCGGCATGTCGTCGACGACGACCGTCTCGTCCGCGGCATGCGCTCCGTGGCCGACCGCGCCCAGTCCGTCTAGGGTTGGCACGCCAGCCGCGGCCGTGATGTTGCCGTCCGATGCGCCTCCTACCGCCACGCCCTCCACCCGCGGCAGCCCGAGCCGGTCGCAGCATCGACGGGCCCGCGCCAGCAGGTCTTGGCTGGCGGCCTCGGGCATCGGCGGACGGTTGGGGCCGCCGGTGATCCGGATCGTCGTGCCCGAGCGCCGTGGAGTCAGCGACCGCATGGCTGCGTCGATGCGCAACTGCTCCGCCTCGGACGTCGCGCGAACATCGACGTTCAGCCTGGCCGCCGCGGGAACGGTATTGGCCGACGTGCCGGCCGACATCGTGGTCGGTGTCACCGACGTGCCGTTCGGCGGGCTGGCCAGCAACTCGATCGCGAGTGCCTGCTCGGCGAGCTCGAGGCCCGCGTTGGCTCCGGCCTCGGGCTCCAGTCCGGCGTGGGCCGCCCGACCCGTCACCTCGACCTCGTAGAACGAGATGCCCTTGCGTCCGGTCTTGAGCGCGCCACCGGCGCTGGGTTCGATGATCAGAGCGGACTTGGCGGTTTGCGCCAGGCGTTCGATGACAGCGCGCGACGTCGGCGAACCGATCTCCTCGTCGGATGTCACCAGGAAGGTCAGGCCAGCTCGTTCGGGCAACGCCGCCACCGCGTGTAGCCCCTGGACCAGACCGGCCTTCATGTCGAAGCACCCGGGCCCGGTGGCGAGCGATCCGTTCACCTCGAACGGCCAATCGGCAAGCGTGCCCAGGGGCCACACGGTGTCGAGATGACCGACCACGAGGACGGTGGTCTCCGACCCGAATTGCCAGCACAAGTGAGATCGGCCGTCGGAGCTGATCCATTCCGGACGGACGCCCCACAGATCCGACGCCTGCTGGTCCAGCAATTCGGCGCAGCGGGACAGCGCAGCGATGTCGCTCGACGGCGACTCGCAGCTCACCAACGCCTCCAGCCGCGTGACCATGTCGGGCAGTTGGTCCGTGAGCGATCGGCGCAGCCCGGGCGGCTCGTGCGCGGCGTCCATCAGGCCGTCCGACCGTCGGATCCGGACCGAGGCTCGGCTCCGGGCCGGCCGAGCTCGTCGCGGAACAGGCGGCGTACGTTGTCGCCCAGGACAGCTCGGACGTCGGCGCCGGAGAGGCCACGATCGACCAAGGCGTCAGTCACCAGCGGCAGCCCGGCCGGGCCGTCGAGCCCAGGGATGACGGCCCGATCGTCCAAGCCGTCGTCGTCGATGAGAGGACCCGTCCCCGGGTATATCTCGTCCACAACCTCCTTGATGAAGTCCGGGCCGAGACCGACATGCTCGATCCCGCCGACCTCGGCGATATGCACGATGTGGTCGACGAGTCGCTCGATCGTGGCGTCGGACTCCGCGACGAAACCGGCGTAGAAGTTGACGCACACGACCCCGCCGCCGCCAGCGATCGCCTTGATCTGCTCGTCGGTCAGGTTTCGATGGTGATCTCGCAACGCACGGGCCGACGAGTGGGTGGCGATCACCGGCCTTCGAGCCAGCTCCAGGACATGCTCCACGCCGGCTCGCCCGAGGTGTGAAACGTCGAGGATGACGCCGAGTTGCTCGAGCAGGCTCAGTGCCTCGACTCCGGCACTGGTCAAGCGGCTGCCGGTCGCGTCGTCGGCACTGCCGTCGGCCAGCGCGGATCGGCCGAAGTGGGTGAAGGACGCGATGCGTACGCCCAGCCGGTGGAACGTCTGCAGCAACTCGATGTCGGTGTCGATCTGCGGACACCCTTCGAGGGCCAGGACGAGGGCGATCCGGCCGGACGCGAGCACGGCTTCGACCTCGGCTCCGGTCCCACACAGACCGACGCTGTCGGCGTTGTGCGCGGCCAGGCGATGGGCCGCTTCGACCATGCGCAGGCTCTCTCGCAGGGCACCCTCCGGACGGTAAGCGTCGTCCACGAAGACCGGCAGCACCTGGATCCGCACACCGCCGGCCGTCAGCTGCGGAAGCCATCGGTCGGCGAAGTAGGCGCCCCATTCGGTGCGTGGCCGGCGGACGACGAGCATGAGCAGATCGTTGTGCGTGTCGGCGACGATCGGGCGGTCTGGCGAGTGGACGTTCATCGCACCAGTTTCGGGTGCCGGCCCGACGAACGCACGGGTGGCACGGACGACAAAGGGTGCGCCGGTTCGTTCCGACGTCCGAACCGAGGACGGCAGGGTCTTCCGCGACGCCCGGGCGGTCTACACGAGCAGCGAGGTCCGACCGCCGACCCCGGCCACCGACCGCTGTCGCGCCGCCTCCACCAGCCGACGATCGCCTTCTTCGTACGCGAGATGCAGTGTGATCGCACCGATTCGCCAGCGGTCGGCATCGCGCTGGAGCCGGATGGCATAGCGTCCGGAAACCATCCAGGTCGACGCGCCGATCTCCTCGATCAGGTGGTGATAGGCACGGAACGTCGTCGCGCATTCGACCCGCTCGTCGTCTTGGTGCGTCATGATCAGAGGGCCGGTGAGGTGCTGCGTCGCGTCGAAGCCGGTTGCGAGCTCGGTCCAGTCAGTCACCAATGCGTCGATCGGCAGCGTGTCCGGCTCGCCGCCCCACAGCTCGGTGTAATCGATGTCGACCCGATCGGCGAACGACGACAAGACCGTGCCCCAGTCGAGGGTGTCGACCCCATGCAGCATCGTCGTGAACACGTCCGTCGGGTTCATGCGGTGGCTCCCAGGGTCTTGGCGAAATGCGCGTCCACGGCGTCCACCGCGAACGCGACCTGATCCGGCTGGTCGTAGAAGTCCGTCTGAGTTCCCTCGCCCCAAGCGACGTCTACCGGACCCCGCAGCTGTCCGCGCAGCGCCTCGACATGCGCCGGGAAAACGCAGTCGTCGGAGTGGACGAATGCGGTCGGAGCCGTCACGGCATCCGCGACCGCGAGCCCGTCGAAAGTCAACCAGGGCAGCCATGTGATCTCAGCCATCTCGTTGCGCCACTGCGGCACAGCGCCCCGACCTGCGTTGGCGTAGTAGTCCATCTCGAAGAACATCCCGGCCCGGTCGTTGCCGGCCTCGTACGCCGGCACGGTGACGATCTCACCGGTGCGCAGGTAGGTCTCGTACGCCGTGCTCGCCCGCTGCAGCCGGGTGCGGACGCCATCGTCACCCCCGTAGAACGGCGCGATTGAGGTGGTGTCGTGGAACCAGCCGGCGACGCTCGCGAACGACCGGATCGGAGCGCCTTGGGCGATTGCCGTGAGCGCATATTGGGCGCTCGCGCATACGGCCAGCATGCCGACCTCGCCGGGCTCGACGTAAGACAGCGTTCGCGCGCCGTTCGCCACGGCGGCGATGTCGGCGACCTTGCGAATGGGGAGCTCGAACTGGCGGAGATCGCCGTCGCTTTGGCCGTAACCCGCGAAGTCGAACGAGATCGCGGTGTAGCCCCGCCCCGCGAGCGCCGCAGCGTAGTGGTCGGCCATTTGCTCCTTGACGGTCAGCCAAGAGCCGGAAACCAACACGGCGGGCTGCCGCTCGGCCAGGTCGTCGGACTGTCGATGGACCCGCCCGGCGATGCGGACGCCGTTGCTGATGAACACGACCGGAAACGTCGTGACGCTCGTACTCGTCATGCGGGCACACTCCCACGATCGGCGCATCGACGGAGGGTCGGATCTTGCGCAGTTCAGGCGGCTCGAAGGTCGGAGGGCGCGAAGCCGGTGTAGCGGCGGAACTGCCGACGGAAGTGGCCGACGTTGGCGTAGCCGACCGCGTACGCGATATCGGCCACGCTGCCACGCCCGGCGAGCAGCATCGCCTTGGCCCGCTCCATCCGGCGCATCGTGACGAACTCGTGCGGCGCCAGCCCGGTAGACCGCTTGAAGGCGCGGGCGAAGTGAAACGCGCTGAATCCGGCCTCGGCCGCCAGGTCGTCGAGCCCCAACGGCTCGCCGAGGCGCGCGTCCACGAGGTCGCGGATCCGGTCGACCAGTGCGCGGTCCAGCCGACCCGCTCGGCGGCGATGCCGTGGACGCGGCGAGCAGTAGTGGTCGGCGAGATGCACCGCCAGCCGGTGCGCCAGCGCGCCGGCCTGCATCGGTTCCAGGTCGGTACCGCCCACGTGGACCCGCTTCAGCAAGGCGGCCGTGCTCAGCACCGTCGCGTCCCACGCCGCGACGACCGGCTGGATCTCGACGACCCCGGCAGACTCCGTCACCGACCGCAGCAGGTCGCGGTCCGGATAGATCTCGAGTGCCTCAGTCGGCTCGCTGACCTCGGCCCACCGCACGTCGTATTGCCCATTCGCGAAGGTGACTCCGGCCGGCACGTCGAGGTAGGTCGCCCGGCCGTCCCGCTCGTACGCGACGCGGGAGTGCGCACTGAACGAGACACCGACCTGATACGGCTTGGTCGTCGTGACCGTGTCGGCGGGCGGAAGCCAGGCGTACTCCGAGCGCATGCCAGGCCACTGTCGTACTGAGTACGTCTTCTCGTCGACTCGCACATCGTCGTCAACGCCGGGGCGGGCCGCTCCGATTCCGCGCTCGGTCCCCGTTCCGACGTCCGCCTAGGATCGAAGGACCGTGAATGCTGCTGCCAAGCCCGACCTGTCGGTCGGCCTGATCACGACCCGGGACGCCACCGAGCGTCCCAGGGCCGAGAGCCCTGGCCTGCTCCCCTGGGTAGCCGAGCTGACCGCAACCATCGCCAACATCGGCGACGGGGTCGCCGAGGAGACCTTGACCCGGTTCTGGCTCCGCGGCTCCGGCGTCGACCGTGAGCTGCGCATGGTCAGCACTCCGGAGCTGCTTCCTGGCGACGAGATCGAGGTCACCGCGCTTTGGGACATGCGGGACGGCTCCGGCGACTACACCGTCACGGTGACGGCCGATGCCTTCGGCCAGCTCGACGAGGTACGCACGGACAACAACACGGCATCCGCCGTCGTCCGGGTCAGGGGCATCCGGGTCGCGCAGGCAAGCTTGCCCGGGTGAACGGATCATAGGCACTGGTCGCGATCGCGGCAGTGGCCCACGCGGCTACGTTGTCATGCATGGCCGACGGCGCCGCCGCGCAGCATCCCCATGACCTGCATCATCTGGTCGAAGTAGCGGCGACAGCCGGGGCAGCCGGCGAGATGGTCGACGAAGAGCGCCTCGGCCTGCGGTGCCAGCTCCAGATCCATGAAGTCGGGGACTTGTTCGACGAACTCCCGGCAGGTAAGCCCCGTCATGCCGCGGCCTCCGCGACGGCGGCCCCAGCCGAGCTAGGTGTAGCTGCCGGCTCAGGCAGTCCGGGCGGGTCCACGGCGACCAGGCTGCGTCCACGGCGCGTCACCCGGAGCATGAGCCCACTCGCCACCAACGCCACCACGACGAGCATCCAGCCTGCGGCGTGGACGCCGTACCGCTGACCGATGAAGCCGAAGCCCACTGCGAACGGCAGGAACACCATCCAGGACACAGCGCTCACGCCCGAGGCGACACCGGCTCGAATTGTCGACGGCACGGCGTCGTGCAGCAGCCGTGTGATGTGGATGCTGACCGCCACCATCAACAGCACGAGCACAATCTGCGCGAGCGTCACGACGATGATGCTCCGGCTGGTGGTCAGCGCCAGGCTGCTGAGCAGAACGGCGCCGGAAACCGGGAGGACGGTCGTCACCCGGTCGAAGTGCAGTCGGCCGGCGAGCATCCCGCCGAGGCCGAAGGTCGACATCAGCCCCGCCCAGTGTGGCCCGTAGACCGCTGCGGCCGCGCCCAGGGCAACCAGCCAAAGCGGACCGAACTCGAAGATCGTCGTCATGAGCAGCGACGTCAACACGGCGAGTGCGATGACCGCGCGCACCTGACCTCGACGGGTGAGTGTCTTGACGGTGACCTGGAGGTGGTCGCGCAGTGTGGTCTTGTCGTCGGACTCGTGCAGGCGGGGCTCCTTGAACCGCAACAGCGCCACGACCGACAGCGCCGTGAACGGGATCGTGAGGAAGTAGGTGAGCCGGATCGTCGTTGCACTTGCCAGCAGGCCACCCACGAGAGCGCTCGACACCAGTGCGGCGCTCTCGATGACCCGCACCCGGCCGACCTTGGTCTCGAACTGCTCGCTGCCGCCGGTCATCTCGAGGACGGTGTCGTAGACGACCGCCTCCAGGGTTCCCGAGCGCATCGCGAAGTAGATACCGAGGAAGAGAGCACTGATGAAGTACGTCGGCACGTTCGTGCTGAGGCCGCCGACGAGGACACTCGCCATCGCGGCGAAACTCGCCACTACCAGGACGCCACGGCGGCTCCAGCGGTCGGCCAGGATCCCCGACGGAAACTCGGCGAGCGGTGGCACGGCGGCATAGACGGCAGCCATCAGGCCCACCGCGGCCGCGTCGAAGCCGATCTCGTTCATGAACAGCTTCTCGACCGGCACCCACAGCCAGATGCCCTGTAGGAAGGTCGCGAAGTACAGCGGCAGGAGGCGCTTGTGCAGCGCGGCGCTCGGCGGCGTTCGAGAGTTCATGGCGGTGCAGTGTCACGAGCACCGCCAGGCGTTACACGGTTCAGCGCTTCCAATTGCGAAACGCGTCAAGCAGAGAATCCCTCGCCTCGTCGGACAACGTCTCCGGAGGACGGGAGCCGCCGAGCGTTTGCGTGGTCTGCCGAATCTGGTCGAGGTAGCGATCGCAGCCGTCGCAAGCGGCAAGGTGATCGACGAGCCGCCGCTCGGTCTCGGCGTCAAGCGCACCGTCGAGGAACGCCGTGACGAGCTCGACGAACTCGATGCAATCGAAATCGCTCATGGCACCGCCTCTCCACCGATCCGTTCGGCGTCGACCGTCGCGAAGTACGACTCCAGTCTGCCGCGTACGTAGGCACGGGCCCGATGCAGTAACACCCGCTGGTTGGCGGCCGAGATGTCCAGAATCTCGCGTACCTCCTCGGAACTGTAGCCCTCGATGTCACGCAACGTGATGACGATCCGTTGCCGATCCGGCAGCTCCGCGACGGCGTCGGCCACTTGAGCGTGGATCTCACCGGACAGTGCTACGCGCTCTGCTGACGGCCAGGCCGCAGGAAACTCCCGCCAGTGCCCGGCCCAGGGGTGACCTGCGTCGAGGAAACGGCTGGGATCGACTGTAGGCCCGTAGTCCTCGTCGGTCGGCATCAAACTGCTCATCGGGATGGTCCGGCCCTCGCGGACGCCGCGGCGTTTCGCGGTGTTCACCAGGATCCGGTAGATCCAGGTCTTGAGTGACGAACGACCCTCGAAGCCGTCGATACCCCGGATGACCGCGAGCCAGGTGTCCTGCACCACCTCGGCAGCCGAGTCGTCGGTCCGAACGAACGATCGAGCCAGCCGGCACATGCCGGCCGACCAGGTGTCGACCAGCAGCACGAACGCCGCGTCATCGCGATCTCGCAACCGGACGACGAGGACCTCGTCGGGCGGAAAATCGCCCACGGCACGAGCCTCAGGCTCCACCCTGCTGAGGTTAGCGGGTGGTCAGGACACAATGTCGAAGCCGCCGGGCCTGCCTCGCCGGTCGGCGATCGCACCAGTCGACGTCGCCGAGGCGATCCCCCGCGTCGACCGCATGACTCGCCCCATGACACCGCAGCTGCCCTCCGGAACACCGTGGACGTGCACCCAGGCGACTGGCTCGTCATAGAGCCGCTCCGGATCCTCGTCGATGCTCGCGAGCACCCGGGTGACGCGGGAGATCACCTCGTGGCTCATCTCGCCGAGCCAGCCGCTCGGGACGCTGACCCGAACGACGTAGCGCGGCGGCTCGTCGGGATCGACCGCTCGGCCGCCCACGACCCACGTCTCGGCCTCGACGATGGCGACCTGCTCGGTCATCCGACTCGCCTCGATCAGTTCCCGCGGCACCCCGCGCTCCTCGTCCTCGGTCATGAACTCAGTGATGAGCCGCTCGGCGAGGTTACGACGCTGCTCGCCGCTGAGTGCGCCGGCCGGCACGTAGACCTCGAAGTACATCATCGGAGGCCGTCCGATCGACCGGGCGGGACGTTGCGCGGTTGCTCAGAGGCGTCGTCGGTCGGCAACAACACCTCGCCCGCGATGCGGTCGACTAGCGTTTTCGGTCTCATCTGGTCGGTCCCTTCGGCTCGTGGCTGACCCGATCCATGCTGGTCGGCCGGGGCGGCGGAATCGTCGGCCGCGGGAAGACACTTTCGGCTGCTCCCACCGGCGCAGGACCCGCCGGCGTACTTCCTCGGGAGTACGCGCAAAGTGCTCCGACCGGACCACGCACCGGAGCCGGTCGCCGGTCTACTGTGCGGGCATGGAGACTGCTCGCACGTGGCGGCCGAGCTTGCCGGACGTGGCGTTGGCCGTGGGCCTGGCGGCGTTCGCAGCGTTCGGCGCGTTGATCGCCCCGGCCGGAAGCCGCGACCTCGACCCCTTGGCCTTCGTGTTGCTCGCGGCGGGCGCGCTGGTGCTCGTCGCCCGCCGACCACTGCCGATCGCCGTGCTGATCGCCTCCATTCTCTGCGTCTACGCCTACAACCTGCGGGGCTACCCCGATGTCGCACCGCTTGCGATCTTCGTCGGGATCTACACGGCCGTCCGCGCGGGTCGTCGTCGCCTGGCTATCGGGGTGGCGGGCCTCGGCCTGGTCGCCATGACCTTCGCAGCGAACCACTCCCGCCTCGCCGACGAGTCCACCCGCGAGGTGATCCAGGCCAGCGCGCTGCTCGCCGGCTGGTTGGTCGCCTCCGGCGTACTCGCCGAGGTCGTCCGAAACCGACAGGCCTACATCGAGCAGGTCGAGCGACGTGCGGAGGAGGCCGAGCGGACCCGCGATGAGGTGGCCCTACGGCGCGCCGGCGAAGAGCGACTGCGGATCGCCCGCGAGCTTCACGACTCCCTCACGCACAGCATCTCGATCATCAAGGTCCAGGCCGGGGTAGCCGTGCACCTGGCTCGCAAGCGCGGCGAGCCGGTGCCGGACGCGCTGGTCGCCATCCAAGAGACGAGTGCGGAGGCCGTACGGGAGCTGCGCGCCACCCTCGACGTCCTGCGCGATCCGACCGCTGATGCCAGCGGAAACGGAGTGGACCGGTTGCCGGATCTGCTCGACCGGACGCGCCTCGCCGGGCTTCCGGTCGAGCTCTCGGTGACCGGACAGCCGCGACCACTTCCAGTCGACGTGAACCAGGCCGCCTATCGGATCGTGCAGGAAGCCCTGACCAATGTCGCCCGACATGCCGGCCCCGCGTCGGCCGAAGTCACCGTCGAATACGACGCCCACAGTCTTGTCATCCAGGTGGACGACGATGGTCGAGCACACCTCGACGAGACGCACGTCCCTGGCGTCGGCCTCATCGGCATGCGCGAGCGGGTCACGGCACTCGGCGGCACACTGCGGGCCGAACCGCGTACGAGTGGCGGCTTCACCGTACGCGCCGACTTGCCCGTACCGGCGAAGGTAGCGGCCGAGTGATCCGAGTCCTGCTCGCCGACGATCAGCCGCTGATCCGTGGCGGCTTCCGGGCCCTGCTCGACGCCGAGGACGACATCGAGGTGGTCGCCGAGGCCGCCGACGGAGCGGAGGCCGTCTCGCTCGGCATCGAGCACTCACCCGACGTCGCCCTGATCGACGTCCAGATGCCCGGCGTGGACGGCATCGAGGCCACCCGACGGATCGCCCGAGACGAGCGGCTCGCCGACGTCCACGTCGTGATTCTGACCAACTACGGCCTCGACGAGTACGTCTTCAACGCTCTGCGGGCCGGAGCCAGCGGGTTCCTGGTCAAGGACATCGAGCCGGCCGACCTAGTCCAGGCCGTGCGAGTGGCCGCCAAGGGCGACGCACTCCTCGCCCCAGCGATCACCCGGCGGCTGATCGGCGAGTTCGTCTCGCGACCGCCGGACTCCAGCCTCGCGACCGGCCTCGAGGTCCTGACCAACCGCGAACGCGAGGTCGTCGCGTTGGTGGCCCGTGGGCTCAGCAACGACGAGATCGCCGAGCGACTGGTGATCAGCCCGATCACCGCCAAGACCCACGTCAGCCGGTCGATGACGAAGCTGGGAGCGCGTGACCGCGCACAGTTGGTCGTGTTTGCCTACGAGTCGGGGCTGGTGGCGCCGCGACCTGACCCTGACGCCTAAACGCGCAGACCGTCGCCGGGCGGACTACGGTGAGTGCGCTGGATCCCCTGCCTGGGAGGCGCCATGGCCGAGCGGACGAAGTACATCCTCGACGAGGACGAGATGCCGACGCGGTGGTACAACCTCATCGCGGACCTACCCGAGCCGCCGCCACCGCCGTTGCATCCCGGCACCGGTGAGCCGGTCGGCCCGGACGACCTGGCGCCGCTGTTTCCCCAGGCGCTGATCGCCCAAGAGGTCACGGGCGACCGCTACGTCGACATCCCCGACGAGGTCCTCGAGGTCTATCGGCTCTGGCGACCGTCGCCGCTCTATCGGGCCCACCGACTGGAGAAGGCGCTCGGGACACCTGCCCGGATCTATTACAAGTACGAGGGCGTCAGCCCGGTCGGGTCGCACAAGCCCAACACCGCCGTGCCGCAGGCCTACTACAACGCAGCCGAAGGCGTCGCCAAGCTCTCCACCGAGACCGGCGCCGGGCAGTGGGGCAGCGCCTTGGCCTTCGCGTGCGCGACGTACGGCCTGGAGTGCGAGGTCTGGCAGGTCCGGGCGTCGTACGACCAAAAGCCTTATCGCAAGATCATGATGGAGACGTTCGGCGCGACCGTACATCCGAGCCCGTCCGACCTCACCCAGTCGGGCCGGGCCGTGCTCGCCGAGCATCCCGACTCCACCGGCAGCCTCGGCATCGCGATCAGTGAGGCCGTCGAGATGGCGGCCGGCGATCCGAACACGCGATACGCCCTCGGCAGCGTGCTCAACCACGTGTTGATGCACCAGACGATCATCGGTGAGGAAGCGCTCAAGCAGTTCGAGCTCGCCGGCGACCGTCCGGACGTCGTCGTCGGCTGCACCGGCGGCGGATCGAACTTCGGCGGCCTGACCTTCCCGTTCTTGCGCGAGAAGCTCGCCGGCCGCATGGACCCGGTGATCCGCGCGGTCGAGCCGGCGGCCTGTCCTTCGCTGACCCGCGGGCGTTATGCGTACGACTTCGGCGACACCGCCGGGCTCACGCCGCTGCTCAAGATGCACACGCTCGGACACGAGTTCATCCCGGACCCGATCCACGCGGGTGGGCTGCGCTACCACGGCATGGCGCCGCTGATGTCGCACGTCTACGAGCTGGGCCTGGTCGAGGCGATCGCGGTCGGCCAGCAGGAGTGCTTCGCCGCCGGGGTGCGGTTCGCCCGCGCCGAGGGCATCATCCCGGCACCGGAGCCGACGCATGCGCTGGCTGCGTGCATCGCCGAGGCGCTGCGGTGCAAGGAGACCGGCGAGGAGAAGGCGATCCTCACCGCGCTGTGCGGGCACGCGCATCTCGACCTGCCGGCGTACGCGTCGTACCTCGCGGGCGACATGGTCGACAACGAGCTCACCGACGCGGACCTGGAGCAGTCGCTCGCCGGCATCCCGTCGACGGCGGGCTGAGGTCAACGGTGCGGGCGCGTGTCCAGAATCGATTGCCGGCTCCGACCAAGGGGTAAGGCCGAGCCGACCCACGGCGCGGTGACACCCTGAAGGAGGCGCGATGAAGTACATGATCATGATGTTCGGGGGCGCGGGCGCGAGCATGCGAGACCGGTCGCCCGAGTGGATCAGCGGCATGCACGCGCTGATGGTGGGACTCGACGCCGAGCTTCGTGAGTCCGGTGAGCTGGTGGACAGCAGGAAGCTGATGGATCCGAGCGGCGCGACGACGGTTCGCTTCGTGGACTCCAAAGCCGTCGCTACCGACGGTCCTTTCGCCGAGGTGAAGGAGTCTCTCGCGGGCTACTGGATCATCGAGTCGAGCGAGGAGCGAGCCCTGGAGGTGGCCGCCAAGTGCGTCGACTACATCGAGTTCCCGATGGAGGTCCGCCCCGTCATGGACGAGCCGCCGCCGGCCACCACGTGATCTCCCCAGGTCGGTCGTGAGTGCCATTCGATGATCGAGGCGAACGAACCGGTCGAGGATCTGTTGCGTGACCTCGCACCGCAGATCCTCGCGGCCCTCGCGCGGCAGTACGGCCAACTCGATGCATGTGAGGACGCGACGCAGGAGGCACTGCTCGCCGCGCTGACCCAATGGCCGAACGACGGCGTGCCGAACCAGCCTCGGGCCTGGCTCCGTACTGTCGCTCGCCGGTCTCTCGTCGACCACTGGCGAAGCGAGAGCGCCCGTCGGCAACGGGAGGTGCGGGCCGCCGGCGCCGAACGCGTGTTTCCGGCGGCGGACGATGAACCCGCGGACGGGGACGACACGCTGACCCTCCTCTTCATGTGCTGTCACCCGGCCCTGTCGTCAACCGCTCAAGTCGCGCTGACGCTTCGCGCCGTGGGCGGCCTCACCACAAAGGAGATCGCGGGAGCGTTCTTGGTTCCCGAGGCCACCATGGCCAAGCGCATCACGAGGGCTAAGCAGGCCATCGCGCAGTCGGGCGCGACATTCGAACTGCCGCCCGCGCAGGAGCTTGCGGCCCGGCAGGAAGTCGTACTCAGCGTTCTCTACCTGATCTTCAACGAGGGATACACCGCATCGTCGGGAGCGCAGCTGCACCGGGTCGATCTGACGTCGGAGGCCATTCGGCTGGCGCGACTGGTACGTCGACTCCTACCAGCCGATGGTGAGGTGGCCGGCCTCCTCGCGCTCATGCTGCTGACCGACGCCCGCCGAGCGGCGAGGACGACCGCCGACGGCTCACTGGTGCCCCTCGAGGAACAGGACCGCTCCCGCTGGGACTCCGTCGCGATCCAGGAAGGTCTTGCTCTGCTGGCAGAAACCCTCGGCCGCTTCCCCGTGGGTCAGTATCAGCTGCAAGCCGCGGTCGCCGCGGTTCACGACGAGGCGGCGACCGCCGGCGCGACCGACTGGCCGCAGATCTCGGCTCTCTATGACACGTTGGAACGGATCGCACCGGGCCCGATGGTCACACTCAGCCGGGCGGTAGCGCTGTCCAACGTCCACGGTCCGAGAGCGGGGCTCGCTCTGCTCGGCACACTCGACGCCGACGATCTGGCGGCTCGTTCCCACCGGTTCGACGCCGTCCGCGCCCATCTCCTCGAACAGGCCGGCGACTCCCGGCGAGCGCGTGACCTGTACCTACGAGCGGCCAAGGCGACCGCGAGCCTCCCGGAGCAGCGGTATCTCCAGCTTCGGGCGTCCAGGCTCGCCCACGATCAGCGGTAGGTCGCGTCGCCGCCCGTACCCCGTGTCGGTCGCCGGAGACCCTCGGCCACCTAGGCTGCTCCGAATGACTGACCACTCGACTCCCGCTCCGATGCCCGCACCACTCACGGATGCGCCGTCTCGTACCGATCGGAAAGGCCTCGTCGCCGGGCTGGTCGTCGGCCTGCTGGTCGGCGGCGGCGGCGTCGCACTCGCCTGGGTCATGACCAGCGACGATCCCGCCGCCGGTGCGGAGACCGACGCGACCGCCGCCTGCTTGGCGATAGAGGACACCGACATCCCCGAGCCAGAAGACGACCTGGATCTGGCCACCGCACAGCGCTGGGGTGGCGCCGCCGCGCTCGCCATGGGAGCGGCCGAGAGCGACGATCGCTTCCAGCCGCTGGCCGACGAGCTCGAGAGGGCGAGCCTGGGCATCAGGGCGCTCGACCTGGAGCAGGCCGAGGATTCGTTTCAGAAGACCCAGGACATCTGCGCCGACCTGTAGCGACCTGCCAGCTTTGCCGAGCGGTAGGTTGCCGCCCATGCGGGTATGGCTGCCATGGGACCGGCCGTCCGACGTGCTCGGGGACCTGCCGGACGACGTCAAGATCGACACCTTCCGGCGCGGACTTTCCGTGCCCGAGTCGCTGGGTGAGGTGGAGTTCTACGTCCCGGAGTACATGGGGGCGGACCCGCGCGTGGTCGAGGTGCTCGGCCAGATGCCGTCGCTTCGCGTCGTCCAGGCTCAGACGGCGGGGTACGAGAACCTGCTGCCCCATCTGCCCGACGACGCGACGCTCTGTAACGCCCGCGGGGTGCACGACGCCTCGACCGCCGAGCTCGCGATGACCTTGATTCTGGCGTCGCTGCGTCGAATCCCACCCGCCGTCCAGGCCCAGGACCGCGGCGAGTGGCTGACGTACGACACCTTCGACGACGCGCTCGCGGACCGGACGGTGCTCATCGTCGGCTACGGCTCGATCGGCGAGGCGTTGGAGCGTCGCCTCGACGGATTCGAGTGTGAGGTGCTGCGGGTGGCGCGACGCGAGCGACCCGGCGTGGCGCCGACCGAGCAGCTGCCCGAGCTACTGCCGAGGGCCGACGTCGTGGTGCTCATGACCCCGGCGACCGACCACACCGTCGGGATGGTTGACGCGACGTTCCTCGCTCACCTGAAGGACGACGCCTTGTTGGTCAACATCTCGCGCGGACCCGTCGTCGACACCGACGCCCTGGTCGCCGAGCTCGGGTCGGGTCGGATCCGAGCCGCACTGGACGTCACCGACCCCGAGCCCCTGCCGTCGGGTCATCCGCTGTGGTCGGCGCCGAACCTGCTGATCACACCGCACCGCGGCGGCGCCTCGACCGCTTTTCCGCCCCGCGTCGCCCGGCTCGTACGCGACCAGCTGGCCCGCTACGTCGCCGGCGAGCCGCTGCACAACGTCGTCGCGGGACCGCATCGCTGACCGCACCATCGCCGAGTGGCGCACGGTTGTCGTTCCGACGCCGATTTCGCGACAACCGTGCGCCACTCGCGGGGGGTGGAGGGTTAGCCGAGGTCGACCTTGAGCGGGAGGTCGGCGGTCAGGTCGACGCGACCGTCGTCGGCAACGTCGACGCCGATGGAATGACCACCCACGACCAGGCCGTCGACGCACAGCCGGCCCATCGGGCTCGGTCGCACCGGCCGGATCCGCAGCCGGCCGGCCGGCACGTCCGCGTCGAGCCCGAGCAGCGCCTGGACGATCGCGATCGCGGCGGCCGCCGACCAGGCCTGCGGTCGACAGGCGGCGGGGTACGGCACCGGCCGCGGCACGTTGGCCCGCGGATCGCCGCCGTACAGCTCCGGCAGCCGGAAGTCAAAGTGCACCGCCGCGGTCAGTAGCCCGTCGATCAGCTCGCCCGCCCGATGCCCGCAGCCGGCGGCCGCCAACCCACGGATGACGATCGCCGTGTCATGCGGCCACACCGAGCCGCAGTGGTAGCTCGTGGGCGCGTACGCCGCTTCGCGGTCCGACATGGTGCGCAGGCCGAATCCGCTGGCGAGCTCCGGCCGGGTCACCAGTCGGGCCACACGTTCGGACTCGTCGGCGTCGAGCAGCCCCGTGCCGAGCAGATGCCCGATGTTGCTGGTCAGCGCGTCGACCGGGCGCTTGTCGGCGTCCAGTGCGAGAGCGGGATAGCGGCCGCCACCCCCACGGCCCGACACCCAGAACCGCTCCCGAAATCTCTCGGCCAGCTCGCTCGCCCACGACCGCCAGCGAGTCGCGTCCGGACGACCGAAGGCATCGAGAAGCACCGCGCCGTGCATGGCCGCTTCGTAGGCATAGCCCTGCACCTCGCACAGCGCCACCGGCGGCGCGGCGTACGTGCCGTCGGCGAACCGCACCGCATCGCCGGAGTCCTTCCAGCCCTGGTTGGCCAGGCCCCGCCCGCTCTCGTCGACGTACTCGAGGAACCCGTCGCCGTCGGGGTCGCCGTCGTCGGCCAGCCAGGCCAATGCCGCCTCCAGGTTGGGCAGCAGCTCCCGAACCTGCTCGGCCGGCAACCCCCACTGCCAGGCGTCGTGCAGCAGGCAGACCCACAGCGGCGTGGAGTCGACCGACCCGTAATAGAGCGGCGGCAGACCCGCCGGGGTCTTGCCGGGTGTCACCTCGCGTAGCTCATGCGGGATCTTGCCGGGTGCTTCGCCGGTCTCGGGGTCGACTCGCCGCCCCTGCAGCGCGGCGAGCGTCCGCAACGTGCCGGCGGCGATGTCGGTCCCGAGCGGCAACATCATGCGGGCGGCCCAGATGCTGTCGCGGCCGAAGAGGGTGCAAAACCACGGCGCGCCGGCGGCGAGGAACACCTCGTCGCGATCGGCCAGCCGCATCCGCAGCCCGCCGAGATCGGCGATCGACCGCTCGACCAGCATCGGCAACCGGTGATCGCCTGCGGCCACCGTCGGCGTCGACCACTCAGAGCCGCCGTCGACGCCGGCCAACGGGGTCGCCCCGACATCGGCATGGAGCCGCCAGCGCAGCACGTGAGTCGCGGGCTGCGCCAGGTCGACCGTCCAGGCCAGTCGGGCCACGTCGCCGTCGACCGAGACGGTGCCACCGTCTTCGGCGACGATCTCGGCCCGGGCGCTCGCTCCGGACCAACGCACCCGCGCCGCGTCGACCTCGGGCGTCACGGCGGGCCCGTCGGCGTCTCGGCCCGACTTCACCGGCCCGATCCGAGCGAAGTCGGTCGCGACCATCACCTCGATCCGGGTCGTCGACTCGATGCCGACGTACGAGGTGAGCACGATCTCCTCGTCGACGACACCCGGCCGTACGCTGCGGACCCGCTCGATCCGTACCGACGGGTCCGGCCCCGACCCGTCGAGCGCCCGGACGAACCCGATGAACCGCACCTGACCGGCGCCCTCGGAGCCGTCCGCGACCGGATCAGGCGGCGCCCCGTCGACCCGCAGCTCGGCCCGCGAGAGCACGCGGACGTCGGCGTGCCAGACCCCCTGGGCGCCGCGCGGCGACAGCTGACCGTCGCGATCGGACAGGACGACGGTGGGCGCCGACACCGCCGTCGCCAGCTCGTGCAGCCACGGTTGACGGGGCGGGGTCATCGGCGACTCCTCGGGTCCAGGCCTTGACACGGCGGTAGTGCACGATCCACGCTAGGCGTGATTTGAACGTTCAAAGTCTCGTACCCACATTATGCGGACAACGGGTCGTGGACGGTCAAATTCTCGCAGGCAACGGGGCGTGAGGTGATCGGATTTGAGCACGCCGAGCGGACGACGGCCCACCGTGGCCACCGTCGCCGACCGTGCCCAGGTATCCCGCCAGACCGTCTCCAACGCGATCAACGCCCCCCACCTGGTCCGCGCCGAGACCTTGGCCCGGGTGCAGGCCGCCATCGACGACCTCGGCTATCGACCGCACCGGGCCGCGCGAACCCTTCGCACCCAGCGCTCGTACTTGATCGCGGCTCGGATGCACAAGGTCGGCAGCGACGTGCTCGATCGGTTCCTGCACGCGCTCACCACCCGGGCTCAGGCCCAGGGCTATCGAGTGATGCTATTCGCCGAGGACGACGATGCCGGTGAGGTCGCCTCCTTCGACGAATTGCTCACCGACCACGACCTGGACGCGTTCGTCCTCACCGGCACGCATGTCGGAGACCAGCGGACCGAGTGGCTGGCCGAGCGCGGCGCCGCGTTCGTCACGTTCGGCCGGCCGTGGGGCGCGACCGCCCACCACGGCTGGGTCGACGTCGACGGCGCCGCCGGCACTGAGGCGGCGACCGAGTGCCTGCTCCAACGCGGTCATCGCCGGATCGCCTTCGTCGGGTGGCCGGCCGGGTCCGGCGTCGGAGACGACCGTCGCGACGGCTGGAGCCGGGCCGGCGCGGCCGTCGGCCTCGACCCGTCCCTGCAGCGGGCCTACGAGGACAGCCTCGACAACGGCCGGCAGGCGTGCGCCGAGCTGTTGGACCTCGACGATCCGGCGACCGCCTTCGTTTGCGTCAGCGACACGCTCGCGCTCGGCGTCTGGACCGAGCTCACCGCGCGTGGCGTACGGCTGGGCGACGACGTCGGCGTGGTCGGGTTCGACGACTCGCCCGCAGCCAAGGTCACCCGGCTCAGCAGCGTCGCCCAGCCCGTCGACGACGTTGCCGAGGCCTGCCTGCGCATGTTGCACGACGTGATCGGCGCTCGAGAGTCCGACGACAGTCCGCCGGAGCCCGTCCTGCTCCCACCCACTCTTGTCACCCGCGACACGACCTGAAACCCGCGCCGAAGGAGAGCGACGACAGCAGCAGTGGCGGCAATGCATCCCTGCAGGTGCTAGGTGCTGTATGGCTCCAGCGGCGACGCCGAGACCAAGGCGATGGAGGCCGCCGGCCGAGCGTTCAGCCACCTGGATGCCCGGCACCGCCGTTGGCGCGACGCCGAGCTCGCAGCTCAACCCGGTGCTCTATCGACGTGGCTGAGCGCCGTGTGCGGACCAGGCGCGCCGGGCAGTGACGAGCCAGGCGCGCGAGTCGAACCACACGCCGTCGCCGGTGTCGCGGGCGCGGAGCATCCCGTCGAGCCGATCCAACGCGGGATCGACCCGGTCGTCGGGCAGAGCGGCCAGAAACTCCCTCGGCATGGCCAGGGCGAGTACGGAGCCGCGCGCGGCCGCAGCATCGGGGCCGTAATAGATCGGCTCGTGTAACTCGGTCAGATCGACGTCGGTGAAGCCGCCTGCGGTCATCACGTCGCGCACCGTGACGGGATCGGCCAACGAGAAGGCCGCGTGATCCGACCACGACGCGTCCGGTGCCAGTGCGCTGCGGATGGCCGACTCCCACTCCTGACGGTCGGCGTCCTGCCAGACCAGTTGGACGAAGGGCGCTCCCGGCCGCAACGACCTTGCGATATTCGCGAACGCGGCGACCGGATCGGCGAAGAACATCGTGCCGAACCGACTGACGCCGAGGCTGAACCGCTCGGTCGGGAACGGATGCGACTGGGCATCGCCGCACTCGAATCGGACGTTGTCGAGGCCCTCCTCGTCGCTCAGCGCCCGGGCCTGGGCCACCATGCGCGGTGAGTTGTCGACCCCGAGCGCATCGCCGGTGTCCGCCACCCGCGCGACCGCCCTTGTCATCTGTCCCGTACCGCAGCCGACGTCGAGCACCCGGTCACCGCTGCCGAGGTCGAGAGCGGCCAACAGGCGGGCGTGATAGCGCCGGAGCTCCGCGTCATAGTCGAACGTCACGCGTCGTCTCGGCTCGCCGGGCCGTCGCGGAGCACGCCGCGTACGGTGTCCAGCCCGACACCGGGTTCGAGCTCCGGGAGCCACCAGGTCGCGCCGGCGTCGGCGTACGGCAGCGGATCGACGCCGAGGGGCAGTCCGATGACGAAGTCGTACGACGTCATCGAATCCGCCCGGAGCTCGGTGACGATTCCGACCGCCTCGGCCAGTTGGTCCGGATGATCGAGGTTGGCCGGGAAGAATCCGTCGAGCCGTGCGGCCCGACGCATCGGCTTGACGTTGCCCGGGAAGCCGGCGGCCCAGACGGGTACGCCGGGTCGCTGGACCGGACGCGGCAGGAACCGCAGGTCGTCGACGGTGTAGTGCTCGCCGCGATGGTGCACCGGCTCGCCGGACCACGCCGCCGCCAGGATCGCCAGCGACTCGTCGAGCATCCGTCCTCGGCTCCGATCGTCGAGCTCCTCACCTGTCTTGGACAGCTCGCGACCAAACCGATCACTGCCGATGCCGACGCCGAGGACGAGCCGACCGCCGCTGAGCCGATCCAGAGTCGCGGTCTCACGGGCCACCTTCGCCGGCCGCCGGCGCGGGAGCGGCGACACCATCGGCCCGAGCCGTACTCGCTCGGTGCTGGTCGCGATCGCCGCCAGGGTGAGCCAGGGATCGGCGAGGTCTCGGACCGGCGGCCGCCAGCCCACCTGGTCCCAGACGAAGACGCCGTCCCAACCGGCCTCCTCGGCCTCGGCCGCAAGGCGCGCGACCACCATCGGATCGGCCAGCGCGTCGAACAGCGGCAGCCAGAGCGCCGAGCGCAGTCGCGTCATGAGTCGGCTCCTTCGGTTGCGGTCGTGAGGCCACGCTAGGCGCCCTGACGCCATCGAGAAAAGCGATGGTTTCTGATCATCACCATCGCCGTTTGCGATGTCCGTCCCAAGAGATTTGGAGTTGTGGCTGCCCTAGCGTCCACAAGTCCAAATCGTCGGTCGGCTCACCCGATGTCGACGTTGAGCGGCAGCTCGACCGGGGCGAGCGACCGACCGTCTTCGGACAGCGACACGTCGAAAGCGTGGCCGCCGACCCGAAGGCCCTCGACGCGCAGCCTGCCGACCAGGCTCGGTCGCACCGGCCGCATCCGCAACCGTCCGGCGGGAACGTCCGCCTCCAGGCCGAGCAATGCCTGCAGGATCGCCATCGCGGACGCCGCCGACCAGGCCCGCGGCCGACCCATGACCGGGTAGGGGATCGGCCGCGCCACCTCCGATCGCGGATCCCCGCCGTACGACGGTGGCAGCTGGAAGTCGAAGCGCATCGACGCCGCCAACAGCCCCTCGATCAGCTCGGCCGCCCGATGGCCCCGGCCGACCGCCGCGAGGCCACGGATCACGATCGCGGTGTCGTGCGGCCAGATCGCGCCGCAGTAAGGGTTGACCGGGGTGTACGCCGCGTTGTCGACCGACATCGTGCGAAGCCCGTACCCACTGACCAGAGCCGGCTGCGTCACGAGCCGCACGACCCGCTCGAACTCGCCGGAGTTGAGCAAACCGGTGCCGAGGAGGTGGCCGATGTTGCTCGTCAGCGCGTCGACGGGTCGCTTGTCGGCGTCCAGGGCCATGGCCGGATAAGGACCGAGCCCGCTCGGAACCCAAAACCGCTTCCGGAACCGGTCGGCGAGACCGCTCGCCCACAGCCGCCAACCCTGGGCATTCGGTCGATCGAAGGCGTCGAGCAGGTCGGCGCCGTGCATCGCCGCTTCGTAGGCGTAACCCTGCACTTCGCAGAGTACGAGCGGCGGCTTGGCCTGCTCACCGTCGGCGAATCGCATCGCGTCCGGAGAGTCTTTCCAGCCCTCGCTACCGATCCCCTGTCGACTGCGATCGAACGACTCGACGAAGCCGTCGCCGTCGGCGTCGCCGTGTTCGACCATCCACGTCAGCGCGGCCTCGAGTTGCGGCATCAGATCGCGCACCTGCTCGGCCGGGAGGCCCCATCGCCACGCGTCATGCAACAGGCAGACCCACAAGGGCGTCGCATCGGTGGAGGCGTAGCTGAGCACCGGCCGTGCCCGATGATCGCCTGGCACCGGGTCGCGGACCTCGTGCGGGACCTTGCCGGGCGCCTCACCAGTGTCTGGGTCGAGGCGACGGCCCTGCCATGCGGACAGCGCGCGCAGCGTACCCGCGGCGAGCTCGGTGCCGAGGGGCAGCAGCATCCGGGCGGCCCACAGGCTTTCGCGCCCGCGCAGAACGCAGTCGTCCGGTGCGCCGGCCGCCAAGAAGATGTCCGACCCCGACGTACGTCGCAGCCGGAGCCCACCGAGATCGGCCAATGACCGGTCGACCAGCATCGGCAGTCGATGGTCGCCGGCGACGACTCGGGGCGTCGCCCAGCCGGGATCGCCTTCGACGCCCTCGAACGAGCTGTCGTCGACCGCGGCATAGAGCCGCCACCGCATGTAACGGGTGCCGGGATGGGCCAGGTTGACCATCCATGACAGGCGCGCGCCGTCGTCGTCGGCGGTGACGGTCGCCGTCACGTCGGCCACCAGCTCGGCTCGCGCCCCGTCGTCGGACCACCGCACGCTCCCGGCGTCGACGTCGGGCGGCGCGAAGGTCTGGCTCGTGCGCCCCTCGCGTACGGGACCCATCCGGGCCAAATCGGCGGCGAGGTCGACCTCGATCCGGGTCGTGGTCGGGATTGCCTCGTACGTTGTGAGCGCGATCGTCTCGTCGACGAGCCCGGCCCGTACCGTACGCACCCGCTCGACGCGTACCGACGGCACCGACGACGACCCCTTGAGCGAGCGAACGTAGCCGGTGAATCGCAGCCGGCCGATGCCTTCGGCGCCGCCAGCCACCGGCTCCGGAGGCTCGCCATTGACGCGGAGCTCGGCACGCGACAGGACACGGACATCGGCGTGCCACACGCCTTGCGCCCCGTCGGCCCGCAGCTGACCGTCGCGGTCGCACAGCAGCACGGTCGGCGCTTGGACCGCCGTGACCAGCTGATGCAACCACGGCGGGCGGGGCGACGACATCAGACACTCCTCGGCTACGAAGCGGGCGTTGGACGGATCCTCACGGGATATTCAAATCTTGACAGGAATGCGGCGACCTGCGGGTTCGTGTGTCGATGCGGGTAAGCATTCGCGGCGATTTTGTGCCAGTACGCGCCTTTTGCTGCACAGCTCGTCGAGCCCCGCCAACAGTGTTGGCGGGAATTTGCGCCAACACTTCGGTCGGACCTGCGGTTTTGCGCCAACACTCGAGTGGCCGCCGCTCAGCCGGCCAGCGCGGCGTCCCAACGGCCGTCGGACTTCGCGGCTTCGATCTCACGCTGCCCCGCCGGACGCATCCGACCCGACTCGATCAGCGCCGTGACGCGGTCGACGTTGCTGCGTGACCAGCCGCTCCTGCGCCGCCGGGGCGTGAAGCGCTGCAGCCAGGAGCCCTCGTCATAGGACCGGGCCATCCCATCGATCCAGCCGAAACAGAGCGCGACCTGGAGGCCATCTTCGTACGTCGGGCCCTGGTAGGCGCTGTTCTTCTTCGTCAGCCGCAGCCACGCGCCGGACGACGACTCGTGCTCGGCGTCGAGCCAACGTTCCCAGTCGGCTGCGGTGGCCAGGCTCAGAATCGGGCGGCCGTCCGGGCCGGTCTCGGGCGTCGACGTCATAGCGCTCCTCCCATCGCTCGCGCTGTCGCCGACTGTAGCCCCGACTCTTCGCCGAGACCGTGAGACGGACGCGCAATCTCGACGCGAAGGGGAGGGAGTGGGCGGGGTGGGTCAGTCGCGCCGGATCTCGAGCATGTAGCAGCCGTAGACGACGTTGCGCGAGTGGAGGAACGCCACCTCCGGATCGGCCAGCAGTCGCCGGGCCGCGTCGTCGCGGTCGTCGCCGGGCTTGAGCCGAACGCCGCCAGCGATCGTCCCGTTGGCGCGGTAGGCGCGCAGCACCTGGGACCGAGTCATCCACTCCGACGGGTACCGATCCTGGTCGGCCGGGCCGCCGCACTCGTCCGCGTGGACGAAGACCGGTCCGACCTCGTCGTACGACCCGGCGTCCCCAGCCGACTCGCCGACCGGCGCGTACGAGATCAGCACGATGGAGTCGCCCGGCCGCGCGTCCCGCAGGCAGCATCGGAGCGGTTCGCCGCCCTCATGGGCGATGCGCGGCTCCCAGCGATGACCGAAGTCGTCGTGTCCTTGGGCTCGCAGTCGACGCAGCGTCGATGCTTCGATGGCGTGGATCCGCAGGCTGGTCACGGAAGTAGGAGTGCTCATGTCGCCATCCTGACCGCCCGCGAGCCCATTCTCTCGCGGAAATCGGACGTGGCACGCTGCGGTCAGAGATCTACCGCTTGGCAGATACCCCTACCCCGTATAGGATGTCGTCATGACCAGCCCGACCCATCAGCACGGCTACATCAACGACAAGGACGCCTACCTCAAGCGCCTCCGCCGAATCGAGGGGCAGGTCCGAGGGCTGCAGCGCATGGTCGAGGAAGACCAATACTGCATCGACATCCTCACCCAGATCTCGGCGGTGACCAAGGCGACCCAGTCGGTCGCCCTCGGCCTCCTCGAAGACCACCTCAGTCACTGCGTCGTCGACGCCGCACGAGTCGGTGGCGACGAGGCCAACGCCAAGGTCCAAGAGGCGTCCGACGCCATCGCTCGACTCGTTCGTTCCTAGGAGCGTCGCATGAGCCAGACCGCCAGCTACACCGTGACGGGCATGACCTGCGATCATTGCGTGGCCTCGGTACGCGAAGAGATCAGCGAGATCGCGGGGGTCGCGAGCGTCGACGTCGACCTTGCGAGCGGTGCCGTGAGCGTGACCAGCACCCGGCCCCTCGCCGAGGCCGACGTCCGCACCGCCGTCGAGGAAGCCGGCTACTCGCTGTCTTAGCCGGACGCCGCCGCAGGCGTCCCCTCAGTTGACCCTCAGGGCCGAGCGGTAACCTTCCGGGGAAACGCCCACGGCGTCGCGGAGGACAGGCGTGCCCAGCAAGCAATCCAAGGCCAGCAAGCAGTCGAAAGCACAGCAGCGCCAAGAGCGGCTGCGCGAGCTGCAAAACGAGCAGAAGCGCGCGGAGCGCCGGCGCAACCTCGTGATCTTCGGCGCCACTGGGATCGTCGCGCTCGCGATCATCGGCGGCACGGCGTGGGGCGTCATGCAAAAAGACGACGGCGGCAGCTCGTCGGCCGGGCCTAGTCGACTGGAGCCGGACAATTCCGTCGATATCAAGGGCGTCGAGTCGGCCGAGATCTCCGACCAGACTCACACCGAGGAGGACGTCGACTACCCCGAAAACCCACCGGCCGGCGGCCCACACAACCCGGCGTGGCAAAACTGCGGCTACTACAGCGACCCGATCGGGGACGAAAACGGCGTCCACTCACTCGAGCACGGCGCGGTCTGGATCACCTACTCCCCTGATCTCGATAGCGCCGACGTGGACACGCTGAGCAGCGAGGCGACGCCTGGAGGCTACGTCCTCGTCTCACCGCGCGACGACCTGCCGAGCCCGATCGTGGCCACCGCATGGGGCTACCAACTGCAGCTCGACAGTGCCGACGATCCGCGACTCGAGCAGTTCCTCGACGAGTTCGTTCGGGGCGACCAGACGCTCGAACCGGGCGCCGGGTGCACTGGCGGGATCGGAGAGCCCGAGACCGGTGACTGAGTTCACCACCTCACGTCGCACCTACGTCCTGGCGTCGGCCATCATCGCCATCGCAGTCGCCGCCGCGGTCGGCCTCGTCGCCGGCTACCAGATCGGCAAAGACCCCGCCCAGGCCGGACAGACGGTGCCCGCCGACGACTCGGTCGACGCCGGTTTCGCCCGCGACATGCAGGTGCACCACGCCCAAGCGGTCGAGATGTCCTACATCGTTCGCGACAACACCTCCGACCAGGACGTCCGGCTGCTCGCGTACGACATCGCGACGACTCAGCAGGGACAGATCGGCTACATGACGGCGTGGCTCGACATGTGGGACCTCCCGCAGCACTCGTCGGACCCGGCGATGGCGTGGATGTCCGACGACATGACCGGCCACGACATGGGCCACATGTCCGATGACCAGATGCTCGGCGACGACGGCCTGATGCCCGGCATGGCGACGCCGGAGCAGATGGAGCAGCTGCGCCAGGCCCGCGGCAAGCAGGCCGCCATCCTCTACCTGCAGCTGATGATTCGCCATCACATGGGCGGCGTCGAGATGGCGCAGTACGCGGTCGAGCATGCCGAGGTCGACGACGTACGCCATCTCGCCCAGACGATGGAGACGGCGCAGACGTACGAGATCGACGCGATGAACGACATGCTCGCCGAACGCGGCGCCCAACCGATCAAGTGACGACGCACTGACCCGGGTCGATTCGCGATAACATCGCCGCATGGCGATGCTAACGACGACCCGCGATGCCGATCCGCAGACCGAAGCCCATGCGCTCGACGCGGCGGCCTGTCTGTTTCGCGGCTTCGGCGATCCGTCGCGGCTGGCGATCGTGCAACACCTCGCGCTCGGCGAGCACCGCGTCGTCGACCTCACCGATCACCTCGGGCTCGCCCAGTCGACCGTCTCGAAACACCTGGCCTGCCTGCGCGACTGCGGGCTCGTGACCTCGCGACCGGTCGGCCGGGCGTCGATGTTTCGTCTGACCCAGACCGACGCGGTGCTCGAGCTGCTCGCGTCGGCCGAGCGGCTGCTCGCGCTGACCGGTGACGCTGTCACGCTCTGTCCGACATCCGGATCGATCGCGAGCTGATGGGCACCGAGCACACCCACGGGCCGCCGACCGGGCACGCCGGACCGCGCTACCGACGTCGCCTCGGTGTCGCCTGGGCCCTGACCTTCGCCTTCTTCGGCGTCGAGCTCACGGTCGGCATCTGGTCGAGATCGCTGGCTCTGATCTCCGACGCCGGACACATGGCGGCCGACGTGATCGCGCTGTCGGCCGCGCTGTTCGCGTTCCGGTACGCGGTCCGCGAGGACACCACGGGCACCAAGACGTTCGGCAACTATCGCGCCGAGATCCTCGCCTCGGGGCTGACCGTGCTGATCATGCTCGGCATCGGCGCCTACACGGCCGTCGCCGCGTTCGGCCGGATCGGCGCCGAGGCCCACGTTGCGTCGACACCCATGCTTGTCGTCGGCGCCATCGGACTGGCTGTCAACGTCGCCGCGATCGGTCTGCTCCGCGCCGGCGCCCACGAGAGCCTCAACGTCAGGGGCGCCTATCTCGAGGTCGTCGCCGATGCCGCGGGCTCGGTCGGCGTCATGGTCGCCGCCATCCTGATCGCGTGGACCGGCGACGCCGTCTGGGACACGATCGTCGCGGTCGCGATCGCGACGTTCGTCGTCATCCGGGCGGTCACCCTCGGCCGTCAGGTGCTCGCCGTACTCGGCCAGCATGCTCCTGCCGGGATGAACGCGCACCAGGTCGAGGCCGAGCTGCGCGGACTCGACGGCGTACGAGACGTCCACGATCTACACCTGTGGACACTGACGTCCGGCATGCACGTCGCCACCGCACACCTCGTCACCGAGGACGCCGCTGACCACCACGGCGTACTCGATGCCGCGAGCGACCTGCTGCGGGAGCGCTACGACCTCGAACACGCCACCCTGCAAGTCGAATCGGCCGACCACACGCACTGCGAAGAGGCCGACTGGTAGCGCCGGCGTGCGACTCAGCCGAGGGCGCGGGCGCTAGGTCGGCCCTGTCCGCCGTCGACCGGCAGGTTGGCCCCCGTCACCCACGTGGCCCGGTCCGAGAGCAGATACGTCACGGCGTCGGCGACCTCATCGGGCCGGCCCAGCCGACCATGTGGGAACTCCCGCGACCGCCAGTCCTCGAACCGCTCCGGATTGGCCTCCGCAAACCGCTGATGCCCACCACCCTCGAACCAGATCGACCCCGGGCTCACCGCGTTGACCCGCACGTTGAGCGACGCCAGCTCCTGTGCCAGCGTCACCGCGAGATGGATCTCGGCCGCCTTAGCCGCGGCATACGACGTGCGCGGCGCCGGTCGCATGCCGCTGATCGACGCGATGAACACGACCGAGCCGCCGCCGGCCGAGCGCAGGTAGGGCAGTGCCGCGTGGACGAGCACCGCCGCGTGGCCGGCATTGGCCGCGTACGTCGCGACGAACGTCTCGGGTTCGCCGTCGAGGAGGTTTCCCGGCGGCACGGTCCCTCCGGCGTTGGCCACCAAGCGGTCGAGTCCGCCGAGGACGTCGGCGATCCGGTCGACCGCGGCCCGCAGCGCGTCGGAGTCGGTGACGTCGGCGACCGCTGTCGCGACCGGACGTCCGTGTCGACCGACCCGCTCCGCCGCGGCGGCCAGTCGGTCCTCGCCCCGGGCGATCAGTCCGACCGAGGCGCCTTCGCTGGCGAGCGTGTCGGCGATGGCGAGACCGAGGCCCGCGCTGCCGCCGGTGATGACGGCCCTCGCTCCGTCAAGTCGCAGGTCCATTGCGTCGCGTCCTCCTCGGCTCAGCTCGCGATCCTGGCGGCAATCCGGTCAGCGTGCCACACCGCGTCGTACGCGCTGCGGGAAGTCCGCGGGCCTGATCGTCGTTGGCACTGACGAAAGGAGTCGCCCATGAGCTCCTCGGAAGCTCCCCTCGTCGAGTTGTTGCGCCGGCAAGATATTGGCACGCTCGCCACCCTCAAACGAGACGGCCGACCACAGCTGTCCAACATCAACTACACCTGGGACGACGTCACCAGGACGATCCGGGCGTCGGTCACTGACAATCGGGCCAAGGTCAACAACCTACGACGCGACCCGAGAGCGAGCCTGCACGTCGACACCGACGACGGATGGTCGTACGCGGTGGCCGAAGGCAACGCCCAGCTGACACCGGTCACGACGGCGCCGGACGACGCCACGATGACGGAACTGATCGAGGTCTACCGGGCGATCGGGGGTGAGCATCCCGACTGGGACGACTACCGGGCCGCCATGATTCGCGATCGCCGACTCGTGCTCCGGCTGCCGGTCGACCGTCTGTACGGCCTGGTCCGCTGACCTAGCGGGAGGGAACGGTCGCGAGTCAGGCGCCGCCCGGAATCCCGGCATCGGCGACCCAGCCCGCGTCGGCCAGTGCCTGCAGTACTCGCGACTGCTGCTCCGGTTTGCGCAGCGCCGCAACGACGGCCGCCGAGTCGCTCCAGGGCGCCCGCTCGGCGAGATCTGCCAGGCCGGCGAGCCGGTGGTGCAGCGCGACCTGACGGCCGAGCGCCAGCGGACGACCACCGTCCGGCGCGAGCACGCCCCATCGCGATGCATAGACCTCGTAGCCGTCGGGCGCCTCACCCGCGTCGATCGCGAGGCGCCACTGCGAGGCAGGCAACCGGACGCGACGGTAGTTGGGCTCCGTCGCGTCCACGCCGGCGAGCTGTGCCGTCGTCAGCCACAGCCCCACGACCGGGGTGGTCACCGCCGACGCGTAGGGCGCCGCCGGGAGGTACCCGCCCTCGCTCACGTGCGCCGAATGCCCGATCGCGAGCCCGACCGCCCGGGCCAGCACCATCGGCACCGGCCCGCCCGCACCGGCCCACCGCAGCTTGCCGGCGAGCACCGCCGGATCGGCGTTGGACCCGACCGCGAGGACGAGGCGGCGACCGTCGATCGACGCGAGTCGCTTGCCCGGCCAGAATCTGTCACCGTCGAGCAGTCCGCTGGTGGGCATCCGCTTACCCGGGTAGTCCAACGCCGACAGCTTGGCTCCGGCGTCGACTCGTACCCACTCTCGACCTAACATCGCAGTCGATACGTTACCGCCACCAGCCCGACAGATCGGGTCATCTCCTGGCACGCTTGGACCATGACGACCCACAACCGGCGCTACGACATCGTGTTGCTGGGCGCCACCGGCTTCACCGGTGGGCTCACTGCCGAATACCTCGCGCACCACGCCCCGGCCGAGCTGCGCTGGGCGATCGCGGGACGCGATGTCGCTCGGCTGGAGCGGCTAGCCAGCCAGCTCGCGCTCGTGGCGCCCGACTCGCCGAGGCCCGGCATCGTCCAGGCCGACATCAGCGATCCCCTCACGCTGGGAGCCCTCGCCGGGTCGACCCGCCTCGTCGCCTCGACGGTGGGACCGTTCATGGAGTACGGCGAGCCGGTGGTCGCGGCCTGCGTCGACGCGGGGACCGACTACATCGACATCACCGGCGAGCCCGAGTTCGTCGACCGGATCTGGCTGAATCATCACGAGCTGGCCCGGCAGTCCGGCGTTCGGTTGGTGCACTGCTGCGGTTTCGACTCGATCCCGGCCGATCTCGGCGTCTGGTACACGCTGCGCCATCTGCCACCGGGCACGCCGCTGACCATTCGTGGGTACGTCCGGATCAACGCCACGCCGTCGGCCGGCACGTACCACTCGGCGGTGCGTGCCTTCGGCAGGGTCCGCCAGTCGAGCGCGATCGCCCGGCGCCGCAAGAGCCTCGAGGCCTCTCCGGCGCCCGGACGTCGCGTCGGCGGTGCCGGCATGCAGATCCACCGGGTGCCGGGCGGGCGGCGCTGGGGCGTCCCCCTGCCGATCATCGACCCGCTCGTCGTGCTGCGCTCGGCTCGTGCCTTGGAGGAGTACGGTCCGGCCTTCCGCTACGGCCAGTACGCCGTTGTCGGCAGCCTGCCCAAGGTGGTCGGGCTCGTCGGCGGCGCCGGGGGGCTCCTGCTCGCGGCGCAGATTCCGCCGGCCCGCGATGCCTTGCTGCGTCGGATGTCGTCCGGTGAGGGCCCACCCGCGCAGCGGCGGTCGTCGTCGTGGTTTCGGCTCCGATTCGTCGCGACGGTCGGAGGCGAGGCAAAGGAACCGGTGGTCACCGAGGTGTCGGGGGGCGACCCGGGTTACGACGAGACGGCCAAGATGCTCGGCGAGTCAGCGCTGTGCATGGTGAGCGACGACCTGCCCGAGGTTGCCGGCCAGGTCACCACAACGCAGGCGATGGGCGACGCATTGGTCGCGCGTCTGCAGACGGCCGGCATCGACTTTCGCGTCGTCGACGACTGACGCCCGGGGCGATCAGGGTCGCTCGCCCTCGATCCGCGCCCACCCGCCGATCAGGGCTGGTGGTGTGACGTACGCCCGATGGATCGATAGCTCGTCACGGAGCCGAGCCTCGAGTGTCACGACGTCCACCTCGGCCGCGGTGGCGATGTCGTACTGCTCGAGTGCGGGCAGCAGCGACCTGATCACGCCCGCGGCCATGGCGGGGACGACGGGCGAGCTCGGTGGCAAGAAGTCGCGGAGGGCGAGCGCCTGCGCGTCCGACAGCCCGGCCGCGTCGAAGATCGCACCGAGTCGGATTCCGAGCCTCGGATCGTGACCCGACCGGGAAAAGCCTTCGCAGACCCAGTCGCGGACCTGCTCGACGAGTGGCAGCGACGGGACTGACTCGACAGCGGCCATGTCGAACTCCATGAACGCGACGACGCCGCCGGGTCGCACCATCGAAGCGATTCGCGCCACCGCGACGCCCGGATCGTCCACGTACAGCAGCACCAGGCGTCCGACCGCGACGTCGAAGGACGCGACCGGCTGCCAGTCCTGCAGGTCGCCCTCGTGAAACTCGACGTTGTCCAGCCCGCGTTCGGCGGCCCGCTCGCGAGCCCGTGCCAGCGCGATCTCGGACCGGTCGATTCCGACCACCATGCCGCTCGGCCCGACCAGCTCGGCTGCGATGAAGGCGACATCGCCGACCCCGGTGCCGACATCGAGCACGCGCATGCCGGGGCCGAGTCCGGCGCGTTCGAGGATCATTCTCGTGTGCGGTGCGAGCGCGGCGGCCTGGTGCTCCAGACGAGCGAGCTCCTCACGGTCATGGCCGAGCAAGTAGTCGGCTGACGTGACATTTCGTGGAGTCGTGGGCATCGCGTACTCCGCCTTCTTCCTCTGCGAGAGTCCAGGGCCACCAACCAGAGGAGGACGGAATGCGCCCTGTGATGCACGATCGGGCGCGTTTGGTCAGGTCAGAGGTGAAACGCAGGTTACATGTGGCGTCTGTCCGGGTTTGATAGGTACTCTGAGTACATGGGTTGGACGTTCAGTCGCCGTGGCGGCCCCGAACAGCTCGACGCCGACTCGCTCATCGCGAAGGCGCGCGCCGAGGCCGCGTCGAGTGCGGTGCCCGTCGAGCGTCGAGTTCCGATCGGTGCGCTCGACTTCAGGATGATTGTCGAGGACGTCTTCTACATCGCCGGTCGCGGCGTCGTCGTGACCGGACGGATCTCCGCCGGTGAGGTGCAGGTCGACGATCCGATCGCGATCATGCGCCGCGGCCGCCGCCGCCGGACCACGGTCGTGCAGGCCATCGAACAGTTCCGGGAGCGACTCGACCGGGCCAAGGCCGGCGACAACGTGGGCCTCCAGCTGGCCGAGATCGCGCGGCGCGAGATCGCCTCGGGCGACGTCCTCACCACCCCCCAATGACGATCCGTGAGTTCCGGCCCGCCCATCCGTGAGTTCCGACCAACCCATCCGTGAGTTCCGACCAACCCATCCGTGAGTTCCGACCAGCCCATCCGTGAGTACGGACCGGTCTCGACGACTAACGACCGGTCCACTCGGCGGCCGCGCCCTCGTGCAGGGCCGCGTACACCCGGTCCCGGAGCTCGTTGGCTTCGGCATCGGTGAGCGTCCGATCGAGGGGACGCAGCACCAGTCGGACGAGGAGGTTGCGTTGGCCCGGTGAGATGCCGAGCCGATCGCGAGCGGCAACCGGCAGCGCGTCGTACGCCGTCTCGCTCAACACCTCGACGGTCTCAGCGGCATCCGCGTCGGAGCCGAGCGCCTGCCGTACTCGATCGCCGATGCCCTCGGCACTCGCGTCGACGTCCGGACCGACCGCGACCGACAAGTCCCGACGCACCGGCGGCAGGTGCGACACCGGGCGGTACGGCGACAGGTCGAGCATCTGGATCGCGACCCGCGCGTCGACCGAACGCAGCAGCCGGATGTCGGGGATCCGCTTGCGCAGCATGAGCAGTCGGTCGAGGCCGAGACCCATCGCGAGCCCGGAGCACGGCCGTCCGAGTCCGGCGCTTCGAAGCACATCGGGCGCGGCCAAGCCACACTCGCCGATCTCGATCCACTGCCCGTCGCTCCACACGTCGATCTGGCGTCCGCTGACCGTGTACGGATGCTCGGCCGGCACGGCTCGCCATCGGGCACCAGGCAGCACCGTCTCGACGACGCGGCCGATCATCTGCTGGAGGCTGACCTCGCCGACCGGGCCGCGTCGGATCCGCCAGAGGTCGAGCTGATGCGGCTCGCCGGTGTGTTGCCAGTCGACGGCGTCGCGGCGATAACACATGCCCGGACACACGAGCAGCAGCTCCGGCGGCGCCGCCGCGGCCGATGCCTGCGCGGCGAGCTGCCGCAGCGCGCCGGGTATCAGCGCCGAGGTGTGGCTACGCAGGACATGGTCGGCGTCGACGTACCGGGTGTACCGACGCTCGCGCGTGATCGCGTCCGGCGGATAGCCGAGGCGGTCGTAGTTGTCGGCCAGCGACACGATCGGGTCGCCGCGCCAGATTCGGCTGGGACAGTTCCATGCGCCGGTGAGGGCGTCGTTGAGTTGGACCGCGATCAGCTGCAGCGCATGGCAGCCCTGGGCCGGGTCGGTGAGGTCACGAATCGTCAGGTCCGGCCGGACGTCGGCGACGGACGGGTGCGTGGCAGTCATGGGATTCCTCCGCGAGTACGAGCAGGTGGCTGGGATGGCAAGACACCCCGACCGGCTCGCGGCGCAAAGGGAGGAAGCGACGTCAGCGTATGCGGCGGCGACTCACCCCGGCGGCACCGCAGTGCCGGACGGGGCGACGAAATCGCCGCGTGACGCTGGTCATGACGCCATCGTACGGCACGGTCGCGGGCGCACGATGCGGCAGACACCGATCTCATACTCGCTCACGCGACGAGTGACCTATCGCCGGTTAGGCCGGGGCTGGCTCCGGGCGGTAGAGGGCGGTGCCGGTGTCCTCGTCGACGATGGCGACCCGCACCGCGTCCGGCTCGTACTGGCCGAGCGGGATGGCGAACACGGCGAGCCCCTCGGTCTCGCCGTGCTCGGCGGTGTAACACACGAACCGCCAGTCGCCGTCGTCCCAGTGGTCGCGGATATCGGAGCGCAGCGCGCCCGCGACCGCGCCGTACGCCGGACTGCGCTCCAACTGCTGCACTGTCGCCGCGAGCGGAACGACCGTCGGATCGGCGGCGGCGAGTGGATGCGTCAGCCGGACGTACGCCCGGCGCAACGGCAGTAGCCACCGCCGGTCGAGCTCCGGCGACACGACGACGAACACCGCGAACTCGGCGACGAGGACCCCCGCGGTCACGACCGGGTCGTCGCCGACCATGGCCGGCCAGCCCTCGTCGGCGACCAGGATCGACGCACTCGCGGCAACGAGCAAGCCGGCCCGCGCCAACGACCGCCACGACACCGGCAACGCTGCCGAACCCAGGCAACCGCACGACGCGTCCGGGGCGGCGAGCTTCGCGTACGTCAGATACCCGACGAACCCCGTGGCCAGCGCGTCGGCCGCGAGGGCGTCGGCCGACCACCACGGCGGCAACAGCAGCGCCGCCGCGACGACCAGCTCGACCCCGCCGGTCGCTCGGTAGGCGGCGTAGGCGCGCTGTTCGCCGACCAGCCGCGGCAGCGCGGACCGCTTGGATCGCGCCTCCGCCAGCCGGCCGAACGCCTTGCCGCTGCCGGTCCACATGAGCACCGCCCCCACCAGCAGCGGCTGCAGGGCGGCGACCTGGTCCAACATGTTCGCGTCCCGACCTACGCCGCGGCGTAGACCGTGGCGATGTCGATCTCGTTGGTGTCGGGGTGCCAGGCGCCGATGATCTGGGCGTGGCCCCCGACCAAAAGCATCGACAGGTCCGACACCGCTGGCGTGCCGTTGTAGACCGCGGCGCTCGTGCCCGGCACGACATGGGCCACGATCTTGCTGCCGTGGTGGTCGACGTGCATGACGTTGCGACCGATCGAGCTGATGTGCACCGTCAGGTTGACGATGTTGACCCAGATCGACTCGGCGGCGAGGGCGCCGTCGGGCATGCGGACCCCGCGGGCGTACATGCCGTCGCCGACCTCGATCCGATCCATCGTGGTCGGACGGAGCTTCCAAACGCTGGTGCCGGTGGTCAGCTGGATCCGGTGGAACGACCCGTCGGAGCTGGTGGCCCGCAGGATGTGGCCGTCGACGCCGGTGATCCGGCCTTCGACGAAGTTCGGGTCGGGTGAGCCCGGCTCGATGGCCTGCGTACGCGTGACGCCAGCGGCCTCGGGCGCGAGCGGCCCCAATGCTGTCGCGCCGACCAGACTGGCGGTGCCGCCGAGGACCGCCCCGGTGAGGAGGCGACGTCGATCGAGTGTGGATGCCATGGCGACTACTCCTTCAGCCCACGTCGACGAACGCCGGCGACAGCCCCGACGAGAGGCTTGCGATCGCGCTGTACGCGGCCGGGGTCAAGTCGATGATCCGGTTGCTACCGCAACTGCTTCCGCAGCAGGCGGTCTCGCCGCAGAACAGGTCGGTCTGCGGACCGCAGTCGGCGATCGTCGTCGTGACGCCGGCGCCGTTGCAGAGGTTGGTGGTCCGGTGCGCGTAGCCACACGTACGCCGGCTCAGCCCGACTCCACAGCTGTCCGGTCGGGTGATCGCCCAGCAGGCGTCTGACGTGTTGGGCCAGGCGTGCTGATAGTTACCCGAATGACAGGTGCCGCACGCGCCGGTGCCGGCTGTGCCGCACGGCCCCCAGGCGTTGCCGCAACAAAACCATGACACTTCGCCGTTCAAACCCGCCATGCCCGCCTCCTCGATTCCGGACAATCTTTTCGACGAGGTTCTTACCCAGATGTCAGGGCCGACCAAACATGGGCCGGTTTCTGGCGGATCGATCGCGGGTTACAGCGCGAGGTGGATTCGGAGGGCGTCGTCGAGCGCTTCCGAGAGCGCCGGTGGCAGCAATCCACATCGCTTACCGACCCGCTCGACGGCGACTGTGCGCACCTGCTCGGCCTGCGCCTTCGAGTCCCGCCCGAGCCCGGTGTCAGCGGCCGGCAGCCCGACCTGGAACGGATAGATCCGCTCAACGTTGGAGGTGACCGGGACGACGGTGATGGTCCCCCGACCGAGTCGAGCGGCGACCAGGTTGGCAGCATCGTTGCTCACGACGACGGCCGGGCGACGCTTGTCGGCCTCCGAACCGCGAACCGGCTCGAGGTCGACCAGTCGGATCTCGCCCCGGCGCACTACGACTCGAGCCCGTCGGCGGCGACGGCCTCCCAAGCGGCCGCGTCGTCAGACCCAGACCACGACTCCCACGCGTCTTCATAGGCGCCCGCGAGCTCGTGGGTACGAAGCGCGCCGACGGCATGGTGCAGGACGGCCGACCGCGACCGATAGCCCCGGGTCTCGGCGTACGCGTCGAGGAACTCGATGTCTTCGGCGGGGAGGCTCACACTCACCTTCATACCGACAATGCTACTCCGAGTACGACCGTGGTCCTACCCGGCGGCGGCGAGTCGCTGGCGCCGCTCGATCTCGACCTCGAACGGCTCGCCCGTTGCGAACGAGCCGTAGTTGATCTCGCCGTCGCGCTCGTACGTCGCGATGATCACCCCGGTGCTCGCCGTCTTGCTGTCGGTGAGCCGCAGGCCGACCGGGATGGCGCCGCTCTCGAAGAGCCGCTTGCCGGTGCCGAGCACGATCGGAAAGACCATCAGCCGGATCTCGTCGACCAGGTCGTGCTCCAGCAGCGTCTGGATCAGGTTGCCGCTGCCGTGCACCTGGATCTCGGGTCCGTCTTGGGCCTTGAGCCCCGCGACGGCGTCGGCCACGTCGCCCTCGAGCAGCGTCGAGTTGTCCCACTCGACCCGGTCGAGCGTCCGCGACGCGACGTACTTGCGGGCGGAGTTCAGGATGTCGGCGGGCGGCTCGTGCACAAAGGGCCAGAAGGCAGCGAAGATCTCGTACGTCTTCCGGCCGAGCAGCAGGTCGAAGGGCCGCCCCATCCATGCCAACTTGACCTCGTCGATCAGGTCGTCCCAGTAGGTGGCCGACCAGCCGCCGTGGGTGAACCCGCCCGTCGGGTCCTCCTCGGCTGCGCCGGGGCCCTGCATGACGCCGTCGAGTGTCAGAAACGTGTCCACCACGAGCTTTCTCATCCGCTCTCCTTTCGTTGCACGCGCCGTCGAAGAGATGGACCCGGCCCAGGACCAAAACTCATCGGTTCACGGACGTCGTGCGATCGGAAGCCTGGCGAGCGCAGTGGCGCTCGACAGCCGGATAATCGTCCGGAAACTTCCCCGACGCCACTCGGAGGCCCACTCATGCAGATCAGGACCGCGACGGCTGAGGACTGGCCGGCGATCTGGGCGTTCATGCGCGAGATCGTGGTGGCCGGCGAGACGTTCTCATGGGACCGCGACCTTGACGAGATAGCGGCGAGGGAGCGCTGGTACGCCCCGCCGCCGGCGCACACGTTGGTCGCCGTCGACGCCGACGGGACGGTGCTAGGCGCGGCGGTGACCGGCCCCAACCACGAGGGGCCGGCGTCGCACATCGCGACCGCGAGTTTCATGGTCGATCCGAACCGAAGCGGACGCGGGGTCGGTCGGGCACTCGGCGAACGGGTGCTCAAGTTGGCCCGGTCCGACGGCTATCGGGGCATGCAGTTCAACGCGGTCGTCGAGGCCAACGGCCGTGCCGTCGGGCTGTGGCGCTCGCTTGGCTTCGAGATCATGACGACGATCCCCGACGGCTTTCGGCATCCGACCGAGGGGTACGTCGGGCTGCACATCATGTTCCGGCGGCTCTGACCCGCCCGTACTCGCCCGTCAGTCGCCGACTGTTGGCGCAAATCTGCGCCAACGCCCGGCTCCGACCTGCAGTTTTGCGCCAACACTCACGTTGAGGCATACAAACGTAACAGTACTTGTATAAGTGCTGTTACACTTTCCGCTATGCCTGAACGATCGACGCCTGACCCGACCGAGCAGAGCAGCTGGCGTCCGGTACGCCTGTTGCTCGCCGCCATGGACCGCGACATCGCCGTCCTCTACGAGGAGCGCGGCCTCGCTGAAATCCGGCCGCGGTTCGCCATGCCGCTGATCCGACTGGCTCGACGTGGCCCGATGACGATCCGGCAGCTCGCCGACACGCTCGACGTCACCCATTCGGCGATGAGCCAGACCGTCGGCGCGTTGCGGCGACAGGGCCTGGTGCGCAGCCTGCCGGGCTCGGACGCGCGGACCCGCGAGATCGCGCTGACCAAGCGAGCTCGCGAGCTGGTGCCGTTCCTCGAGTCGGAGTGGCGGGCGACCGAGCAGGCCCTCGTCGAGATTGATCGCGAGATTCCGTACCCGCTCACCCGCGTCATCGACGATGTCGAGACGGCGCTCGCCCGCCGGTCCTTCCACGACCGGATCGTCGACCACCTCGCCGAGGACGACGCCTGATGCAGGCGTTCGTCGACCTTCGCCCGCTGCGCGAGACGCCGGCGTTTCGGAGGCTGTGGCTCGGCAACACGCTGTCGATCGTCGGCGGCCAGCTGACGATGGTCGCGGTGCTCTACCAGACGTGGTCGATGACTGACAGCACTGTCGCGGTCGGTGCCATCGGCATCGCGCAGGCGATCCCGACGGTCGTCCTCGGGCTGATCGGCGGTTCGCTCGCCGACGCGATCGACCGGCGCCGGCTCGTGCTCGCGACGACCGTCGGCCAGATCGTCGCCTCCGGTCTCCTGGCGGCGCAGGCCTACGCCGGGCTCGACTCGTTGCCGGTGCTGCTCGGCCTCGTCGCGTTCCACTCCGGCTGCGGCGGCCTCGGCGCTCCGGCCCGACGGACCTTCCCCGTACGGTTGCTGCCCGATGGCTTGGTCAGCGCCGGCGTCGCGCTCAACCACCTGAGCTTCCAGATCAGCATGCTCGTCGGCCCAGCGCTGGCCGGCGTCGTCATGGGCGCTGGAGGAGTACGCACCTGCTACCTGATCGACACGCTGACTTTCGTGGCGGCGTTGTACGGCGTGACCCGCCTGCCCTCGATCCGGCCCCAGCTCGGGTCGGCACAGCTCGGGTCGGCACAGGGCGGCCCGACCCGGCCGAGCGTCGGTGCGATCTGGTCGAGCTGGCGCTTCATCGGCACCCAGCCGGTGCTTCGTGGCGCCTTCCTCATCGACCTGCTGGCCACGGTCATGGCGATGCCGCTGGCGCTGTTTCCGACAATCAACGACGAGCGCTTCGGCGGTGATCCCGAGACGCTCGGCCTGTTCTTTTCGGCCATCGCCCTCGGCGGCATCGTTGCGGGCGCGATGTCTGGTCTTGCCACCCGGTCGGCCAGACCGGCCGTCGTCATGCTGGTTGCCGCCAGCGTTTGGGGCGTCGGCCTGGCCGGATTCGGTCTTGCGCAGCAGCTGTGGCTCGCGCTGGGCTGCCTCGCGATCGCGGGTGCGGCCGACACGACCTCGGTGATCACCCGTGGGTCGATCGTGCAGCGCGCGACCCCAGACTCACAACGCGGCCGGGTGAGTGCGGTCGAGCACATCGTCGGCGTGAGCGGGCCGCACATGGGCAACTTCCGAGGCGGTCTCGTCGCCGGCGTCACGTCGGCAACACTGGCCACCGTCTCGGGTGGCCTGCTCTGCGCGGCCGGCATCGGCGTAATCCCGGCGTCCAACCGGGCGCTGCGCCGGTTTACCGTACGCCAGGACGAGCGCGAACCGGCGATGGTCGACTGACCCACCCCGCCGAGTGGCGCACGGTCGTCGCGCGCACGGCGTGTCGGCGGCAACGGTGCGCCACTCGCGGGGGCGGACGGTCAGGCGACGTCGCGGGCGTACCGGATCCGGGCGTTCGCCCCCTCCTCGAGGCCCCAGCTGATGATGCGCTGCGGGCGGAGCACGATGTGCGGTCGCCCACCCGGGATGGCCTGCGCCCGCCCGCGGATCTCGATGCCGCGCGGATGCCATGGCGGGACGACATCGTCGATCACCAGGGCGGCCCGGCCGGTCTGCAGGATGTCGCGAAACTTCTTCGACCGCAGCAGGTCGGTGCCGCCGATCTCGATAGCCGTCGCGTCTCGGCGCAGGGACCAGCCCACCGGCACGACATGGGGCAGGCCGTCGGGGCCGACGGTGGCGAGCCGGGCCAGGCGACGGCGCCAGGTCAGGTCGGGCGGGCCGTCCGTGCGTTCGCCGCGAAGGTAGGCGAGCTCCGACTCGGTAAACGCGGTCACAGGATCAACTCATGCGTGGCGATCGGCTCCAACAGTTCACGCTCCTCATAGGCGAGATGGGACAGCAGGGCATCGGACAACTGGTCGACGGCCGAACCCAACGCGGCCAGGTTGTCCGGCTCGGTGAGGTTGGCGACCAATGCCCGGTCGAGGTCTTCCAGCACCCCATGGATGACCTTGTGCTCGTCGGCGAGTCGGTCAAGCACCGGACCGAGCTCGGCGTCGCGGGACCGAAGGGACGGGAACAGCAGTCGGTCCTCGAGCGTGTGATGCTGCGTGACCAACCGGCCGTAGGACGCGCAATAGGCGCCGAGCGTCCAGTTGTTTTGCCGCAGCGTCATGTCGTTGATGACCGAACGGGCTTGGCCACCGTCGATCACACCGGCCCGGACCTGCTCGATGAGGTCGCGGACCTGACTGAGCTCGATGCGCAGGTGATCGTGGACGGCGACCAACTGCTGCGCCTGGGCGCGACCGCGGTCGGTGTAGCTCGGGTCGCCGTCTGACTCGGGTCGGGTCGGCCGGGTCTCCTCGTCCCAGGCGATGGTGTCGCTGCGGCGGACACCGTCGTCGGGAGTCGGATCGACCCCGAGGCCGACGAGGTGGACCGAGTCGGGCACCGGCACCGACCCCAACGCCGGCCCCGACCCGGCTCGCTCAGCCCCGACCGTCTCGCGCACGGCTGGCGCGATCTCGTCGGCGAAGCGCTGGATCGCATACGGGTCGCCGGCCGTCAGGAGAAAGCCGCTGATCCCCTCGGTCAGGGCGAGCTCGACGAGGTGGTCGACGCTGATCTGGTCGCCCAGGTTGAGCAGCCGGCGGATGTCGCGCGGAGACCGACCGGCCTCGGTCGCGGTGGCGTCGATGGTCGCATTGCCCTCGGTGAGCTGGCCGGGTCGCAGATAGGGCTCGGACGGCAGCCAACCGTCGGCAACGCGACCTGTCAGGCGGAGCATGCGCGGCTTGTAGGCGCCGAGCCAGATGCCCATGTCATGCGCCGGCTTCGGTCCGCGCTTGGCGCCCTTGACCCGATAGTGCTCGCCTTCGACCCGTACACCGCCCGTCGCGTCCGTGTCCCAGATCGCGCGGATGACGCGGATCGCCTCGTCGAGCGCGGCAAGCGCCTCGGCGGGCGTCCGCCGTGGGCCGCCCATCGCTTCGATCGCGTCCCAAAACGCTCCGGCGCCGAGCGCCAGCTCAATCCGGCCGCCGCTCAGGATGTCGAGGCTGGCGGCGCTGCGGGCGAGCACGGCGGGCTGGCGCAGGGGCAGATTGATCACGTTGGCCGTGAGGCGGGTCCGCTCGGTGCGCGCCGCGACGTAGCTCAGCAATGTCCAGGTGTCGAAGAACCTCGGTTGATAGGGGTGGTCCTGGAACGTCACGAGGTCGAGCCCGACCCGATCGGCGAGCTCGGCCAGCTCGACCGCCCTGTCCTGGCCGTCGTGCGCCGGGATCAGGTTGGCCCCGAACCAGAGGTCGTGTCCGTAGTCAGGCATGCCCGCCGTCCTTCGTCGTTGCGTCCGGCAAGGAGAGGGTCGAGCCCTCGGATTGCGCGACGCTGTAGACAGGTTGACACGTCAACCGTAGCGCAGTTGGATGACATATCAACCACCGGTTACCCTGACAGCATGCCGACCCTCGCTCATCAGCCGCTCGACGCACGGGAAGAGCGCGCCTGGCGCAGCTACCACGAAATGGAGCGCGAGCTGGCGGGCCGGATCCGGCGCCAGCTCAACCGCGACACCGGGCTGTCCGACGCCGACTACGAGGTCCTGCGCGTGTTGGCTGACGCTCCCGACGGCATCCTTCGGGCCCGCGAGCTGCGGTGCGAGGTGCGTTGGGAGAAGAGTCGGCTCTCACACCAGATCGGCCGGATGGAGGGCCGCGGCCTCGTGACCCGCGAGGACTGCGACGAAGACTCGCGCGGCTCGGTCATCCGGATCACGGCTGCTGGCCGCGACGTGATCGTCACCGCGTGCTGCGAGCACGCCAAGGCGGTCCGGGCCTACCTGATCGATCGGCTCAGCCCCGAGCAGCTCGAAGCCCTCGCCGACATCAGCGAGACCGTTCTCGCAGGTCTCGAGGCCGACACGTCATGAGCGGAGCATCCGCGACCGCCGTCGTCTCTGGCGCGACCGGCGGCATCGGCGCCGCGATGGTGTCGCGCCTCGCCGGCGAGGGATACGGCGTCTTGGCCCTCGGCCGTGACGACGCGGCGCTGGCCGAGGTCGCGCGGAGCGATCCCCGCGTCACGACGGCCCGGGTCGACCTCACCGATGCTGGGTCGCTCGACGACGCCCTCCCGGAGTTGGACCGCGTCGACGCCCTCGTCCACTGCGCCGGCATCGCCGAGGTCGCGCCGGTCGAAGGCTCCGACGTCGAGTTGTGGCGGCGAACGTTCGAGGTCAACCTGGTCGCCGCCGCGGAGCTCACCCGCGCCCTCCTTCCCCCACTGCGCGCCGCCCATGGCCATGTCATCTTCGTCAACGCGGCCTACGGCATGACCGGTGTCCCGCGCTGGTCGGCGTACGTCGGCAGCAAGGTCGCGACGCGCGAGTTGGCCGAGTCGCTTCGCGCCGAAGAGGCTCCGCACGGGCTCCGAGTCACCAGCATCTATCCGGCCGGTGTCCGCACTCCGCTGCTGCGCCGCGTCCGGACCGCGTTCGACCGCGGGTACGACCCGACCCGAGGCCTCAGTCCCGAGAGCCTGGCCACCGTCATGCTCAGCGTGCTGCGCGCACCCAACGACGCTCACGTCACCGATCTGGCGATCAAGCCGGCGCCCGACGGGTCAGGCTGACCGAGCGTCACCGACCGAGACGGTCGCGAAGCCGGCGAAACACGCTCGACCGGTGGCGGTCACGAGGCTCGGCTCCGGTCACCATCGGCAACCCCGCCCTTGCCCACGCCTTCGTACCACCGCGCATCGAAACGCGTCGCGACCGGTCCGTGCGAAGGCTTCGGCGCCCCGCCGAGAGCGGTTGCCCATCGAGCACACTGCGACGACCTGCCCCGGCGGCAGCTCGGCAGCACGGACCGCGATCCGGTCGAGCGGGATGTTGACCGATCCCGCGATGTGGCCGTGGGCATACTCGTCTGGCGTCCGCACATCGACGACGAGATCTCCGACGTCCCACATCGCGCGGGCGACGTCGACGTCGATCTCCTCGGCGGCCATCGAGCCATCGTCGCAGGCCCACCAGGCGAGCAGGCTCTCGCGCATGCGGACAGGTCCGATCCGGCTAATGTGACGGCGTGACCGCGCCCCCGCACGATGCCCCGGGCCGCTACGTCGAGGTCCGCGACACCCGGCTGCGAGTCGACGAGCGTGGACCCGCGGACGCGCCGCCGCTGCTCTACATCCACGGCGGACCCGGCCAGGGCTGCTTCGACTTCATGGCCTGGCAGGGCGATCGACTGGCCAAGGACCTGCGGGTCATCGGCGTCGACCAGCGGGGCGCGCTCTTCTCGGGCCCGCTGCCCAACGATGAGGCCATCACCGAGGACGGACTGGTCGACGACTTCGAGGCTCTCCGCGAGGCCTTGGGCATCGAACGCTGGACGATTCTCGGCCACTCCTTCGGGGCCCGGCCCGCCTTGCGCTATGCCACCCGACATCCGTCGGCGGTGTCGTCGGCCATCTTCGACTGCCCGCCGTGGGACCACAGCTACGGCCTGCCCGCGATGCTGGAGCTCACGGTGCCGATGCTCGAGGAGCTCGGCCAGACCGAGGCAGCCGACAGGGCCCGGGCGATGATCGCGGCTCGCCCGACGCCGAACGCGGACGTCTGGCGCCAACGGTTCGAGATCGTCAACGCCCTAGGCGATCGGCGCAACGCCCTCTACCTCAAGGAGCCCGGCCGGTATGGGGACCCGCCGTACCCGAGCGAGTCGCTGCCCGACGAGATGCAGGCCCGAAGCGCCCGGCACTCCCAGACCGTAACGGCGTCCGACGGCTTCGCCGAGTCGCTGCTGCCGCTATTGGCCGAGGTACGCCAGCCTGCCCTGCTGATCAGGGGCAGCACCGATCCGGCGGCGAGCTGGCCGGAGGTCGACCGATTCCGCGCCGACGTACCGCACGGGCGGGTCGAGATCTTCGAGGACTCGGGACACTTCCCCCAACTCGAGGAGCCCGAGCGGTACGCGGAGGTCGTACGCGACTTCGTCAGGTAGCTCGCGCTCAGCGCTGAACCGCAGGCGTTGTAGCGTGCGCCAGATGAGTTCTGGGCCGACTCGACTCCTTGCGCTGTCCCTGGCAACGGCGGCGACCGCTCTGCCTCTCACCGGGTGCTTCGACGACGACGATCCTCCGGCGCCATCGCCAGACCTCGAGGTGGTCGACGTTCAGTCGCTGGACCTTCCACCGGGCGACGCGTACCTCTCACCGGACGGCCGCCGGATCGCGACGTATGCCGGAAGGGAGCTCTGCGTCTACACCGCCGACGGCGACAAGGTGCGCTGCGCCGACCGTCCGATCGACCTCGACCCCAACTCGGTCCAATGGAACTCCGACGGCAGCCGGTTGGTCTACACCGAGGACTTCTGGGACGAGGACGATGGCGATCTTGACGTCGAGGCCGGAGAGACGGAGCAGGAGCCGGACATCTGGACCTTCCAGACCGGGTCGGGCGAGGTGACCGACCTCACCGACGACGGAGTGGACCCGGCTGACGTCGACCTGCGCGACCAGCCCAGGAACGACCAGGCCGTGGACACCTTGCCGATGTGGATCGACGGCTCGACGATCCGCTTCTTCCGCTCGGACGACGAGTGGGACACGGTCGCCGTCATGCAGATTCCAGCCGCCGGCGGCGAGCCCGAGCAGGTGGGTACGCTTCCGCTCAAGTTCCCACCGGAGAGCGTCGCGTACACCCCGGACGGTGAGCAGGCGGCCTATGACCGGTGGATCCCCTACCACGACGGGAAGTTCGTCGGCACCCAGGACGTCGCACTCTCCAACCTGCGCGGTCGCGATGTCGAGACTATCGTCGAAGGCTCGCGTTACACCGTCTCGCTCTCATCCGACGGCGACGACGCGCTCGCCGTGCCCTACAGGTTGGACTTCGATCCATCGAACCCGTCGATCTATACCTTCGACCCGTCCGCCGCGCTGTCGGTCGACGGCGGCGACGCGACGGAGCTGGACGAGGAGGTTCAATGGGCGGCCTGGCGACCGAGCGGCGATGGCCTGATCTACGCCGAGTTCAACGAGAACGACGAGGACAGCGACCTTTTGGAGTTTCCGCTCCGGATCGTCACCGACGTCAATGATGTCGGCGACGATGCCCGTGAGCTGTCCGACCGGTCGTTCCTGCCGCCCTTTCTCCATGCGGATCTGCGCGCTCCCGTCTGGTCCAAGCAGAACACGATGCTGCTGAGAGAACAGTCCGACGACGAGCCGACCGACTTTCAATACGTTCTCGTCCGCCTCGGCAAGGGCTAGTCCGCACCTCCGCGCCATCGCACCGATGACTTTCCGGTCGACCGGCGGTCTAACCCGTTGAGTACGGAAGCGGCGTACCCGAAATCGACTTGACCTCAGGTGAACTTGAGGTCCGAGGATGGGATTCGCCACCCCGATTGTTGACACCTGGCGCTGACCCGCCGGAGGTATTCGATGAGCATGGAAGTGACCGCGTGGACATCGATGTACCACGCCATGCACGCGCAGGAGGAACGCCGTCCGTTCTCCATCGCGACACTGCGCCGGATCGGCCGGTTCGCGAAGCCGCATCAGCGCCAACTCGAATTGTTCCTGGCGCTCAGCGTCGGGACCGCGATCCTCACGGTGGCGACGCCGCTGTTGGCCGGCCGGGTGGTCGACGCCATCACCGGCAACGAGTCAGAGAGCCTCGTTGTCAAACTGGCGTTTCTCATCGCCGGGATCGCGATCGCCGAGGCCGCCCTCGGCATCGTGACGCGGTTGCTGTCGGCGAGCATCGGCGAGGGGCTCATCCTCGATCTGCGCACGGCGGTCTTCGACCACGTACAGAAGATGCCGATCGCGTTCTTCACCCGTACTCGGACCGGAGCGCTGGTCAGCCGGCTCAACAACGACGTCATCGGGGCCCAACGCGCTTTCAGCGACACGCTGTCCGGAGTCATGAGCAACTTGGTCACGGTGCTGCTCACGTTCGGCGTGATGATCACCATCTCATGGCAGATCACCCTGCTGGCGCTTGTCCTGCTGCCGGTGTTCGTCCTTCCGGCCCGCTTCATGGGGCGGCGACTGGCCCGGCTCGAGCGGGAGGCGGCCGACCAAAACGCGGCCATGGGCACCCAGATGACCGAGCGGTTCTCCGCGCCCGGCGCCACCTTGGTGAAGCTGTTCAGCCGCCCGGCCATCGAGTCGCGCGAGTTCGAGCTACGCGCCCACCGGGTCCGTGACATCGGCGTCCGGACCGCGATGGTGCAGTGGGTCTTCGTCACGGCGCTGACGCTGGTATCGGCGCTGGCCCTCGCGCTGGTCTACGGCCTCGGCGGCTTTTACGCGCTGCGTGGCCAACTCGACGCCGGTGCCGTGGTGGCGCTGGCGCTGCTGCTGACCCGGCTGTATGCACCGCTCACCGCTCTGGCCAGCGCTCGCGTTGAGGTGATGAGCGCCCTGGTGAGCTTCGAGCGGGTCTTCGAGGTCCTCGACCTGAAGCCGCTGATCAGCGACAAGCAGGACGCTCGCGCCGTGCCGGAGGGCCCGGTCGCGGTGGAGTTCGACGATGTCTCCTTCAGCTACCCGGCGGCCGACAAGGTGTCGCTGGCGTCGCTCGAAGAGGTGGCGACGCTCGATACCCGCGGCGGTGTCGAGGTGCTGCACGATCTGTCGTTCCGGATCGAGCCGGGCCAGCTGGTGGCGCTCGTCGGATCGTCCGGCGCCGGCAAGTCGACGATCGCGCAGTTGGTGCCGCGGCTGTACGACGTCGACTCCGGTGCGGTCCGGCTGTCGGACGTCGACGTACGCGACCTGTCGGCGGAGTCGATCCGCGAGGCGCTCGGCATGGTGACCCAGGACGGGCACCTCTTCCACGAGTCGGTGCGGGCCAACCTGCTGCTCGCTCGACCGGACGCAGACGAACAAGAGCTCTGGGACGCCCTCGAGAGGGCCCGGCTCGACGACCTGATCGCGTCGCTCCCCGACGGGCTCGACACCGTCGTCGGCGAGCGCGGCTATCGGCTGTCCGGCGGCGAACGCCAGCGACTCACGATCGCTCGACTGCTGCTGGCCCGACCGCGCATGGTGATCCTCGACGAGGCGACGGCGCACCTCGACTCGACATCGGAGGCCGCCGTCCAGGCCGCGCTGACCGAAGCACTCGCGGGCCGCACCGCGCTGGTGATCGCCCACCGGCTGTCGACGGTGCGGGCGGCCGACCAGATCCTCGTGATCGAGGGCGGCCGGGTCGTCCAGCGCGGCACGCATCAGGAGCTGCTCGCGACCGGCGGTCGATACGAAGAGCTCTATCGGACCCAGTTCGAACAGCAGCCCGACCCGGTACAGCCGGCAACCGCCTAACCCACCGACCGCCCAACCCGCCGACCCACCGCCCACCCGCCGAGTGGCGCACGGTTGTCGCTCTCGGTGCCGATTTTCGACAACGGTGCGCCACTCGGGGATGGGGTCAGCCTTCGGCGGCGGGCGACTCGGCCAAGAACGCGCGCACGTCACCCTCGACGACGAGCGCCATCATGCCGCTGAGCGACCGAGTCTCGTGGCTCTCGCCGGCGTCCCAGAGTGCGGCGTGGCCGGGCTTCAGTGCGTGCTCCATCCCGTCCTCACCCGACACGAGGGCGTTGCCCGCCACAACGAGGAAGAGCTGCGGCCGTACGGTCGCGTGGCGGCCGATGCGGCCGCCCGGACCCAGCCGGAGACACGTGACGACCCCGCGGGCGACTTGGGCCATCGGCGTCACGGTGAATCGCTCGCTGCCAAAATCGCTGACCTCGCGCGCCCGCACGCCATCCAGCTCGAGGATCCTCACACGGCAGGTGTATCAAGCATCTCCCCATGGCGGCGAGGGCTTCGCCGCAATCTGGTCGCAACGTCCCTTTTGCTCTAGCCGTACGACCCCTGGTCCGGCCCCCACGTCAGGGCCTCAGGACGACCCGCGGCCCTTCATCGACCGTGCTGCCGTTCGGGAAGTTCCTGGTCGAGCCGACGGCGAGGACGATCCGCTGCGGCAAGGCTCGGAAGCAACGGGCCGGGAACGACATCGTGACGACGTCACGCCTCGGATGCCAGCCGACCTTGGTGCCGATGCACCGCTTCCGGCTCACCTGACCGTTGCGGAACTTGTAGAACTTCTTCACCGTCGGCGCGTCGGCCCGTCCGGTGGCAGACATGCCGAAGCGCACCGTCCTAGACCGATTGGAGACCGCGAAGACGAACTCGCCCCTCTGTCGGAGGTTGCGGACATGGACCTTCGCGTACGCACGGTCGGACGTGAGTCGGAAGTTCACCTTCGTCACGTCGAAGCCGGCAGGCGCGTCTCGGCTGTCGTCGAAGCCGGTGTCACGCGAAGCACTGGCCGGTCCGGCGAATCCCAACACGAGGGCGCTCGCGACACCGGCGACAAGAGTCGATTTCAGCAAGGGCATGCGCCGACGCTAACAACACAAAGGGTCGCGCCGACAACACCCCTCATGCTTGATCGGCCCGGGCTCGCAGCCACTCCAACGCATCGACCGCATGGCGCATCACCGAGACGTGGCCGTCTCCGGGGTAGCGGCGCAGCTCGGCCGTGGGACACCGGCGGGCGAGCCACTCGGCGTGCCCGATCGGGATCATCCGGTCGGCCTCCCCGTGCTGAATGAGGACGGGTGCCGCCACCGACGCGGCGTCGAAGCCCCACTCAGCGACGTTGGCGAGGTCGTCGTCGATGAGCCCGGTTGGCCCGGCCGCGATCGCCGGCCGCACCACGTCGAGGAACCAGCCCCAGTCGCCGGCCAGCGCCTCGTGGTCGGCCACCACGAAGCCCGGATCCTCCTCCGGCGCCGACGCTACGTACCGCTCCTTCGCCTCCCGCCCCTCGGCCGCGGCCCGGAGCGACGCGGCGGCGGGAGGCGCCATGCCGGCGAACCAATCGAGGTCATCGGCACTGTAGGGCGCCAGCCCGGACACGCTCACGACGGCGGTCACACGTTCGGGCAGCAAGGCTCCACAGGCCAACGCGTGCGGTCCGCCGCTGGAGTGACCCATGACAGCGAGCCGCTCGACGTCCAAGGCCTCGGCGACGCGGGCGACGTCGGCGACGGCCGACGCGAAGTTCCGTCCCGGCCGCGCCGCTGAGCCGCCGTAACCCGGCCGGTCGTACGACACCCATCGCAGGCCGAGTCGGGCCGCCGATTCGAACAACGGCGCGGGCGGGGCGCCAATGTTGGGCGTGCCGTGCAGCCACATCACCGGCAGGTCGTCAGCCGACCCACCAGCGTCGTAGGCATGCAGCACACGGCTCTCGGCCAGCGTCACATCGATCTCGCGCACCGGCTCAAACTAGGACGGCGTGACTAGTGTCGTAGTCGCCATGTCGAGATCTCGCGAATCGCTCCGACCCTTGCGGCGGGTCCCACGACGGGACTTGAGCGAGAGGAGCACGACGTGAAGTACCTGATGCTGATCTACAGCAACCCCGAGACGTGGGGGCATCCGATCTTCCTGCGGACGGCCGAAGGCCTCGCGATGTCCGACGCCGAACGTGTGGCGATGACCGAGGAGCTGGACACGCTGCTGACCGAGATCCGCGAGTCGGGCGAGCTGATCTCGGTGGCGGCCCTCGCCGACCCGGCCAACGCGACGACGGTACGGGTGCGCAACAGTGTTCGGCTCACGACCGACGGACCGTACGTCGAGGCGAAGGAGCAGCTGGCCGGCCTCTTCGTCGTCGACTGTGCGACGCCGGAACGCGCCGAGGAAATCGCGGGACGCTTCCCAGACGCCCGGTTCTTCGCCGTCGAGATGCGCCCGATCATGGGCTCGTCCGGCGAGGAGATGTGAGCACCGCGGCCGAGACCGAAGACCTGTGGCGTCAGCTGGCGCCGCAGGTGCTCGGCGCAGTCGTGCGACGGTACGGCGACTTCGAGACCGCCGAGGACGCAGTCCAGGAAGCGCTGCTCGCGGCGACGACCCAGTGGCCGGCCGACGGCGTACCCGACGACCCGAAGAGCTGGCTGATCCGGGTCGCGTCGCGCCGCTGGATCGACCAGCGGCGCAAGGACTCCGCACGCAGCCGCCGGGAGCTCACCGTGGCATCCCTGGACTCCGCCAGCGATCAGGTCGCACCGCCATCGGGCGCCGAGACGGCTGCCGACGACACCCTGACGCTGCTGCTGTTGTGCTGCCATCCGGCACTGACCCAGCCGACCCAGGTGGCTCTGACGCTGCGAGCCGTCGGCGGTCTCAGCACGGCCCAGATCGCCCGAGCGTTCTTCGTCCCCGAGGCGACAATGGCGCAGCGGATCAGCCGGGCCAAGCAGCGCATCAAGGACGCCGGCGCCCAGTTCGAGCCGCCTCCGGCCGACGAGCGGGTCGAACGGATGCGGGCCGTGCTGCACGTGCTGTATCTGATCTTCAACGAGGGCTACACGGCGACGGCCGGCAGCGACCTCCACGACGTGGAGCTGACCCGCGAGGCGATCCGGCTCACTCGCATGGCGCGTGCCGTCCGCCCCGACGACGGTGAGGTCGCCGGCTTGTTCGCTCTGATGCTGCTGACCGATGCCCGGCGACCGGCCCGGACCACCGCCGACGGCAGGCTGGTGCCGCTCGCCGAGCAGGATCGTAGCCGGTGGGACCACGCGTCGATCGACGAGGGCGTCGGCCTGATCACCGAGACGCTGCCACGCTCCCCGCTCGGTCCGTACCAACTGCAGGCGGCGATCGCTGCCGTCCACGATGAGGCAGCGACCGCCGACGAGACCGACTGGCCGCAGATCGTCGCGCTCTATGACCTGCTCGAACGCTTCGGCCCCAACCCGATCGTGACGCTCAACCGAGCGGTCGCCGTCGCGATGGTCGACGGTCCGGCCGCCGGGCTGGAGATCCTCGACGGCATCGGCGCCGACCAGCGGATGGCCAAGCATCATCGGCTGCATGCCGTCCGCGCGCATCTGCTCGACATGGCCGGCGACACCGACGCGGCTCGGGCGAGCTACGTGCGGGCTGCCCAGCTGACGACGAGCCTTCCCGAGCAGCACTACCTCGAAGGCAAGGCGACCGCCCTCGGCCCGTGAGCGCTCAGCCCGGCGGACCCGCCTCAATCCGGCGCCGGATCTGCGCCATCCGCTCCGGGGAGTTGTGTGGCATCTCGCAGTTGGTTTCGAGCCACCAGGTCGCTCCGGCCTCGCGCCACGGTCGCACCATCGCCTCCGCCGCGACCCGATCGTCACCCGGCGTCTCGCCCTCGGAGATCACGTCAAACTCCGACGCGGCTCCATGGTCGGTGAGCCAGGCGCGGACGTCGCGCAGCCCGTCGGGGCCGTCCTCGCCGCTCTCGTACTGCGGCACGACCCCGTCGCATCGCAGCACGCGTCGCATCGACTTGGCCCGCGGCCAGGCGCCGACCACCCAGATCGGGATCGGCTCCTGCACCGGTCGACCGACCTGGACCAGATCGTCGCGCCCGCACTCGTATCGGTAGTGCGTGCCGGCCGTCCCGACGATCCCGATGCGAGACTCGTCGGATGACAACCGAGGCGATGCGGTGGCCGGCGCCTCCGCACTGGCACGGCGACGTCGTGATCGAGCCGCTGACGAGCGCGCTGGTCGAGCTGGATACGACGGCGTACGCGTCGAGCCCGCTGGCCATCGGCCGACACAGCGCCGGTCGCTGGCCCACGGCGGGCTTCACCGTCGAGGACAACCTGCCCCTGATTGCGAGACACGAGGCCGAGCATCGGGCCGGGGCCGCCTTCGCGCATGCCCTGCTCAGTCCGGCGAGGGATCGCGAGTACGGCTGTGCCTATCTGCGTCCGCTCGCGCCGTACTCCGAACGGACCGGGACGCGCCTTGTAGACCCGCCTCGCGAACTCGCCGCCGCGGCCATCGCGACGTGGTGGCTGATCGATGATGTCCGGGCTCGACCCGATGCCGACAGCGTGCTGGCGGCGCTGGAGTCGTGGATCGCCGCCTGGGGCGCGGCACCGGTCGTCTTTCGGTGCCTTCCGGAGGAGGACCAGAGCATCGACGCGCTGCGACGGGCCGGTCTGACCCCGATTGAGGCGGTCGGCCAGGAACTGCCGTACTGCTGGTTCGTCCGCTCCTGAAACTCGTTGCTCGCGAATGTCGAGAGTCCCGATCCGGCGCCGACGTCTCGGGCGTAAGAAGCGTTGAACGCGAAAGGATCAGCTCATGAAGTACATCATCCTCATCCACTCCAACCCGCAGCCTTGGGGCCACCCGACCAGTGACTTCGTCTCCGAGCACCAAGCGCTGCCGCCAGAGCAACGAGCGGCGCTCAGCGCCGACTTCGAGAAGGTGATGGCCGAGATGTCCGAGGCCGGCGAACTGCTCGGCGGCCAGGCCCTCGGCGCGCCGGCGGACGCCCGTCTCTACCGCTGGGACGCCGGAAGCGCGATCGTGACGGACGGGCCGTACTCGGAGGCCAAGGAGCATCTCGCGGGCTTCTTCCTCATCGACGTCGAAAGCCCAGAGCGGGCCCACGAGGTCGCCACGAGGTTCGCCGGGCCTGCCGAGACGGTCGAGCTGCGACCGGTGTGGACAGACGACGACTGATGGATCTCGCCGGCTAGCTGCGCCGGGATGCGGAGGAAGTGAGCGAAACGATCGAAGGCCAGGGTCGCGGTCACGCCGACAGTATGACCGTGCGTAGCCAATCTTTTATTATCGCGGCATTTGGCCGGATTTGACCTTGTGGATACCTGCGTCGAACGGCACGATCGGGGTACTTCCGTCCGGGCGGACCGTTTCCTTGGAAGGGTGATTGTCGTGACCGGGACGTTGCAGATACCGCGAACCCGCGGCGCGGTGTGTGGCTCCTTGCTGGTGCTGCTGGGCGCGTGGGGTGCGCTGATTCCGTTCGTCGGGCCGTACTTCGACTACGGCTACACGCCGACGAACACGTGGAACTACACGAACGCCCGACTCGTGTTCGATATCCTCCCCGGGCTCGGAGCGGTGATCGGCGGCCTGCTGGTCCTCGGCAGCGCCCACCGCCTGATGGCGATGTTCGGCGGTTTGCTGGCGGCGGCCGGCGGCGCGTGGTTCGTGCTCGGCGTGCCGTTGTCGGCGACCTGGGACGGCCCCACGGTTGGCTCGCCGATGGGCGACACAACAACGCAGCAGGTGCTCGAGTACGTCGGCTTCTTCGGAGGACTCGGCGTGGCGATCGTCTTCTTGGCGGCGTTCGCGTCGGGCCGGTTCGCCGTCGTGGGCGTACGGGAGGTCGACCTAGCCCGCCAGGCCGAGGAGCCGGAACTGACGGCCGAGGAGGAGCCGGCGACCACATCGGAGACTGCGCCGGAGACCATGCCGGAGGCCGAACCGGTGAGCTATCGCGACGCCGACGAAACGCAGCGGATCAGCTGACCCGGCAAACCTGACGACCGGCGTCAGCCTCCGGATGGTGGTTCAAACAGCTCGATCGGATTGCCCGACGCGTCCTCGACGATGGCCTGGCGCCCGCCTCGCCCTTCGATCACGTCGCCTCGAGTCCGCACGCCGGCGTCGCTGAGCCGTCGCACGACCGCCTCGACGTCGTCGACCTCGACCTGGATCCGGTTCCAGCCGCCCGGCGCTGGGGTCTGGCCACTCGATGTCGTCTGACCGGCACCACCCCCACCGCCCGGCACGTTGAGCAGCAACCGGGCCTCGCCCCTGCCCAGCATCGCGAAGCCGGGACCGGGATGCATCAGTACCTCGAAGCCCAGCAGTTCGTAGGCGGTGAGGTCGGCTGTGTCATTGACGATGTACCTGACGCTGACTGTCATGTCGCCTCCGTCATCGACTCATCTCGACACTAACGCCGAGTCGACCCGGACCGGCCGGATCGCGATCGACAGTCCGGCCGCCACCATGCAGAGCAACGCCGCGGCCCAAAACGCCCCGTCGTAGCTCCCGGTGGAGTCGCGGATCGCGCCGGCGCCGAACGCGGCCAGCGCCGCCCCCACCTGATGGGAGGCGAACACCCAGCCGAACACAATCGGCCCGATGGCGGGACCGAACCGGTCGCGGCACAGCATCACCGTCGGCGGCACGGTGGCCACCCAGTCGAGACCGTAGATGACGATGAAGACCCACGTGCTCGGCTCGGTATGCGGCCCGAGCAACGCCGGCAGCGTCATCAAACCGACACCGCGCAGGGCGTAGTACCCCAGGAGCAGTACTCGCGGATCCCAACGGTCGGTGAGCCAGCCGGACAGGATCGTCCCCACGACATCGAAGATCCCGACCACGGCCAGCAGCCACGCGGCCGTCGTCGCGGGCATGCCATGGTCGTGCGCCGCTGGCACGAAGTGGGTCGCGATCAGGCCGTTGGTCGACATGCCGCAGATCGCGAAGCCACCGGCCAACAGCCAAAACGTCGACGACCGCGCCGCCGTCGCCAACACCGATAGCGCCCGGCCGGCGCTCGAACCCGTCGACGTGTGCGGTGGCGGACCTGGGTCGGCAGCGGTCGCGCCGTACGCCGTGACGCCGACGTCGGCCGGATGGTCGCGCAGCAGCAGGAGCACGAGCGGTACGACCGCGAGCGCGGCGACCGCGGCCGTCAAGGCGGCGGTGCGCCAGCCGTGGTGCGTGGCGAGGTGCGCCACCACAGGGAGAAACACCAGCTGGCCGGTGGCGTTGCCGGCCGTGAGTACGCCGCTCACCAACCCGCGTCGGGCGACGAACCACCGCGTCGTGACGGTTGCGACGAACGCCATCGACATCGAACCGGTGCCCACGCCGACGAGGACACCCCAGAGCAGCACGAGCTGCCAGGCCTGGCTCATGAACACGGTCAGACCGCTCCCGGCCGCGACCAGCACCAGCGCCACGACCACGACTCGGCGAACGCCGAACCGGTCCATCAGCGCGGCGGCGAATGGCGAGAACAACCCGAACAGCATGAGGTTCACCGACACCGCGAGCCCGATGGTGCCGTGCGACCAGCCGAACTCCTCGTGCAGTGGGTCCATCAGGACGCCCGGCACCGAGCGGAATGCGGCGGCGCCGACGAGAGTCACGAAGGTCACCGCGGCGACCAGCCACGCCCAGTGCAGTCCGGTCCGCGACGGCTGACCCGGAGCCTGCGCGTCGCTCACCGAAGACTGCGCCACAGCGACCATCCTCCTGATCGGATCATGGCTGAACGAGTGGCTGATCCGCCAACATGTGTCAGGATCGGGCCATGAGCGGATCGCGCCATCGGGTCGTCGTACTCCTGCTGGAACCGGTCGTGGGCTACGACGCGGTCATCCCACCGCAAGTCTTCGGTCAGGCCGAGGACGAGGCCGGCGAGCTGCTCTATGACGTCGCGATGGCGAGCCTCGACGGTCGACCCGTCTCGGCCTCGCTCGGCTACTCCATCACCCCGCATGGCGACGCCTCGCTGCTCGCAACCGCCGACACCGTCGTGGTGCCCGGCACCAAGATCGACGGCCCGCGGTGGCACGGAACCGTGCCGTCCGACATCACTGAGGCCCTGGCCTCCGTACGCCCCGGCACCCGGCTCGTGTCGATCTGCACCGGCGCGTTCGTGCTCGCAGCCGCCGGGCTCCTCGACGGTCGTCCGGCGACAACGCATTGGAAGTACGTCGACGACTTCGTTCGGCTCTATCCCGCCGTGCAGCTCGACGAGGCCGTCCTCTACACCGACGACGGTGACGTTTTGACGTCGGCCGGATTGAGCGCGGGCGTCGACCTGTGCCTGCACCTGCTGCGACGCGACCACGGAACGCAGGTCGCCAACCAGGTCGCCCGCCACCTTGTCGTGCCGCCATGGCGAGACGGCGGCCAAGCCCAATACATCGAGCGCCACGTGCCCGAACGGCCCGAGCAGTCGACGGCTGCAGCCCGGGCGTGGGCGCTCGAACGGCTGGAGTCGCCGCTCCGAGTGACCGAGTTGGCGCGTGCCACCGGCATGTCGGTACGCACGTTCACCCGGCGGTTTCGCGCCGAGACCGGTGAGTCGCCGACGGCCTGGCTCATCCGGCAGCGGATCCAACACGCCCAGCGACTCTTGGAGACGACCGACCTCCCGATCGACGCCGTGGCCGCCCGGTCTGGGTTGGGCTCCGGCGCGTCACTGCGGGCGCACATGCGGACCTTGACGGGAGTCTCGCCGACGTCGTACCGGCGCACATTTCGAGCCGAACCGGCCTGATCGGGCGCCGCTTCGGAGCAGTCGCGGATCGTGGCTGGCCGCACAATGATTCGTATGACGTCCATCGCCCCACCACGGATCGGCGCGGTCGCTCGCCGTACCCGTACGATCCGCCACCGCGACATCGAGCTGTTCACCGACCTGACCGGTGACCGCAACCCGATTCACTACGACGACGACCTGGCGGCCCGGTCGCGCTTCGGCGGCGTCGTGGTCCAAGGAGGAGTGACCTCCGGGCTGCTCAACGCGGTCGTGGCCGAGGACCTTCCAGGCCCGGGCAGCGTATTCCTCGAGGTGTCGTGGAAGTTCCTCGCGCCGGTGCGCCCCGGCGACGTCATCACCGCCGAGGTCGAGGTGACCGACGCTCGCGAGGACAAGCCGGTCACGACCCTGGCCACGCGGATCGTCGACCAGGACGGAACCGTCGTCCTCGATGGCACGGCCGTCGTCTGGCGCGATTCCGTGGTGGCGGAAGCCAGCTAGCGAGGCCGCCTGCTCACGTGCGCCTAGCGGTGTCGGTTGCCTCGGCCCAGCGTTCCGACCAGATCCGCAGCGGCGCCAACGACTCGAGCAGCTCCTCCCCCAGCGGCGTCAGTCGATGGGCTCGCGACTCGTCCTGCTCGGCGAGGCCCGCCGTCCGAAGGTCGGTCAGCCGGGCGCTCAGGACGGTCGGCGACAACTGATCGCACTGCGCCTGGAGCGCCCGAAAGCCGACCGGGCCGTGCCGGAGCTCCCACAGGATCCGCAACATCCAGCGCCGGCCGAGGAGGTCGAATGTCGCCATGATCGGCCGGCCGGTCTGCGACCCGCGTACCGGCTCCCCAGGGACGGCCGGTCGGCCCGCACGGTCGGTCACGTCGTCACCCTCACCGTCACTGCTCCTCACGGGCTGCTTGCGCTACATCGAGCGTAGCGCCACCATGCCCTCATGCGGATCGTGGACGTCCGGGTACGCACCGTACCGATCTCGCGGTTCGCCGATCCCGGCATCGGCTCGGGCGACTTGGACACGACCGCGGTCGCGATCACGACCGACGCCCGTCGCGACGGCTCGCCGATCGTCGGCCTGGGTTTCTCGTCCATCGGCCGCTATGGCCAGGCCGGACTGATCCGCGAGCGGTTCGCGCCGAGGCTGATGGCCGCAGGTTCTGAGCAGCTCGCGGGCGAGCGAGGCGACGACATCGACCCCTTTCGAGCCTGGGAGTGCATGATGCGGGGCGAGAAGCCCGGCGGACACGGTGAGCGGTGCGTCGCGGTGGGCGCGTTGGATATGGCTCTGTGGGATGCTGCAGCCAAGGCGGCGGACCGCCCCCTCTTCCGCTTCCTCGCCGACAGGCTGGGGCGTCCCGCAGCTGAGTCGATCCCCGTCTATGCAGCGGGAGGTTATCGATACCCGGGCGACGACATCCGTCGCCTGACTGACGAGGTCCGACGCTTTCTCGACAGCGGCTATACACACGTCAAGATCAAGGTCGGCGCTGGCCCGATAGCGCAGGATCTCAGGCGAATAGAGGTCGTTCTCGCCCTGCTTCCGGGCGGCGACCACCTGGCCGTCGATGCCATGAACACCTACGACCCCGACTCGGCGATTCGGGTCGCGCAGGCGCTGCTCCCGTACCGGCTTCGATGGTTCGAGGACACGTGCGATCCGCTGGACTTCGAGACGCATGCACGGATCGCCGAGACCTATCCGCATCCGCTGGCCGTTGGCGAGGCGCTCTTCTCGGCCGCCGACGCCAGCAACCTGTTCCGGTACGGAGGACTCCGGGCTGATCGAGACGTGCTGCTGTTCGACCCCGCCCACTGCTATGGGCTGCCCGGCTACCTGGACATCGTCCGCGTGGCACGCGCCAATGGTTGGTCGCGATCGGCATTTCAGCCGCATGGAGGACATCTGTTCTCGCTCCACGTCGCGGCGGGTCTGGGCCTTGGCGGCAGTGAAGCCAACCCGGTCAGCTTCCAACCGTTCGGTGGGTTCTCCGACGACGCCATGGTCGAGGGCGGTCGGATCGGACCGCCGGTCGCTCCGGGCATCGGCTTCGAGACCCGCGCCGGGCTCCAGGATATCTTTCGATCGCTTCTCGCATAACGGCCCGATGTGCTACGTTTTCTGTAGCAGCGACCTGGGAGATGCCTGTGAACGCACACGACACAGCGGCCCGCATCCCGCCACTCGAGCCGCCCTATGATTCGGGCGTCGAGGCAACGCTCGACAAGTGGATGCCGCCCAACTCGGCGACCGAGCCACTGGCGCTGTTTCGCACGCTGGCCGTTCACGACGAGCTCATGTCTCGGATGTTGCCGCTCGGTGCCGGCATCCTCGGCCACGGCCGGATCGTGCCCCGGCTCCGCGAGGTGATGATCCACCGCACTTGCGCTTTGAGCGGCGCGGAGTACGAGTGGGGCGTTCACGCCGTCTCGTTCGGCCAGCCGCTCGGCTTCACCGATGCCCAGCTTCGGTCCACGGTCCATGGATCCGCCGACGACGCCCTCTGGTCGCTGGACGAGGCCCTGGTCTTTCGGCTCGCCGACGAACTCCATGCCACCGACCGGGTCTCCGACGACCTCTTCGCCGCACTGACCGAGCGGTTCTCCGACGACCAGATCCTCGAGCTCGTGATCACCGCCGGTTGGTATCGAACGCTGTCCTACGTCATCAACGCCAGCGGCGTCTCCCACGAACCGTGGGCGGCACGCTTCCCGAGCCTCTGACGCTAGCCCGTCCCGTCCAGGTCGATCACCGATCGCGCGCGACGGTCACAGCGTCGGCGATCCGCCCGTGATGGGCCGGTCCGTGCCCCGGCAGAACCAGGTCGGCGTCGAGGGTAGCCAGGGTGTCGAGCGCCTTCGCGACGTCACCACTGCCATGGTGAAACATCGGCGGCAGCAGCTGCGGACCTTCTTGGCGGGACAGCGCATGCCCGGTTATCAGCTCATCACCGACGACGACCGCACCCACCTCGGGCAGGGCGAACGCGCAGTGACCCGACGTATGGCCGTGCGTGGGGACCGGCGTCGGTCGGCCCGGCAGGTCCAGCGGTCCGCCGAGCTCGAAGGCTTCCGCGTGGGGTGCGGTGACGTCGCGCAAGGCGCCGTTACGGATGATCCGCACCGTCCAGGACAAGACACCGGGACGCCAGATGTTCGCCGCGATCTGTCCCGGGCCGACCTGCTCGAGGTAGTCGCGACGCGCGTGCCGTACCTCCACCGGGTCGAGCAGGACGGGCGTGCCGAACCGGTCGTGAAACGGGTTCACCGCACCGACATGGTCGGCATGCGCGTGCGTCACGAGGATCGCGCGTACGTCCTCGGGCCGGTGGCCGAGCTGGCGTACTGACGACTCGACGGCGTCGGCGTCACCGGGATAGCCCGCATCGATCAAGGTCAGCTCGCCGCCGTCGCGCAGGATCACCCAGTTGACGTCGCGACCGCGGACCAGGAACACGTCGGGCGCGACCTCGGCCGGGTCTTCGTGCTTCACGTCCACTCCTGTCGCCTGCGGTGTCAGCGCCTACAAACCCTGCCACGGACCGACATCGACCGCGAGCGGCTTGACCTTCAGGTGGCCTGAAGCCCGAAGCTGTCGGTGTGAGCGAGCTTGCGAGCGAACAATTCAACACAGCAGCTTTGCTCGCGAGGGCGACGAGCGCTAGCGAGGAGGGCGCGTGAGCGAGCCGCTGTTGACGATCGGGGCCTTCGCCCGGGCGGTCGGGCTGACGCCGAGTGCACTGCGTCACTACGACGAGTGCGGACTGCTCCGGCCGGCCGAGGTCGACCACGCGACCGGCTACCGCTACTACACGCCGGACCTCGTACGGCGGGCCGAGCTCGTCGTCGCGGCCGTGCTGTCCGGTGCCGCGGCCGCCCTGCGTCGACCGGCCGACGGGGTCTTTCCGCGGCTGTTCGCCACCGGCGACGACCTCACCCGCGCGATGGCGATCACGTCGCTGCTCATGCAATGCGCTCGGATGATCGGCCCCGCTGCCGGCGGCATTCTCCTCGCCATCGGCGGGCGGTCGCTCACGTCCGCCGTCGACGCCGGAACGTTTGCCCTCGTCCTCGGCGTCCTCCTGATCATTCGACCGCCCTACGAGCCCGATTCGGAGCGAGGGGTAGGCGAGCCGGTGCACCGCCATCTCGCCCAGGGGATCGCCGCCGCCGGCCGTGCCCGTGGCGTGCGGGCCACTCTCCTGGCGGTCGTCGGATTGGCGGTCACCGTGCTGCCGCTGATCATGCTGTGCCTGCCCGTTGCAGGCCACGACCGCGGATGGAGCGCGCACGAGACGGGCATGATCGCAGGCGCTTGGCTGGTCGGCGGCATCGCGGTCACCGCGTATGTTGCCAAGCGAGGTGCGCCGGGCCGCGTCGTCTCGGCTGCCGGACCGGGGGTCGCGGCGGCAGGCACCTCGATGCTCGCCGTGACGCATGGCGCGACGGCGGCGGTGTGCGCGGTCGGCCTGGTCGGCGTCGGTACGTCGCTGCTGACGACTCGACTCATCCCGCTGTTCGTCGACGCGTCGCCGCCGCACATGCTGGCCCGGTTTCAGTCGCTGCTCGGGATCGCCCAGACCGGACCGGTCCTGCTGGCCACTCCGACCCTCGGCGCGGCCATCTCGGCTTGGGGTGTCGGGACCGCGTTTTGGCTGCTGGCGGCGATTCTCGGGTTGACGACGTTCGCGGCGGTCGCGCCGGAGCGGGCGCCGGTCGCAACGGATCTCGAGCCGACTCCCGTGTCGGCCGATACCGGCGTACCCGGCTGAGCGGGTCCGTCCGATCAGACATGGCCGAGCCCGGCGTCCCTGGCTCCTCACCGATACGTGACGGATGCACCGAACCCACACGGAGTTCGGTGCATCCGCCACGTTCTCGATCTGATGCGCGACACCGACATCCAAGACCGCTCCGCCGACGTACCTTAAGGTGACGCTGACTGCCCGCGACGGGAGCGATCGATGTTCCGTACAGTCCTGATCGGATTCCTCGCCTCACTTGGTGTGGCGACCCTTGCACCGGCCACGGCGGCCCAGGAGGAGGCGCTCGAGCCCTTCCCGGACCGGATCGAACTGCCCAACGGGTTCTTGCCCGAAGGAATCGCGATCGGCGCCGCGCCGTTGGCGTGGTTCGGCTCTCGGGCCGACGGCGATATCTACCAGGCGAACCTCGTCACCGGCGAGGGCCGCGTGATCAGTCAGGGACCGGGCACACCATCGGTAGGCCTGAAAGCCGACCTGCGCGGGCGACTGTTCGTCTCCGGTGGCGACGCGGGCGACGGCCGGGTGGTGAGCGTCCGCACCGGCGAGATCCTGGCCAGCTACCAGTTCACCGACGAGCCGAGCTTCGTCAACGACGTCGTACTCACCCGCCACGCCGCGTGGTTCACCGACTCGATGCGCGCCGAGCTGTACCGGTTGCCGCTCGGGCGCCACGGCTCGCTGCCGGCCGAGGCCGAGGCGGTTCCGCTGGGTGGCGAATGGGAGCAGACTCCTGGGTTCAACGCCAACGGCATCGCGCAGACCCCCGATCGGCGCGCGCTGCTCGTCGTGCAGTCGAGCACCGGGCTGCTGTTCCGGGTCAACCCGGAGACCGGCGCGGCTACCGAGGTCGACCTCGGCGGCACGCTGCTGACTGCCGGCGACGGGCTGCTCGTGGTCGGCAAGACGTTGTACGCCGTGCAAAATCAGCTCAACCAGGTCGCCGAGGTCCGACTCAACCGGGCCGGCACGGCCGGGACGCTGGTCGCGACGCACACCAGTCCGGACTTCGACGTCCCGACGACGGTGGCGGCGTTCGGGCCCTGGCTGTATCTGCCCAACGCGCGGTTCAACACGCCACCGACACCGGACACGCCGTACTGGGTGACGCGCATCCGCCCCTGACGTCGGGGTCGGCGAGACTTCTTGCGCCCGAGAGGTCTAGGGGCAGTTCGTGGCGGGGTCGCCGTCGATCTCGCCGAGGAACGCACCGAGGTCGCCGACCTGGGCGTCGTCCCCCAGCACCTCGCGAGCAACATTGCCGAGACCGAGGCGCGGCTCCTCCTGCGAGGACGCGTGCTCGCCGATGTCGTGGTGAGCCACCGCCCGCTGCGCGGTGACCACGCCCAGGCAGTTTGGGGTAGCCGGAGTGTCGGCGATCGCGCTGGCCGGGAGAGAGACGAGGGCAATTCCGCTGGCCGCCAATGCGGCGAGGGTCAATCGCATGGCTTCGACCTCCTCAACAGATCGTTCAATTGCGGTGTACGGGACCGGGACGCCAGTACGCCGGCCCCGTCAGGACCCGCTGAGCGTAGATGCGGCCACGCCGGTCGTGCGAAGCTTGCGGCTATAGCTGAAAGGTCATGGCAGGTAGCAGCTGACCTAGGCTTTGAGAGGGTGCGAGAAATGTTGCGGCTCCGAATGAACATCGAGGATCTCGCACACATTCGTCTCAGTCGCCCCCGCATGTGCGAGCTACCGGTCAGCGTCCAGGCGCTTGCGCAGGTCAGCCACCCGTATCGAAGGCTATGGCGATCCGGACCCGCCGTGTTGCCACGTCAGGCACGACACCTGTTCGAGCTCATCACCGCCAGCGGAGACGTTCCACTCTTCCTGGCACCGGAGATGGTGGACGACGTCGATGAGGCTATCGACATCGTCCAGTCCACGCCCGCTGCCCGAATTCGGGATGAGGTCGACGCTGTGCCGTCATCCACGCGGCGGTCATCGTGGGTTGACGATCTCTGCCGTGGCCGGGTCGAGAACCTCCGCGAGCTCGGAACCGCGATGCGCGTCTATCACGATCAGGTGATGGCTCCGTTGTCACTCGTCCACACTCGCGTGGTGGCAGCCGAGCTGAGCCGCCGGTACCGCCAGCTCGCAGTGGAGGGCATCGCGGCGATGCTGAACGATCTGCATCCCTCGATTCGATGGCGGTCCGGTCTCCTCGAGGTCGACGCGGGACCGGCATATGCTGATGTCGATCTGTCCGGGCGAGGGCTTCGGGTGATGCCATCGGTGTGGCCACGGCCAGGAGTTGCCCTCGGCTGGAGCCAACCCACGCTGGTTTACCCGATTCCGCATGCCATCTGGCTGTCCGAGGCGAACACGAGTTACGACGGCGCGGTGGCCGCACTCGGGGTGACGCGCGCGGCCGTACTTGAGGCACTGGTCGAGCCGCACACGACGACGACGTTGGCCAGCGCGGTGTCGATCAGCCTGTCATCGGCCTCCGCGCATGCTGCTGCCCTACGCCGCGCCGGCCTGGTCGCCAGCCGGCGGGACGGACAAGCGATGGTGCACTACCTGACGCCGCTGGGACTTGAGGTCCTGGCGGCGTCAAAGCGAGCAGACTCGGGTCGGCTGTCGAAACCGATCACCGGCGCCCGTACAGGATGAGTCGCACGTCTCGACGGCCGTGACGGCTACGCCTGCTGCATGTCGACGAAACGGGAGTAGTGGCCCTGGAATGCGACGACAACCGTATCGGTCGGGCCGGCGCGGTGCTTGGCCACGATGAGGTCGGCTTCGCCGGGTCGCGTGGAGTCGCGGTCGTAGGCATCGTCGCGGTGCAGCAGGATCACCATGTCGGCGTCCTGCTCGAGCGACCCCGATTCGCGTAGGTCGCTCAGCATCGGGCGCTTGTCCGTACGCTGCTCGGCGCCTCGGTTGAGCTGCGCGATCGCCACGATGGGTACCTCGAGCTCCTTGGCCAGCAGCTTCATCTGTCGCGAAAACTCCGACACTTCGACCTGGCGAGACTCGACCCGCTTGCCGGACGTCAGCAGCTGGAGGTAGTCGACGACGATCAGCCTCAGGTCGTGGCGTTGCTTGAGCCGACGTGCCTTGGCGCGGATCTCCATCATCGTGAGGTTGGGGCTGTCGTCGATGTAGAGCGGCGCGGACGAGACCTCGCCCATCTTGCGTGCCAGCCGTGACCAGTCGTCGTCGGTCATGTGGCCGTTGCGCATGTGGTTCATCGCGATCCGCGCCTCGGCCGACAGCAGCCGCATCGTGATCTCTGTCCGGCTCATCTCGAGCGAGAAGATCACGCTGCTGAGACCGTGCTTGATCGACGCGGCCCGGCACACATCTAGCCCCAGGGTCGAGTTGTGGGTCGGCACCATCGATCGTCCGGCGAGGTAGAGCCGATCAGGATTGTCGACCTGGACGCACCGGACCGGGACCGACGGGATCGGCCGTACGTCCTCGATAAGGCGATGACGCACCTTGACACCCGGAACGACCTGCCGGGCAGCCTTCCGCGATAGGTAGAAGACCTTGTCACGCGGCGTAAAGTTGATCATGTAGCAGGTCGACGATGCCTCGCTCCGACCCTTGACCCGCTTCGTCCGCCTGGTCGCGCGGTAGCCCAGCGTACGCACCAGCTCCAGAGTGTCTTCCGCGAGACGGCGATTAGTAACGGCGAACTGCACGCCACCGCGGTTGGTGACACAGCCGTCGGTGTCGAGCAGGCCGGCCAGCAGATCGCGGCGCTGCTGCTCAGAGGCTCTGAGGTAGGCAGTCGGGATGTGTTTGTCGCCGAGCACTCCAAGCCCGCGGAGTCGACCCTTGAAGGTGGACGCATCACGGCAACGACGGCACAGCTGTCCCGAACCGGTGGCTCGTGCGCCGCACCGAAGGCAGCGCGGCACGAGCATCCGACCGCGGCCAGAGCATCCGCGCCCACACAGGACACGCTCGTTTGTGGCCGGCATGAAGGTGTTGCCGCAAACAACGCACTGACGCTCGGCTCGCGCGGGACTCGGGAAGGTAAGGCCGTAGGCGTAGCGGTTCTGACGGTTGGTCTCGATGCCATCGGCTTCGATGCGCATGATGATTTCGGGATCCGCCGACGTGATCCGCCCACCGTCGGAGTGACCGTCGCCGAGCCATGCGCCGAGCGTGTACGCCGGGATCGGCAAATCGGCGTCAGGCAGTTCGAATGCGGAACCCACCATGACCGAGTGGTTCGGCCGAGCATCCGTCGTGCGACAGCGCAACGTCCTCGCGATCTGCTCTGTCGTCCGAACGGCAGGACGCACCAGCTCCTTGGCGTATCGCGGGTCGCTGGCGGACCGACGAGCACGCCGGTCCCAGGTCAGCCACTGATGCTGCCCGTCCGCGACGATCTTCTCGCCATCACGGAAGGCCACCTCGTAGCACGGCCGGTCCGTCATCACCTCGGTCGCGGCGATCACCCGTGTTGGCCGACCATCAGCGTCGACAAGGTAGTCGCCGACCGCGACCTCGCCCATCGTCGTCCATCCGCTCGGCGTCGGCAGCGGGGTGTCGAGCGCAAGCGCCTTGCCCATCGCCGGACGAGCCGCCACGATCACCATCTGCCCCGGATGCAGGCCGTTGGTCAGCTCGTCGAGGTCGGCGAACCCGGTCGGCACGCCGGCCAACCCGCCGTCGTGGGCGTTAATGGCCTCGATCTCGTCGAGCGTCTCGGCCATCAGTTCGCTGAGCGGCTGGTAATCCTCACTCGTACGCCGGTCGGTGACGCTGTAGACCTCGGCCTGCGCGCGGTCGACGACGTCATCGACCTGGCCCTCGCCGACGTAGCCGAGTTGGGCGATCTTGGTGCCAGCGTCGACGAGCCGGCGCAGGATCGCCTTCTCGCGGACGATCTCGGCGTAGTAGCCGGCGTTGGCCGCGATCGGGACTCCGGCGACCAGGTCGTGGAGGTATGGCGCGCCACCGACTCGATCGATGTCGCCGCGGCGCTGGAGCTCGGCCGCGACGGTGACCGCGTCGGCGGGCTCGCCCCGGCCGTAGAGGTCGATGATCGCGTCATAGACGACCTCGTGGGCGGGCCGGTAGAAGTCGACTCCGCGGACCGCCTCGATGACGTCGGCGATGGCGTCTTTCGACAGCAGCATCGCACCCAGCACCGACTGCTCGGCCGCGTAATCAGCCGGCGGTGTGCGCTCGCCTCGGCCACCGCCCGCTGGTCCGCCGAAGATCGCGTCGTAGTCCTCGGGCGGCTCGTCCGGGCCGGACCCCCCGCGGAACTCGGCGACACTCACGGACCGCATCCCCTCTTGACACGAAGGTCACCCGAGACGTTTTCCCGACAGGGTCCCCGTCTGATTGGCTACTGACGACGCTAGGCGACGCCACCGACAGTCCGCCTGGTTCGCATCGCGTACCGGACGGTGGTTCATCGCCGCCGATGTCGTCCCCGCGTACGTTAGGGGCCGCGGGACCACGACGCGTAGAGCGACATCCACAGGTGGTTGTGGGTAACGTCGCCAGCGGTGTGGACAACAGGTCGAAAGACTGTGCACAGGTTGTTCACATCGCTGTGGACAACGTGACTACCCTCCCGTGAAAGTCGTCGCTGACCTGGGACAACGTCCCTCCACTTGATGTGGACCCGATAAACACTCGGGCGGGTCGCAGGTTGGGACTTTCTCCACATCTCCATGTCGACATAGCGGTGACCAGCGGCGTTGGATGTTATCGACACTAGGCCATAGTGCCTATTACAGTGGGAGGCGATGACCACGAGGAGGCCACGGCCGCGCGAGGACGATCGCGAGATCCTGCGACTCGCCGTCCCCGCGTTCTTCGCCCTCGTCGCCGAGCCGCTCTTCCTGCTCGCTGACACCGCGATCGTCGGCCACCTCGGCACCACACCGCTCGCGGGCCTCGCCATCGCCGCCACCATCGTCCAGACGCTCGTCTACCTCGCCGTCTTTCTCGCGTACGGCACGACCGCCGCTGTCGGGCGGCACCTGGGAGCCGGTGATCGTCGGGGCGCCCTCGCGACCGGGATCAGTGGCATCTGGCTCGCGCTGGTGATCGGGGTCGGGCTCGCCGTCGTCGTCGTGGCCGGCGCCGACCTGATCGTGCGCGGCTTCGACGCCGACCCGGCCGTCAACGAGGCGGCGACCGACTACCTACGGATCGCCGCCCTCGGCATGCCGCCGATGCTCGTCGTGCTCGCCGGCACCGGCATCCTGCGCGGACTCCAAGACACCCGGACGCCTCTGGTCATCGCGGTCGCGGCCAACCTGGCCAACATCGGGCTCAACGTCTGGCTCGTCTACGGCCTCGACCTCGGCATCTCCGGGTCGGCTCTTGGCACCACGCTGGCGCAACTCGGCGCCGGCGTCGCGTTAGTGGTGGTCGTCATCCGCGGCGCCCGCCGGCACGACGCACCGCTTCGGCCGGATCGGCAAGGCATCGCGGAGGCCGCGCGGTCCAACGTCTCACTGTTCGTCCGGACCCTTACGCTCCGGGCCGCCTTGCTGCTGGCGACGCTCGTTGCCAGCACGATGGCAGCATCCTCGATCGCCGCGCACCAGATCGTCTGGACGGTCACCATGGCGCTCGCGCTGGCCCTCGACGCCATCGCGATCGCCGGCCAGGCGATGACCGGCCGCTACCTCGGCGCCAGCGATATCGCGAGCACCCGGCGGACGACCCGCCGCATGATGGAGTGGGGATTGTGGTTCGGCGTGATCGTCGGCGCCGTTCTGCTCGCGACCAGCCCCTGGTTGCCGAGGGCGTTTTCGAGCGATCCCGATGTCTGGCACGCCGCCCTCGGCGCGTTGATCATCGTGGCGCTGACCCAGCCGGTGAGTGGCGTGGTGTTCGTCCTCGACGGCGTCCTGATCGGCGCCGGCGACGGGCCCTACCTCGCCCGTGCCGGCCTCGTCACGCTGGCGGTCTACGCCCCGCTCGCCGGCCTGGTGTGGGTCGCCGACCTCGGCCTGACCTGGCTATGGATCGCGTACGCCGTGCTGCTCGCGGCCCGTGCCGTCACCCTCGTACGCCGCGAACGCTCCGACGACTGGCTGGTCACCGGCGTCCCCGTACGCTCGTCGTCTTGAGCCCTACTCCCCTCCTCTGTAGCGCTGACGGGACGTTACCGTTGGCTCGTGAGCAGCACCGAGCCAGAGAGTACGGGCGACGGCCCGACCGAAGAGGAAGTCCGCGAGTACGTCGACAAACTGCGCGTGGCACCGGCGCAGCAGATCCTTGCCGAGATGCTCTACAACGCGCTCAACGCGGCGCAGATCAAGCTGGGTCGCCGGGACGCGCGACTGTTCATCGACTTCAGTGCGCTCATGCTGGAGCGGCTGCGCGATTACCTCCCGGCCGACATCGTGACGCAGGTCGAGCAGGCCGTCGGCCAGCTGCGGATGGCTCAGGTGCAGGCCGAGGCCGAGCTAGCGTCCGGCGAGCCCGAGGCCAACGACCTCGACCGATTGCCGACCGGGATCGTCGCCGGCGATGACGACTCGGCGCCGACCCCCTCGCAGCAGCCGTCGGACGGGTCCAAGCTCTGGGTTCGTGGCGGCGACGCATAGTGCCCGTCCCGGCCGTACCCGTCCTGACCGTTGGCGAGTTCGGACCGAACTCTGCGGCGATCGCTGCGCCAAGTCGCGACTAGTCGAGCCGCGAGGGTTCGGAGGCGGCCGCGGTCGGGCTGATCGGCCGCCACGGGAGCGCCCGGGCGGGCCGAGAAGACGCCAGACTCGTGGGCCCAGCGTTCGATGATCACTTGGGGAATCACTCGAGCCTCCCGTCATCGTGCCGACGCTTTCGACAGTAGGCGCCATCGGACTGGGCGTACGATCCGTTGACATGACGGATTCCCAGACCAATCTCGCCTGGGACGTTTTGCTGGACCTGTCCGGGTCGGGGTCGCTGCACCGCCAGCTGGTCGTGGCCCTGCGGTCGGCGATTACGTCCGGGCGGCTCGCCGAAGGCATGGCGCTGCCGCCCAGCCGTACGCTCGCGACGACGCTCGGCTGCTCGCGCTGGTCGGTGACCGAGGCGTACTCGCAACTCGTGGCCGAGGGCTACCTCGACGCCCGCACGGGGTCCGCGACCCGGGTTCGCTGGACGCCCGATCGGTCGGCGCCGACCGGATCGACCCGGATCGCGGCCGAACCGGCGGCCCGGTGGGACCTGGCACCAGGACTTCCCGACCTGCGGGCGTTCCCACGGCGGCGCTGGGCGGACGCCGTACGTCGAGCGACGTCGGCCGCCTCCGACGCAGACCTGGGATTCCCCGACGTACGCGGCAACCCGACCCTGCGGGCGGTCCTCGCCGGCTACCTCGGCCGGGTACGCGGCGTCGAGCTCATCGGCGCCGAGGTGATCGTGACGACCAGCGCCACCGCCGGCGTCGGGGTGGTCAGTCGGGTCCTCGCCGCCGACGGCATCACCGCGATTGGGGTCGAGGATCCCGGATGGACCCGGCTGCACGCTCCGATGCGGGCCGCCGGCCTCGACATCGTGGCGATCGGCGTCGACGACGATGGGCTCCGGGTCGAGGAGCTGGAGCGGCATCACGACGTACGGGCGGTGGTCGTGACGCCGGCGCACCAGTTCCCGCGCGGCGTCGTACTCGCGCCACATCGGCGGGCGGCGCTGCTGGACTGGGCCCGGCAGGTGTCCGGCGTGGTAGTTGAGGACGACTACGACGCGGAGTTTCGCTACGACGGTCGGGCGGTCGGCGCGCTGCAGGGGATGGACCGCGGTCGGGTGTTCCTCGCCGGCTCGGTCAGCAAGACCATGTCACCGGCAGTCGGGATCGGCTGGCTCGTTGTCCCGGGTCCCTGGCTGTCGGCCGTCGCCGAGCAGTTGGCTCGGCCGACTCCGCCGACGCTCGACCAGCTGGCGTTCGCCGATCTGGTCACCACCGGCGGCTACGACCGGCATCTGCGCAGTCGCAGGCAGGCCTTCCGGCGCCGCCGGACCGCGCTGGTCGAGGCTCTGGCGAACCGGCTGCCGGACTGCCCGATCAGCGGTCTCGCGGCCGGCCTGCATCTCACCCTCGCGTTGCCCGACGGGGTCGACACCGCACAGGTCGTGGCACGGGCCGGACGGCGCGGGGTGCACGTCGTCGACGCGGCGAGCTACCGGATCGGGTCGCATCGGCAGCCGCCGAGCCTGGTGATCGGGTACGGCAACCTGGCCGACTCCGCCGTCGACGAAGCGGTGGCGGAGTTGGCCGCAGCCGTACCCGAGTGACGCTGCCCGCGCGATTACGGGACGGTGGCGGTTTTGAGGCCCTCCCGGCCCGCCACCATCCCGCAAGTGCGCTAGCGCTCGCAGTCCTGCTTCTGCTCGGCGCGGCAGTAGTCGCTCCCGGCGCCTCCGTCGATCCAGCCGTGGCGAGGCGCGATCAGCCGGTCGCCGCCGCCGCGGCCGTAGATCCGGTCGATAAGGTCGCCTTCGGTACCACCGGTGTTCACGACGTCGCGACGCGGCGAGCCGTAGACGTGCTCGATATCGCCGGCGCCGCGGTAGACGTCGATCCCGGCCAGGCTGTCGTGGAAGACCACGTCACCGACGCGGTCACGGACTGTGCCGGCGGCGATCCGCACCGTCGTCACACGTTCGCCGTTGGTACCCTGCACCGAGTCCCAGTTGAGCCAGAGGTCCCTGCCTTGTCCGCCGGACATGGTGTCGTCGCCCCAGCCCGCAATCAGGTGGTCCGATCCACTGCCGCCGCGGAACGTGTCGTCGCCGCCGTCGCCAGTCAGGTAGTCGTCGCCGTCACCGCCGTTGATGCGATCCGCTGCGCTCCCGCCGTCGAGGTGGTCCTTGCCGGCGCCGCCCAGCATCTCGACTCGACCGCGCGTCTTCGCGGAGAGTGAGTCGTCGCCCGGTCCGCCGATCATGCGAGCCGCACCCGGCCAGGTCTGCTTGCGTCTACCGATTTCGAGCAGGTCGTCGCCTCCGAGGCCACGGATGACATCGGGCCCGCCCCCGCCGTAGAGCTCGTTGCCTGCCGACGTCCCGGTGATGACGTCACGGACCGGAGTGCCGCCGACGGTCTCCATGCCGACCAGCTGATTGCCGCGCGAGTCGGACTGGGTCCGCAGGTCCACGGTGACGCCGGTCTGGCCGTCGTAGACGATCTCGTCGCCAAACGACCTTCTTCCACTCGACGACGGTGCTCCACCGTCGATCCAGGCCTTGGCTCCCGGCCCGGTCACGACGATGTCGCTTGTGGCGCCCAGTTGGATCCGGTCTAGCGCGTCGTCGTCGTCACGCACCACGTCAAAACCGCCCAGAGCACAGACCCGGTCGAGGCCACCACCCGGATCGATCTCGTCGGCGCCGGCGCGACCCACGATCACGTCCGGACCGTCAGTGCCGACCGTCTCGTCGCCGGTGGCCACGATCGTCGCCGGCTCACCCAGGCAGGTCGGGGCCGCTTGCGCCACGGCCCCCGCCACGGCCGGAACTCCGGCCACCGATGCCACCAGCACCGTTATATATGCCGCGATTCGGCCCCCGCTCGTCCCGGCCCACCTCGCATCCCTCATGATCCGCCCGCTTTCGATGAGGCGGCTCCCGTTGAGCCGCGCTCAGTCGGTAAGACCAGTCGGCGGTACGGCGAGGTTGCTACCCGTCTCAGGAGGCGACGACGTTGAGCGCCAGAGCGGCAGCGACCTCGGGGTGAATCCGGACACTGACGTGGTGCGCGCCGAGCGATTTGATCGGCTGACCGATCTCGATCCGACGCTTGTCGATGTCCGGACCGCCGGCGTCGCGAACGGCCGCGACGATATCGGTCACGGTCACCGAGCCGAAGAGTCGGCCACCGGCGCCGGCCTTGACCGGGAGGTTGACCGGCTTCGCCTCGAGCTGCGACTTGATCTCCTCGGCGTGGCCCAGGTCGCGAACGTCCCGAACCTCGCGCGCCTTCTTGATCGTGCTGATCTGCTTCTCGGCGCCCTTGGTCCACCGGATCGCGAGACCGCGCGGCACGAGGAAGTTGCGGCCGTAGCCGTTCTTCACCTCGACGACGTCGCCGGGCGCGCCGAGGTTGGCCACCTCATGGGTGAGGATGAGCTTCATGACTGCGACTTCTCCTGCTCAGCGCGAGGTCGACGTGTAGGGCAGCAACGCCATCTCGCGGGCGTTTTTGATCGCGGTCGCGATCTGCCGCTGCTGCTGGACGGTGACACCGGTGACCCGACGGGCCCGGATCTTGCCGCGGTCGGAGATGAACTTCCGCAGCAACGCGGTGTCCTTGTAGTCGACGTAGGTGATCTTGGCCGCTTTCAGCGGGTTTTGCTTCTTGCGTGGCTTACGCACTTCTGGCTTAGGCACTTCTTGATCCTCAAATTCCTGGGGTTGCTGTTGCCTGTGGCTGACGTCGGGGTGGCTGAGGTCGCGCTAGAACGGGGGTTCTTCACTCGCTCCGCCGCCGGACGCCCATGGGTCGGCGCTGCCGCTCGAACCGCCGGAGTCGCCGCTGGACGCTGGCGGGCTCGCCCACGGGTCGTTGCCGCCGCCACCACCTGCGCTGCCTCCACCACCGCTGCTGCCGCCCTGCCAGCCGCCGCCGGCACCCGAGCGGGTGGTCTTGGCGACCTTGGCGGTGGCACTGCGAAGGCTCGGGCCGACCTCGTCGACGTCGATCTCGAAGACCGTGCGCTTCTCGCCCTCGCGGGTCTCGTATTGCCGGGACTTCAGCCGCCCCTGCACGATGGCGCGCATGCCCTTTTGAAGGGACTCAGCAACGTTTTCGGCCGCCTGCCGCCACACCGAGCAGCTCAGGAACAGCGTGTCGCCGTCCCGCCACTCGCCGGACTGCCGGTCGTAGATGCGCGGGGTCGACGCGATCCGGAAGTTGGCAACTGCGGCACCCGAGGGGGTGAAACGCAGCTCCGGGTCGTCGACGAGGTTTCCGACGATGGTGATGACGGTATCGCCTGCCATGGTGACTCCAAGTCGTGATTCTGCCTACCCGCGGGAGTGAACAGCAGCCGGCTGACATTCGCGGGCCGGCGAGCGGTCAGTGCAGCTCGGGCCGGATGACCTTGGTGCGCAGGACCGATTCGTTGAGCGTGAGCTGGCGATCCAGCTCCTTGACGGTGGCCGGCTCCGCATCGAGCTCGATGACCGCGTAGATTCCCTCGGACCTCTTGTTGATGTCGTACGCCATCCGGCGACGACCCCAGATGTCGACGGTTTCGACGTTGCCGCCGTCTTGGCGGACGAGGTTCAGGTACTGGTCGAGCGACGGACCGACCGTACGCTCCTCGAGATCGGGATCGAGGATGACCATCACTTCATAGCGACGCAAGGCGATCTCCACCTCCTCTGGACTCAGGCGGCCACGGGCCTTCCGTGGCAGGAGGACGTTGCATCGAGCCCGGACTCCGCCGGGCAACCGACGCAGTGTAGCCGGGGCGGGCCGGCCGACGCGAATCGGCCGCACGGACAGCGGCCACCGAGCTGGCTGTGAGGGCGATGTCAGGGCGTTGTTCGGGCCTAGCGTTCGCGGCCCCAGACGTTCGCGCCGAGATTGCGCGTGTTGCCAGGCGTTACGCGGTTTCCGTGTGCGAGAAGGGCAATCTCGGCGCTAAAGGATGCCGGGGCTACTCCGTGGTGATGGCGCGGAGGACGTCGAGGCGAGCCGCCCGGCGGGCCGGGAGGAGCGCCGCGAGTACGCCGACGATCGCCGCGATCAGGACGAAGACGCCGAGGCTGACGTACGGCACGGACAAGACGTCCAATCCCTGATCGGCGATCGCCCGTTGCAGGACGACTCCGAACACCACGCCCATCACGACGCCCAACACCGCTCCGAGCACCGCGATCGCGATTGACTCCAGTCGCACCATCCGACGCAGCTGCCGCCGACTCATGCCGACCGCCCGAAGTAGGCCGACCTCACGGGTCCGCTCGATGACCGACAGCGCCAGCGTGTTGATGATCCCCAGCACCGCGATCACGATCGCGAGACCGAGCAGCGCGTAGATCAGGAACAGCAGCTGGTTGACGTTCGCCTTGAACTCGTCGGCAAACTCCTCCTGGTCCTTGAGCGACACCGTCGGGACGTCCTCGACGATCTTCTCCAGGTCGGCCCGGACCTGCGTCGCCGACGCGTCGGGGTCGCGCAGGATGTAGACGTACGAGTCGGCCGGGCGGATCTGGGCGGCGTCGAACACGTCATAGGGCACGATGTATTGGCCGATGGCCGGGTTTTGCTCGACCGTGGCGACGACCTCGACCTGCTCGGTAGCCGCCGGAAACTTCATGTCGATGGTCTCGCCCACCGACACCCCGAGGTCGTCCGCGGTCTGCTCGTCGAGCACCACCGTGCGGCCGCCCAGATCGTCGAGCGAGCCGTCGACGACGGTCGCGTCGATCATCTGGGTGAACGCCTCGGGATCGGTCGCTCCGCCCCAGATCTGCTTGTCGTCGACATCGACCGGCGCGGCTCGATAGGACGCGACCGACTCGACGCCGTCGACTTGAGCGGCCTGCTCTGCCACGCCCGGCGAGAACGGCGCGCCGATCGCGTTGGAGATGACGTAGTCGGCGGCGAGGTTCTCCTTGACCATCTTGTCGATGCTGGCGTTGGCCGACGAGCCGAGCACCGACATTGTGGCGACCAGGGCGAGCCCGATCATCAGGGCCGACGCGGTCGCGGCGGTACGGCGCGGGTTGCGCAGCGAGTTTTGGGTCGCGAGCCGGCCCACCATGCCGAACGGCGCGAACAGCCGGCCGAGGGCGTGCAGGACCGGACGGCCCACGACGGGACTCAGCGCCGCGACGCCGAGCAGCACGAACAGGATGCCGAGCCCGACCAGGGCCGCCCCGCTGCCACCGGATCCCGCGAGACCGAGAGCCATCAGACCGGCGCCGACCACGACGACGATGCTGCCGATGATGGTGCGCCAGCGGATCGACGACTCCGGGAGCGCGATGTCGTCCCGCAACGCTGCGACCGGCGCGATCCGACTGGCCCGACGGGCCGGCAGGTACGCGGCGATCATCGTCACGATGATGCCGACGGCGTACGCAACGATCGCGGTACGCGGCTTGAAGACCAGCGCTTCGAGTTGCAGGTCGATCCCGATCGCTCGCATCAACGCGGTCAGCGCCGGCGGCAAGCCGAAGCCGAGCATGAGCCCGATCGTCGATCCGACCAGGCCGACGATGAACGACTCGAGCAGCACCGACCGGGTGACCTGACGACGTGACGCCCCGAGCGCCCGGAGCAAGGCGAGCTCGCGGCTGCGCTGCGCCACCAGGATCGAGAACGTGTTGATGATGAGGAACGTGCCGACGATCAAGGCGATGCCGGCGAACACCAGCAAGAAGATGCTGATGAAGCTGATCGCTTCCTCGAAGTCGTCTTGCGACTCTTCGGCGACGTCGTCACCGGTGCGAGCGACGAGGTCGTCCGGGATCACCGTCGCCGCCTCGTCACGCAGCTCCTGCTGGCTCACGCCGTCGTCGGCGGTGATCCAGATGTCGGTGTAGACGTCACGACCGTCGAAGAACAGGTCTTGCATCGCCTTGGTGTCGAAGACCGTCAGCGTTGCGCCCTGCAACGACCCCTCGCCGAACTTCACGATGCCGGTCAGGGTGGCGTCGAGCCGCGGTTGGTCGCTGAGGGTCACCAAAGGAACGGTGTCGCCGATCTCGTAGCCGGCCTGGTCGGCGGTGAACTCGTCGAGCATGATCTCGCCGGCGCCGGACGGCGCCCCGCCCTGGTCGATCGACAGCACGGGACGCCCGGTGATCGACGGCGCGTCGTTGAAGTTGACCGCGAACGACGGCGGGCCGTTGCCCCCGACCAGCTTGCCGTCCTGGTCAATGACGAACACGTTGCCGACGGTGACGTTGCCGTCGACGCGATCGGCGCCATCGACGTCGCTCCTCAGGTCCTCGGCCACCGAGGCGGGAATGGTCCGAATGTCGCCGGCGCCGGACGGGTCGGCCGGATCGGAGGCGTCCTTGACCTCGACCGCGACGTCAGGGGTGGTCCCGTTGACGATGCCGTCGAAGCTGCTGCTCAGGGTGTCGGTGAAGACGAACGATCCGGCGACGAAGGCGACGCCGAGCACGATGGCGAAACCGCTGAGCGCCAGTCGCAGCTTGCGAGCGAGCAAGTTACGGATGGTGGTACGGAACATGAGTCAGCCCTCCCCGATCCGTACTCAAGCGCCGGCCGACGACGAAAACTCGGACGTCTGCAGCGTCTTCATCCGCTCGAGGACCTTTTCCGCGTTGGGGTCGCGCATCTCGTCGACGACCTTGCCGTCGGCGAGGAAGACCACGCGGTCGGTGTAGGCGGCGGCGATCGGGTCGTGGGTCACCATGACGACGGTTTGGCCGAACTCGTCGACGGCCCGCCGCAGGAATCCGAGCACCTCTTCTTCGGCGTGACTGTCGAGGTTGCCGGTCGGCTCGTCGGCGAAGACGATCGCCGGCCGGCTCACCAACGCGCGGGCACACGCCACTCGCTGCTGCTGGCCGCCGGACATCTCGTTGGGCCGGTGCTTGAGCCGGTCGCGCAGGCCGACCGTGTCGACCACCGTGTCGAACCACTCGCGGTCGGGCTTGCGGCCCGCGATGGCGAGCGGCAGCACGATGTTCTCCTCGGCGGTGAGCGTCGGCACCAGGTTGTACGCCTGGAACACGAATCCGACGGCGTCGCGGCGCAGCTCGGTGAGCTTGGCGTCGCTCAGGCCGGACAGTGCGGTGTCACCGACGTACGCTTCGCCGGACGTGGGGTGGTCGAGCGCCGCGAGGCAGTGCATGAGGGTGGACTTGCCGGATCCCGACGGACCCATTACGGCGGTGAACTCGCGGGCCTGCAGGTCGATCGTGACGCCGTCGAGCGCACGTACCTCGGCCAGGCCCGAGCCGTAGACCTTGGTCAGGTTGACGGCACGCGCGGCCACATTGTTGGTCTCGATGGGGGACGCCGCGGGCTGCGACATGGGTCGTCTCCTTGGACTGAGTACGTACGAGAAGAATTGCTGTCGATCACGCTATGTCGAACGCCGGGGTCACGGGCCACCGGATTTCCCTGAGCCGCCCCTGGGGCGACCCTGGCCGCCGGTCCGATGGGTTCCCCCAATCGAGTGAGTCAGGCGGCCCACGGTAGCGACGTGAGATGTGGATCTCATGTGGGAGCTGTCGCCAGGCCCGCCTAGGGTGGACGTCATGGCAGACCCGCTACTCATCGGCGCCCACGTCGACAAACTCGATCCGCTCGCCGAGGCCGACGCGCGCAAGGCCGACCTGGCGCAGTTCTTCCTCGGCGACCCGCAGGGGTGGAAGAAACCGACCGTGGCCTACGAGGGCGGTGCGGCCGCGTTACGAGCCGACGCCGAGGCTGCCGGAGTCGGCCTCTACGTCCACGCGCCGTACGTGCTCAACGTCGCCACCACCAACAACCGGATCCGGATCCCGAGCCGCAAGCTGCTGCAGCAGACCGTCGACCTGGCGGCCGCTGCCGGCGTCCGCGGAGTGATCGTCCACGGCGGCCACGTCCTCAGGGGCGACAACGCCGAGGTCGGGTTCGACAACTGGCGCAAGTGCGTCGACCAGCTCGACGCCAAGGTGCCCGTGCTGATCGAAAACACCGCCGGCGGCGACAACGCGATGGCCCGACACCTCGACCGGATCGGCCAGATGTGGGAGGCGATCCAGGAGGCCGACGGCGCTGACGCCATCGGATTCTGCCTCGACACCTGCCATGCCCATGCCGGCGGCATCGAGCTCGCGACGGCGGTCGAGCGGATCAAGGCGATCACCGGCCGGATCGACCTGGTCCACGCCAACGACAGCCGCGACCCCTTCGGCTCCGGCGCCGACCGGCACGCCAACTGGGGCACCGGTGAGCTCGACGAGTCCGAGGTGATCGACCTGTTCCGGGCCGCTGGCGCGCCGGTCATCGTCGAGACGCCGGGCGTCGAGGGGCAGGGCAACGACATCGCCTGGATTCGCGAGCAGCTCGACGTCTGACTCCCGCGCAAGCTAAGCCGGGGAGCCTCGGCCACCGAGCGGGTGCCGCGTGCGGCCGAGCCCGCCCGGGGGCATAGTGGTCGAGAGCCTTTCGGTGGGCACGGGAGAGACGATGGGCGAACCAGACCCCAGCGCTGGGGTACGAGAGCTGCAGGACCGCGGTCGTGCGGCCTATCGTCGACGAATCTGGGCCGACGCCTACGCCGCCCTGTCGGCGGCCGACGACGACGAACCGTTGCCGCCAGACGATCTCGACCTGCTGGCGCGTTCGGCCTACCTCATTGGCAAGGACGCCGTCGGCAACGACTTGGCTGCCCGCACCTACCGCGAGTGGATCGGCCACGAGGAGCCGGCTCGGGCCGCTCGATGCGCGGCCTGGCTCGCCATCTCGTTGCTCCTGCACGGCGAGGTGGCGGCCAGCAACGGCTGGCGGACCCGAGCGAAGCGGCTGGTCGAGGACGACGACCTCGACTGCCCCGCCCGCGGCTACCTCGACGTCCTCACCGCGATGGAACGCCTGGAGTCCGAGCCCGCCGAGTCGCTGGCCGCCGCGCGCAACGCCACGGCCTGCGGCGAGCGCTTCGGCGACCCGGACCTGGTCGGCTTCGGGCAGCTCTGCCAGGCCGATGCCTTGATCCGGCAAGGAGAGATCACCGCGGCCAAGCACTGTCTCGACCAGGCCATGGTCTCGGTCACGGCCGACGAGGTCTCGCCACTAGCCGCCGGCATCCTCTACTGCGGCGTGATCATCGCCTGCCACGACATCTTCGACCTGAGCCGGGCCCAGGAGTGGACTGCGGCGTTGAGTCGCTGGTGCGAGGAGCAGCCAGATCTGGTCCCCTACCGCGGCAACTGCCAGATCCACCGCGCCGAGATCATGCGGCTGCGCGGCGCCTGGTCGGATGCGTTCGAGGAGCTCCACGAGGCCTGCGAGCGGCTCGCGGGAAATCCCACAGCTGGTGCGGCGTACTACGAGCTGGCCGAGCTGCACCGGCTGCGCGGCCAGGTGGCCCAAGCCGAGCAGGCCTATCGGCAGGCCTGCCGATGGATCCCCGATCCGCAGCCCGGTCTGGCCTTGCTGCGCCTGACGCAAGGCAACGTCGACGCGGCGGCAGCGGCAATCCGGCGGGCGGTCGACGAGGCGGACGGCGACATCGCACGATCCCGACTGCTCGGCGCGGCCGTCGAGATCATGGTCGCGGCCAAGGACGTCACAGCGGCTCGGCAAGCGGCCGAGGAGCTCCGCGCCATCGCCGCCCGGGTAGGCGAGCCGTGGCTGCGGGCGATGAGCGAGACGGCCGATGGCGCGACGCTCCTCGCCGAAGGTGACGGACGCGCTGCGCTGCCGATACTGCGACAGGCATGGTCGTCCTGGCAGAGCCTGGCGGCGCCCTACGAAGCGGCGCGGGTCCGCGTCCTGATGGCGCAGGCCTGCCAGCAGTGCGACGACCCGGAGTCGGCCGAGATGGAGCTGGACGCCGCCGTCTGGGTGTTCGAGCAGCTCGGTGCCGCGTCGGACGCGGCTGGCGCCCGAGCGCTCTCCGGCGCTGAGGGCCGGGACAGCGGACTGACCGCCCGCGAGCTCGAGGTGCTTCGCCTGGTGGCCGGCGGGCTGACCAACCGGGCGATCGCCGCGGAGCTGATTCTCAGCGAGAAGACCATCCACCGACACGTGAGCAATATCTTCACCAAGCTCGACGTGTCGTCGCGAGCTGCGGCCACTGCCTACGCCTACGAAAACGACGTGGTCTAGGCGGCTACGCACAATTACCCATTCGCTCAGGTGGGTTGTTCTCCCGACGCGCCGGCCGGCACCGGGCTTCTAGCGTCGATGCATCACCGGCGTCGGGAGGACCCATGAGTGCGACATCAGAGCTGGATCGCGAGCTGCGCGAGCGGTTGCTGGCCGACCTGCCCCTGGTCGAGAGGCGAGCAACCGTCGCGGGCGTGTCGACGGCCTTCCTCGAAAGCGGCACCGGGCCGACGATCGTGCTGCTGCACGGCCCGGGTGAGTTCGGCGCGAGCTGGCTGCCGGTGCTGCCGCAGCTCGCGCGGACCCATCGCGTGATCGCGCCGGACCTGCCCGGCCACGGCGCCTCGCAAACCGCC
>Ga0190270_10000039_pt1 | contig 78432 bp, 84 predicted proteins | sample Popmic320T_FD_133748 | JGI IMG/M metagenome (GOLD analysis project Ga0190270, IMG submission 133748) | Populus adjacent soil microbial communities from riparian zone of Weber River, Utah, USA - 320 T | ecosystem: Environmental > Terrestrial > Soil > Riparian zone | place: USA: Utah | collected...
AAGCCGGCGTAAATTGATGGCATTGACCACTGCGAGTGTAAAAAACGTCGTGTAACGCAGCGTTTCGCCCACTTGAATTTCGCGAATTTGGGTTTTGACACACCCTCCCGCAGTCACCGCTTTGACTCCCGAGAGCCGCGGCTCGTGCTTCTGCGAGGAAAAGCGGTGACCGCCTGCGGTCACCGCACTCCAAACTACTGCTTCCGGATCCACTCGTCCATCCGCGTCTCCAGCAGCGACAGCGGCAGCGGGCCTGCGCCGAGGAGCGTGTCGTGGAAGGCGCGCGGGTCGAACTTATCGCCGAGCGCCTTTTCCGCACGGGCGCGCAGCTCCTTGATCTTCAGCTCACCGACCTTGTACGCGAGAGCCTGGCCGGGCCAGACGAGGTAGCGGTCGATCTCCACTTCGATGTCGAGGAGCGACTTGCTGGAGTTGGCGACGAAGTAGTCGATGGCCTGCTTGCGGCTCCACCCTTTCGCGTGCATCCCGGTATCGACCACCAGGCGGACGGCGCGCCACATCTGGTAGGTGAGCTGGCCGAAGGCCGAGTAGGGGTCGGTGTACATCCCGAGCTCCGGGCCGAGCGACTCCGCGTACAGGCCCCACCCTTCCACGTACGCGGTGGCGCCGCCGTTCCGGCGGAACGCGGGCAGCCCTTCCAGCTCCTGCGCGAGGGCGATCTGGAAATGGTGGCCCGGCACCGCCTCGTGCAGCGAGAGCGCTTCCATCTCCCACTTCGGCCGCGATTTCACGTCGTAGAGGTTGACGTAGTAGTAGCCCGGGCGGTGGGAGTCGGGCGAACCGGCGTAGTAGTACGCGGTGGTCTGCGTCTTCTCGCTGTACGCCGGGACCGGGATCACACCGTACGGGAGTCGGGGGATGCGCCCGAAGACGCGCGTCAGCTCCGGGTCGATGCGCTTGGAGATGTCGCGGTAGGCGACCAGCAGCTCTTCGCGCGTCTTGTAGAAGAAGCGGGGATCGGTGCGCAGGAACGTGAAGAACTCTTCGAGCGTCCCCTTGAAGCCGGTCGACTCCTTGATCCGCTCCATCTCTCCCCGGATGCGCTTCACCTCGGCGAGGCCGAGGTCATGGATCTCGTCCGGGGTGAGACTGGTGGTCGTCTCGAGGCGGACGTTGAACGCGTACCACTCCTTCCCCTGCGGCACGGACGTCCAAGCGATCGCTTCGCGCGTCTTCGGGTAGTACTCGTTCGTCCAGAACGCGTGCAGCCTGCGCAGCGCCGGAAGGGCGGCGGTGCGGAGCGCCTCCGTGGCCTCCTTCTGCAGGCGCGCCTGCTCGGCGGCCGGGATCGACGAGCGGAAGTTCGTGAACGCCAGCTCGTAGGCCGGGCTCTTCGCGGGATCGTCGACGATCTGGTTCGCGATCGACTCACCCACGTCGCGGACGGCGATGCGCGCGGGCGTGATCTCCTGCGCCACCCCCTGCCGCAGCAGCGCGATCGTCTCGTCGACCGCTTTCGGGTAGGCGCGCAGCCGGGCGATGAAATTCTCATGGTCCTTGACCGTGTCGCGGGAGATCTGCTGGGCCAGCTCGCTGAGGAGGCTGTAGATGCCGCCCATCTGGTTGACCGTTACGAGCTCTTCCGGGAACCGGTCCCCTTCGACCTGCATCCGCGCCTGGAGCAGGAAGAGGTCGTAGTTGAGCTTGTCGTCGTCGCTCAGCCTGGCCCGGTCGATGGCCTCGACGCGCTTCAACGTCTGGCGATGGTGCTCCCGGCGTTTGGCGAACGCGGCCGGGGAGCGGTCGGTCACGAGCGCGTCGTAGCGCTTTTCGCCGAGGGTGGTGGCGTTCTCCGGATCGTCCCGAAGCTGCCACTCCCACTCCTCGTCGATGAGCTTGCGGAGCGACTGAGGCTCGGTCTGGGCTGCGAGCGTGGTCGCGAAGAGGAAGAGGAGCGAGAGGAGGAGCGTTCGGTACATGAAGGCGATTGTACGGCTGCGCCGGCTGGCGTACCGATTGCTAAGGTCAAGCTCACCATGCCCGCTAATAACTCTCGAATCGCTCTCGCGTTCGCTGCAGTTCTGGCGCTTGCGCCCGTTTCAGCCCACGCGACGATCTCGCGGGCCATGGAGTTCGACCAGAAGGTCGAGAAAGCGGCGGCCATCGTGGTGGGTAAGGTCGTCTCCCAGGAATCGCGCTGGGACGCCGGGCAGAAGCGGATCCTCACCTACTCCACTTTCCAGGTCGAGAAGACGCTGAAGGGAGCGCAGGCCGCGCAGACGACGATCGTCACGCCGGGAGGCGTGGTCGGTGACGTCGCGCAGGAGTTCGTCGGCGTACCGCGGTTCCGCGTCGGCGACGAGCACGTGGTGTTCGTCCGCAACACCTCGGTCGGCCCGACCGTGCTTTACTTCGACCAGGGAGCCTACCGGGTCGTCGATGAAGGCGGCCAGCGCATAGTGCAGCCGCTGGTCTCGAGCGCGGTGCTCGTCGACACGCAGCGCGGCATGGCAGTCGCGCCGGAAGACGCGCGGCCCATGCGCGACTTCGAAGCGCGCGTCCGCGCTTCGCACGAGAAGCGGCAGCGCTACCAGATGGAAATGATGCGCAAACGCCAGCAGGAAGCGTCGTTCTGGTATCAGATTCAGAGCAACAAGACGCTGGTGGCGCTCGCGCTCCTCGGCATCGCCCTGGCCAGCTGGCAGTTCTACAAGCGCTCTTAGTGACGTGTCGGACGAAGTCGGTAAAGCAGCCCTCGAACGCGCGCTGGACGAGAGCGAAGACCTCGTCCTCTATTACCAGCCCATCCACGACGCACGCACCCGCGCGATCTACAGCGCCGAGGCGCTCCTGCGGCAGCGGCGCGAATCGGGCGAGGTGCGCGAAGCCTCGATCATCCACGAGGCGGCCGAGGACAGCTGCGGAAGCGAGCTGTTCACGCTCGACAACATCCTGGTGAAGAAGGCCTACACCGACGCCGCGCGCTGGCAGGCCAACCATCCCGGCGTGCGGCTGAACGTCAACCTCTCCCCTCGCGAGTTCGAGGAACGGCTGTTCGACCGCCTGGCGGAGCTCATCACCTCGTGCGGGATCGATACGACCAAGGTGAACGTCGAGCTGACCGAGACGAGCTACATCGAGCATCCCAAAGAAACGATGGAGACGCTGGAAGCGCTGAAGAAGCTCGGCATCAGCCTCTGGCTGGACGACTTCGGCAGCGGCCATTCGGCCCTCACCCACCTGCAGCACTTCCCTGTCGACGGCATTAAGCTCCCCGGCACGTTCGTGAAGCCGCTCCCGGACGACCGCCGCTGCCGCGCCCTCGTGGCCAGCCTCCTCTCCCTCTCCCGCGACCTCGGCATCGAAGTAATCGCCGAGGAGGTGGAGACGCAGGAACAGCTCGACTTCCTCCTCGAGCAGCGCTGCGACTACATCCAGGGCTTCCTCTTCAGCAAGCCGATGCCGGTGGAGAAGTTCGAGCAGTTGCTGGACGCGGAACAGGCGTGACGACTCAGGCCATTGGGGTCAGACCTTCGATCTTGCTGCATCGGATCAGCCGAGCATGGCCTCCCGTGTGCTTCGTTCATCGTAGGTGATGCCCTTGAGGAACTCGTAGGCGAAGATCGTGTTGAACGACACCGCCAGCCACACCAGCAGCGCCTCGATCGGATAGGGCCGCGCGGGCAGCGAGCCGAACGCCGGAATCGTCCAGCCGATGATCGACGGCGGTGGCTGATACCACCACCAGCTTCGCGCAATGCCGAGAGTCACTTCCCAGATGCACGAGGTGACGAGGACCCACAGGCAGGTGAACGAGAACGCGCGCCAGTTCACCACCTGCTTGACGTTGCGGTAGACGAGGACCGCGGGGACGAAGGACAGCAGGACCAGGAAGGTGAAGTAGTACGGCGGCGGCCAGAACTGCCCGGTGAAGCGCCACTTGAGGATCATGCCGAGGAGGAAGAGTCCCGCACCGACGGCCAGCGCGTGCGGTGAGAACTCGACCAGCCGGAACAGAGCGCCGAAGAGATCCTGATTCGTCCGCCGCTGCCGCACGTTGTAGGCCTTCATCCAGTACTCGTCGGCCCAGATGTAGACCAGAACGATGGCCATTCCGCCGAGGAGGTAGAAGAGGACTTCTTCGATGGGGATCTGCTGGCCGAAGGGGAAGCGCCACACGTACGGTCCCGGCACCGCTGAATCGAACTCCAGGATCCATTCGCCGAACACGAAGTCGAGCGCGCAGCCGGCGACGAAAATGAAGGCGGTGGTGAGCCAGAAGGCGCGCCGCCGCCGCCCGCCCGCGTCGGTCTCATGATAGAGCCGCGGCAGGAGCAGGATCACCGGCACGAGCCAGAACGCGAGGCTGGTCAGATACGTGGAGGGGAATCCCAGCAACTCGAGAGGAAGAATCCACGAGATGAGCACCGCCGCCAGCCAGTCGGTGGGCTGCCGCATCAGCCGGGCTACGACGGTGGAGGGAGCGGCCCCTGCAACAGGCGGAAGGGGAGCGTTGTCGATCGCCGTCATACTTGAGGAGGGTCGCCAGTGCGGATTGTCCTACCCCCGGAGGGGAGGTCGGAGGTTACACCTTCGATCTTCGATAGCGTTGCTCGCGTGAGCGCGAGAACGAAGCTCTGGCCCCGTCCGCTGCGGGCGTCACGATGATTCGAGTTGCCGACGTCGCGGTGAACCGGGTCAGCAACCCGGTTCATCGCGTTATCGCCGTAGTGAACCGGGTCAGTGACCCGGTCCGCTGCCTACTGCAGGTCGATCTCCACGCCGCCGACCCAGCCCGCGATCAGGTTGTACAGACCCGCCATGATCAGGGACATGATGAAGCCCAGCACGCCGTAGAAGATCGGAAGCACCACGATCGCGCCGACGCCGAACAGCATCCCGCTGAGGCCCGCGTCCTTCGGCATGAACGCACTGCCGACGACGGAAATGAGGCTGATGATTGCACCGAAGATCAGGCCCATCAGTGCGTAGAGCGCACCGCTGACCTTTGCCAATGAGAGGGGTCCGACACGTCTGATGACCATGAGTCTCTCCTCTTCCCGAATTGTTTGGTTGGGAACAGTGTACTTCAGGCCGCTGGCGATTCGGAGACTGCCGGCTTCTCTTCGGGGCAGTAGAGATCGCGCCGCCGTTCCATGTCCCGGATCACGTTGCGCTTGAACAGCTCCTCGCCGCCGTCCTGCATCATCTCGCGGACGTAGTCGGCGATCTCGAGCACTTCCACGCGCAGGCGCACCGTCTTGAAGACGTTCGGGACGTGTCCCGGCACCTGCACGTGATGCAGGCCGCCGCTGTACGCGAGCAGCATCCGCCCCTGCTTCATGGCCAGGAGGATGTCGGCGACGCCACCGCGAACGGTCATCGGCTTGCCGTGCAGGTCGAAGCCGTTCGCGCGCTTCATCCGCCCTTCCGGCGCGATCGCCACCATCGAATCGGGCTCGATCGTGCTCAGCACCTGCGCCCAGGTGTCGTCGCGCTGCCGGGTGATCGGGATGACCTCATGGGCGATGAAGCGGAAGATCACGCCGACCAGCGGCCGGTCGGTGGTCTTATCCGCGGCCGGCACCACGCCGTGCCGCGCCAGGCGCCAGATGAAGCTTCCCGGCGGCACGCCGAGGAAGACCGGCTCGAAGAGAGAGGTGTGGTTGAGGAAGACGACCAGCCGCAGACCCTTCCACGGGTTCGGCAGCACCGTCCCCACCCACTCCCAGTCGTGCCGGTAGAAGATCCGGCTCAGGATCTTGAGCGAGTAAAGAAGCGAGAACACGATCGCGCTTCGGATGACGGTCACGGCGCGGAAGGGTACGAGAAGGCGGACGGGGCGTCAACGCGCGAACAGCCACTTCGCGAGCGCCGGCCCCTTCCCCGGTCCGTTTCGAGGCATTACATGCTGATCAGGCCATTCCGGAGGCCGTAGCGGTAAAGGCCGAGGTTGTCCTCCAGACCGAGCTTGCGCAGCAGGCGCGACCGGTGAGTGGTGACGGTCTTGACGCTGATGTCGAGCCTGGCGGCGATCTCTTTCAACCGCTGCCCGCCCAGGATCATGGTCATGATCTCGTTCTCGCGCGGCGAGAGGCGCTGGTGCGTCCCATTGCCGTTGCCGTTACTCGGCGCAAGCGCCTCGATGAGGGACAGGAGCTCCTGTTTCTGGATGTCGAGGGTCTGGCAGTTCAGAGCCTCGATGGTGCCTCGCAGCTGATAGAGCGGGTTCATACGCTTCTTCCTCCGACGATCAGAGTACGGGGGTCAGATTACGCTGCGGTTACTCGCCGGCTACGCGTAGGACTGTTCGTCGTTCGCGGCGGTGTCGTTGATGACCCTGGCCACGAGCGAAGCGTACGCGGTGGCGGTCTCGACGTGCACGGCGGTGTAGAAGTCCGCCTCTGCCTTGTCGAGCGCGAGCATGCCGGTGCAGCGGCCGCCATCGAGCATCGGCACGCCCAGCCACGAGCGGATGCCGGCGCCGACGTGCAGACCGCGGCGGAAGGCGCGGTACTGCTCGGTGTCGCCGACGACGAGCGCACGGCGGCGATGGATGACTTCCCCGTTCGGGATGTCGACGTTGTCGACCTCGAACGACTCGCCGAGGATCACGTCCAGGTCCGCGAAGCCGACACCGCCGACGATGACGAGCCTCGAATCGCGCAGCTCCTGCACCGAGCAGCTGTCGTACGGTACGTCTTTGCGCAGCTCGCTCAGCACGACGCGCATCGCCCGCCCCGCGGGCGTCGACTCCGCCGTGACGACGTTCGCCCCATCCGCACGCGCCGCCACCGCCACGTTCCCGCGCAGGATCTCCGCGACGTGACGCTCGATGCTTTGCAGGCGGTCGGACATGGGCGCGGGGATTGTAGCGCGCCTGCGGCGCGGGTGTCGGGTGTCAGGTGTCTGCGGTTCCTCGGCTTGCGGCAAAGGACGCGTGTGACTCAGGCGAGAAACCGCAGACACCTGACACCCGACATCCGCGGCGAATGCCGCGCCTCACCGCTGATGCTTCCCGCAAAAATACGTCGTCCTCCCGAACACCACCGCGCGCTGGATCGTGCCGCCGCATTTCGGGCAGCGCTCCCCTTCTTCGCGGTGGTGGTAGAGGTACTGGGACGGCAGGGCGGCGCCGCGTTCGTGGCGGGTGATGACGTCGCGGAGCATGCGACGCATGGTCGTGAAGATCGCGTTCTCTTCCGCCTTCGACAGCTCGTCGACCGTGCGGCGGGGGTGGATCGCGGTCTGGTAGAGCGTCTCGTCGACGTAGAGGTTGCCGAGACCGGCCAGGATCTCCTGCGTCATCAACAGCGACTTGATCGCACCGCGGCGCCGTTCGAGCAGCGAGGCGAAGCGCGCGAACGTGAACTTCGGATCGAGCGGATCGGGTCCGAGCTTGTGCTCCGCGATGTACTCGTCCGGCGACTGCACCAGCTCCACCACGCCGAAAAGGCGCATGTCTTCGAACGCGAGCCACTCGCCGTTGTCGAAGTGAAACACGACGCGTGCGAAGCGCGGCTCGCCTTCGCGATCCGCCGAGTAGGCGAGATCGCCGGACATCCCGAAGTGCAGGTGCAGCCACGTCGCTTTCCCGCCCACCTCGGCGAACAGATGCTTGCCGTGCCTGCGCGCGCTCTTGAACGCACCGCCGCGCAGCTTCTTTACGAACGTCTCCTTCCTGATCTCGCCGAGGATCCGCTCATCGCGCACTTCCACGCGCGCGATCTTCTGCTCGAGCGCATGGCGGGTGAAGTAGCGGGTGTAGGTCTCGACTTCAGGAAGCTCGGGCATTGATGACTGCGATCCACTTGTCGATGCTCTTCTCCAACTCGTCCATCGGGAGCGCGCCGGAGCCGAGGACGACGTCGTGGAAGGCGCGAATGTCGAACTTTGCGCCGAGCGCTTTCTGCGCGCGCTCCCGCAGTTCCAGGATCTTCAGCTGCCCGATCTTGTAGGCGAGCGCCTGGCCGGGCCAGACGATATAGCGGTCGGTCTCCGCCTGGATCTCCACCTCGTCGATCGCGGAGTGGTCGCGGAAGAACTGCACGACCTGCTCGCGCGTCCAGCGCTTGTGATGCAGGCCGGTGTCGACCACCAGCCGGATCGCGCGCAGCATCTCGTCGTTGAGGCGTCCGTAGTCGCTGAGCGGATCCTGGTAGAAACCGACTTCCTTGCCGAGGCGCTCCGAGTAGAGCGCCCACCCTTCCGCGAAGGCAGTCGTCCCCCCCTGCTGGCGGAACGGCGGCAGGGCGGTCAGCTCCTGCTGAATCGAGAGCTGCATGTGATGGCCCGGAACGCCTTCGTGATACGCGGTCGACTCGGTCGGCAGGAGGCTGCGCGAGGTGGCGTCGGACGTGTTGACGTAGACGCGTCCCGCACGCGCACCGTCCGGCGAACCGGTCTCGTACGAGGCCGCGGGCGCACCCTCCGCGCGGAACTCCGGCACCGGCAGCACGTCCAGCCGCGCCTTCGGCAGCCGTCCGAAGAGCTGCGGCAGGCGGGCGTACATCTGGTCGTTGTACTTGCGGTAGAGATCGAGGATCTGCTGGCCCGAGGTGGGCTTCGCGGCGGGGTTCGTCTCGAGCGACTTGTTGAACGAGGCCAGATCGCTGAAGCCGAGCTTCCGCGCGATCTGCAGCATCTCCCCTTCGATGCGCGCCACTTCACGCAGTCCGAGCTCGTGGATGGCCTCGGGCTGCATGTTCGTGGTGGTCATGTTGCGCACCTGGAACGCATAGCGTTCCCGCCCCTCGGGCAGCGACCAGACGCCGACTTCCGTCCGCCCTTTCGGCGCGTACTCGTCGCGCACGAAGGCGGCGAAGCGCTGGTAAGCCGGGATGATGTGCTGTCCGACCGCAGAGACGATCGCGGTCCGGATGCGCTGCCGCTCCGCTTCCGCGAACGTCTCCGGGAAGTTCTTCAGCGGCTCGGCGAACGGTGAGTCTTCCGGTTTCGCGTCCGCGATCCCCTGCGCCTGCCCCGTCACCTGCTCGAGCAGGAAGCGCGGCGGCATCAGCCCCGCCGCCATCCCCTTGCGCATGTTCACGATCGTGTCGTCGAGCAGCTTCGGGAACTTGCCGAGACGGACGATGTAATCGTCGTAGTCCTTCACCGTCGCGAACGGCAGGGACGAGGGGAGCTGCGCGGCGAAGAGGTGAATGCCGCCCATCTGGTTGACCGGCATCTGCCAGCTGTTGAACTTCGCCCCCTCGAGCGAGATGCGCAGGTCGCGCACCATCAGGTCGCGGTTCAGGCGCTCCTGGTCCGAGAAGGCTCGCGTGTCGATCGCCTCGAACCGTGTCAGAAAGCGTTTCGTCTGCGCCTGGTCGGCGCGGACGGCGCGCTCCGAGACGTCGCTGACCTGGTCGTTGTAGCGGCGGTCGCTGAGGATCGACGCAAACTCGGGAGAAGTCCTGAGCGTGTACTCCCACTGCTCGTTGAGCAGGTCGCTCAGGGCTTTCCTGCGCCGGTCGAGGTCCTCGGCGGAGAGCTCCTGGGCGGATACTGAGCCGGCGCAGAGAATCGCCGCGACGATCGTGAAGAGAAGCATTCGCATGGCGCGAGTCTACCTGAGCACCCTCCGCAAACTGTTACACTGTACCGACTTCCATGACGGACGCCGCCGTCGATGCAGCACCGAAATACCGAGCGCTCGTGGTCGAAGACGACCCGGCCATCCGGAGGCTCGTCGAGAAACTGCTGACGCGCTCCAAGATCGAGATCGACACGGCGTCCGACGGGCGGACGGCGCTCGAAAAACTGCGTACTTCCCGCTATTCAGTGCTGGTCCTCGACCTGATGGTGCCGGAGCTGAACGGCTTCGAGATCATCGAATTCATCAAGAACGAGAAGATGGGTCTGCCGGTCGCAGTCGTCTCCGCGGTCTCACAGCAGGCACTCACGAAGCTCGACCTCGACGTCGTGAAGCTCGTCATCTCGAAACCGTTCGACGTCGATGAATTCACGAAAGCCATCCTCACCCTGTGCGCCGAGAGTGACGGAAACGCATAGAACGAGGTTCCGAGTGAAACGCGAACGGGCAGGTGCCGGTGCGGTCGGCGCGGCGCAGGCGATCACGTGAGGTCGCGCCACGACAGCGTGTGAACTTCGCCACCTTTGACGTCAGGAAGTATTTTCAGCAGCGCTGGTACCAGCTCGCGAAGATGGCGCAGGCGTGCTGAGCGCGCCCGCAAAACAATCACGGCAATCTTGAAACGCGGGACATTCTGCTGAAACGACAGATTCTTGTCAGTGGTAACAAGAACGTCGAAACTCGATTCTGCAAGTCTGAGCAACGCGCCATTGACGGTTTCGGCCCAGCCTATCTGGCGAACGGTCTTGACGTCGTGGTTTGGAAAGTCCCGAAGCAAGCGCCAATCCACGCACTCGTCGATGAGGATCTTCATCCGGCTTCAGCAAGAACGCGCGCTTTGGTTTCCTCGAGAAACGTGATCACCTGCTCGCGGCTGACCGAGGGAAACCCTTCCAGAAAGTCTTCGATCGATTCGCCTCCCTCGAGGTAATCAAGGAGATTCTCGATCGGAACGCGCGTCCCTGCGAAGACGGGAGTACCGCCCATCACCTCCGGCGAAGACATCACGACGGCGCTCTTCATCACACTGAGTATCCTTCAACTTCGAGCGTGATGCCAGAGATCGGGTCGCCTCACCCCGCCCCCACCATCCTCTTCGACCTCCGGTCGTCGTCGGCCGGGCCGCAGCAGGCTTTGACGTAGCCGGTGAGCTCGTTGACGTCGAAGGGTTTGAAGACGATGGCGTTGACCACTTCGGGCTCGAGCTGGCTGATCACGTCGCGGTTGGTGGCGCTGACCACGATCACGGATTGAGGTTTCTGGGCGCGGGCCTGTTTCAGCCACTCGATCACTTCCCAGCCGCTCATGCGGGGCATCATCAGATCGAGGACGAGGACGCGGAAGTGCTGTTTCTTGAGGGCCTCGAGGGCCTCGATGCCGTCGCGGGCGGTGGTCACGTTCAGGCCTTCGTGCTTGAACGTCACGGCCAGCAGGCGGCGGATCGCGGCATCGTCTTCGACGACCAGCACCTCGGCGCCGGTGTTTGGTGCGGCAGGCATCTCACTCATGACTGTGTGGCGTTAGTGCAACGGCGCTGCCGAGTCCGGCCCTGCTGCACGCGATTTGCATCGACCCGGCGCAGTGTTTCAATGGGAGGGCGGGCGTGATTCCCCGACACATGCTCAACATTCTCGTCGCCGAAGACGATCCCGGTATTCAGACACTCCTGCGGACCATCCTCACCAAAGAGGGATTCGCCGTCGAGTGCGTGGGTGACGGCACCGCCGCACTCCAGCGCCTCGGCACAACCCGGTACGACGTCATCCTGCTCGACCTGATGATGCCGAACCTCAGCGGTGCCGACCTGATCGCGATGCTCGCCGCCGCGAACGACGATGTACTCTCCCGCGTCATCGTCATCACCGCGGCTGCGCTCCACGACGCGCGCTCGTTCCACCGCCTCCCGGTCCTGCGCAAGCCGTTCGATCTCGACGAGCTCCGCAGCCGCGTCCACGCGACCGCGCGGGGCGAAGGGCCGGCCGCGGCGTTTCAGTTCTCGGACGCGTCGCCGATCGTGAACCCGTCGCGCGTGGCCTGACGGGCGCGCACGCCCGTCATCAGCTCGGCGCAGTCGCGGACGAGCTCGACCACGAGCGGCACGTCGAACGGCTTCCGGATGCAGGCGTGCACGAGCGTCGAGTCGAGCTGCCGGATCGCTGCCTCGTCGAACGCGGTCATGACGATCACCACGGGCGGGTTGGGCAGTCCGAGCTCGCGGAGCGCCTGAACGAACGCGAACCCGTTCATCCGCGGCATCATGAGATCGACGAGCAGCACCGCGTACGGCGCGTCCCTCACCTTCTCCAGAGCCGCAACACCGTCCGGCGCGCTGTCGACGCGGAGCGGTTCCCGCTCCAGCGCGGAGGTGAGCAGGTTGCGGATCGCAACGTCATCCTCGACGATCAACACGCCCGGAAACGAAATCACTGCCGGTCATCCTAGACCATCCTATCGGCATTGCAAGGCCGCGCCCGGCAGGCAGGAGATTTGCTTTGTCAACGTCGGACATGGATGACCTCGACGCAATATCCGAGGCGCTGCGCAGGCAGCGGAAGGATCTCGACGCCGTCAGAACACGACGCGTGGCGACGAAACAGCCAGGGTCCTCAAGAACTCGAAGAGCTCCGCGAACGCGCGGAGCTCACGAGCAAGCCCACTCCCCTCCGCTAGCTGCTATTCCGCCCGCGGCCCCGCGGTCATGTCGCTCAGCTTCAAGCCGAAATACATCACCTCCGGTCCCGCGGGCGAGAAGGCGATCGCGTTGATGTCGCGATACGGCAGCGTCGAGCGTTGACGCACCGACCCGGACTGATCGAGCGCGATCAGCGTCGTTCCCGGAAGCGCAAAGTAGACCACCCCGAGGTCCTGCGGCGACGGCACGAGGTCCACGGCGCTGGTCAGGTCGACCTCGGCGGAAGCGGTGAGGACGCGCGTGAACGTCTCGCCGCCATCCGCTGAACGGTAGATCGCGCGGCGGGTGATGCCGGTCCCGCGCGGGTCGACGCCCAGCGCCCAGATGACGTTCGCGGCGACGGGCGAGAACGCGATGTTGAATACGTTCAGTCCGTCCAGCCCCGCGGAGCGCGTCCAGATTCGCCCGCCGTCGAACGTCACGTGCGCACCGTCGGCCAGGCCGGCGGCGATCATGTGCTGGCGCACGGACGGCGCGAGCTCGATCGCGTAAAACGGTTGCCGTCCCGGCGCGTTCGCAATCGGCTCCCACGTTGCGCCCGCGTCATCCGACCACCAGATTGCCCTCTGGTCGTCGGCAATCGCGAGCTGGTTCGGGTACGAGGGCGAGGCGTAGAAGCTCAGCGGCAACAGCATCGGCGCGGTGCGCTGCTCGGTCGCGCTCACGCCGAACCGGAACAACTCCGGCCCGAGCCGCGACCACGCCCACACCCCGCCCGGCCCCGGGGCGAAGCTGTACCCGGTGTGCGGCAGCTGGAACCCGGTGAGGTCCCACGAGCAGCCTGCATCAATGGTCTCCAGGATCAACCGGTCCGTGGCCGCGATGAGCTGGTTAGGCCGCTGCGTGGCCGCGAGCCCGAATGTATAGACCTGCAAGTCGTCCGCGTTCTCGGCGTGCGGCAAGACCGTGGCCCCGCCGTCGAGACTCACGCCGACGCTCGGAACGCCGGTCACCTGCTCGCACTGCGGAGCGCGCCACGGTGTGGACGGGATGCGTACCGACCGGCGGCGCGCCGCGGCGTCGAGGGGCGTGCTGGCGACGAGCAGCACGAAGAGATAAGGAATCCAGTGCTTCATACGATCCCCATATACGGGATTTACATCAGTTCGTTTGCTAAATCCTACCCTTCATGAAAAGGTACGCCCGGTTACCAAAAACGCCGTGACTCTTCCGATTCTCATCGTTGACGATGACGTACCGACGCAGAATCTCCTGCGAGCGCTGCTGGGGCGATTCGGCCATGTGACCGAGGTCGCCGGCAACGGGTCGGAGGCGATCGACCTCCTCCGCCGGCGCAACTACAGCCTGATCATCCTCGACCTGATGATGCCGGTCGTCGCCGGCCACGCCGTGGTCGCTTTCCTGGACGAAACCTCGCGCCGCATCCCGGTCGTCGTCTGCACCGCCGCGCGCGGCGCGGCCACCGAGCATCTCGACCCGAAGATCGTCAAGGCGCTCATCCACAAACCGTTCGACATCGAACAGCTCGTCGGCACCGTCAACGGCCTCGTCGGCGCGCAGGGGCCGCTTGCGCGGGTGCTGGTCGTCGACGACGACCTGCGCGCGCGTTACATCATGCGCGCCTTCCTCGACCCCGCCGACGTCACGGAAGCCGAGACCGGTGACGCCGCGCTCGAGCTGATCGGCCGTACGCGCCCTGACCTCGTCCTCCTCGACCTCACCCTCCCCGGCACGCCGGGCGAAGAGGTGCTGCGCAAGATCCGCGAGACGGTCGAGACGAGCGACATCCCGGTCGTCATCGTCACCTCGCGCCAGGTCGGCGAAGCCGACCGAGCGAAGCTGCTGGAGCACGCCGCCGCGGTGATCTACAAAGGCGATCTTTCTCGCGAAACGCTGAGGCAGGCGCTGCAGGCGATCAAGAGATGAACGGCTCGTTCGGGTGCTGCTGCCGAAAGCGGCGAAAGCATCTGACCGCGCATAGATCGCTATGACCGACGTTCATCTCCACTGGATCGACGTTCCCTCCGATGGCTATGACGCCTTGCTGTCGCGCATCGGCGATCTCCTCAGCGCGGAGGAGCTCGCGCGCGCGAACCGGTTTCGGTTCGAGCCCGATCGCGTCCTGTTTGCGACCGCGCACGCGTTCCTGCGCACGCTCCTCCCCCGCTATACCGATTCGGAGCTGACGTTTGTGGAGATGGAGAAGGGGAAGCCGGAGCTACGGGACCGGAGCGTCCGCTTCAACCTGTCGCATACGCGCGGCCTGGTGCTGGTCGGGATCACCGCCACCGCGGATCTCGGCGTGGACGTCGAACGGATCGACGAGCGCGACCTCGAAGGGCTGGCGAAGCGCGTCTACACGGAGCGCGAGATCAGCGCCTGGAAGCGCGATCCGGAGTGGTTCTTCGACCACTGGACGCTCAAGGAGTCGTACATCAAGGCGCGCGGCCTGGGGCTGTCGCTCGACCTCAAGGCGTTCGGGTTCACGGAGGACGGGCCGCGCCTCGAATGCGCCCCCGAGTTCGACGACGCGGCGGGTTGGCAATTCACCTCGTTCGCGCCGACGCCGCGGCACCGGGCGGCGGCCGCGATTCGCATCGCGGCCGGCTCGCCTGTCCGCTGGATCACGGCGCGCGAAGAATTTCCCTCTTACGCCACCCGCACGTATTCGTAGTCGACGGGAAGATTATTGATGCCGCGCTCCGGCGGCGCGATCCAGCTCGCCACCTTCCCCGGCTCCAGCACCGGCTTCATGAGCGAGGCGACGAATGCCTGATCTTCCGGCGTCGGAATCCAGCTCGACGCACCAGCCGCAAACGCCTCCTGCGAGATCGGCTTGCCGGCCGGATCGGTCGGGATGTTGGCCCAGCTTCCAACCGTGCGGCGGAAGCGCGGGCTCGGCAGCCGCAGCTCGAACTTGATCCCACCCTTCTCGATGATCTTGTTCCAGCGCTTCACGCCGTTCTCGCAATCACGCACGTACGCGGCGCGCATGATCTCGTTCATGGCATTGCGCATCGAGACGGTCTCGGTGCGCATGCCGCCGCTGCCGTCCGGCTGTTCGAGCGTGTACTCGCCGTTCGCGACGTGGTCTTCATACAGCGATTCGTCGGGACGCCCCTTCAACCCGTTGGCGAAGTAGCTGGCCGCGTTCGACGAGACCTCGGAGCCGAAGAGGTCGAGCGCGGAGCTGAACCAGAAGTTCATGTACTTCTGGATCGTGTTCAGGTCGATCGCGCCGGCGGCGCGGATCTTCGCCGGATCTTCGCTGCGGATCTCGTTCATCACCTCGACCGTGCGCCGCACGACGCGTCCGATGCCGCTGTCGCCGACGAACATGTGATGCGCTTCCTCGGTGAGCATGAACTGGCAGGTGCGCGCGAGCGGGTCGAAGCCGCTCTCGGCCAGCGCCTTCAGCTGGAACTTGCCGTCGCGGTCCGTAAAGTACGCGAACATGTAGAACGAGAGCCAGTCGTTGATCGGCTCGTTGAACGTGCTCAGGATGCGCGGCTTGTCGGCGTCGCCGGAGTGGCGCTCGAGCAGCCCTTCCGCTTCCTCGCGGCCGTCGCGGCCAAAGTACGCGTGCAGCAGGTAGACCATGGCCCAGAGGTGGCGGCCTTCCTCGACGTTGACTTGGAAGAGATTGCGCAGGTCGTACAGCGACGGAGCGGTCGTGCCGAGGGCGCGCTGCTGTTCGACGGACGCCGGCTCGGTGTCGCCCTGCGTCACGATGAGGCGGCGCAGCGTCGAGCGATGCTCGCCCGGCACGACGTTCCACACCGGCTGCCCGATGTTGTCTCCGAAGCCGATGGTGCGGTTCTGCTCCTGCTCGGCCAGGAAAATGCCCCAGCGGTACTCAGGCATCTTCACCATGCCGAACGTCGCCCACCCTTCGCGGTCGACCGAGGTCGCGGTGCGCAAGTAGATGTCACTGCCCTGATAGACGGCGGGACCGAGCTCTTTCCACCAGTCGATGAAGCGCGGCTGCCAGTGCTCGAGCGCACGCTGCAGCGTCTTGTTCGTCGAGAGGTCGACGTTGTTCGGGATTTTCTCGTCGTAATTCATGGACATGGTGTCAAACCCTCTCCCAGGTGAACTTCGGTTTACTGCCGCTGCCAAACAGCTTCAGCGCGCCTTCGTCGCCGACCGCGTTCGGACGAATGAAAATCCAGTTCTGCCACGCCGTCAGGCGGCCGAAGATCTTCGTGGCCATCGTTTCCCTGCCGCCGAAGCGGAGGCTCGCTTCCATACCGGTCAGCGCGTCGGGCGAGAGGCTCGCCCGCTCTTCGATGGCCAGACGCAGTTCGTCTTCCCAATCGAGATCGTCCGGCGCAAAGGTGATCAGTCCCGCTTCGAGCGCCGCCTCGGCGTCGAGCTGCTCGCCGATCCGCGCGCGCAGCGCTTCGACCGTCTCGTGTGTCTCGCCGCCGAAACGCGTTTCGAGCCGCGTCATCCGGTTGGGCATCCGGTACGGACCGAAGTTCATCGCGCTCAACACGACCTTCGGGCCGTTCTCCGCCGCCAGCATGTACGAACGATCCGCGGCCAGCGCCAGCTCGAACAGCGTGCCGGCGAAGCAGGTGCCTTCGTCGATGACCGCATACATGCTGCGCGACGACACCTCGAGGCGTCCGAACGTCCGGCGGATCAGGCCGACCGTCTCGCGTACGAACCAGTGCGACGCGTGCCGCTCCAGGGCCGCGTCGAGCCGCAGCATCGCCTCGATGTCCCCTTTCGTCCGGAAGACCCAGATCCCACCCTCGCGCACGTTCGTGCGGAGATGCAGGATCGCGTCGTCGAGCTCGCGCGCCATCGCCAGCGGCCACCACTGCGCCCCTTTCGCCACGATGGCGTCGATCTCGTCCGCTTCGTCCGCGGCGGGACCGGTGACCGTGATGGTGATCGTGCGCGCGTTCTCTTCGATCGCGACGTCGACGTACCGGTAATGCACGCCCCGCTCGTCGACGGTGCGCTCGACCGGCGTGAGGGCGATGCCTTGCGCGTCCGCCGGACGGTCGGTCATGGTAGCGAGCTTCGCCGCATGCTCTTTCACTTTGTCCGTGAACGTGCGCGGCGGCGTGACCTCGTCGACCAGCCCCCACGCTTTCGCTTTCGCCCCGCCGATCCCCTCGGCGGTCGTGCAGAAGACATCCGCAAGATCGCGCCGGACTTTCCGCTTGTCCACCAGCCGCGTCAGCCCGCCGGTCCCGGGCAGCACCGCCAGCAGCGGTACCTCGGGGAAGCTGACCGTGCTGGAGCGGTCGTCCACCAGCAGGATCTCGTCGCACGCCAGCGCGAGCTCGTACCCGCCGCCTGCCGCCGTGCCGTTGACGGCCGCGAGGAACTTGAGGCCCGAGTTTTCGCTCGAATCCTCGATCGCGTTGCGCGTCTCGTTCGTGAACTTGCAGAAGTTCACCTTCCAGGCGTGGCTCGACTTGCCGAGCATGTAGATGTTCGCGCCGGCGCAGAACATCCGCTCCTTGGCGCTCCCGAGAACGACCGCACCGACTTCCGGATGCTCGAAGCGGATGCGCTCGAGAGCATCGCGCAGCTCGATGTCGACGCCGAGGTCGTACGAGTTGAGCTTCAGCTTGTAGCCGGGCTCGATGCCGGCGTCTTCGTTGACATCAAGCGCGAGCGTGGCCACGGGGCCGTCGAACGACAGCTTCCAGTGCTGGTACGTGTTGGGATCACGGTCAAATGTGATCAAGAGGACTCCTCCGAAGACTCGGCATTATAGTTCCTAATGCTAATGCGGTGCCGAACTATTTCGCGTGAGCGCTCAGCTCGCGCACCGTCTCTGCTTCTGACTTCGCGGTGGTGTCAACCATCAGATCCGCCCGTGCGTACAGCGGCGTCCGCTCCTCCAGAATCCGGCGCAGGTCGTCCATCGCCTGGCCGGAGCCGGCCATCGGGCGGCGATCGCCCTGGGCGATCACCCGCTCCATGTGCTCCTCCGGCGTGGCGCGGATCCAGACGGTGAAGCAGTGCCGCAGGAGCAACTCGTACGTCGCGGTCTCGGAGACCAGCGAGCCGCCGGTAGCGACGACGAAGCGCGGATGCGATTCCAGGAGCTCCTGCAGCGCCTGCAGCTCGTACCGGCGATATGCCTGCTGGCCGTACAGCTCGAGGATCACGCCGATGGAGGTGCCGGAGAGACGCTCGACCTCACGATCGAGCTCGAAGAACGGGATGCCTTTCTCCCGCGCCAGCGCCGCACCGAGCGTCGTCTTCCCCGCCCCGCGCAGGCCGACCAGCGCAATTCTCTGCGTGCGCAACCCGCTGGCGTCGGACGCGAACCGCTCCGCGAGCGACGCGTGAGCTTCCTCGAGTTGCGCCGGCGAGAGGCGCGCCAGGAACTGGCGTACGAGCGTCATCTCCGGAGTCGGGCTCTCATCCTCCACCAGCCGCGCCAGCGGCAACCCGAGCGCCGCCGCGACGTGCCGCAGCAGCACGATCGAGATGTTCCCCTTCCCCGACTCGATCTGCGTGATGTACCGCTCGGAGATCCCGGCATGGTACGCGAGCAGCTTCCGGCTCATCCCGCGCCGCGCCCGCTCGGCACGAATGCGCTCGCCGAATGCGTGCAGGAACGCGTCGTCGGAGTCGGCCATGAGCGACGCGGATTGTACGGGATCAGCTCGGATCGGTTGCGGCAGTTGAGTTGGTGTCGGGTATCAGGTGTCAGGTGTCTGGGGCTCTCCGGCTGACGAGCCATGTGCCGCCAGCCGCTAAGCCGCAGATACCTGACACCCGACACCCGACACCAGTCTTCTAGTCGTCCCGCCCCCTCCACTGATTCACCGCCACCCCCACCGCCACCGCGCCGAGCGCGAGGGCGCCGAGGGTGAGCCAGCGGCGGTTACGGCCGGGGTTGTACTTCAGGTACGCGGGCCAGCCCTTTTCCTTGATGTAGTTGTCCGGCTTGCCGCGCAGCGCGTCGCCGAACAGGTGCTCGACCATGTCCACGCGGTCGGCCAGGATGAGCGTCATCCAGTGGCGGTTCGACGCTTCGCCGAACTGGAACGCGTAGTCGCGCAACATGCCGCTCAGCCCGTGGGGCGGGCAGGAGTTGCCGAACACCGGCGTCAGGTCGGGATGCTCGATCGAGACGTGTACTTTCTCCGTCGGCACCTGCCGCGCACCGACGTTGCCGCGCACCGTAGTCACGTCCGACGGCAACTCGCGCGGCACCATCGGCCGGTTGGCGGGATCGAGATCGGCCCCCCAGCCGTGGACCTCCTTGTAGTTCTCCGGCACGCTCGCCGCCGAATGGCCGGGCGCCGGGACCGGATCGTCTCCCAGCGCACGCTTCACCGAAGGATCGGAAGGCGTCCATTTGAGCTCTTCTTTATAAAAACGCATGGTCATGACGTCCTCCTCCTTCTAAGCCGCCGCGCGGTCGGGAATCACCACCGGTTTGATGCAGCCATCGAGTTTGCTCGTGAAGACGCGATACCCCTCGGCGATGTCCTCGAGGGAGAAACGATGCGTGATGATCTCGCTCGGCTTGATGCGTCCGGCGCGGACGTGCTCGTAGAGACGCGGCAGATGCCGCTTCACCGCGCACTGGTTCGCGTGGATGGTCAGCCCCTTGTTGAAGATGCTGCCGACCGGCGCCAGGTTCATCGGAGGGCCATACGCACCGATGATCACCACCGTCCCGCCCTTGCGGACCGAGTTGACCGCCCAGTGCAGCGCCACGGCGTTGCCCGCCTGCGCCTTCAGGCCGAAGCCGGTGAAGGCCTGCATCGCGCTGCCCGACGCGTCGCAGCCCACTGCATCGATCGCGACGTCGAAGCCGATGTGCTCGGAGATCTTCTTGAAGTAGACCACCGGATCCTTGAGGTGCGAGAAATTCACCGTCTCCGCCGGGGCGTAGCGGCTCACGAAATCGAGGCGGTAGTCGAGATGGTCGGTCACGACCACGCGTCCCGCGCCCATCAGCCATGCCGAGCGCGCGGCGAAGATGCCGATCGGTCCGGCGCCGAAGATCAGGACCGTCTGCCCTTCCTTGATGTCGCCCATGATCGCGGCGTGGTAGCCGGTCGGACAGGCATCCGTGAGGAGCAGCGCATCGTCGTCGGAGATCCCCTCCTGGATGATCTCGGGACCGAAGTTCGCGTACGGCACGCGCACGTACTCCGACTGTCCGCCGCCCCAGCCGCCGCAGGTGTGCGAGTAGCCGTAGATGCCGCCGACCGCGGTGGCGCTGGGATTGGTGTTGTGGCAATTGCCGGACAGGCCGCGCGAACAGAAGTAGCAGAAGCCGCAGCAGACGTTGAACGGCACGAGCACCTTGTCGCCCGCCTTGAGGTTGTCGACCGCGGAGCCGACCTCCTCGACGATGCCGATGAACTCATGACCGAACGTTTCGCCGATGCGCAGGTCGGGCATCAGGCCGTGATAGAGGTGGATGTCGGAGCCGCAGATGGCGGCGCGGGTGACGCGGATGATCGCGTCATTGGGATGCTGGATCTCCGGCTCGGGTTTGTCCTCAACCCTGACGCGGAAAGGACCACGATAGGTCATCGCTCTCATACTGAAAACTCTCCTCGCGACTGAATGCAGTCCCTTGCGTTCAGTGCAAGCAGTGAACCCATGTTTTGCGTGCTAACGTCCTGATCCGCAGGAGCTTGCGGCTGCGCCCGTTCGGCATCTAGCACGAGTTGTGAAACAGCAGAAGATGCTTCGAAGCGCTGCAAAGACCATCGAAAAGGAGAAGTACATGAAGTTCGGTAGTGCATTCCTCATGTTGTCCCTCGTCGTTTTCCTCCCCTCATGCCAGAGTGAGATCTCCGACAAACCGGCCGCCGAGGTCTCGGATACCTCCGCGGTATCCGCGACCACCGACACCGCTGCCGCCACGGCCACGCAGCCGGCCGGCAGCGTGACTACCGCCAAAGTGATCAAGGAGAAGAGCTCGATCGACTTCGTCGGCGCGAAAGTGACGCGCGATCACACCGGCGAGTTCAAGAACTTCGACGGTTCGATCGAGTACGCCGGCGCGCAGCCGAGCCGGATCTCGTTCGACATCGACCTGAGCTCAGTCGTGACCGACACCGACAACCTCACCACGCATCTGAAGAGCCCCGATTTCTTCGACGTGGCGAAATACCCGAAGGCAACGTTCACCTCCACCTCCCTCACCCCCGCCCCGGCCGGCTCCCCGGCAGGAACGACTCACCTGCTCAAAGGCACGCTCGACCTGCACGGCGTGCAGAAGGAAGTGAGCATCCCGGTGAAGGCGGAGCAGTCGGCGGACGGCGTCCGCGCCACGAGCGAGTTCACGATCAACCGTCACGACTGGGGCATCTCGTACAAAGGTATGGCGGACGACCTCATCAAGGACAACGTCCTCATGAAGCTCGACCTGTATTTCCCGCCGCCGCCCGCGGCATAGAACGAGAACGACCGGGTGTCTTTAGACATCCGGTCGTTCTTGCTTCTCGTCTGGAATGGCTACACGGAGTGCATGCGTTTCGGTGAACATGCCTTCTCTTCAAATACGGGAAATCCCTGAAGATGTGTACGACGCGCTTGCCGAGCGGGCAAACCGGCAGCGGAGAAGTCTCGCACAGCAGGCAATTGCCGACCTTGCTCGTATTCCGGAGCTGGAGGCGCGGCGGACACGTCAGGCAGTGATTGAGGAGCTTCGCGCTTCCGCTCCGATCCTGCCAAAGAAAGCGCTCGATCCGGTCACGATCGTTCGCGAAGACCGAACCCGGTGAAGGTCGTCCTCGACGCTTCTGCAGCGCTGGCGGCAGTCGTGGGGCAGGAATCAGGTCCTGCCGTTCTCGATGTTCTGGCTTCGGCCGCCGTGGTCATCGCGCCCGAGCTGTTCGTCGCCGAGGTAACGAGCGGCCTCTGGAAATACGTCTCCGCAAGGCAACTCACGCTCGAAGTAGCAGCGGAGCGCCTGGACGCCGCTCTGAAGCTGGTCGATCGGTACCATCCTGAGCCGGCGCTCGCGCAGGAAGTCCTCCGTGAAGCGTCGGCGCGGCGCCATTCCGTCTACGATCTCTACTACGTGGTTCTCGCTCGGCGGGAGGGGGCAGCGGTTGTGACGATCGACAGCCGACTGAGAAAACTCATCACGACGATAGGGCTACCGGTCCACCCCTAAACACCGACGGCGGCCTTTCGGCCGCCGTCGTGATTTGGGATCGTTTTGGTGGAGCCAGACGGGATCGAACCGACGACCTCCTCATTGCGAACGAGGCGCTCTCCCAACTGAGCTATGGCCCCAAAGTACCGCTGCTAACCACCCGGCTTTCTGCTGCATTCCAGCCGGGAGCGCGGATTATAGGGGACGGTCATTCCTCCTGCAACTCGTCGACGAACCGCTCCGCGAACAGCGGCGCGAGCATGTTGTCGACCGGTGCAAAGTCGTCCGTGAGAACGATGGCCTGCCGCCGCGCGAGGTAGCGTTGCAGGTCGGCGTGCGGCAGCGCATAGGCCGCGCTGCCTGCCTCGAGATCGGCGAGTTGCGGCGACGCGAGCACCACGAACGTCGAGCGACTGCTCTCCATGTCTTCCGCGTCGTCCATCAGCACGCCGGTATTGCGCTCGCCGAACACCGATTGCAGCGTACGGGTGTACGAGGCCAGGAAGCGGCCGTCGTTGAAGTCGTCGATCACGTTCACCACCAGCGCTCCGTTCGGCGTGAGCAGCTTCTTGAGCCGGGACGTGAACTCGCGCGTGGTGAGGTGATACGGCACGGAGAGGTCGTTGAACGCGTCGATGAAGATGACGTCGTACGGCCCCCTGGCCTGCATCGCGAACCAACGCGCGTCGGCATTGACGGTGCGAATCGCGGCGTCGCGCTCCAGCCCGAAGAAACGGCCGGCCACGCGTGTCACGGCGGGGTCGATCTCCACCACGTCCACCTGCGCGTCCGGATAGCGGGTGTCGATGAGGCGCGGCAGCGTGTATCCGCCGCCGCCGATGAACAGCACGCGAAAGACCGGCCGCTGCTGCGCGGTCCAGGTGATCACGTCGTTGAACGTGCGCAGGTAGCCGTACTCGAGGTGCGACGGGTCCTCGAGGTCGGCGTACGAGTGCACGAGGTGATCGAGATGCAGCGCGTGCATCGGCGCGCCGGTGTCCTCCCGGATCGTGCGGTCCACCGCGATCGTGTAGTACTGGCTCTCCTCGAAATGAATCTGCCCTGTCTCCGCCGACTCCAGCAGCGTATCCTGCTCCGGCGGCGGCAACGCGCCGGGCCAGAGTCCCGCGTACGCCGCACCTACGGCCAGCACGAGGATCGCGGCCGCACGTCCACGCCTCCCGAACAGGCTGCCTAAGATGAGCGCGGAGGCGATCAGCACCACCCCGACACCCACCAGCGTCGTGCGCGTGCCGAAGCGCGCCACGAGATAGAAGCCGGTCACGAATGTCCCGGCGATGGAGCCGAGCGTCGAGAGCGCGTAGATCTTCCCCACCACGCTCCCCGCCGTCTCCACATCTTTCACGGCGAGCTTCACCGCCACAGGCGAGATCATGCCCAGAAAGAACGCCGGCAGGAAGAAGAGCACGAACGACAGCAGCACGACGCGCTGCAGCAGCGTGGTGGCGATCCCCATCGACGTCAGCAGTCCGTCGTCACTGGCGAGCAGGTTCGTAGCCGGTGCGATCAGGATCGACGCAATCCCCGCCGCGAGCAGCAGCCAGCCGAGCGTCGAATCCGCCGGACGCCGGTCGGCGAGCTTCCCACCCGCGTAAGCGCCGCCACTGATCCCCGCGAGCACGACGCCGATGATGCTGGTCCACGTGTACAGCGACACGCCGACATACGGCGCGAGCACCCGCCCCGCCACGAGCTCGATGACGAGCGTGCAGAAGGAGGCGGTGAATGCAACGATCGCAGCACGGATCACGGTCGTCATCCTGCCACAGGAGAACGACCGGGAGGCCTCTCGTCGTCCTCTGAATCAGGACGCGATGAGCGCGGCCCGCGCCGCCACCGACTGCGACACCTCGGCGTCGCCCATCCCCACATCTTCCTGAGGGTGCGCAAAGTAGTAGCCCTGGATCAGGTCGATGCCGAGGTCGCGGCAGGCCACGTACTCCTCCTCGGTCTCGATGCCCTCGGCCAGCGTCTTCGCACCCACCTTCCCCCCCAGCTCCACCAGCATCTTCACCAGGTCCTGCTTGATCGGCTCGTCGGCCAGCGTGGAGACGAGGCTCTTCGTGATCTTCAGGTAATCCGGCGCCAGCGCGGCGATCGCCTCGAGCGACGCGTAGCCCGAGCCGGCGTCGTCGATCGCGACCTCGATCCCCTTCTCGCGGAACTCGTTCAGCAACTCGCGGAACTGCGCGTAATCCTCGATCGCCGCGCGCTCGGTCAGTTCGAACACGAAGTTCCCCTTGTGCTCCGCAAAGTACGAAACCATCTCGTGAATGCGGAACTCCGACTCCTCGAACATCTCCGCCTCCAGATTCAGCAGGAACTTCCGGTCGCCGAGGTCCACCTGCCGCAGCCGCCGGAGCGCACCTTCCAGCGCGATCGCTTCGAGCGCCCACGCCAGCTTCGCCTCGCGGGCGAACGAGAAGAGCATGTCCGAATTGCGGAACGACGAGCCGGCCGGACCGCGCGTGAGGATCTCGTAGCCGAACACGGTGAGGTCCTTCGCCCAGACGATCGGCTGGAAGAGCGTGGTCACCCGTTTCCTGCGGATGATGTCGCGCAACTCGCGCGTCAGTTGCTTCTTGCGCTGCTGTTCCGCGTCGCGCACGGCGTCCGCGGCGATGCGCATCCCGGCGTACAGCTGCCGCTCCAGGCGGATCTGCGGCCGGTAGTCGATGCGCGTCATCCCGACGAAGAACCCGATCTCCTCGGCGTGCACCTGCGCGAAGCGCTTGCGCGTCGTGTCGATCAGCATCTGGCGGAGGTCGTTCGCGATCTTCTCCGACGCGTTCTCCGCCGACAGGTCCAGTCCGCGCGTCTCATAGAAGACGTAGAAGCTCGAGCCGCCGGCGCGATGGCAGGTCACGAGCGGATTCGCGAAGCGCGTCTTCGATTCCGCCTCGATGACCTGGCCCACATGACGGAGGACCTCGTCGAAAAACGCCCAGCCGTACTCCGCCTCCACCGCCTCGAACTGTTCGATGTCGATGTAGACGATGCCGATCTCCCCCTGCTCGATCAGCACTTCCTTGATGCGGTCGAGCACGACCGGGAGCGTGGGGAGCGAGGTGGCCCGGTCGAGCAGCATCGCCTCGAACAGCGAGCGCCCCGCCTGCGCTGCTTCCTGCCGCTCCTCGCGGGCACGCCCGAGGACCGTCTGCACGCGCTTCGTCACCTCGGCGCGATCGAACGGCTTGACCAGATAGTCGTCCGCACCGACCTGCAGGCCGGTGAGGCGGTCCTTCACGTCGCCGCGGCCGGTGACGAGGATCACGCCGATGCCGGACGTCCGCTGCACCGCCTTGAGCGCCTGGCAGACTTCCCAGCCGCTGCGCTTCGGCATCATCACGTCGAGCAGCACCGCATCCGGAAGGCGCAGCTGCGCGATTGCCAGCGCTTCCTCGCCGTCGCGGGCAGTCAGGATCTCGCAGTCGAGCGGACGCAGATACGTCCGCAGCAACATCGCCACTTCTTCGTCATCATCGGCAATCAGCACGACCGGCCGGGACATATTTGTCCCACCATCATTGCGGAAAACAGGCCAGAGGAAAAGCGATGCGATAGCATCCTGCCCGCGTGCGAATGCCTCATCCCTTCCAGGGGAACACCGCGCAGGACGTGATCGTGGCTGCCTCGATTGCCGCGGGCGTACTGCTGCTCGTCTGGCTGGTGCGCACGATTGCGAAGCAGAAGATCAAGGCGGTGCGCGCCACCGTCAGCGATGTCGACGACTTCCTGCTCGAGGTCACGCTCCGCACGAAGCTCTTCCTCCTCTTCTTCCCCGCCCTCTTCCTCGGCATGCGCGCGCTCGAGGTTCCGGACGAGCTGCGCACGCTGATCAAGCTCGCCGCGAAGCTGACCTTCATCGCGCAGGTCGCGCTCTGGACTGGCGGGGTGGTCGATTTCTTCATCCGCCGCTACCGCCGCACGCGCATCGACACCGATCCCTCGGCGGTGATGACGATGAATGTTTTCCGCCTGGCGGCGGTGGCGGCCATCTGGACGTTCGGGATCATCGCCGCGATCCAGACCCTCGGCTTCAACGTGACCACGCTCGTCGCGGGCCTCGGCATCGGCGGCGTGGCGGTGGCGCTGGCGACGCAGAACATCCTCGGCGATCTCTTCGCCTCGCTCTCGATCGTGGTCGACAAGCCGTTCGTCCTCGGCGACTCCATCATGGTGGACACGCAGAGCGGCACCGTCGAGCACATCGGCCTCAAGACCACCCGCCTCCGCGCCTCCGGCGGTGAAGAGTTGATCATCTCGAACGGAGAGCTCCTCAAGAGCCGCATCCGCAACTTCAAACGGATGTCCGAACGCCGCGCCGTGACCCGCGTCTCCATCGCGCACGGCACGCCGGTCGCCGCCCTCGAGCGCATCCCCCTGCTCCTGCAGGCCGCCGTCGAGAAACACGAAAACGCCCGCTTCGACCGCGCCCACTTCATCGCCTTCGGCGACATCGCGTACGAATTCGAGCTCTCGTACTCTGTGACCACGCCGGATTACGGCGTGTTCCTGGATATGCAGCAGGCGGTGAACCTGGACATCCTCCGCGCGCTGGAAGCGGAGAGGGTGGAGCTGGCGCATCGCGGGGCGGCCGGGGCAACGGTGCAGTAGTAGAGGTAAGCTTGGTCCGTGCAGCCGAGCGTCTACGTTGAAACCTCGGTCATCAGCTACCTCGTTGGTTGGCTCAACCGCAACGATCTGCAGGTTGCCGCTCATCAGGAGGTCACGCGACGCTGGTGGGCTACACGGCGCACGGAATTCGCGCTATTCGCGTCTGCCGTCGTCCTTGACGAAGCAGCGGATGGTGACCCTGCCCTCGCGGCCGAGCGCCTTCGGTTCCTGCAGGAGATCGCCCTGCTGCTGCCGCTGGTTTACGAAGTCTGTCGTGCAGCCGGTTATGAGCCACCCCTGGTCTGCACTCCGTTCGAGCTGTTAGGAGAGTCCTATGAGCTTTAGAGACCCGATCGTAGAAGAGATTCATGAGACACGCGCGAAGTTGCTCGAAAAGTACGGTGGATCCGCGGGTTACGCGGAGCACATCCGGGAGTTGGAACGCGAGGTGGCGGACCGTGTCGTCACTCGCGAGCCCCGGCCTCCGGTGAAGACTCATCGCAAAGTGTCATAGCCAGAGCCCTCTCACTGAAACCGCTTCCACACCCTCGGGAACGTGATGTGCTACCTTCTCTCCCTCCGGCCTGCGCGGCGGAGAAAGAGACTCGATGATCAAGTTTGGTACTTCCGGCTGGCGTGGTGTAATCGGCGAGGATTTCACCTTCGAGAACGTCCGGATCGCCAGCCAGGGCGTCGCGAATTACCTCAAGAAAACCAACCAGCAGGGGACGGGCGTCATCGTCGCCTACGACACCCGGTTCCTCTCCGAGAAGTTCGCCTCCGAAGCCGCCAAGATCCTCGCTTTCAACGACATCAAGGCGTTCCTCTGCACGCGCGACGTGCCGACGCCGTGCGTCTCGTTCGAGATCGTCCGCCGCCGCGCCATGGGGGCGATCAACTTCACGGCCTCGCACAATCCCCCCGAGTACAACGGGCTGAAGTTCTCGACCTCCGACGGCGCTCCGGCCATGCCGGAGGTCACCCGGCAGATCGAGCGCGAAGTGCACGCCGTCCAGCAGAAGAACGAACGGCTGGACGTGTACGAAAGAACCGAGCTGATCGAGCAGATCGACCCGAAGGACCGCTACCTCAGCGAATTGCGGTCGAAGATCGACGTCGACGCGATCGGCAAGAGCGGCCTGCGCATCGCCATCGACTCGCTCTATGGCACTTCCCGCGATTACCTCGACTACTTCCTGCTCGAGGCAGGAGTGCAGGTCAAGATCATCCACAACTATCGCGACCCGTACTTTGGCGGCTTCTCCCCCGAATGCAACGAGCGCAACCTCGGCGAGCTGCGCCGCGTGGTGAGCGCCGAGAAGTTCGACCTCGGCCTGGCCACGGACGGCGATGCCGACCGCTTCGGCATCGTCGACGAGCGGAACCGCTTCGTCCCGCCGAACATCATCCTCGCGCTCCTCGCGGTCTACCTGAAGCGTCACCGCAAAATCCCGGGTGGCCTCGCGCGCTCGGTGGCGACGACGCACCTCATGGACGCGATCGCGCGCAAGCTCGACATCCCGCTCTATGAGACGCCGGTCGGCTTCAAGTACATCGGCGAGCTCATTCTCGACGACAAGATCGCCCTCGGCGGAGAAGAGTCCGCCGGCATGTCGATGTACCGCCATCTCCCGGAGAAAGACGGCGTGCTGGCCTGCCTCCTGGTGGCGGAGATGGTCGCGGTCATGGGAAAGAAGATCGGCGCGCTGATCGAGGACATGCATCACGAGTTCGGCCACTACTACTCCAAGCGCGTGGACCTCAAGCTGACCCCGCAACTGCGCGACTCGGTGGCGGCGAAGCTCGCCAATCCGCCGGACCAGATCGACGGGATGCAGGTCACGGACGTCAACACCACCGACGGCGTGAAGCTGATCTTCAACGATCAGACCTGGCTGCTGTTCCGGATGTCGGGGACCGAGCCGGTGGCGCGCGTGTATGCCGAGGCCTGCAGCCCGAAGGACCTGAAACACGTGATCGATGCAGGAAGGAAGTTCGTCGCCCCCGCTGCATGAAGTATCCGTTCAACCCCCTCCTGCTCGTCTGTACCGGCGCCCGCTGCAACGACGAAAAACATGGCGACGAGCGCGGTGAGAAGATCCGCGAAGAGCTCAAAGACCACAACAAGAAGCTCGGCCGCAAGGCGACGGTGCGCATCTGCGCTGTCTCCTGCCTCGACCTCTGCGACTACGGCCCGAACATGGTCGCGCAGCCGGGCGGCACGGTGTACTCCGGATTGAACCGCCAGATCGCGAGAGCCGTATACGACGCGGAGACGGGCGACGGCCCGAAACGACCCGATCTCGAACTGGAGCTCTGATGCGACTCGCAACGCTCGTGCTTGCGCTGTTCCCCCTCACCGCGGCGGCTCAGACGATCTCCGTCTACGGCATGGCCGGACAAAGCCCGGAGACGTGGCACGGCCAGGCCGACCTGCAGGCAATCAACATCGAGCTCGCCTACGCGCTTTCGCCGCGCACGGACCTGGCGTTCGTCTTCTCGCCGATGTCCTTCGACCAGCCGCGCAGCTGGTTCGGCGACGAGTTCGGCGACGGTAACGAACGCGTCCGCGCCCTCGCCGGCTCGCTCCTCCTGCGCCGCACGTTCAACCGCGATTCGTCGCGCGTGCACCTCTACGGGGAGTTGGGGACCGGACCGATGTGGGCCGAGAAAGCGGTGCCGGCGTCCACGTCGCGCTTCAACTTCGTGTCGCATGCGGGGCTCGGCATGGTGCTCATGCCGCGGTCGCGGTTTCCGCTCATCGCCGGCTACCGGTTCCAGCACGTCTCGAACGGGGGGTATGGGCCGCGGAATCCGGGGCTGAACTTCTCGTCACTGATCCTCGGAGTTAAGTTTGGAGTGCGGTGACCGCAGTCACCGCACTCCAAACTAAAACCGCCAGGCCGCGCCGATGCTCAGCGTCACCGGATCGAGCGACACGCGCTCCGGCAACGCCACATCCGGCCTCTCGTCGCGAATCACGATCGACTCCGCTTCGAGCGGCATGTACATCAGCGAGCCGGTGAAGATGATCCGCGGTCGGAAGCGATACCGCAGCCCCGCTTCGACGAGGTACGTCGCTTCCGGATCGAACTCGAGCTCGATCCGATCGTCGAAGCGCTCCTCGAGGTTGCCGAGCGACACGAACGCCGCGCCGGCACCGGCGAAGCCGGAAAGACGCGCTTGCGGCGCAAAGTGCCAGCGGCCGGTGACCGCGTAGATGTCGAGGCTGATCGTGTTCAGGTCGACGTCGCCGGGGTTGATCACCGCAACGGGATTGACGAACGTGGCCGAGAGCTGGGTCGAGACGCGCGCGGAGAAAAACACCTCCGCGCTTACCGCGAATCCGCGGCTCGGCTCCACCTCGAGCTCCGCGCCGTCGTACGTGCCGTCGCGGGTCATCATCGTCGCGACGTGGTGAATGCCCACTTCCACGTCGGCCGCGCGCAAGGGCAGCGTAAGGAGGATGAGGAGGGCCAGCCGCTTCATTGGAACAGCGTGTCCACGTACGCCTGCGGATCGAACGGGATCAGGTCGTCGGCCGCTTCGCCGACGCCGACGAACTTCACCGGGATGTCGAACTGGCGCATGATCGAGAGGATCACGCCCCCCTTCGCGGTCCCGTCGAGCTTCGTCACGACCATCCCCGTGACCTTCGCCGCTTCGAGGAACGCCGCGGCCTGGTTGACCCCGTTCTGCCCCGTCGTGCCGTCGATGACGAGCAGCGTCTCGTGCGGCGCGCCCGGTACGGCCTTGTCGATCACGCGGTGGATCTTCGAGAGCTCCTGCATCAGGTGCGACTTGTTGTGCAGGCGTCCCGCGGTGTCGATGATCACGACGTCCGCCCCGCGCGACTTCGCGGCCGCGACGCTGTCGTGTGCCACCGCGGCCGGATCGGAGCCCGCCTTGTGCTTCACCAGCGGCACGCCGATGCGGTCGGCCCACATCTGCAACTGCTCGATGGCCGCGGCGCGGAAGGTGTCGGCGGCGCCGAGGACCACGCTCTTTCCTTCGTTCTTCCAGCGCTGCGACAGCTTCGCGATGGTGGTGGTCTTGCCGGTGCCGTTCACGCCGACGACCAGCACCACGAACGGCTTCGCGCGCGAGATGTCGATCGTGGCCGCCTCGCGGCGCGGGATGAGCGCACGCGTCTCCTCGCGGATGACCGCGCTCAGGCGGTCCATGCTCGTGATCTTCTCGTCGCGCACGCGTTGTTCGAGCCTTCCCACGATGGCCGTGGTGAGCTCGGCGCCGACGTCCGCGCCGAGGAGTCCTTCCTCGAGGCCGTCGATGGCGCCCTGATCGATCGGAAGGTCGGGCGTGATCGCCTCCTTCACCTTCTCGATGATCTCGGTGTGGGTCATGAAGAGCCCACGTTTCAGTTTGTCGAAGAGTGATTTTTTAGGTTCGCCCATGGTTTATCGCTTCGCGCCTGTCCCCTGCTCGCGCGCGGCGATCGCGCGTTTCACCATCTCTTCATCGACCGTCAGCACGCCGCTCTCGCGCGGCTCGAACTCGAGCGCACGAATGACGCGGCGATAGGTCTCGCGCAGCGCGCGTGCGCCGAGGCGCTTCTGCCGCGCCGCATCCCACGCGATTGCGAGCAGCGCGCCGCGCGTGATCTGCAGGTCGATGCCGAAGCGGCGGAAGTACTCGCGCGAGGTCCGGAAGATCGACGCATCGGGCTCGACGAAGATGCGCGCGAGGTCGCCTTCGCCGAGGTCCTGCAGCACCACGATCGACTCGAAGCGCGAGATGAACTGCGGCGTCATGCCGTAGCGGAAGAGATCGTCGTATTTGAGGTAGTCGCCGAGGTGGAACGGGAGTTCTTCACGGACTTCGCCCGACGCCGAGACGACCACCACCGGCTTCATCGGCACCACGTCCTGGCCGAGCGTCGCGCGCCGCAGCACGCTGTCGTAGAGCTCCTCGAACGCGCCGCCGGCGACGAAGAGGATGTTCGAGGAGTTGATGAGGAACGTCCAGCCGTCGGCCTCGAACTCGACGTTCTCGTTCTCCATGAGCGTGAGCAACGCTTCCTGCGCCACGATGCCGCGCACGTTCGGCTCGCCGCTGACGTTCGCGCGCACCTTGTCCACCTCGTCGATGAAGACGATGCCGCTCTGCACCGCCCGGATGATCTGGTCGGGCGTCGCCCCCGGCCCGAGCATCTTCCGCGCGTTCGCGTAGAGGCGCCCGAGCACGACCTTGCCGTATCCCTGGTGCTCCTCGGCCAGCACGTTCGCGTTCAGCCGGACCACGTTCGCGTACGTGCCGAGGTCGGGCGTCTTCGCCAGGAAGCTCTCCACCGCGCGCATGAGCGTGGTCTTGCCGGAGCCGGAGTTGCCGATCAGCAGGATGTTCGGCGCCGGATGCCCGACCAAATGCTTGACCAGCGCGACCGAGATCTCGCGGATGGCCTCGTCCTGGCCGACCACCGACTTGCGCAATTCCTCGAAAATGTCACGCGGACGGAGCGGGAACGACATGCGCGCGGGATTGTAGCCCGGGTTAACATTCACTGATGGTGTCCCGGCTGCAGGAGCAGGTCTCGGAGCTGCGGCGGCTGTCCTCGCTGCCGGACGCGCAGCTCTTCGCCACGTGCGGCCTTTCGCACTGGTCGCCGTCCGAGCATCTCGATCATTCCGTGAAGGTGCTGTCCTCGATCGTCGGCCGCCTGCTGCAGCTCGACGCGGAGCCGGGACGGCGTCTCAGCTTCCTCGGGAACCTCATTCTTCTCTTCAGGTGGATCCCCCGCGGCCGCGGTAGGTCGCCCAGGCGCCTGCGCGGCACGCGCGCGACGCGCGAGGAGCTCTGCGCCGCGCTCGACGTGCTCGCGTCGCAGCTCGAGCAGCTGGAGGCGTCGCATCTCGAGCCCCGTCGCGGCCGCGTCGTCCCGCATCCGCGCTTCGGCGGCCTGACTCCGCCCCAGGCGCTCCGCTTCGCCGCCATTCACACGCACCACCATCTGAAGATCGTGGCCGACCTGCTGCGTCAGGGAACCGGCCAGTGAAATCGGGGCGTCCGCTCGAAGGTGAGTACGCGCCGTACGCGAAGGTGGACATCGATCTCGTCGAAGGCGACGACGCCGTGGCCATCCTCGCCGCGCAACGCGAGCTCGTCCTCGCCCTCCTCGGCGGCGTCGAAGAGAGCGCCGCGAGCGGCCTCACCTACGCTCCGGGTAAATGGACGCTGAAGGAAGTGGCCGGCCATCTCGCCGACGACGAGCGCATCTTCGCCTACCGCGCCCTCTGCATCGCCCGCGGCGACGGCCGCCCACTCCCCGGCTTCGACGAAAACGAGTACATGGCCGCCGCAAACTTCGAATCACGCACGCTGGCCGAGATCATCGGCGAGTACCGTACCGTGCGCTGGGCGTCCATCACGCTCTTCGCCTCGCTGACCGAGGAAGCGTGGACGCGCCGCGGCGTGGTCAACGGATACGAGGCGTCGGTGCGGGGGCTGGCGTTCCACATCGCGGGACACGAGCTGCACCACCTGCGAGTGCTGCGGGAGCGTTATGGAGTGCGGTGACCGCAGTCACCGCTTTTCCTGCGCGCAACGCCAGCTGCGGCTTGCGGGAGTCAAAGCGGTGACTGCGGTCACCGCACTCCATACTCCCTACGTCACGAACGAGAACACCACCGCCACCAGCAGCAGCGCCACCACGGCCACTGAGACCCACATCGCCTGGATGGTGGGCTTGTGCATGTTCACGGTCTCGCGGCGTTCGCCGAGGAGGTACTGGAGGTACTCGACGCGGGGGCGGACCACGCCCACCTTGTCCTCCACGTTCGGGTAGAGCACTTCGTTGATGCCGGGGACGATCACCACCGGGATGAACGTCGCGCCGCCGGTGCGGGTGATGTAGCCGGAGAGGTCTTCGTTGTGGGGCTGGTCGGTCGTGCAGACGAGGCAGTGGTAGACGGTCGTCGACTGCAGGACGGACATCGCCTTCTGCAGGGTCGTCTGCGCGCGGTAGGTCTGCACGACTGAATCCGAGGTCTGGCGGAGGATGCGCTCGTTCAGGTCGGGGATGCGCGTGAAGATGAAAATCGTCTCCCCTTCCCCGACCGGCAGTTTCTCCGGACGGCGGTAGATCACCTCACCGTACTCGTCCCACCATTCCGGGCCCTGTTCGGTAGTGAACCCCTCCTCGGCGAGGCGGTCCATGAGACGGAGCACGGCATCGCTCCCCTCGGGGGATTCAATCGGCTTTTCGGCTTTCAGCTCTTGCATATTTATTGACGAGACGGATGAGGTCTTCGAACTCGAAAGGTTTGCCCATGTAGTCGTCCGCCCCGCACACGCGCGCCTTCTCGGCGATGTCGCGGTCGCCGGACACGACGACGTACGGGATGTTCTTCGTATCAGGGTTCGCCTTGAGTGCGCTGCACAACTGCTCGCCACCCATTCCTTTGATCGTGAGGTCGGCGAAGATCATCGACGGCTTCGTCTCGCGCGCCTTGTCGAACGCGCTGTCGCCGTCGGCCACCACCTGCGACGTGTAGCCGTTGCGCTGCAGCACCAGCGAGATCAGCCGTGCAACCTGCGGATCGTCTTCGACTACGAGAATCAAGACACACCTCTCACACGTCGAACCGGACGCGCACCCCTTTGCGTGCGTGGCCGAGGGCCGCGCCCGCGAGGGCGCCCGCCCCGTTCGCGGCCGTGTCGGGGAACGAGGTCACGCGCGTCGGCAGGGAGAGCTGCCAGACGAACATCGCGCTCGCGAAGACTACCGCCGCCACGACCGTGATCGCGTACGTCACCCCCCGCCTCCGCAACGGCGAGTCGAGCGCGACGAACGAGAGAAAGCCCCACGGCACGAACAGGAGAATGTTGGCGATGACCGGCATCAGGAAGGCGAGCACCGCGGAGCGAGAGACCGGACCGCGGCTCGACCCGAGGGAGCGCGACAGGATCTCGCGGATCGGATGCGTATCCGCCGCGTACGCCTTCCCCGAGAGGAGGTACAACAACCCCACCATGGCGATCATGGTCAGCACGAGTAACGCGAACGTCACCGGCTTGCGGACGACGACCACGTGCACCTGCCGTTTGCCCATCGAGATGCATTATCCAACGAGACATCAGTCGGTTGGGTTCGGATTGCCAGCGAGGTGCCAACACGGGGAGCCTGGTGTCGGGAGCCGCTTCGCGGGGGTGTCGGGAGTCTGGGGTTTCTCGCCTGGGTGGAGGAAATCCCGAGACACTCCGGCCGCGAGAAGCGCGCGTTTCGCGAGAACCCCCAGACACCCCCGCGCGCGGTTCCTGACACCCGCGGCGAATGCCGCGCTACAATCCGCAATAACTTCATGCCCCCTGTCCGGTTCGCCCCCTATCGAGAGATTGCTCACGAGGTTGCGTCGCGTCTCGCCTCCGCGCGGACGGGCCGCGACCCGCTCGCGGCGTGGGACGAAGAAGTCATCGTTCCCTCACGCGGAGTGGCCCAGGCCGTGTCGGCCGAGCTGCTCTCCCGGATGCCCGAAGGGGTGGCCGGGGTGCGGCTGCAGACGCTGGAAGAGCTCGCGCAGCGGCTGCTGGCGGCGGCCGGGCAGACGCCCCGCGTCGCCTCGGAGCTGGAGCGGCGGCTGGCCATGCGCACCGCCATCCGCTCCGTCGACCACCCGATGATGGAGAGCCGCGGCGTCGCGGCGATGCTCGAGCGCGCCTACCGCGACGTGCGCGACAGCGACGTCACCCTCGCCGACCTCACCCGCCGGGCCAATTCCGTCCGCGGCCTGCGCAACGCGCGCCGCACCGAGGCAATCTACAGGGCGTGGAGTGAGTACGAGAAGCTGATCGCCCAACTGCATGCGGTCGACGCGGCGGACCGGCTCGCGCAGGCGTCGCGTCTGGCGGCCAGCGCGAAGCCGCAGCTCCTGGCCGGCTTCTACGACATGACCGGCGCGCAGTGGCAGTTCGTGGAGGCGCTCCTGCGCGCGGAGCGCATCGGCGGGATGTGGGTGCCGACCGAGGAGCCGTTCGCGCAGGCGTTCGTGCGGGCCATCGCGCCGTATGCCGAGGTGGTGCGCGATCCGGCCATCGAGATCCGCAAGCCCGACGTCGCGGCGGCGCAGTACGAGACCCGGCTCGACGAGCTGCGTGACGTCTGCACGCGAGTCGGAGAGCTGCTGGCGAACGGAACGCCCGCGCGCGAGATCGGCATCGTGGCCCGCTCGCTCGAGCCGTACGACGTAAAGCTGCTGAACCGGTTCGCGGAGGAGCAGGGCTTCGCGACCACGACGGCCGACGAGATTTCGCTGGCGTCGCACCGGGTCGGGCGCGGAGCGGTCACGCTCCTCCGCCTGCGGGAGCGCGGCTTCCCGCGCACCGAGGTGCTGGAGCTCGTGCGCGACGGCCTGTACGTGCGGACGCGCCTGCACATCGACGACGTCGATGCCGCCACGCGCCGCGCGCGCGTCGCCGGCGGCACCAGCGAAGAGCTGCGGCCGTTCCGGAACCGCTCCCGCGCGCTCGACGACTACATCGCACTGGTGACGGAGCTCGAAGAGCTGACCGCGGCTATCGACCTTGACAAACTAGCTGAGGGAAAGCTGTCCAGCCTCTTCCGCCTCGAGACCGAACAGGACCTCGCCGCCGCCGAAAAGCTCGACCAGATCGCGACCGTCTTCCGCCGCGCCCTGGTCTGGAACAAAGGCCTCGACCTGAACGCGGTCATCGACGCCATCACCAACGAGCCCCTCGGCCCTCAGCCCTCCCCCCTCGGCCCTAAGATCTGGTGTGGTGAGCTGCTCCGCTTCCGCGGACGCTCGTTCACGCACCTCTTCGTGGTGCGGATGCAGGACGACGTCTTCCCGCAGCGCCGCACCGAGGATCCGCTGCTCCCCGACAGCGACCGCGCTCTCCTCGGCGTCCGCGAGATCGGCGACGGCCGCGAGGAAGAAGCGCTGCTGCTGTCGCTGCTCTCGGATGCCTCGCCGCGCGTGCACTACTCCTTCGCCACCGGCGACGGTTTCGGCAAAGTGCTGCGCAAGTCGCGCTACCTGCGCGCGATCCCGACGGACGTCGCGACGCCGCAAAGGCACCAGCAACCAGCAACCAGCAACAGGCAACTCCAGCTCCTCGCCAAAGCCGGCACCGCCGGTCCGTTCGACGGCTACATCGGCCCCCTCGCCACCGCGATCTCCTCGTTCTCCCCCACGCAGCTCGAAGACTTCGGCGAGTGCCCGCAGAAGTTCCTGCTCAAGCACATCCTCGGCGTCACCGACATCGACCATCCCGAGCGCGAGCTGCAGATCAATCCGCGCGACAAGGGGACGATCGATCACGCCATCCTGGAGCGCTTCTACCGCGCCACCTCCGAGCACGACCTCGCGCAGGCCGCGGCGTCGCTCCCGAAACTCCCCGACGCGCTCGCGTTGCGGCTCGACACGCTGATCGACGAGGAATTCGACAAGGCCGAGCAGCAGGCGCCGCCGTTCAACCCCACCATCCGCAGGATGGAGCGCCGCGCCACCAAGCGCCTCCTGCGCGAGTTCCTCGTGCACGACATCGGCGACCTCGACGCGCAGCAGCTCGTCCCCCGCCACTTCGAGTACCGCTTCGGCACGAAGCACCGCAACGATCCGAACCGCATCCCCGATCACCCCGAGCCGTTCATCGTCAATCCGGGCGGCGGCGCGGTGCGCGTCGAGGGAACGATCGACCGTATCGACGCGGGGAAGGACCGCTTCCGCATCGTCGATTACAAGTCCGGCAAGGCCGGCCGCCACGCGAACCTCGGCGACAAGATCGACCGCGGCGTCCGCCTGCAGCTCGCGCTCTATTCGATGGCCGTCGCCGAGTTCTTCGATGCGCCGCCGGAGCAGGTCAGCGCGACCATCAAGCCGCTCGTGGTGGCCGATCTCAAGCTCGACAAGTTCGGCTTCGCACTGCACGAGAAGCGCGAGGCGCTGCTGGCAACGCTGGAGATCTTCATGCGCGCGATCCTGGCCGGCGCTTTCCCGGCCTTCCCGAACGAGAACGATCTCGAGTTCAACTCCTGCAAGTACTGCCCGGTGAATCACTCCTGCCGCACCAAGCACGACACCGACGAACGCTACGCCGTGGCGCAACACAAAGACCCGCGCACGCTCCTCGGAGACCTGGCGTGACGCTGCAGCAGGCCTTCGATTTCGCCCCCCGCCCGAAGCCGGCCGAGACGGACAGCACGTCCTCCCCGCGCCGCAACGTGGTCATCGAAGCCGGTGCCGGCACCGGCAAGACCACGGCCATCGTGGCCGAGGTGCTGAAGCTGATGCTCGAGCACGAAGACCTCGCCCCCGAGCGCATCGTGCTGATGACGTTCACGGAGAAGGCGGCGGGAGAGATCGCGGACAGGATTCGGGGGGCGCTGGAGGAGCTGAACGAGTTGGTGTCGGGTGTCGGGTGTCAGGTATCTGGGGTGTCTCGCCCGGGCGAAAAGCCGCAGACACCTGACACCAGACACCACATAGGCTGGCCTGTCGGATCCCCCAACCCGCTCCTCACGATCCGCGATCCGGAGCAAGCCCGTGCCGCGATTGCAAACCACCTCTCCCACATCGACTCGCTCCGCTCGCAGACCATCCACTCCTTCTGCCAGTCGCTGCTGCGCACGTTTCCGATCGAGGCGGGGCTCGATCCGCAGTTCAAGATCGTGGAGGGGTTCGAGCGCTCGCTGCTGTTCGGGCAGGCGTACGACGCCTGGCTGGACGAGGAGACGCGCGTCAATCCGCGGGAGGAAGTGGTGCAGGAGTGGGAGCTCCTGTTCCAGCACGCCGGCTATCTCTTCCAGATCCGCGACCTCGTGCTCGGCCTGGCCGAGCGCCGCGACCTGCTGAACGAGACCGAATACGACTTCGGCTCGTACGACGAAGTGCGCGACCAGCTGCAGGACGCCCTGCACGCCATCCGCGGCTGCATCGACGACGTCGGCGACGAGCACGCGCGCCGCATCTTCACGTACGTCCGCGAGACCACCCCGCGCATCGACACGCTCGACGACTGCATCGCCTATCTCGGCGAGATCGCCACGGCCATCCGCGAGGCGAACCTCCCCCGCCACGGCGTGCTGAAGGAAGCGCTGAAGATCCTGCGCAACGGCGACAAGGGACGCTGCATGTACGACCGCCTGGTCAGTCATCGCGCGGCCATGGCGCTGCTCGCGCTGACGCGCCGCTTCCTGAGTTTCCTGGACGAGGAGAAGCGGAAGCTCGGCGTGGTCGACTTCGACGACCTCCTGCTGCGCACGCACGCGCTGCTCGAAGACCAGACCCTCCTCGCCCGCGCGCGCTCGCAGTTCGACTACATCTTCGTCGACGAGTTCCAGGACACCGACCGCACGCAGGCGCGCATCATCGACCGCCTCGCTCGCGGCAACGACGACCGTTACGTCGACGGCAAGACCATCGTGGTCGGCGACCCGAAGCAGTCGATCTACGGCTTCCGCCGCGCCGATCCCGAGATGTACTACGGGATGACGGAGAAGCTCGCGCGCGGAGGCGCGGAGCGGCGCGTGATCACCGACCAGTACCGCAGCGACCCGGCGCTCCTCGACGCGATCAACGCGATGTTCGGACGGCTCTTTCCCCCCGGCGAGCACGACCCGAACGTCTTCCGCCCCGCGTACAACGCGCTGACGCCGCGGGCGAGGACGCGCCGCGAGCTCGACGCGAGGTTCACCATGCTGCACGCGCAGCACGACGAAAAGTCGGACCGCTTCTTCGCCGAGGCCGAGGCGGTGGCGGAGTGGATCCGCGCGACCGACGGGAACCTGAAGCGCTTCGCCATCCTCTTCCGCAGGCTGACCAAGCTCGACGACTATCTCGATACGCTCGACAAGTACGGCATCGCGTACGTGCTGCCGCCGACGAGGATGTTCCTCGACCGCCGCGCCCCGGTGGACCTGCTGGCGGTGCTGCGCGCGATCGCATACCCGTTCGATAAAGGCGCGCAGATCTCCGCCGCGAGGACGCCGTACTTTGCGCTCACCGACATTGAGATCGTCGAGGGCCAGACCGTTCCGGCCAGCGAAGCCCCTCAGCCCTCAGCCCTCGCCCCTCGGCCCTGGATCGCCTTCGAGGAAGCAATCACCAAGTTCCGTGAAGCATCCAGACACCTGACCATCTCCACCCTGATCGACCTCGTCATCGCCACGACGAACATCGAGCGCGTCTACGACGCGGCCGCGGACGGCACGCGCCATCTCCGCCATCTCGAGCACGTTCGCGCCATCGCCTTCGAGTACGACCAGCGCCTCGGCGGGTCGGTGCGCCAGTTCGTCGACGAGATCACGCGCCGCCGCGATGAGCCGGAGGAAATGGAGCCGAGCCTCGTCGACGAATCGCAGAACGCGGTGCGCATCCTCTCCGTCCACGCGGCGAAGGGGCTGGAGTTCGACACCGTCATCCTCCCCGATCTCGCCTTCCCCACCTCCAGCAGCGACGCGCTGCAGCTCTTCACGGTCGAAGAGCCGCGCAGCCTCGTGCTGGCGGGACGCGCCGAGTCGATCTCCGCGAATTTTCGTTTTACGGGCGAGGACAAGCTGAAGAAGCTGGCCGGCAAGCGCGACGAGGCGGAGCTGCGCCGCCTCTTCTACGTCGCGGTGACGCGGGCCAGGACGGACGTGGTCTTCGTCTGCAACCTGCACGAGGAGACGAAGAACATCGGCTTCCTGAAATGCCTCACCGAGGCGCTGGGGATCGACCGGAAGGAACTGCCGCTGCTCTGGCCCGAGGGGGGACGCGAAGTGCGTGACACGCCGATCGGCGCCGTCGCGTTCGAGAAGGTCGCGGTCGGCCGGACGGAACAGCGCACGCGCAAACGGCTGCACGATGCCACGCTCGAAGCGCAGCTCGCGGCCTCCGACATCCTCGAAGCGGACATCGCCTCACCGGCCGTGGCGGCGGCGACCCTCACCACCGCCGAAGTCGCCTCCCGCCGCGCCGGCTCCCGCAGCCGCGCCGCCGGGACGCTGCTCCACCGCGTGCTGGAGCTTTGGGACGGCCGCGCCGACACGGAACCGCTCCTCCGCCAGCTCGCCGTCGAAGCGGCGGCCGACGCCGAGGCGGTGAGCCGGGTGCGCAAGCGCCTGGCGACCATCGCCCGCTCCGAGTTCCTGCTGCGGATCGCGAAAGCCGAGACCCTCGGGCGCGAGGTGCCGGTGCGCTTTACCGACGAGCATGGCGTCCTCGTCGAGCGCCGCATCGACCGCCTCCTGCGCGAACCGGACGCCGACCTCGTCATCGACTACAAGAGCGGCAAAGCCGAGCCGGAGCGGGTGAAACGCGACACCGACCAGGTGGCCCGCTACTGCGCCGCCATCACCGCCATCAGCGGCCGCCATTGCCGCGGGGCTCTCTGGTACATCGATCCGGATGGGGACGAAGTACGCCTCGTGCAGCAATGAAATCGGCAAAAACGGAAGAAAAAACGCTGGGCAGTTAAGCAAACTTGCTTACGAACTAAGCTTTCACGCTTAGCTTGCAAGCATTTTTTCTTCCGTCGGAAGTATTTTTTCTTCCGTTGAAAGTATTTTTTCTTCCGTCGGAAGCTTTTTTTCTTCCGTCGGAAGCTTTTTTTCTTCCGTTGGAAGCTTTTTTTCTTCCGCTGGAAGCTTTTTTTCTTCCGCTGGAAGCCTTTTTTCTTCCTCTGCAGGCGTCCTCCCTTCGCCTGCAAGCCTTCCTGCTTCCCAGCGTTTAGAATCCGCCCGTGCCGCTGTCGAAAGTCGTCCTGCTGTCGTTCATCACTCTGATCACAATGGTGAATCCGCTGGCGATCATTCCGTCTTTCGTCGCGCTCACCGGCAACGTCTCCCGCGCCGGCCGTGCGCGCGTGGCGCTGGTCGCCTCCATGGCCTGCGTGGTCGTGCTCACGCTCTTCCTCGTGGCGGGGAACTGGGTGTTCCAGTTCTTCGGCATCACCGTCCCGGCGTTCCAGATCATGGGCGGGATCATCTTCTTCACCAACGCGCTGCACACCCTGGTCGAGCGCGACGAGCGCCGCGCCTACAACCTGGGCGGCGAAAAGCGGATGGAAGAACACGACGTCGAAAAGGCGGAGGAAGATCCCACCTCGATCGCCGTCGTGCCGCTCGCCATTCCCATGCTCGCCGGCCCGGGCGCGATCACTTCCACCATGCTGCTGGTCAACCTTTACCCGCGGCTCGAACAGAAGGTCGCCGTGACGGTGGCGATCGTCGCCGTCGGCCTGACCTGCTGGCTGGTGCTGCTCGCCGCTGTCCCCCTCTCCCACTGGATCGGCGACCGCGGCCGCGCCGTCTTCACCAAGGTGATGGCCCTCCTCCTCGGCGCAATCGGCATCCAGTTCATCATCAACGGCCTCAAGCCGGTACTGACGGAGATTATCCGGGCAAGTTGAGCGGCGCTGAGCAGCGCTTTCACTTCGCCCGCGAAGAGAGACGACCGGGGGCCTCCGGCGGGCCGGCGTGGCCGGCAGCACTGGTTGCCCAAGGCTGAACGCACGCCTCTCGCGTCAGGCGCCGTCCGTGCGCAAACAAGTGCTGCCGGCCACGCCGGCCCGCCGGAGGCCCCTCGTCGTACCCTTTCGTGGGTCGAGTGAAAGCCGCGGCTTAGCACGCTAAACTGGCCCGCATGTTCATCGGCCATCACGCCGCCGGGTTTGCCGGGAAGCGCTTTGCGCCGCGGGTCTCGCTCGGCACGCTGTTCTTTGCGGCGATGTTCCTCGACCTGCTCTGGCCGATCCTGCTGCTGCTCGACCTGGAGCACGTGCGCATCGATCCCGGCAATACCGCGTTTACCCCGCTCGACTTTTACGACTACCCGATCTCGCACAGCCTGCTGACGGTGCTCGGCTGGTCGGTGGTGGTCGCCGTCGGATACCGGATCGTGCGGAAGACCTGGAGCGGCGCGGCGGTCGTCGGCGCGGCGGTACTGAGCCACTGGGTGCTCGACTTCGTCACGCACCGTCCCGACCTTCCGCTCTGGCCGGGCGGCCCGCTGGTGGGACTCGGGCTCTGGAACTCCGTTCCGGCCACCATCATCGTCGAGTCGCTGCTCTTCATCGCCACGCTCACCATCTATCTGCGCACCACCGTCGCCCGCGACCGCACCGGCTCGATCGCGCTCTGGTCGCTGGTCGTCTTCGTGGTCCTCATCTACATCGCGAACGTCACCTCACCGCCGCCGCCGAGCACGACCGCCATCGCCTGGGCCGCGCTCGCGGCGTGGCTGTTCGTGCCGTGGGGTGCGTGGATCGACCGCCACCGGCAGCCGCGTACACCGTGAAAGCCCTCTTCATCGTCAACGAGCGCTCGGGGAAGAAGCGCGCTTTCGACGTCGCGGACGTGATCCGCGCCGCGTCGGCGTTCGAGAGCGAGATCCTCCCCTGCGGCCGCAAGGAAGATCTCGACGCGATGATCGACCGCGCCGAGACCGAAGGCTTCGAAATCGTCTTCGCGGTCGGCGGCGACGGCACGGTGCACGAGACGGCGAAGAGGCTCATCGGCCGCAAACCGGCGCTCGGCATCCTCCCGATCGGCTCCGGCAACGGCTTCGCGCGCCATATCGGCCTGCCGCTCGATCCCGCAGGCGCACTCGACTCCTGCCGCACCGGCCGCATCGTCACGATCGACACGGCCGTCGTGAACGAGCACCCGTTCCTCGGCGTGATGGGGATCGGCTTCGACGCGATGATCGCGGACCGCTTCGCCTCCAGCAACGTGCGCGGCCTCGAGACCTACATCAAGGAGGGGCTGCGCGCGTTCGCCGAGTTCAAGCCGGACGAATACGAGCTGACCGCGAACGGCCGCACGCTCACGCAGCGCGCCTTTGTGGTGGCCATCGCGAACTCCGGCCAGTACGGCAACAACGCCCGCATCGCCCCTCTCGCCTCGCTGCAGGACGGCCTGCTCGACGTGGTGATCGTGAACGACACGAACCTCCTCGACGCCGCCTTCCTCCTCGGCCGCCTCTTCTCCGGCACCATCCACCAGGCCCGCGGCGTGACCACCCTCCAGACCGCCGACATCACCATCCGCCGTGGCGACGCAGGAGCCGCCCACCTCGACGGAGAACCGGTGACGCTCCCCGCGGAGCTGCACGTGCGCGTGGTGCCAAGGTCGCTGAGGTTGCTGGTGACGGATGAGGCGACCGGACTGTAGTTTGTTGTCGGTTGTCAGTTGTCGGTTGTCTGCGGGACCTCGCCATCGGGTGTCAGGTGTCTGCGGCTCGAGGGCTTGCGGGAACTGTCTCGAAAGCCTGCAAGCCCCAGACACCTGACACCCGACAGGGCGACACACTACAGACAACCGACAACCGACAACTGACAACTGACAACACCGTTACTGGCGCGCTCGTCGCACAACGCCCCTCCCGCAATGCCGCCCCATGCTTTTCGTGCCCTTCGTCACCGCAATTTCAGGATCTTCTTCGCAGGACAGCTCGTCTCCCTCGTCGGCACCTGGATGCAGCAGGTGGCGCAATCGTGGCTGATCTATCGCCTGACCGGCTCGCCGCTCCTCCTCGGCGCGATCGGTTTCGCCGGCCAGTTCCCCATCTTTCTGCTCGGCCCGATCGGCGGCCATGTCGCGGACCGCTATGACCGCCGCCGCGTGCTCATCGCCACGCAGAGCGTGTCGATGCTGCTCGCATTCACCCTCGCGTTCCTCACCCTCTCGGACAACATCGCCGAGTGGCACCTCTTCGTCCTGGCCGTGCTCCTCGGGCTGGTGAACGCGTTCGACCTCCCGGCGCGGCAGGCGTTCCTCTCCCAGATGGTCGAGCGCGAGGACCTGATCAACGCCATCGCCCTCAACTCCTCGATGTTCAACGGCGCCCGCATCGCCGGTCCCGCGATCGCCGGCATCCTCGTGGCCACGATCGGCGAGGGCTGGTGCTTCTTCGTGAACGCCGTCAGCTACGTCGCCGTGATCGCCGGCCTGCTGCTGATGACCGTCCCGCGCTTCATCGCGGCGCCGGCCACGAAGTCGATGTGGGGGAACGTCGCGGAAGGCTTCCGCTTCGTGGCCCTGACCCCGCCGGTCCGCGCGCTGATGGTGCTGATCGGCGTGGTCAGCTTCACCGCGCTGCCGTACACGGTGCTGATGCCGATCTTCGCCGACCGCATCTTCCACTCCGGCTCCCGCGGCCTCGGCATCCTGATGGGCGCCGCCGGCGCCGGCGCACTCCTCGGATCGATCGCGCTCGCCCTCCGCTCGCACGTGTTCGGCCTCGGACGCTGGGTGGTGATCGCCTGCGCGGTCTTCGGCGGCTCGCTCGTGGCGTTCTCGTTCTCCCGTAACTTCATGCTGTCGGCCGCGATCCTCTGCCTCAGCGGCGGCGCGATGATGGTGCAGATGGCGTCGTCGAACACGCTGGTGCAGTCGATGGTGCCGGACGAGCTGCGCGGGCGCGTGATGGCGGTCTACTCGATGATGTTCATGGGCATGGGCCCTCTCGGCGCCTTACTGGCCGGCAGCCTCGCCGAAAGCTTCGGCGCCCCGGTCACCGTCGCCACCGGCGGCGCAATCACGGTCCTGGCCGCGATCGTCTTCAGCCTCCGCCTCCCCGCCCTCCGCGGCCCCGGCCGCGAGCTGATCCTCGCGCAACAGGCCGGCCCCGGCGATCCGCAGCAGCAGACGACGGCGACGGGAGCAGAAGGGCGTTAGGCGGGGTATCGGGTGTCAGGTGTCTGGGGCTTAGCGGCTGGCGACACATGTCTCGTCAGCCGCAAACCTCAGACACCTGACACCCGACACCAACCCAACGCCTTCTACAGCGTCGCCACCAACTCCCCAATCCTCCGCTGCAGCTCATTCCGCGTCTCCACGAACCGATCGAACCTCGTGGCCGGATCGTCCGGACCGTAGGACGGGTCGACGATCGGCCAGTGCTCGATGCGCTTCGCGCCGGGCCAGGTCGGACAATCCTGAGCGGCGGAATCGCACACCGTCACCACGACGTCGAACTCCTGCTCCAGAAACGGGTCGGCCGATTTCGAGGTCAGGTCGCTGCCGTCGATCCCGATCTCCGCAAGCGCCTTGATGGCAAGGGGATGGACCCACCCCGCAGGCTTTGAGCCGGCCGACACGACGTCGAGCACGTCGCCATGGAGGCCTCGCGCCAGCCCCTCGGCCATCTGGGAGCGGGCGGCATTGCCGGTGCAGAGGAACAGCACGCGTTTCTTCATGGAAGGAGTCTATTGATGGCGAAGGAAAAGCTCTACGACTTAATTGAACAGCTGGAGACGGCGATGTTCACCACCCGCCGCGCCGACGGCCGGCTCGTGTCGCGTCCGATGGCGACGCAGAAACGCGCCGCCGGCGCCGACCTCTGGTTCGTGACCTCCCGCGATTCCGAGAAGCTCATCGAGATCGGCGAGGACCCACACGTCAACCTCGCGTACTACAAAGACCGCACGCGCGAGTGGGTCTCCGTCTCCGGCACCGCCCGCATCGTCGACGATCGCGAAAAAGTCCGCGAGCTCTACCAGCCTGACTGGCGCGCATGGTTCGGCGACGCCGGCGGCCCCAACGACGGCACCCCCGACGATCCCCGCATGGTCCTGATCGGCGTCGACATCGACCAGGCCCTCTTCCTCGAGCTCAACAAACCGCAGGCGGTGGTGCTGTTCGAGGTGGTGAAAGGGATCATCACCGGCAAACAGCCGGACGTGGGCGAGGTGCAGCGGGTCGACGGCTGAGCGCGAAAGAACGACGAGAGGCCTCCGGCGGGCCGGCGTGGCCCTTGGTCGGTCTCTTTGGGGTTAAGGCGACAGACGCTCGATCACCCAGTCCTTTGGTTCGCGGAGGCGGTAGATGAAGCGGTCGTGGAGGCGGTCCTGCCTCCCCTGCCAGAACTCGATCTCGACTGGGATGACGCGGTAGCCGCCCCAGTGCGGAGGGCGCGGGACCGGGCGTTCGCGGTGATTCGCCTCCAGCTCGCGGAAGCGCTGGTCGAGATCGCCGCGGCCGGGGATGACAGTGCTCTGGTTCGACGCCCAGGCGCCGAGCTGGCTGCCGCGCGGGCGCGTATCAAAGTACGCGTCCGCCTCCTCCGCGGTGGTCTTCACGGCCACCCCTTCGATGCGCACCTGGCGGTGGAGCACCGGCCAGAAGAAGTTCAGCGCCACCCGAGGATTGTCGCTGATCTGCTGCCCCTTGCGGCTGTTGAAGTTCGTGTAGAAGACGAACCCGCGGCCGTCGAAGCTCTTGAGCAGGCAGACGCGCGAGCTGACGATGCCGTCGCTGCCGCAGGTCGAGACGGTCATCGCCTCCGGCATCTCCGGCTGCTTCTGCTTCGCCGCTTCGAACCAGCGGGCGAACTGTGCGAACGGACTTTTTTCGAGATCGCTCTCGAGCCACGGTTGTTCTGTACTCAACGGACACTCCTCATTGCGACGGGAACCAATGATAGAGGAAGAAGTAGACCAGCACCCCCGTCACCGACACGTACAGCCAGAGAGGAAACGTCCACCTCGCCACCCGCCGATGCTGCGGCACCCGCATCTTCAACCCGTTCCAGACGCTCAGGATCGCCAGCGGCAGAATGACCACCGCCAGGATCGTGTGCGAGGTGAGGATCGACAGGTACACCGTCCGCCACATCCCGGTCCCCGCAAACTTCGTCACCACCCCGCCGCGGATGGAGTGATAGGTGACGTAGCAGATCAGGAACAGCACCGAGGTCGCGCACGCCGAAAGCATGAACCGCCGGTGCATGGGGATGTTCCGCTGCTTGATGTAACGGAACGCGATCAGGAGAAACAGACCGCTGAGCGCGTTGAGCGACGCGTTGAGCGGCGGAAAGAACTCGACTGCGGTCATCGGGCGCAGCGTATCAGGTTGGTTTGGAGTGCGGTGACCGCAGTCACCGCTTTTACTGCGCGCCACGCCAGTGCGGCTTGCGGGAGTAAAAGCGGTGACTGCGGTCACCGCACTCCAAATTACTCCTCGAGTAATTGGTTGACCACGGCCGCCACCTGCTCCGGCACCTTGCCGTCCGCTGAGTCGTAGTAGCCGCGGATCATGCCGGTCTTGTCGGCGACGGCGAACTTCGAGCTGTGGAGAAGGGGGTCGCCGCCGGGCATGGGGTCGCCGGCGCTGAGTTTGAAGCCCTGGACGCTCAACTTGACGATGTCGTCGCGGTTGCCGGTGAGGAAGGTCCAGCGGGGGTCGTTGCGGTTGCGTTTTGCGTAGGCGGCGAGGACCTGGGGGGTGTCGCGGGTGGGGTCGACGGTGATGGAGACGAAGCGCACCGGGGCTTTCCTGTCGATCTTCGGGGTCAGCGCGCGCATGTTGTTGGTCATGATCGGGCAGATGCCGGTGCAGCTCGTGAAGATGAAGTTGTAGACCGTCACGTTCCCGTGCAGCGAAGAGAGCGCGAAGGCGCGGCCGGTCTCGTCGACGAGTTTGGCGTCGGGGACGGGGAAGAGCTGCGGGAGCTCGGGCACCGGTCTGCAGGCCACCAGCAGTGCTAGCAGCAGGAGGTTACGCGCGCGCATCGACCACGAGGAGCAGCATCACCGTGAGCAGGTAGAGGTTCGAGATCATGAACAGGCGGCGGGCGTTGCGCGTGTCGCGCTCGAAGAAGAACGCGATCGTCGCCGCGAGCAGGGCGGCACCGGCGACCACCGCTCCGACGAGGTAGGGCACGCCGGTGATGCCGAGGAGCGTCGGGGCGACGCTGAGCGGCAGGAGCGCGAGGGTGTAATAGATCGCCTGGCGCGCTACCGCGGCGCCATGCTCGTCGAGTGTCGAGAGCATCACGAAGCCGCCGCGCGCGTAGTCCTCGCGGTAGAGCCAGCTGATAGCCATGAAGTGCGGGAGCTGCCAGAGGAACAGGATCCCGAACGCCACCCAGCCGCCCACCCCCAGCTCCCCTGTCGCCGCGGTCCAGCCCATGAGCGGCGGGACGGCACCAGGGATGGCGCCGATGACGGTGCAGAGCGTCGAGACGCGCTTGAGCGGCGTGTAGACGAAGATGTAGCTGGTGAGCGTGAACGCGCCGAGGGCGGCGGTGAGCCAGTTCACGGCAAGGCCGAGGTAGACGGTGCCGATGACCGCGATCGCGGACGAGAAGATGAGCGCCGCGCGCGGCGTGATGCGTCCCGCCGGGAGGGGGCGGGTGCGCGTGCGGTTCATCTTCGCGTCGTGGTTCCGCTCGACGTATTGATTGAGCGCGTTCGTGCCGGCGGCGACGAGCGCGGTGCCGAGCAGCGTGTGCAGCATCAGCAGGCCGTTCACCTGCTCGGCGGCGAAGAGGTAGCCGGCCGCGGTGGTGATCAGGACCATGAGCACGATCCGCGACTTCGACAGCTCGAGGTAGTCGCGGGTGAGGCTCGCGCGGCGGGGCTGCTCGAGGACGGCCGACGTCAAGCCGTCACCTCGATGAACGCGGCATGCGTTGCGGACCTTCTCCACGCCAGGGTGCGCGCGGAGAGCGTGAGGACGAGCGACAGCGCGAGCGTGAGCGCGCCGGTCATGACGTGCAGGCTGGTGATGTGCGGCTGCTTGCCGCTCCAGATCACGTAGCCGCCGAGAAGCACCTGCGCGCAGACCACGGCCACGAGGAGGTGCGCCAGCGAACGGAGCGGATGGTCACGCTCGTAGCGCAGCAGGCGGATCGCGGTGACGATCACGGCCGCGGCGACGGCGAAGCCGCCGGCCCGGTGCACGTACGCGGCGATGATGTCGGTGGAGACGAAGTCCGGCACGATGCGTCCGAACGAGAGCGGGAAGTCAGGAATTGCCAGCCCCGCGCCGAGGTGGCGCAGGACGGCGCCGGCGAGGATCTGCAGATAGACGAGGCCGGTGAGCATCCAGGCCATCCCGACCGGGGCGTTCCCTTTCTCCAGCGTGCGCAGGTCGTGGTACCAGCGCGAGGTGAAGAAGGCGATCGCGACGTTGACGCAGAAGAAGATCTCCGCCAGCGCGGCGTGGGAGATCGAGACGATCTTCGGCAGGAACAGGAGCACGGTGACGCCGCCGAGGATGCCTTGGACGATCACCGCGCCGAGGGAGAGCCAGCCCAGGATGCGCACGAACTTCTTCGGCTCGCGGCGCTGCAGCCAGACCGCCTGAATGATGACCAGGAAGCCGACCGTGGAGGCGATCAGGCGGTGGCCGTGCTCGTAGAAGATGCCCCCCACCCACTTCGAGTAAGGGAACGAGAACATGAACTCGCCGTAGGTGTTCGGCCAGTCGGGAACGGCGAGGCCGGAATCGGTCGACGTGACCATGGCCCCGGCAAAAATCAGGAACAGCGTCGATGCGGCCACCAGCTTCGTGAAGCGGCGGAGCCACGCGGGCGACTGTTCGGTGTAGTGACGGATTCGGAGGTGATTGGGTTCGTTGGCTACCTTCATCGATTCAACCGGAGATGCTGGCCACCACCGGAGGCTGCGTCGCCATCCACTTGTCGAAGTCGGCCTTCGTGTGGACCTGGTACTGCCCCTTCATCCGGTAATGGCCGAGGCCGCAGAGCTGGGCGCAGGCGATCTCCCACGTCTCGGCCCCGCTGGTCTTGACGGGGGTGAAGTGTACCGGAACTTCCATCCCCGGTGTGGCGTCCTGTTTCACGCGCATGTAGGGCAGGAAGAAGGAGTGGATGACGTCTTTCGAGCCGAGCCGGATGATGACCGGGCGGTTGACCTCGAGATGCAGCTGGTTGAGCGTGGCCACGTCGTCCTGGCCGTGCGGATCGCTCGGGTCGATGCCGAGGGGGTTCGAGGAGGTGACGTGGTTCACGTCCGCCTTGCCGAAGATGCCGTCCGGGCCGGGATAGTGGATGTTCCAGGCGAACTGCTCCCCCACCACGCGGATCTCCATGGCCTTCTTGTCGGTGGCCGGACGGGTGGTCCAGCGCGACCAGGCGGGGATGGAGATGCCGAAGAGGAGCACGCATTCGATCACGAACACCGAGATCTCGGCGTACTTCGAGGCGTGCGACTTGGTGCCGTGGTAGATGGCTTTCGGGCTCCGCGACTGGCGGAAGCGGATGAGCATGTACGCGATGAGCAATCCCCAACCGATGAAGAGGATGAGCATCAGCCAATGGACGTAGGCGCTGAGCGCGTCGAGCTCCGCGCCGTGCGCGGAATAGTCGGGCGGCATGTACTGAGCGAGCCATTCCCTCATGCGTGCGGTCCCCCTTCAATCACGCGGAGCGACTCGCGGAACCGGCGCAATTCGCGCCCGCGCCGCCAGAAGCTCCAGAACAATGCGACGAATCCGATCTGAACGAACCCGACCAGCCCGAGCAGCACCCAGATCCCGCTGTTGACACCCTTGACCATCGGGTCGTCGGGGGCACCCCAGCAGACGGGGCAGGCCAGCGCCGAAGGCGCGAGCAGGATGAGCAGTGCCGCGGCGAACCAGATGTTGCTGGTTGCTGGTTGCTGGTTCGAGGTGCCTTGTCGCCTGGGCGAACGCGCGCTGCGTGACCGGTCAGGCAAAAAAACATCCTGAACCAGCAACCAGCAACCAGCAACGCCTCTCACGGCAACTCCTTCAACTTCGCGAACACTTTCTTCCCGTAGATGATCAGTCCCACCGCGGTGAACAGAAACAGGATGGCCAGGGCGAGGGCGGCGGTATCGCGCTCGTTGGCGTATTCACGGATGCCCCACAACGTCACGAACACCGACAGCACGACGGTCACGATGACGAAGATGATGTGGAAGGCCCGGAGTGACATCGGTCTAGTGTCCTGGCTCGGGGCTCGCGGTCTGCGAGGTGGCCGGCTTGCTGGCGTTGACGTCGTAGCCCGGCCATGACTTTGCGGCGTCGGCGCGGTGGTGCCACGGGCCCCACATGAGCACGCCGAAGAAGAACACCGTCAGGACGAGCACGCCGTAGATCAGTTTGCGCTCGGAAACGAGATGCATGAAGAACGCCGCCACCAGCGAGCCCTTCACGGTGGCCACGGCCAGCGCGAGCGTCACCGCCTTCCAGGTCGGCAGGTGCAGTTGCGCGATCGCGACCGTGATGATGGTCAGGATGGCCAGCATGCCGAAGACGATCAGGTAACGGCGAACCTCTTTGCGGATCCCCTCCGGGCTGTCGTCGTGGCCGCTGTGGTGGTGGGTCGGGTGCTCCTGCTCTCCCAGCGGCTCGTGCGGCGGTCCGCCGGCGTGCTGGTCGGGAACGCCCTGTTCGGGATGCCTGGCCGTATCGCTCATCGCTCGCTCCTACAGGAGATACAGAATCGGGAAAAGGAAGATCCAGACCAGGTCGACGAAGTGCCAGTAGAGCCCCGTCACCTCGACGCGGTTCGTGAACTGGTCGCGCTTGGTCGCGTACCACTTGTCGGCCGTCATCAGCAGGTAGGCGAAGACGATCATGCCGCCGAGGACGTGCAGGCCGTGCAGGCCTGTCAGGACGAAGTACGTGCCGAAGAAGTTGTTCGTGCTCGGGTACTGGTGGTGCGAGAACTTGGTGGTGTACTCGATGGTCTTGATGATCATGAAGCCGAAGCCGCAGAGCAGCGTCAGCAGCAGGAAGATCTTCGCCTTCTTCAACTCGCCGAGGCGCAGGTTGGCCCAGGCCAGGATCACGGTGACCGAGGAGGCGATCAGCACGAACGTGTTCAGGGTGGCCAGCGGCACGTTGAGGATCTGCCAGCCGTGCGGCCAGACCGGCGCCGAGGTTCGCAGCAGCACCAGCGTCGAGAAGAGCGCGCCGAACAGCATCACCTCGGACGCGAGGAAGAGCCAGATCCCGAGCTTGCCGTTGTACAGCCCCGTATCGGGACGCGCGTGGACGGTGAACGGGATCTCGATCTCGTGCGAATGCGCGGAATGCGCATCGTGACCGGCTACCAGGGTGTGCCCGTCGTCCATTACGCCTCCCTCTGCGCGACCGCGGCCGCGGCGAGCATGCCGCCGCCTGCGGTCGGCGCCGGCGCTGCATCGTCAGGTACGTGCTGCGGGATGAAGTCCGACTCCGTATGCCCCGGCACGCTGTATTCGTACGGGCCGCGGTAGACGACCGGCAGCACGTCGAAGTTGCCGTGTGCCAGCGGAGGCGACGTGGTGGCGGCCCATTCGATGGTGGTGGCATCCCACACGTTCGAGCCGACCCGCTGCCCTTTGAAGATGCTGTAGAAGAAGTTGAAGATGAACGGCACCTGCGCCGCGAGGAGCAGGAACGCCGAGATCGACATGAAGACGTTCAGGTGCAGGACCGGCTTGGCGTGGATGTACTGCGCGCCGCCGTCGTAGAGGCGGCGGGAGACGCCGGCGAGCCCCTGGATGAACATCGGCGCGAAGACGCCGTTGATGAAGATCAGCGAGGACCAGAAGTGCAGCTTGCCGAGCTTCTCGTTCATCTGCCGGCCGGTCGCTTTCGGGAACCAGTAGTAAATGCCGGCGAACATCGCGAAGATCGTCCCCGGCGCGACCACGTAGTGGAAGTGGCCGATGACGTAGTAGGTGTCGTGCAGGTGGATGTCGGCGGCCGCGAGGCCCAGCGGCAGGCCGGTCAGCCCGCCGATGCCGAACATCGGCAGGAACGCGAGCGCGAAGAGCATCGGGACGGTAAACCTGATGGACGCGCCCCATAACGACATGATCAGCGCCGTCAGGATGATCACCGACGGGATGGAGATGATCATGGTGGTGGTCTGGAAGAAGGCGCTGATGGCCGTCCCCATGCCGGTCATGAACATGTGGTGCGCCCAGACCACGAAGGACATGAACCCGAGGAAGATGCCGGCGCCGACGAGGCTCTTGTAGCCCCACAGCGGCTTGCGGGTGTTGTTCGCGATGACCTCGGCGATGATGCCCATCCCCGGCAGGATCAGCACGTACACCTCGGGGTGCGCGAGGAACCAGAACAGGTGCTGCCAGAGCAGCGGATTGCCGCCGCCGGCGTTCGTGAGAGGCGTGCCGCTGACCACCAGGCCGCTGGGCATGAAGAAGCTCGTGCCGGCCACGCGGTCCATGAGCTGAAGGATCGCGGCCGCTTCCAGCGGCGGAAACGCGAGCAGGAGGAGGAACGAGGTGACGAGCTGCGCCCAGACGAAGAACGGCAGCCGCATGAACGACAGCCCCTTCGCGCGCAGCTGGAAGATGGTGACGATGAAGTTGACCGACCCGAGGAGCGACGACGTGATCAGGAAGATCATGCCGATGATCCAGACCGTCTGTCCGTGCGTGGCGATGACCGACAGCGGCGGATACGAGGTCCAGCCGGAGTTCGGAGCGCCGCCGGGGACGAAGAAGCTCAGCAGCATGAGCAGCCCGCCCGGCAGGTAGAGCCAGTAGCTCATCATGTTGAGCTTCGGGAAGGCCATGTCGGGCGCGCCGATCTGGAGCGGCACGAGGTAGTTGCCGAACGCACCGACGGCGAGCGGCACGATGGCCAGGAAGACCATGACCGTGCCGTGCATCGCACCGAGCTGGTTGTAGAACTCGGGGAGCATCACGCCGCCGGGGGCGTTCGACTGGCCGAGGAACCTGGCGATCCACATCGGGAACGGCTGTCCCGGCCAGGCGAGTTGATACCGCATCAGCAGCATCATCGAGAAGCCGAGCAGCAGGAAGCAGAGCGCCGTGATGGCGTACTGGATGCCGATCCACTTGTGATCGGTGGAGAAGACGTACTTGCGCAGGAAGGGCTGCTGATGCCCGCCGCCATGGACGTCTTCTTCATTCGCGACGCGAATCGCTTCCTCGAGCGCGCGCTGTGCATCGCGCGCCCGCATCCATTGGTTCCCGACTCGGACCTGCCGTTTTGGTGGCATCGTTATCCTCGGCTGTTCAGCGATTTTGTTGTCGGTTGTCTGTTGTCAGTGGTCTGTGCCTTCCGCCCGGGCGACAAGTCACAGAGAACCGACAACTGACAACCGACAACCCGTCCAGCTATCCCTGGAACGTAAACGTCACCTGCTTCGACTCTTTCGGCCCGACCGTGACCTGCTGCTCCTGCTCGCCGTACTTCTCGTGCCACGCGACGAGCGTGTAGCTGCCCGGCGGGAGGTTGGCGATGGAGAACGTGCCGTTGGCCTGCGAGACGCCGTGGTACGAGTGCGGCAGGACGGCCATGTACGACTTCATCCAGCCGTGCACGTCGCACTTGATGCGGAACGGCTTCATCTCCACCTTGTCGAACTTCTTGGTCGAGACCATCCCCTGCACCGGCTGTCCCTCGTTGAACTGCGAGTTGACGGCCGGCATGGCGTGGACGTTGTGCAGCGTGGCGTCGCTGTTCTTGATCTGGATCGGCTGGCCGACCTGCACCGCGGTGACGTGCGGGAAGTACTGGCAGCCGCGCTGGTCGAGGACCGCGGGCGTCTTGACGGCGGCGCCGGCCGGTGCGTTCTTCACGTAGACCAGCACGTTCGCGAGCTCGCCGCCGGCACCGACCACCACTTCGTCGTTCGGGGCGGGCGTCGAGTGCTGCGACTGGCAGAACGGGTCGGCTCCCATCTGCAGCGGCGCGCCTTTCGGGGCGGCGCCTTCGAACTTCACGAGACCGGCCACCGTGGCGGCGTCGGCGACGGCCGCTGGGGCGGCGGCCGGAGCTCCACCGCCCGCTTCACCTCCGGCGGCGGCTGTCGGTGCGGCGTGATCGTCCTCGCCGAGGTCTTCTTCCTCGACGACTTCCTTCCCGCCGCCGCAGGCCATCGCGGTGACGAGCATGAGCATGAACAACAGTTTGAGGTACTTCCTGAGGGACATCGTGGCTCCTTATCGTTGAAGGACAGGCGCTGCCGCCGGTCCTGCCGCGGTGCGGACCGGCACGATGGCCTGTCCTCCACGGTCTGTCTGCACTCCCGGCGTGGCCGGAGGCGTCGTTGGTGTCTGCTGGTGCGGAACGAGCGGGAACGGCGGCGCCCCTTCCACACCGGGCGCGCGCATCCTATCGATTCCGATGCTCCAGATGTAGTCGCGCAGGTAGTTCGTCAGCGCGACGGCATCCGACATCGTCTTTTTCATTGCGGCTTCGTTCTCGAAGTGCGGCAGCAGCGCGGCCCTGTTGCCCGCGAACTGCGGCGTGTCGAGCGCCTGCGCCAGCGGCGACTGGAACCCGCCGGTCTCCCCGTCGCGCGGGAAGTTGGTGGGCATGCGCGTGCCGGGGATGTGCTCGTCCGGACGGCGGATCCAGTCCGCGACCCAGTCGTGGCGCAGGCGGATCTTCGAGAGCGTCAGGTTCGGCGCCAGGGAGGTCGTATCGGCCGTGTCCGGGATCGGCGGATTGGCCGGGTCGACGGGGTTCATGGCGTGGCACTGCTGGCAGCGGAGCATGGTGAAGACTTCCCGGCCGATGGCGGCGTTCTTCGCCGGCACGGTCGTGTACTGGTGCGTGTCGAACTGCGGCTCGTCCCCTTCCGCCGCGAAGCCGGCCACGAGCATCGCTGCTTCCTGGTCGCTGAAGTGGAAGGTCGGCATGCGCACGCTCAGCCACGGACGGATCTTCATGACCGTGGGGTCCTTGAGGAACGCGAAGAGCCACGGCGACTGCGCGCGCTCCCCCTGCGGGGTGAGGTCGGGCGGCAGGAAATTCTCGTCGGTGATGAGCGCGGCGATGGCGCGTCCGCGGCGGTTGACGATGTGGCACGCGCGGCAGTTGTGCTGCGAGATGAGCTTTCTCCCCTCCTCTGCCTGGCGGAGGCGCGGGTTGTTGGAGGCGAGGCGGTTGGCCGCGACCTTCTCCTTGGTCAGACCGAGGACCACGGTCGTGACGAGCCGCGCTTCCTGCGGCGAGAGGTGGAAGTTCGGCATCTTCAGCTTGTCGTTGTACGGCTTGGTGCGGCGGTCGTCGTACACGCGCGGGCTGCGGACCTTGTTGTAGATCCAGGAAGGCACGGTGTGCATCACGTGCTCTTCGCTCTTGTCCCAGTTCTCGTAGCTGTGCGTGTGCGTGGAGTCGCCGAAGAAGCCGAAGTCGAAGAGATGGAGGTTCTTCGAGCCTTCGATGGTCAGGTCGGTGCCGATCGGCTTGAGGCCCTCGAAGCCCTTGATCTCGTGGCAGGAGTAGCAGCCGTATTTTTCGATGCTGCGCTGGCCGAGGTAGACGAGCTGCTCCTGCAGCGGCATCTTCGCCAGGCGCGCCTCGGCGTCGCGGTCGGTGAGGGAGCTGGTGAGATAGCCCTTGGCCAGCTCGCGCACTGCGCTCGCGTCCGGCGGCCGGATCGGCTGCGACATGAACGCCGGCGTCTGGAGCGTCAGCAGGTACGCGGTGATGTCGGCCGCTTCCGCATCCGACAGGCGGAGGCTCGGCATCGGAGCGCTCGCGTAATACGCCTTCGGGTTCTTGACCCAGTTGAAGATCCACTGGGCGTTGGTCTTCGACCCCATGCCGGTGAGGTTGAAGCCGTAATGGCGCTCGAGCGGGAAGTCGTCGCGATGCGCGACGCGCACCGCCCCCTTGTCGTCCTTCACCGTGGCCTGCGCGATGTGGCAGCCCATGCAGCCGAGGGAGTTCACGAGCTCCTGGCCGCGCGCGGCGTCGCCGGCAGTGCCACCGGTCCACTGGCGGCGGGAGGACTTCGCGAAGAGGTAGCTGACGATCGAGTGGATCTCGGCGTCCTGGTACTTCACGTTCTGCGCGCGCTCGGCGGGCGGCACGGCCGGGCCGACCATGTTGCGCTGGTAGAAGAACGACGGCATGCGCGTGGTGGGGCGGAAGCGCGGCGGGTTGGCGATCCAGCGGAACGTCCACTCCGGCGTCGTCTTCTCGGCGAGGCCGTCGAGGCTCGGACCCGGCTTGCGCAGCTCGCTGAAACGCCAGTTGTCGATCTTGTGGCAGGCGTGGCAGCCGTACAGCTCGACGGTCTGCAGCGCCTTCGTGATCTCCTGCCCCTCGCCGACGTCCATCTGCCCGGCGTGGCACTTCACGCAGCCGGCCTGCGAGTACTCGCGCGGGTACATCGGGGTGTCGAGGAACGGATTGACGGCGTAGGCGTAGTTGCGCTTCCCATAGTCCCACGGTCCGGGGAGCAGCGAGACCTTGGCCCCCTTCCAGCGGTTCTCCATGCGGCGGCTCATCGGCGTATGGCCGGCGCGTCCGAACTCGGTGGCCCGGTCCTGCCCGCGGTGGCAGACGGTGCAGCCGTACTCGAGCAGCGGATGCGGCGAGGCGGAGCCGACGAACGTCTCGAGCTTCGGATGGGTACGGAAGGGGTTGAGGATCTCGTCCTTCGAGTCGACCGTGCGCTGCAGCTGCGCGACGCGCTCCTCGGTCTCGGTCCGGCGCGACGGCTGCACGAGGTTCTTGTCGAGCTTCGTGCGCAGGTCGGTGAGCAGGCGCTCGGCTTCCCGCTTCGATTCGAAGCCGGGGCGGTCGATGGCGCGGTGGCAGGTCTGGCAGCGGTCGACGCGCGGCACCGACATGTAGTTCATGTCGATGAAGAGGTCGTTCAGCACGACCTGGTCGATCTTCAGCGTCGGCGCGATGAAGTCGAGCATCGGCGCGTTGAGGATGATGTTGTTCGAGGCCAGCTCGACGCTCGTCCGCTGCCGCTGCAGCAGCTCGATGTCGGCGGTGATCAGTTTCTTCCGGTCTTCGATCTCCCTGATGCGGGAGAGAAACTTCCCGACCCGTGCGGCCGCGGCGTCGCGGTCGCGCGTGACCTGCTGCAGGCGCACGTTGAGCTGGTTGACCTTCGCCCCGAGCTCTTCGTATTCGCGCTGCTTCTGCGCCGCGTCGTGATGGTGCTGGACGATAGCCGCCTCGGTCTCATAGCGCTTCGCATCGAGCAGCGCCTTCGTGAAGCGGTAGTCCTGGTCGGCGGCGTAATGCCTCCCTTCCCACGACTCGAGCTCCTTCTGGGCCTCGACGTACTCGTTGCGCTGCCGCGCCACCTCGACCTGCCCCTCGCGCATCTCCTTCTCGAGCTGCGCCAGCTCCTTCAGCGTGGCCGTGTCGTGACGCGCGTTCAGCTCCTGGTCGATGCGCTCCTGCTGCAGCCGGTTGAACTCGAGCTGGAACCACTTCCAGCCGCGCACATAGTCGTAGAACACCATTGCACCCGTCGCCAGCAGCAACGCGAGGCTGGTCAGCGCGAAGATGAGGTTGAGCTTCCCCATCGAGTAGTTGTGCGGAATGGGTTCTTGCGGTTTCATTTTCGCTTCGCGTTGTTGTTTGTTACTGGTTTCTGGTTATTTGTGCCTCTACGCATGACGTCCACTTCGGCGATACATCACCACAGCAACCAGCAACGAACAACCAGCAACTAGATGTTGAGAAAAATCTCCTGAATGTGCACCAGGTACTTCAAATTGAACAGCCACCGTAAAACCATCTTGATCGGCAGCGACATCATGGTCAGGAACAGGTACGCGCCGACGTAGTAACGGGCGGCGCCCATCTTGAGATAGAAGCGGCGGAAGGGGCCGAGGGCCAGGACGATCGGGAGTCCGAGATAGGCGGCCACGAGGATCAGGCCCGGGGCTTCGCGGATCAGCCAGAGCTTCGGCAATGGCATGGCCAGCATCTTGACCCAGAAGAGCTCCGAGAGATCGATGTTGACCAGCGGCTCGAGCTTGTTTGGATCCCAGAACTCATACGGACCGTAGAAGCTCCAGTTCGGGCCGCGCAGGAATGTGCCGGTGATGATGAGGAACGACCAGAGCACGAGGAAGCCGTACAGGAAAACGCCGATCTCCCACTTCCGCTCGCGGAAGGAGTAATAGCCGTTCCCCTTGGGATTGGTGTCGATGTACGGGATGGCCATCAGGCCGACGATGATGAGCGTCGGCAGGACCACGCCCGCCAGCCAGGGATCGAAGTAGACGAGCATTTCCTGCAAGCCGAGGAAGTACCACGGCGCTTTTGCAGGATTGGGGGAGGTGGTCGGGTTGGCAGCTTCTTCGAGCGGCGCGCGCAGGCCGATCGACCAGACGATCATGACGATCGTCAGCGCGATCATGCACAGCAGCTCGGTGTAGACGAGGTCGGGCCAGGTGAAGAGCTTCTCGTCCGATTCCGTCTTCTCGTACGGGATGCCGCCGGCCAGGATGGCCTTGTCGTTCTTGTACGCCTTCGCCAGCGCGATCCAGGTGAAGATCCCGAGGAGGAAGATCATCGCGCCGATCGGCACGTTGTCCGGCTTCGCGGCGATCGAATTGAAGTTCGGGTCGAAAAACGAGAGCGCGAATCCGGCCAGGCCGAAGATCAGCAGCCACATCCCCACCTTGGCGTCCCAGAGCTTCGGCCCGAGCGCGGCCAGCCCCCACATGATCAGGAAATAGGCGACGCCGAGATAGAGCAACGGCTTGACGAAGAGCCCCGCCACGACGCAGATCGCGCCGAAGATGACGAACCCGATGCCTCCCTTGTCCTTCAACCGTCCGTCCATCAGGTTGAAGTAGACGATGAAGGCGAAGACGGCGGTCAACAGGATGAACGAGATCGACGCGACGGAGAGTACGTTGATGAAATTCTTCAGGAACGTCATCGCGCGGCTCCCGTCCTACAGCGGACCAGAGATTCCTCCGTCCTTGCGTACGCGCCAGAAGTGAATGGCCATCAGGAACCCTGCCGCCAGCGGGATGACCATGCAGTGCAGCACGTAGAAGCGCAGCAGCGTGGCCGCCCCGATGCTCCGGCCCGCGATGAGCGCGAACCGCGCGTCGTCGCCGGCATGGATCAACGGCACATCCCCCAGTTTCATCAGAGAGGACATGGGCCCCTCCGTGCCCGCACCGGGGCTCGCCCGGGCCATGTTCGAACCGACCGTGATCGCCCAGATGGCGAGCTGGTCCCACGGGAGCAGGTATCCCGTGAAGGAGAGGAGCAGGGTGAGGACGAGCAGGATGACGCCGACGTTCCAGTTGAACTCGCGCGGCGGCTTGTACGAGCCGGTCATGAAGACGCGGAACATGTGCAGCCAGACCGCGATGACCATGGCGTGCGCACCCCAGCGGTGCATCTCGCGCATGATCCCGAAGGGCGCCTGCTCGCGCAGGTCCATGATGTCCGTGAAGGCGTATTCGATGGTCGGCCGGTAATAGAACATCAGCAGCAGGCCCGTGACCGTCTCGACGAGGAAGAGGAAGAACGACGTCCCGCCCATGCACCAGGTGTACGACATGCGTACCCCCGAGCGGCGGACTTTGACCGGATGCAGGTGGAGAATCAGCGAGCCGAGGACGGCCAGGACGCGCTTGCGGTTCGTATTGGGGATGCCGACCCGGAAGACCGACTTCCAGATCTGCGAGTTGACGATGCCTTCCTGCACTTGCTTCAGGGTCATCCATTCCCCTCACGAAGGTGTTAGGTGCTAGGTCTTAGGTCTTAGCGCTCCGCCGGGGCTCACTCTAAGACCTAAGACCTGATACCTAAGACCTGCCACTCATATCTTCAAGAAAGAATCAGGGTTCACCCAGTCACCGCGTTCCTGGTGAAACTGGACCGACTTGTCGACGACGATCTGGCCGTCGGCGGGGTCGATGGAGATCTTGGCGCGCTCGAGCGGGCGCGGGGCGGGACCTTCGAAGTTGATGCCGGTCCGGTAGTAGCCGCTGCCGTGGCACGGGCACTTGAATTTGTTCTGGGACGGAAGCCAGTTGGGCGTGCACCCGAGGTGCGTGCAGGTGGTGATGAGGGCGTACATCATCTCCTCGCTGCGCACCATCCAGATGCCGTACTTGTCCTTCCAGCGCTCGTCGACTTCGCCGACCGAGTAGTCGCCGGGAAGGCCGGCCTTGAACTTCTGGACCGGCTCGAAGAGGACGTTCGGGAAGAGGAAACGGACGAAGATCGTCGTCAGGCCGCCGACGGCGGCCGCGAGGGCGGTCCAGGCAGCGGTGAGCACCACCGGAAAGTTGCGCCGGGTGATCTCCCCCTGCTCGCGGATTTCCGACGCGGCACTCCCTGCAAGGGGTGTTTTCGGGGCCACCTGATATGGCGTTGTTTGCTCAGACATTCGGACGTTTCTGAGGCTCTTTACGGGGTGCCGTCACTATCGGTGAAAACGGAAACGGTGTCAACGGTCACGACCATGCGTGACGGTCATTTTTGCGACAGCGCCGCTTTCGCGGCGGACCTGACTCTCATCGACTCATCCTTCTCGGAGAGTGGGCCCAGAATCGCCTTCCCCTCCTCCGGCGCGATCTGCATCAGGGCGGGGATCGCGGCGAGCATCGTCTCTTCCATCTGGCCGGGACGAATCCCTTCCACACGGGCGAGACGCGAGCGGTCGAGCATCTCCCGGATGACCCCGATGGAACGGGTGTCGCCGAAGCGCGCCACGGCGATGGCCGCGTTGTAGCGGACGTCCGCGATCGGATCCTGCAGGGCTCCGGCGAGCGCCGGCAGCGCGCGCGGATCGCGCAGCTCGCCGAGGGCGTACGCGGCCGCCTTGCGGACGTCTCGCTCGTCGTCGGCGAACGCTTTCATGAGCGCCGGCACGGCCGCCGGATCGCGGAGGCGCCCGAGCGCGAGCGCGGCGTAGATGCGCGTCTCGGGATGGCGGTCGGCGAGCGCGTCGATCAGCAGCGGCGTGGCGCGCTTGTCGCCGAGGTTGCCGAGGACCATGGAGAGGTACTGGCGGATGCGCGGGTCGTCGTTCTTCGCTTCCGCGTAGACGCGGGCCACGTCGTTGACCAGGTTCGGGTACTTTTTCGCCTCGCCGGCGTTGATGAGCTGCGAGAGCTGATACGCCGCCTGCCACCGCTCCCGCCGCCCGCCGGACCGGACCTCGTTCAGGTAATCAGGAACGGTCTGCTCGTCGGAGGCGAGCCGCCCGAAGAGAAAGAAGATCCCGACCGCGATCGCCACGATGCCGAGGGGGAAGACGACGAATTGGAAGAGGATGGTTTTCGGCGACTCTTTCGGGATGTCGGTGGAGTTGTTCGTCATCCGTACTCAGCGCCCGGTGCCCAGCACCACAAAGTCAGGCAGGTAGGTCTTCAGCTGCGTCGGCGCCTCGGGGACGATGATCGCGTCCTTGTCGCAGACGCTCTCGCAGAGACGGCAGGCGACGCACTTGTTCTGCTGGACGTACGCGATCTTGTAATGGTTCGCGAGCGTCTCGTCGTTCGGCTCGATCATGCTGATGCACTCGAACGGGCAGATGTCGACGCAGAACTCGCACCCCGTACACAGGTCCTTCACGACCTCGGCCTTCGGGATGTCCTTTGGTTTGATACGGTTGATGATCTCCCCGTGCTGGTTCTGGATCGCGTCGACGGGGCAGTAGATGCCACACACCGAGCAATCGATGCAGCGTTCCGGGTGGATGTAGTACTGCCCCTTGCTTTCTCCCCAGATCGTGTTCGTCGGACACTTGATCTCGCAGACCGTGCACCCGATGCACTTATCGGTGATGAAATGCGGCATGTTCGCGCAGTGTAACGCAGTCGGTCGAATGTGGAAACGGGTGGCACGCGCCGGTGGCACGCGCCGGGGTCGCGCTAGAATGGTGCTCAGCGCTACAACGTTCTGCGGGGGAAGAGGAGACCACCGAATGGCAAAGACTTCCGACTGGACCGAAAGCGACAAGGGGACGGGCCGCATCGCTGATCGAAAGAAGTCCACGACGCGGAAACGGATCGGGCCGAAGATCCTTTTCCCGACCGAGCCGAGCACGATCGGGGACGAAAAGATCGCGCGTGCGATTGACGCCGTCCTGGCGCGCAAGAAGCAGCAGTCCTAGATGCGGCACGTCGAATACGACCTGAACGTATTCATCAACTGCCCCTTCGATTCAGAGTACACGCCGCTTTTCGAGGCGATCGTCTTTGCCGTGAACGATGCCCGAAATCTGTTCCGACCTGAAGCTGGACATCGGCGATCTCACCTTTGCAGATCTCTCGTTTGCGATCTCGCAATGGCTCGACAGGCAGTCGTAACTCGACTGGTCACCGCACCCGCACGATCATCGCCCGCTCGTTCACTGAGAGCACTTCCCCCCCGCGCCGGCGGATCATCGCCAGCTCTGGCGCCGCCCGCTCTCCGATCCACAGGAAGGGGCCCGGAGGCAGGGGCTCGCGTGTGAGGCCACTGACGCGCCAGCCGGGATGCCTTCCCTGCTCCGACGGATACGCGCGGACGCGCGATTCACCGAGTTGGTGGACGGTTTCCAGGTACAGAAATCCGCTGGCAACGATTGGCGTGTTTCCGCGGGCGACGACCATCGCTGCCTCGCGGTAAGGATCGAGCGGGCGGCGATGGTGGTCGAGTGCGCCGCGGACGATGGCGTGAGCCCCACAGATCGCGAGCACGGCCGCGAGGGCGTAGCGCGCTTCGCGGCGCCACCACTGCAGCGAGCGCGCGAGCCACAACACCAGCGGCACGGCGATGACCGACTCGAAACGCATCGGAAAGTAGACCGTTCGTCCCGCCAGCGCAAAGGCGATCGCGAGTAGCAGCGGGACCAGCACCATCGGTGCAAACGACCAGGAACGCGCTCCGGCTACGACCAGCGCGATCGCGGAGAGCACGATCACGAACACCGGCGCCGGCTGGAAGAGCGACTCGGCGTAGTTGCCGGCGAAGGCGAACGCGTTCAGCGCCGCGAACGGGTGCTGTCCGGACAGCCATCGGGTCGCCTCGGCCGGCTGGATCGACGCCAGCCAGAGCCCCGGTGCGAAGAGGATCGACGCGATCGCGAGCGCGGCGAACGCGCGCGAGCGCGGCTTCACGAGCAGCACCAGCGGCAGGAACAGCGCGCCGTACCAGTGCGTGTACGCGGCGAGCAGAAACGCGCCCGCCGCGACGAACGGCCGCTTCTCGTGCACCGCGACAGACCCGATGGCCACGAACAACCCGCACAGCGCATACGCACGCGCGTCGACCGCGAACAACGCCGCGGGCGGATAGAGCGCGAGCAACGTCGCCGCGATCCAGCGTCCCGTGCCGAGGGAGTTGCGCGTCAGGATCAGTGTCAGGGTGAGCGTCGAGAAGACCAGCGAGAGCACCCGCAGCGCGAAAACGTTCGGGATGCGCGCGAGGAAGTAGTAGAGCGGCGGGCCGGAGTCGAGCGTCAACGCAGGGAGGATCTCACCGAGCGGCTTGTTGGCCAGCCAGACCGTGAAGAGCTCGTCGAAGAACGGCTCGCGCACCACCAGCAGGATGAAGCGGACGACGAGGAAAAGCCCGACCACGGCGACCGCGAGGGCAGTCTCGCCGCGGCTGGTGCTCACACGGAGAGGAGCTCCGAGATGGTCTTGATCAGGTGCGACGACTGAATGGGCTTGCTGATGTACGCGTTCGCGCCGAGGGCCAGGCCGCGCTCGCGATCTTCTTCAGCGCCTTCCGTGGTGATGATGATGATCGGGATGTTCTTCAGCTGGGCGTTCTGCCGCACCAGCGAGACGAGCTTCAGGCCGTCCATGACCGGCATGTTGATGTCGGTCAGGATCAGGTCGATCTTGTCGGGACCGGACAGCTTCTTGAGGGCGTCCACGCCGTCGACGGCCTCGATGATCTTCGCGTTCTTGAATCGCTTCAAAGAAAACGAGATCAACTGGCGCATGGTCGGCGAGTCTTCGACGACCAGAAAGTTCGCGTTCTCCATCCCCACTGGTGTTCAGACCTCTTTTTTCAACTGGTGGTGGTGAGCAGGTCGAGGAAGCTCTGAATGGTGTTCAGCTTCCGTTCGGACTGCGAGTAGAGCTTCGATGAGAAGATCGCCGTGGCGGCGTGCGCGGCGAGGAGCGAGAAGAGCTCGTAGTCGACGGCCGAGAAGGCGTCCTTCTGCTGCAGGAGCTTGTAGATCACGATCAGCCCGATCACATGCTCCTTGATCTTGAGCGGCACCGCGGCGAGCGGCTTCTCGAGCGTGATCGCCCCCCCCTCCACGTCCTGGTTGATGTAGTAGCTCTCGCCGGTCTTGGCGACCGTGCCCATCACCCCTTCGCCGAGGCGGGTGGAGATCGTGGCGACGCCCGGCATCACGTCTTCGCCTTCGTAGGCGATGGCCTTGAGCTCGTTCGTCTTCTCGTCGAGCAGCAGGATCGCGAACGCTTCCGCGCCGACGAGGTTGATGATGATCTCCTGCACGATCTGGATGACTTCCCGGAAGTCGAGCGTGGAGTGGAGCTGGTAGCTCGCCACGTAGAGGTTGGCGAGGTTGTTGTTCTGCTCTTCGATCTCGATGTAGCGGTGCGCGAAGTCCTTGTTCTCTTCTTCGACTTCGCGGAAGCGCTGGGCGATGCGCCGGTTCTCCTCGGTGAGCTGCGTGATCTGGTCACGCATCCGGCGCACTTCATCCGACGAAGCCCCGGCTGCCGCCTCGGTCTCCATGGACGCGAGCCGGTAGCGCAGCCGCTGGTTCTCGCGGAGGAGCTCCTCGGTGAATTCCTTGCCCTTGTTGAAAATCTCGAGGAACTTTTCTGCTTTGGATTCTTCGCTCATCTCTCTCGGACCGCCGACGGTCGCGGAAATGTAGCACAGTTGCCGGGGCGGGTTGCGAGCAACGCGGAACCGGTTACCTATCCGGTGCAGAGGCGCCGGATTTTGTCCGGAATTCCATGCAGCGCCACGACCTCGTCCACGGCCCCCGTTTTGATCGCTTCCGCGGGCATGCCGAAGATGATCGCGCTCTCGCTCGATTCCGCGATGGTCGTGCCGCCGCGCTCGCGCACTTCGCGGATCGCTTCCGCGCCGTCATCTCCCATGCCGGTCATGATCACCGCCACGAGGCGCTCGCGCACGGCTTCGCTCGCGGTCCGAAAGAGGCGGTCGACCGACGGCGCGTACAGGTCGCTCAACCCCGCCGGAAAGACGCGCAACTGCAACCCTTCCGGGATGCGGCGCACTTCGCTCTGCATCCCCCCGGGCGCGATGTAGACGCAGCCGGGCAGCAGCAGCTCGCCGTCGCGCCCTTCCCGCACCTCGAACGGTGTGAGCTTGTTCACCCGTTCCGCGAAGAGACGGGTGAACGTCGACGGCATGTGCTGCGCCACGACGAACGGCACCGGCAGCCGCGGCAGCGCCTGAAAGAGATGCTGCAGCGCGGGCGGCCCGCCGGTGGAGCAGCCGATCGCGACCAGCTCGATCCCCCGCGGACAGGTGTCGCTGACCGGCATCGGCTCCGCGACGTCCGGATGTTCCTGCACGCGCCGGCTGAGGTTGTCGAGCCGCACCTGCGCGAACTGCACGACCTTCCCGACCAAGTCCTTCTGGATCTCCTCCAGCCGCGGCGAAACGCGTCCGCCCGGCTTGGCGATGAAGTCGAGCGCGCCGAGCTCGAGCGCCTTGAACACGCTCCGGTCGCTCGCCCGCGACGAGACGGCGATCACCGCCGTCGGCAGGTTGACCATCAGCCAGCGCAGGAACGCGAAGCCGTCCATGATCGGCATCTCGAGATCGAGCGTGATGACATCCGGCCGATGCTTCATCACCTGCTTGATCCCATCCTCCCCGTTCACGGCCGTCGCCACGACGGTGATGCGCGGCTCCGTCTCCAGCATCCGCGTGAGCGTCACACGGTTGTATGCCGAGTCGTCGATGACCAGCGCACGGATCTGAGGGAAAGGGGACGACACGAGGGGGCATTCTAACGGCTGGTGGGCAGCAGTTTGGAGTGCGGTGACCGCAGTCACCGCTTTTCCTTCGGCAGCCGCAGCTGCCGCCTTGTGCACTCCAAACTACTTCTGATAAACCATGTCGTTCTTCAGATGCCGCAGCTTGAACTGCGTCGACAGGGAGATCAGCGACTCGCTGTGGCCGAGGAGGAGGTAGCCGCCTTCGACGAGGCGGTTGTAGAAGTTCTTCACCACCACCTTCTTCGAGGAGTCGTCGAAGTAGATGATCACGTTGCGGCAGAAGACGACGTCGAGGTGGCCCAGCAGGGAGACGCGGGCTTCGTCGTAGAGGTTGAGGCGGCCGAAGGAGACGCGGTTGCGGATCTCGTCTTTCACGCGCCAGGTCGACTCCGTGTCGCGCGTGAAGTACTTCTCGCGCAGCACCGGGCTGGTCGCGCGGAAGGCGTTCTCGCGGTACTGCCCCTTGCGCGCCTTGCTCAGCACCTGCTGGTTGATGTCGCTGGCGAAGATCTCGAACGCGGCGTGGTCGTACCAGCCCGCCTCCTGCAGCAGCATGGCCAGCGAGTACGGCTCCTCCCCCGACGAACAGCCGGCCGACCAGATCCGGATCTTCTTCAGCGCCTTGCGCGAGAGGAGGTCGGGGACGATCTCGTCGATGAAGGCGGTGAGCTGCGCCGGCTCGCGGAAAAAGTAGGTCTCGTTCGTGGTGACGAGGTCGAAGATCTGGTCGAACTCCGCGTCCGCGCGCGGGTCGTACTGCAGGAAGTAGAAGTACTTCTGGAACGAGTCGAAGTTCAGCTCCCGCGCCCGCGGCGAGAGCCGCTTCTGCAGCAGGTACTTCGACGAGTCGTTGAACCACATCCCGGACTTTTTGTAGATCTGGTCCCGCAGCAGCCGGAAGACGTCGTCCGGCAGCTCCAGGTGATGGTTCAACGAGAAGTTAAAAGTCGACATTAGTCGCTACGTTTCATCGCCTGCAGGATCGCCGCAATGACGACCTCTCTCCTGCTGTCCGCGGTCCGCCACGCCTGCTCCAGCTCGTCCCTGTAAAGATCCCGGTGCTTCACCAGCACCTCGGAGACGTCATCGAGAATGGCGGAGCTCTCGAGCGCCCTGAAGAGGTACGGGAACGACGAGCGATCCGCGACTTTGTCGAGCGCGTGAATCGCCGATTGCTGCACGTACGTGTCCGGATCCTCCAGCGCGCGATGCAGCGACGGCAGCGCGGCCCGGTCGCCTCGCGTCCCGAGAGCCGCCGCGGCCGCGGCGCGCAGGCGCCAGTCGGTGTGCTGGAGCGCCGTGACCAGCCGCTCGAAGACGTCCTGCCCCGGGATGCGGGCGAGCGCGAGCATCGCTGCGCGCTGGATCTCGGGATCCGTTTCGTCCAGGCAGCGGAACAGCACGTCCTTGACGCGCGGCTCTTCCGACTTGCCGAGCGCCTCGATCACCGCGATGCGCACCGGCGGCGGGTCGTGCATCAGGTGGCGCAGCAGCGGTTCGATGGCCGCGGGGTGCCGGTACTCGCCGAGCGCCTGCGCGGCCGCGGTGCGGATCCAGAGGTCCTGGTCGTCGAGGGAGCTGATGAGCGGATCGAGTCCCCGCTCCGGCCGGTGGCGCACGATGGCGTTGATCGCCGCGAGCCGCACCGCCGTCGATTCGTCGGTGAGCGAGAGCACGAGCTGGTCGGCGAACCGCTCCTCGCCGAACTTGCCCATGAGCGAGATCGCCTTCTGCCGGATCATCGGGTCGCTGTCTTTCGACGCGAGCAGAAGCCCGTCGTGATACCCCTCCCCCTGGATGTTGACGTAGACCGAGAGCGAGTTGAGCTTGATCGGCACGGACGTCGATTGCAGCAGCCGGCGGATCTTCGCCAGGACGGCGCCCTGCACCTGCGTGAACGCGGTGACGAGCGCGGAGATCGCATTGACCGCCGCCTGCTGAGAGGCGATGTCGGAATCGTCGAGCTTTGCGAGCAGGTAGTCGACCGATTGCGGGTCCGGGATCTCGCCGAGGGTCTCGATGGCCAGCCGGCGGATCATCGGATTCGGATGATCGAGGAACGGCAGGATGCTCGGAATGGTCTCGCGCCCGCCGATGACGTTCGCGACGCGCAGCAGCAGCGCGACCACTTCATCCTCTTCCTCGTTCTGCAGCGCGCTGAGCACCGCCGGGATCGCGTCCTTGCCGAAGTCGATGAGCGCCTGCGCCGCGACTTCCGCGGTCTCGGGCTGGGCGAGATTCGTCAGCAGGACCGGCAGCGCGCGCTCGGCGCCGGACCACCCGAGGAACTTGAGGATGAACGCACGCACCTCACGCTTCGGAGTGGTGTGCAGGTGCTCGATGAGCGGCTCGATCTTCTCGCGCGGGAACGACTCGCGGAAGCGCGCCTGGATCAGTTGCCGCTCCGCCTCCTCGACGATGCGCGGCTTCGACGCTTCGGCGATGCGCACCAGCGCCCGCAGCGCGGTGAGGTTCAGCTTCTCTTCGTCCGAGATGATGCGCAGGAGGAAGTTGACCGTGCCGACGTCGGCGATCTTGCCGACCGACTCGAGCACCGGCTTGCGCAGCGATTTCTCCGCGTAGAGCGGCAGGATCGCCGGCAGGGCCGCGCGGTCGCCGATCTCCCCGAGCGCTTCGACGACGTGGAACTTGAGCCAGAGGTCGTCGCGCGTGCGCAGCGCGCGCATGAGGTGCGGCAGCGCGCTCGCGTCCCTGAACTTGCCGAGCGACGACACGATGGATGAGGCGACGTTGATGTCGGTCTCCTTCTCCAGCAGCTCGATCAGCATCTCGAAGCCTTCGCGGCTGCGGAGGTCCCCGATCAGGTTGACGAGCGAGAGCCGCACGTCGATGTCGTGCTCGTTGCGCAGCCGTTTGACGATCGGCTGGATCGCGGCCTCCCCGATCCTGATCAGCGCCTCGGTGGCGGAGTTGCGCTTGCCGGCGTTCTCCGGATCGGCGAGCGCGTCGATGAGCCCCCGCACGATGTCCGCGCGCGCGTCGCGCACGAAGCCGTCCACGACGGTCTTGCGCACGCGCCAGTCCTTGTCGCCGAGGAGCTCGAACATGAGCGGCAGGTTGCGCTCGTCGGTCGATTGCGCCACCAGCGAGGCGGCCTTCTGGCGCGCGTCGGGATCGGCCGAGCGTGCCTGTTCGATGATGTGCGGATCGGCCGTCATTTTCGTTCCTGAGGGCTGAGGCACGTCGAGTCATCTCCCTCGGCCCTCGCCCCTCTGCCCTCTGCCCTGCCTCTCATACCGTTCCAGTCCTGAGCCGCGCCAGCTCTTCCCGTTTCATGTCCACGAACTGCTGCAGCGTCTCGAGATAGATCTCGCTGTCCTGGCGCACGCGGAGCGGCACGCGCGAGTCGTAGTACGCGCGTCCCTCCTCGATCTCGCTCTTCAGCACTTCGAAGAAGGTGTTGTCGCGGATGCCCTGCTCCACCTTCGCCACGTGATAGATGATGATGTCCGAGAGGATCAGCCGCGCCAGGCGGCGCGCTTCGTCGTACTCCCGCGACTCGATCGGCGTCTCGGCAGTCCGGCCGAGCTCCGGAAAGAGCTTGCGGAGGATCTGGCGGAACTCTTTCTCCGGGATCTGCTCTTCGATGTATTCGTCGGCGCCGTAGAGGTTGGTCGGATTGGCGCGGAAGCGGTTCGCGCGGAAGAGCGCGCCGATGAGGATGACCCGGGTGTCGTCGAGCGCGCGATCGGCCTTGATCTCCTCCGTCACCTCGACGCCCAGCTTCCCTTTCAGGTAGACGTTGACGATGGCCAGGTCCGCGCGGGTGCGGCGGACGAAGTCGAGGATCGGGTCTCCGGTCTCGAAGAAGGCCACCTCGAAGCCGAGGCGGTTCAGTTGCTCGCCGAGGAACGCGCGGAAGGGGCGCGGCTCATCGGCGATCGCGGCCATGCGGCGGCGCGGGATGCGCACCGGGGGCGGCTCGGGAGCCTCAACCTCGGGCACGGGATGCATGCCGCTCTGCGTCTTCGGCCTCAGCACCATCTGGTACTGGCAGCGCGGACAGGCGAGACGCACCGCTGCCGTGAGAGGCAGGGTGATCGCGGCACGAAACGTCGAGCCGCAGTTTTTGCAGGTCAGATCCATTGATTTATCCGGTGGGCGGCGTCACGCCGTGCTCGTCGCGAGCGCCCTGTGGTCGAGCAGTTTGTCCAGATCGAGCAGGATCGTCAACGCACCGCCCGTGCGAAAGACCCCACGGATCGAATCGTCGAGCTCCGCGGCATGGACGACCGGGTGCGGCTCGATGGCGGCGCGGGTGGTCTTGACCACGCGCAGGACGCGGTCGACGAGGAAGCCGACCAGTTCGTGATGAAAGTCGATGACCACGATGCGCGTGTCCGGCGTGGCCTCCCCGGCCACGTCGTGCCGGAGTTTCCGCCGCACGTCGACGAGCGTGACGATGGTGCCCCGCAACGAGATGATCCCGACCACGGAGGAGTCGGCGTTGGGGATGCGGGTGACGGAGCGCGGGGTGACGATCTCGATGATCCGCTCGATGTCCACCGCGTACTGCTCGCGCGCCATCACGAACGTGAGCAGCTCGAGGTGGTCTTCTTGCGTTTCCTCGGTTTTCACCGAGGCGATGTCGCGGCGTTTGCCCGCTTGTTGTTTGAAGGCCTCGAGCTTGTTCGCTGACGCGGTTGTCGGTGGTCGGTTGTCGGTTGTCTGTGGGGCAGCGGCTTTCGGCGTTGGGCGTTCGGCGTTGGGCGGTTGGGGTTCCTGGACCGGCGGCGCACTTGTCGCCGGCCGTGCAGCTTCGTCCGCTGCCGCCGCCTCTTCCTTCTCCTTCGCCTTTTTCTTTCTGATCTTGACCAGATCAACCATGCGTGGCGGTCTCCATGTGGTGTTCGCGGGCGGCGGATGTGACGCGGGTCGGGTCGATGGTCTCGGCGTCCTCGCCGAAGGCGTCGAGGAGCGCGGTCGTGGCGAGGGTATTGATCAGGCGCGGGATGCCGCCGCTGACGGTGTGGATCTCTGCCATCGCCTCGCGGCTGAACGGATTGCGCGTGCCGCCGGCCGTCCGGATGCGGTGCTCGATGTATTCGATCGTCTCGTCGAGCGTGAGCGGTCCGAGCGAGTAGCGCATGCCGATGCGTTGCCGCAGCGGCGCGTACGCCGCGCGGTCGAGCCGGTCCTCTAATTCAGGCTGGCCGATCAGCACCACGCTGAGCAGGTTCTGGTCGTCGAGCTGGAAGTTGGTCAGGAGGCGAATCTCGTCGAACGTCGCTTTCGAGGGGATGAGCTGCGCTTCGTCGATCATCAGCACCGGCTCGCGCTTCTCTTCATACAGCTCGTAGAGCTTCGTATGGATCTGGTCCAGCATCTCGTGCCGATAGCGCGCCGGCTCCAGCCCCAGCCCTTTGGCCACCGCGCGCAGGAGCTGGGTCGGCGTGAGGCGCGGATTGATCAGCAGGATGATCGGACGAGTCTCGCCGACGCGATCGATCAGCGCCCGGCTGAGCGTGGTCTTGCCCGAGCCGATGTCGCCCACCAGCAGGGCGAGATCTTTCTCTTCCACGGCGTACTCGAGCCGCGCCAGCGCCTCGCGATGCTGCCGCGACTCGTACAGAAACGCCGGGTCTGGCGTTTTGCCGAAAGGTTTCGCTGTCAGGCCAAAGTAGTCTTCAAACATGCGGAAATTGAAAATTGAAAATTGAAAATTGAAAGATCGAACCGCTTTGCTCTTGCGCTCGACTCTCTCCGATTTTTCAATTTTCAATTTTCAATTTTCAATTCCTTACTGCACTGTCGCAGCAGCTCGCACATCACGTGCACGCCCGCCAAAGTGATCGATCAGCGACCCCACGTCCACCACCAGCACGATCTCCGACTCGCCGATCTCCGTCGCACCGGCGATGCCCGGGATGGTCTTCAGCCGCTCGCCGATCGACTTGATCACCACTTCCTGCTGCCGCACCAGCGCGTTCACCAGCAGGCCGACCGTCTTCTCCCCCGCCCGCGTCACCACGATGAACCATTTCGTGTCGGCGCCGTGGTCGTGATCGTCGTCGAGGCCGAACGCGTCCGCCAGCCGCAGGAGCGGCAGCGTGAAGTCGCGCAGGGTGAAGACTTCCTTCCGTTCCACGGTCTTGATGTCGCGCGTGTAGATGCGCAGCGATTCCTCGACCGAGGTCAGCGGGATGGCGAACTTCTCCCCTCCCGCCTCGACGATCAGCGCCTGGATGATGGCCAGCGTGATCGGCAGCGAGATCCGGAACGTCGTCCCCTCGCCGGCGCGCGTGATGACGTCGATGGTCCCCTTCAGGTCCTGGATGTTCTTCTTCACCACGTCCAGCCCCACGCCGCGCCCCGAGATCTCGCTCACCTCGGTCGCCGTGGAAAAGCCGGCCGTGAACATCAGCTCGTGCGCGCGCTGCTGGTCGACCACTTCCTTCTCGCCGACCAGGCCACGTTTGACCGCCACCTTGCGGATTCGCTCCGTGTCGATGCCCCGGCCGTCGTCCGTGACGTCGAGCACGACCGAGTTTCCCTGCTGATACGCGTTCAGCACCACGCGGCCGACCGGGTTCTTCCCCGCGGCGCGGCGCTCGTCCGCCGGCTCGATGCCGTGATCGAGCGCGTTGCGGATGATGTGCATCAGCGGGTCGGTCAGCTCCTCGACCATCATCTTGTCGAGCTCCGTGTCCTCGCCGCGCAGCACCAGCTCGATCTCCTTGTGCAGCTCGCGCGCGGTCTTGCGCACCGTACGGGAGAGCTTCGAGTAGATCTGCCCCACCGGCACCATCCGGATCTCGATGACCGACTTCTGCAGCTCGTTGAGCTTCCGGTCGAGGTTGCGCGAGATCTTCCCGAGCTCGTGCGAAGTCATGCGCGCCTGCTGTGGACCGGTACCCAGCGCGACGGCGCGCGTCAGAGCTTCGAGCTGCGTCTTCTCGATGATCAACTCACCGACGATGTTCATGACGTGGTCGAGCTTGGAGATGTCGACGCGTACTGTCTGCGAGAGCGACCGCAGCGACAGCTCTTCTTCCGGCGCCACCGGCGCTTCGAGCACCGGTGCGGCCACCGCCGCCGCCACCGCAACCGCGGCGCCTTCCTTGCGCAGCGAAGAGACCGCGGCGCCGGGAGCGAGGATCTGCACCGCCGCCACGTCCAGCACCGAGCCGTAGAGCAGGCGGAAGGCGATCCCGTTCATGTTGCCGCTCGGGATCGCGGGCAGCGTCGAGATCACTTCCCCCGAATCGATCAGGCTCGCGGTCAGCGCGCGCAGCCGCTCGTCGAAGTCGGAAAAGTCGAACGTCACCTCCAGCGAGAGGATGTGCTTCCCGGCGCGCACGTTCTCGAGGAGGCGGTGCTCCTCGTACTCGGTGAGCGACTTCTTGGTCTGCTCCTCGAGGGTCAATTCGGCGAACGGATCGTCGTGCACGCGCGCCGGCTGCTTGGTGATGACCTGGTGGATCCGGCTCGTGAGGCCGTTCATGTCCACGAGGCCCGAGAGCGAGGGGTCGTTGATCGAGATCACCAGCCGGTTCAGCGAGTCGATGGCGTCGTAGAGCAGGTCGATGAGGTCCTTCGAGAACTCGATCTTCCCCATGCGCAGCTTGTCGAGCATGTCCTCGAGGCTGTGCGACAGCTCCGAGATGTCGCCGAAGCCGAGCATCCCCGCGAGCCCCTTGAGCGAGTGCACCTCGCGGAAGATCTTGTTGACCAGCTCCGGCCGGACGCTCGTCCCCTGCGACTCGAACTCCACCAGGTCGCGCGAGAGCGTATCGAGCAGCTCTTCGGCTTCGCTGGTGAACTCTTCCCGTGCGCGATCGTCTTCTCTGGCCATGGACCTCGGGCGATTCTAACGGAACGCGTTGTATCGTTTCGTGCAATGAAGGACCTGGCCACATTCCTCGACTACTTCGACAAGGTGCGCGGCCGCACCCTCCGCGTCGCCGCCGTGATCCCCGAGGAGGTCTTCGAAACCTCCCCCATCGGCAAAGGCTTCACCTTCGGAGAGCTCCTCCGCCACCTCGCAGGCATCGAGCGCTTCATGTACGCCGAAAACGCCCACGGCCGCACCAGCACCTACGCCGGCACCGACGCCGTCTCCGGCAAGGAAGCCACCCTCACCTGGATCGCCGACCGCCACGCCGAAGCCATGGCCCTCTTCCGCACCCTCGGCGACGAAGGAATGCTCCGCCCCTGCACCACCCCCGGCGGAGCCACCATGCCCACCTGGAAATGGCTCCGCCTGATGGTGGAGCACGAAGCGCATCACCGCGGGCAGATCTACCTCTACCTGTCGATCCTCGGGATTCCGACGCCGCCACTGTATGGGTTGACCTCGGAAGAGGTGATCGAGCGCTCGGCGCGATAACCGCGCCCGCGTAGCTGGCTTCAGGAAATAGCCACCGGCTTCAGCCGGTGGAAGGGGTCGATCATTCATCGAGCCCGCGTAGCGGGCGACAGTCATGCCCCCGTTTCCTTCCTAAGGTCAGGGTCAGCCCCGCTTCTGAGCCTCAAAGTAAGGCCTCGCCGCGTCGTCCGCGGCTTTGCGGTACTCGGGGACGCGGCTGCGATCGGCTGCGGCGAGCGCCTCCTGCAACCGCGGCGCGTCGAGGTCCTGGGTGTAACACGGGCTGCCCGGCTGCTGCCGCCACGACTCGTCCAGGCTTCCCGCGTCGACCGGGTCGAACCTGAGCTCGTCGACCAGGCGCAAGACTTTCGCTCGCGCCTCGGGCGAATCGCCCGCGACCGGAAGCGCGATGCGCCCCGCCGTCCCCTTCGGCGTGCCCTTCTCGAGCAGGCTCTGGAAGTAGATGTTGTTGAACGCCTTGACCACCGGCCGCCCGAGTTGCCCCGCGACCCACGCGCTCTCAGGCTGCCCCTCTTCGAGCGCCGGGATGCTGCCGTCACGGCTCGGGTAGTAGTTGCCGGTATCGATGACGACCACGTCGTCCGGCACGCCGGCGAAGAGATCCTTCGGCAGGTCCGCGACCGCGCGCTGGGGAATCGTGACGATCACAATCTCGCCACGGCGCGCAGCCTCCGCGGCCGTGACGGCGGTGGCTCCGGCATCGGCAGCGAGCTCGCGAATCGTGTCCGGCCCGCGCGAGTTCGCGATCGCGACCTCGTGACCGAGGTTGACCAATCTCCTCGCCAGCGTTCCGCCGATCATGCCGGCACCGATGATTCCAATCTTCACGCGTTGCTCCTTCGAGCCTGGCCGTCAAGGGCCGCTCGGCTGCCTGGCAGTTCAGCGTGACTATGTCACGCGGAGTAGCGATCGTCGAGCCGTTCGGTCCGAGCAGGGTCGTCCCCCCTGACAACTCGCCGCCGCTCACACGGCAGCGAACGCGGGATGGTAGCGTGCAACGCCCGCAAGTGACGCGGCACCGCCGTCCACCAGCTCCTTGATCATGAAGACCGGCTCCGGGACGTCGTACTCCGACGTGATCCCGACACGGGCTGCAGGGACAAAGCCGAAGCGCGGGTAGTATTCAGGATGTCCGAGCACGACCACGGCGCGGAAGCCAGCCAGGCGACACTCCTCCAGGCCGGTCACAACGAGCATCGATCCTACGCCTTCCCGCTGACGGCCCGGCACAACGGACATGGGTGCCAACCCCAGGATCTTCGCTACGCCACCCGCCCGCAGCTCCACATTGACAGGCGTGAACAGGATATGTCCGATCACCTCGCCATCCTCTTCTGCCACGAATGACAGGAACGGATCTGCCTCACGACGGAGCACGTCCACCAGATCCGCCTCGCTCGAACGCCCGAACGCCAGCTCGTTGACGCGACGGACGCCAGTGGCGTCGGAGCGGGTCTCCTTTCGAACTCTCATTCGTCTCCATGCATACCGTTTGTACAGGTCACGTGCGATCCCGTCGTGGAAGCGGTGAATCGCATTGGTCAGCAATGGCCTGTCGATCGGATTCCTGCTTGTGGTCCGACCCGTCTTTCCGGAACTCGACGACCTCTGATTTAAGATCGCATCGTGGGCATTCTACGCCGTCCGGGTGGGTAACATGGACGGATCTCCTCACCTCGGGTCGATGACGTAGCGAAAGAATGTGACCTCGATGCCGCTCGGATCTACGGTCTTGAAGTTGCGGTGACCGTAGTCCGTGTCCCCAAGCTCCTTCGTAATCACAGCACCCGCCGCTCGCACGTCGTCATACCACCGCTCGACGTCAGGCACTTCGATATAGAAGCCGCCGGAGATCGCCGGGAGCTGCGATCCCGCCTCGATCTCGATCAGGCCAGGACCGTTCGGCGCGACGAAGATGGTCCCCCGATCACCACCGACACGATCCCACGACCTGTAAACCGGAAACCGCAGCACGTCCCGGTAGAAGGCGACCGTCTCGTCGTACGCGGGCGTGAAGTAGTAGAAACGAAACTCGGCAGGCATGCGCACCCTCATTCGTCTCGAAACGGCGAATCCGGGCCGGTCAGCCGAGCAAGACGCTCGCGAGCCACTTCGGGGATCTCGGCCGCGGAGATCGTGCCGCGGATGATCGCGCCGGCAACAGCTGCTTCCAGGATCCCCCCCGATGCATACTGTTTGTACAGGTCACGTGCGATCCCGTTGTGGAAGCGGTGAATCGCATCGGTCAGCTCGAACGGGTCGAGCTCCCCATTCCGCCACGAACTGAACTGTTGGTGGAGCGCCTCGAGGGCCGACGCCAACTCGCGCTCGTACGCAATGTCGGCAAGCTGGCGGATCGCTCGTTTCAGAGCTTTCGACGGCTCGTGCATACTCGACGAATCGTAACCGATCGCTCGCCTGCGGCGGGAGCATGCTCGGAAGGCGCGCATCTCGCCTGTGGCACGACCCCCACCCTTTCCCCGTGCGTGAGGGAAGCTCGAAGCTATGACCCCAAACCGCACGAAATGCACTGCAACGAGCTAGCACAAGTCGAGACGGCAGGCATCGTACTCCGCCTGTCTCGCGCAAAGCTCGCCAACAGTTTGGAGTGCGGTGACCGCGGGAGGCTGTCTCAAAACTATTGGCACGTGGTTCGCGCATCCACTGCAAGGCGAATAAGCCGGCGTAAATTGATGGCATTGACCACTGCGAGTGTAAAAAAC
>Ga0190270_10000040_pt1 | contig 77016 bp, 67 predicted proteins | sample Popmic320T_FD_133748 | JGI IMG/M metagenome (GOLD analysis project Ga0190270, IMG submission 133748) | Populus adjacent soil microbial communities from riparian zone of Weber River, Utah, USA - 320 T | ecosystem: Environmental > Terrestrial > Soil > Riparian zone | place: USA: Utah | collected...
CCGCGAGCACTCTGTCGATCGCTACTTTCTCGAACTGTCTGCTCGATCTCTCTCCCTCCCGGCACCGCTGCGCCCTTCGCGAAGTATTTGAGACGCCCTCCCGCAGTCACCGCTTTTCCTGCGGCAGCCGCAGCTGCCGCCTTGTGCGTTCAGCGTTTCCAGCACCCAGTCAAAGCGGTGACTGCGGTCACCGCACTCCAAACAACTTACGCGCGCGTCAGAACTTCGGCGTCGGCACCTGGCACATTTTGCGTTCCTGCGCCATGCGTTCCCGTTCCTCGGCGCGCTCCGCGCGGCGGGCGTTCGCTTCGTCCTTGAGGCGCTGGGCGATCACGGTGCCGGTCGCGGTGGTGGCAAGGCCGCCTTCGGCGGTCTCGCGCAGGCCGCGCGGCAATGCGCGGCCGATGCGCACCATCGCTTCCACGATCTCGTCCATCGGGATCACCGACTCCACTCCAGCCATCGCGAGCTGCGCCGCCGTCAGGCCGTGCACGGCGAAGAGCGCATTGCGCTTGACGCACGGCACTTCGACCAGGCCGCCGACCGGATCGCAGACCAGGCCGAGAGTGTTCTTGAGCGCGAGCGCGGCAGCCTGGACGCAGTTCCGCGTCGTGCCGCCCATCATGTAGGCCACGCCCGCGGCGCCCATGGCCGAGGCCACGCCGACCTCGTTCTGGCAACCGCCGGCCGCGCCGGAGATGTTCGCTGACAGCGCGATGATCGAGCCGATGCCGCCCGCCACGACCAGCGCGCGCACGGTCTTCTCCGGATCGACCTTCCGCTCCTCCTCGAGCGCGAGCAGCATGCCGGGGACGACGCCCCCCGCGCCGGCCGTCGGCGCCGCGACGATCACCCCCATGCGCGCGTTCTCCCCCATCACCGCCAGCGCGTAAATCTCCGCCTTGACGGTGAGCGGATCGAGGAACGTCTTCCCTTCACGGAAGGCCTGCTCGAGCAGCCGCGCCTCGCTGCCCACCAGCTTCCCCATCGACGGACCATCCCCCGCCATCCCCCGCTCGACACAGTCCCTCATCACCGCCCGCCGCTTGCGCAGCGCTTCGAGGATCTGCTCCGCCGGAATGGCGTGCTCCTGTTCGTCGGATTCGAGAAAGACCTCGGCGAGGTCGCGGTCGTGTGCGAGTTCTTGTAAGTGCTTGAAAGATTCGATCATTTGTTCTCAGGTGTCAGGTGTCAGGTATCTGGGGTGTATCGCCTGGGCGAAAAGCCCCAGACACCTGACACCTGATACCTGACAACAAATTCACGGTATGCGATCCAGATACCTCGCCTCCGCCACATCGGCGAGCGCGAGAATCCGGCTCAATGCTGCATGCGAGAGCGGCGAGTCGACGTCCACTTCCATGAAGGCATCTTTGCCGCGCTGCTTCCTTGAACAGTAGAGGGAGGCGATATTGATCCCTTCGTCGGCGATGATGTTGGCGACCTCCGCAATCATGCCCGGGCGGTCGCGGTAAAAGAGCAGCAGGACCGGCGAGTCGCCTTTGAAACGGGTCTGGAACCCGTTGATCTTGAAGACCTCGATCACCCCGCCACCGATCGACGAGCCCATGATCTCGATCTCCCGGCCCGCCCCCTTGATCTCGATGCGCACCGTGTTCGGATGCACGTCCCCGTGATCCTCCTCGGAGAACTCGACCTCCACCCCCATCTGCTCCGCGATGCGGATCGCCTCCGGGATCCGCGGGTCGTCCACGTTGAGCCCGATCGACCCGCCGACGAGCGCGAAGTCGGAACCGTGCCCGCGATACGTCGCCGCGAGCGGCGGGTGGAGATAGAAATGGACGAAGACCGGATCCTCGTCGAGGATCTCCCGCGCGACCCGTCCCAGGCGGGCCGTTCCGGCGGTATGCGAGCTCGACGGTCCGACCATGACCGGGCCCATCACGTCGAGAATGCTGACCTTGCGGTCGTGTCGTATCGGCATGCGCCTGTCAGTCTATTGCCATTTATACGCCGCGCAATTTCGTCTGCTACACTCCGCGCGGTTCAATGCCAGACCGTCCAATCATCCTGGTCGTCGACGACGACGCGCCGATCCTCCTCCTCATGCGCAACCTGCTGCGCGAGTTCGGCTTCGAGCCCGTCGCCGCCGGCAGCGGCCCGCAGGCCATCGAGGAAGCGCGCCGCCGGACCCCCGACCTCATCCTGCTCGACCGCAACATGCCCGGCATGACCGGCGACGAGGTGCTGCGCGAGCTCCGCGCCACGGACGACCTGGCGCGAGTCCCGATCCTCATCGTCAGCGGCGAGCCCCTCGAGCCCGACGAGATCGAACGCATCGGCGCCACCGGAGCGGTGCTGAAACCGTTCGACGTCCCGTCGCTCGTCGCCACCATCCGCGGCCACGTAACGGACGCCGTGCGGTAGAAGTTTTGCTAAAGTCCGCCGTGGCATGATTCACAACGACGTCAGCTCGCTCCGCAACGCTTCCATCGACGATCTCGTTTACACCGCGGTCTTCACGTCCGACGCGGCGGCCAAGGCCGAGGCCCGCAGGGAGATCCATCTCCGCGCGCGCCGTTCCGGAGCCGTACCGTCGTCGATCCTGCCGCTGTACCAGGCCCTCGGGCGAGGCGAAGTGACGCGCAAATTCACGGTGCCGGCGTTCAACATCCGCGCGCTCACGTACGACGTCGCCCGCGCGCTCTTCCGCGCCGCGATGAAGCACGACGTCGGCCCCTTCATCTTCGAGATCGCCCGCTCCGAGATCGGCTACACCGAACAGCGTCCCGGCGAATACGCCGCGTGCGTCCTCGCCGCGGCCGTGAAGGAAGGCTACAAAGGCCCCGTCTTCATCCAGGGTGACCACTTCCAGGCCAGCGCGAAAAAGTGGGCCACCGAAGAAGGCAAAGCGGCAGAAGTGAAAGCGCTCGAGTCGCTCATCGACGAAGCCATCGCCGCCGAGTTCTACAACATCGACATCGACACCTCCACGCTGGTCGATCTCTCCTTCGACACGCGCGACGAGCAGCAGAAAGAGAACTACACCTACACCGCGCACCTCACGAAATACATCCGCGCGCGCCAGCCGCAGGGCATCGAGATCTCGATCGGCGGCGAGATCGGCGAAGTCGGCAAGTACAACACCCAGCCCGACGAGGTGCGCGCCTACGTCGACGGCGTGAAACGCCTCCTCGGCGACCCCGGCATGGCCAAGATCTCCGTGCAGACCGGCACCTCGCACGGCGGCGTCCCGATGGCCGACGGCTCGATCGCCGAGGCCAAGATCGACTTCGACGTGCTCCGCGAGACCACCCGCATCTGCCGCGACGAGTACGGCATCGCCGGCTCCGTCCAGCACGGTGCCTCGACCTTGCCGGAAGAAGTCTTCAACAAGTTCCCGGAAAGCGACGCCGTCGAGATCCACCTCGCCACCGGCTTCCAGAACATGATCCTCGACGCGGAGTCGCTGCCGCAGGAGATGAAGGAAGAGATCCGCAAATTCTGCTTCGACAACTGCGCCGACGAGCGCAAGTCCGAAGAGACCGACGAGCAGTTCGTCTACAAGACCCGCAAGAAAGCGATCGGCCCGTTCAAACAGCGCATGTGGGAGCTCCCGCCCGCCCAGAAGCAGCCCATCATCGACGCCATCGAGAAAAAGTTCGAGTTCCTCATGGACAAACTCGCCGTCTACGGAACGCGCGACATCGTCCTGAAGTACGTCCCCGCGACCGCGGACGAACTGCCGGAATACACGGCCGCCTCAGCGGAGCTGACCGCGGCAGCGACGGTGGATCCGAACGAAGGGGAGTAGCGCGCGTATTCGTAGCCCCTCGCCCCGCGACGAGCGGGGAGAGGGATGCTCGGCGCCTGTGCGTGGCAATCGCGCTCCCGTGCAAGCTCACAAGAGCGACGTTAGAGACCAGGCGCCGGGCTGGGTGAGGGGCCGCGCCTCAGGCGCAAGACGGGCTATCTGGCTGCCTCATCCCCATAACTCTTCGATGGGTGCGTAGCCCGCGGGGATGTACTCGAAGCCGCGTCCGAGGGGATCGTCGGTGCGGACTTTGGTGTAGTCGATGCCCAGCGCCGAATAGATCGTGCTCGTCACGTCTTCGGGACGGATGTCGCGATTCGCGCTCCAGCCGTAGTCGATGACGTTCTTCCCTTCCGCGTCGGTCTGTCCGAGGACGCGGCCGCCTTTCGTGCCGCCGCCGGCGAAGACGACGGAGTTGCGGAGGTAGTGATCGCGTCCGCCCTGGTTGTTGAGCGGTCCGACCGTGCGGCCGAACTCACTGACGATCACGATCAGCGTCTGGTCCAGGATGTTCATGTTCGCGAGGTCGGTCATGAGGGAGCCCACCGCGGCGTCGAGCTCCGCGCACTGCGCGAACAGCGACTGGTCGGCAGCCTTGTCGTAGATGTCGGAGTGGTGGTCCCAGCCACCCATCGTCGCCTGCACGAAGCGCGTGCCTTTACCCGAGGCCACGAGGTTCCGCGCGACGATGAGCGAATCGCCGAAGTTCGACGCGCCATAGCGCGTGTGCTCTTCGTCGGTGAAGGAAAAGTGCGTGTTGATCCCCGGCGCGTCGATGAGGGTCTTGGACTGATCGTAGAAGTCGTTCATGTCCGCCGCGGCTTTGCCGAGGGCGCCGGTGGCGCGGTTCGTGTCGAGTTGGTGGAGGAGTTCCCACCGCCGCGAGAACCGCGCCGCGCCGTCGGGATGCGACAGCGTCGCCAGTCCCGTCGACGCGGTGGTGATGCCGAACGGCGCGTACTTCGCCGGGAGGTATCCGCACGTGGGGATGGAGCCGGAGTTGAGCGCGATGAATCCGGGAAGCACGTCCGCAACGGTGCGCGTGGCCTGCGATTCGAGCGCCACGACGGCGCCGATGTGCGGCGCGATCGCGCCGGTGGCGCCGCCCGGATTGCGCGCGATCTGCGCCCAGGCCTGTCCCAGCTCGTGTACGGCCGCCCACGCGAGGCACGAGCGCGCGATGGTCATCTTGCCGAGATGCTCGCCCATCCTCGGGAGCAAACCCTGCGGCCAGCGCATCTCCCCGTACGGCGTCGGCGCGAGCTCGGACGGCGTCCACGCGCCTTCCTTCATGTCCCACATGTCCGTCTGACTCGGCGCCCCCGCGAGGAAGATGAAGATGCAGTTCTTCGCGGTGTTGCGCAGCGTCGCGTTCGCGCTCGTGGTGGACGCGAGCAGGAGCCGCGGCTCGAGAACGTCCGCGAAGTAGTAGCCGAGGACACCGGTGCCGGCGATGCGGAAGAAGTTGCGGCGCGAGAAGGATTGGGTCATCAGGGCACTCAATTGAAGAGAAACTCGAGCGAGTTGAGCAGCACGTACTGCAGGTCCTCCGCGCGCTCGCTGAGCGTGCCGGCGCGGAGATAGTCGGTGGCGATCTGCCGCTCCTGCGCCGTGGGGTGGCGCGAGAGCGTCGCGAGGTAGAGCTGGTCGGTGATCGTGGCCGGATCCGACGACGCGGCCAGGACCTTCTGCACGGTGGAGTTGTTCGCCCGCTTCACGCGCGTGGTGATCACGGTGTCGTTCATCAGCGAAAGCGACTGCGTGATCGCGGCGTCGTTGGAGCGCAGGATGTCGTCCCGGTTGCCGCGGCCGAAGTTGTTGAGGAAGAGACCCGCCGGCGAGCGCCGATTGCCCCCGTCGAGCGGATCGGGAAGCTGGACGGCTTTCGAGACCGCCGCCGCGCCGTTCACAGGCAGGTTCGCCGCCACCCCCGTCGCAGTCGTCACCGCATCGAACAGCACCTCGGAGTGCAAGCGCCGCGGCGACCGCCGCGCAAAGTACGCGGCATCCGGATGCGTACCGGCGTACGTGGAGGAGAGTTGATACGTCTTCGAGAGCGCGATCGTGCGCAGGACTTCCCGGAGGCTGAAGTTCTTCGCGATCAGCTCGTCCGCGAGCGCCTCCAGCAACGCGGGGTGCGTCGGCTGCGTGTCGAGCTTGGTCAGGTCGAACGAGTTCACTGGCTCGACGAAGCCGCGCCCCATCATCTCTTTCCAGAGCACGTTCATCGTGGCGCGTGCGAACTGGCGATCGGCGGTGAGGATGCGCCCGTACGCGATGCGGTACGGCTCGCCGGCGCGCGGTGTCTCGCCGTTCGTGATGAACGCCGGCGCGACGGTGGCGGGCGCGCCCGGCGGGACGACACGCGGCGACTTGTTGCCGTCGGTCGAGCCGAGCGGATACGCGCCGATCGGATTCACGGCCACGAGGTACTTGATGACGTTCGCGTTCGGGTTCGCGGGATCGATGTAGCGCTGTCCGCGCACGGCCGTGCGCGAGAAGAACGCGGCCATCTTCCAGAAGTCCTCGCGCTTCTTTCCGCGCAGCCACCAGTTCACGAGCTCGAGATGCCCTGCGCCATCGTGGCAGGAGATGCAGAGCGCGGGGATGCCGAGAAACTTTTCGACGGAGTGTGCCGCGAGGTTGTCAAGCGTGTCCGGCGGCGGGCCGTTGCGCTGAATCTGGCGGACGATGTAGTTCGCGACACCGACCTGGAAGTTGTCCCCCTCCCCTGCCAGCACCTCGCGGACCATGGCGTCGTAGGGCATGGCGGAACGGATCGACTCCCTGATCCACGCGTGATACGCGTTCTTGCCGAGGTAATACTCGCGGCTGTTGTTGGCAACCTGCACGTTCTGCACGAGATCGCCGAACCAGAGCGTCCAGCGATCGGTGAACGCGTCGGACTGAAGGAGCTCGTCGATCTTGCGCGCCCGCTTGTCCCCGCGCGTGTCGGCGACGAACGCCAGCACGTCGCTGGCCGTCGGGATCGCGCCGGTGAGATCGAGCGTGACGCGACGGAGGAACTCCTCGTCGCCGGCAATCGCGGCCGGCGCGATCGAGCTCGCGGCGAGCTTCGCACCGACGTGCGTATCGATGAAGTTCGCCACAGGCAGCGCCGCCCGCCCGGGGCTGCGCACCGACCGCCGCCGCGTCTCCGCCATGACGGACCCGACCCCCGCGAGGAGGAGCAACAGGGCCACGATGCGTTTCATATGGGTTGGACGGAGGATACGCCTCAGCGTTTACCTGTGCGTGCGACGCAGATCACGGAAAGGGGGTGGCAATGCAGCACTTGCTTTTGAGCCTCGTGGCCACGAATCGTAGGGTCGCGCGTTTTGGAGAGAAGAACGAAGCTTTGACCGCACGCGGGGGCTCGAGCCGCGCTGCGAGATTCGGCGACCTCACGACCGCCGGAGCCAGTATTCAGGTCGGCGACTATGATGGGCGATAGCCATTACCTGGATGTTGTCCCCATCGATTCGATAGATGACATCGAACGGAAACTCGAGCATCACAAATCGGCGACGGCCACGCCGCGTCAGTGGATATCGCTCAGGCCCTTCGATGATGCGTGTGATCGCGTGGTCAATCTCGCGCTCGAAGCGCGCCGCCGCGGCCGGGCTGCGTTCGCTGTACCACTTCTTGTGCTTGAGCAGCTCCCGTCGTGTCGACGGATGAAAATCAAGGCTCATCGAGCGTGCGGCCAAAAAGCTCGGCCCGGACTTGCGACCACGGCACCAACTTCACTTCACCGGCATCAACCTGGCGAACACGCCGTTCGACTTCGTCCGCCCATGCCGCTTCAACATCTGGATCAGGCTCTCCGTCCAGGGTTTCGAGCAACAGGCCAGCGAGTTCGGCCCGATCATGATCGGGTAATGTGGAGGCAGCTTCGAAGAGTTCCCGGAGCTTGGCGTTCATGTTGATCTCATTCTACCAAGAGCAAATCCCGGGATCAGTCTCGTTTCAGAGGCATGTCGGGTTTCTGCACTTTCCGGTCTTGCCGGACACGCGTCGGCGTGGATCGAGCGCTTTCCGCCCGCGACGGTGCGTCTGAAAGTGCCCCTCTCGCGTCGTTCCTGACGCTCGATCCGAAGGCGACCATCGAGGAACTGACACTGCTGCCCGCCTCCGACGTGAGCGAACGTCCCTTGAAAATGCGCATGTCGGGATCGGAGGCGTCGGTCGACGGCGTTCCGCCCGGCATCTGGATGGCGAGCGCGCTCGTCCGTGCCGGCGACGGTGCGCTCTACCCGATCCGTGCGGGCGAACTGAAGGTGTAGGCGTCGCAAAACGTCGAACGCGAACTGGAGATCGAGCCTCTCCTCTTCCGCGGCCGCGTATCGCGCGGCGATGCCCGTCCGCGGCGACCTGTCCTTCGGCGACGCGAAGCAGCCGGGGGCAATGCGGCGCACCGTCCGTCTCGCCGACGACGGCTGCGAGCAGCGAGCGAGAGCGTTCCCGGTGAGGTCGAATCACCGCCGACGCCATACGTCAGTGAGTGACTTGGCTTCCTCGTTGGACAGAAATGACCTCGAAGCGTAATTCTGAATGTCGCGCGACGTCTGCTGGTACCGGGATGTCTAACGTGAGCCTCTCGGTCGCGCCGGGCGCAAGCCGTAGGCCGGACACCATGAACGGATGATTTACGAGCAGATCTGAGCCATTTTTCGATCTGACCGAGATCACTCCCCGTAAGCCAGTCAAGACGTCACGGGAGTTGTTCGAAGCAGCCAGCACGAAACGATAATTCATGCCTGGGTTCACCACCGTTGCGTCGTCGGCACCTTCGAAGCGCAGGCTAAGTTGTCGCGTATCGAATGACGCGATATCAACGGGCGTTTCTACCGGTTGGCTCTGCGTGGCTTCAATTGAAGCAAATTGCTGTTTCGTGCTCGACGTGACCGAAGCCTCGCCGACAAAACCATCGCAACGGACGAAGCCAAGCACACCGATTACCGCCAGATTGAATATGGTCGTCTGGTGACTCTTGCGGCGCCGCATTTGATCAGTATGCCCCGGAATCCTGACGAGCCTTGGAAGATGGTCCGTGCGGTGGCAGCTTCACATCCAGTCAGGCACCGGTCATCTCGCATCCCCTGCGGACGACTCCGTTCCGATCAAGAATCTTGCGACAATGTGAACTTGCGTTGGATCCGCTGCGCGCAGGAGGAGGCTGCGGTTCACCGCGCGTTTCAGATCCCGAATCGAATCGACAACGGCTGTCTCCAGATGGCGGAGTGCCTCGCCGAGGGTCTGAAAGCCGGCGATCATCACTTTTCGCGTGTCGCGTAGTTCCCTTATGTTGGCGAAGTGGAAATCCGCCTCGGCGTCATTCTTCAGAGCCGCGAACTGCTGCAACGCTGGCTCGATTTCGAGGATCGATGTGATCGCGTGGTCCCAACCAGGAAAATCGTGAATCCGTCCCGATAGAGCGTTGACGTACTGGTCGATGTCGAAAGCAAGGTAGCCGTGGCATGCGTGACACTGTCCGATCGCCGTCGCTGCTGACTCCATTGCGTCCCAAAATGGTGCGTACCGATGTTGCGCAAATTCGCGTTTCGCCACATCCAGATAGAATCCGGCGCGCTCAACGGACGTACTGATCCCCACCGCCTGCACACCGATATCCTTGAAGCGCACTCTCGCTTCGGCAGTTGCCTCGGCGGCCTGCTTTTTCGACCAGGCGTTGGCGCGCGAGTAATACGTCAACAGAGATAGGATCAGCAGTACGAGCACCACGGCTCCGATCATGCTCATCCACCACGATTCCGGGTCGACGGACTTCGCGAACTCGGGAAACTGGCTTAGCGCGAGGCCTGCCACGACGCCAACGACGATGATCGCGAAACAACCGAGACCTCCCGCGGTGGAGCATCCCTTCGTGTGTTCGCGCCAACCCGCAAGGCTGAAATGGAACGGACGAGGCTTGACTGACCATTGCGTTACCAACACATCGACTTGTGCCACGCGCCACCTCTCGTTGCGGGGAGTTCACTCTAGGAGTGACGGCATGAGTCGATTCCCTACCCCCGAGAGGCCGGGAGAGCGGGGTCACAGCTTCGTTCTTTGATGCCGCATCCGCGATACGAGGCGCGGGAGAGAAGAACGTAGCTATGACCCACCACGCCGCGGCACGCTGCTCACCGGCACGAGCGTGAAGGCGCAGCGGCGTTCCATCTCGTGCGGTTTCGACCGTTGGCTTAGGGGTCCGGCGGGTGACCGCTACGGCAACGGCTCGGCTGCGGCATCGTAGAGCTCACGGACATCGAGCCGTGCGCCGACCGAGAGCTCTACGCTCCCGCCTTCGTGAACGACGGTCGTGCGCCAACCATCTTCTTCGCGCGTCCTGACCTCCACGGAACGCTCGCGGTGAGAGACGAGCACGTATTCACGCAGGGCCGGGCAGGTCTTGTAGTGCTCGAACTTGTCGCCTGAGTCGTACTCCTCGGTGCTGCGGCTCAGGACTTCCACGATGAGCGCCGGATTCGTGATCGCCAGCGAGTCGGTGGCGTCGAGCTCGCGTGGCCCGCAGATCACCGTGACGTCGGGGTAGGTCGTAAGACCGGTAGGCGTGCGGACGCGCAGATCGGAATTGTAGGGACGGCACTCACCGCCGCGCAGTTGCGGGCCCAGCAAGGTGATGACGGCGGCCGCGAGCGCTGCGTGTTCGGGCGTACCGCCCGCCATCGCGTAGATCTGGCCGTCGAGGAACTCGTGCTTGACGTTGCTCGATGCCTCGAAGCCGAGATACTCGGCATACGTGAGCCCCGGCATCTCCGCTGATTATTGCATGTGGCGTCGGGGTTAACCCGCCGAGCAGTCGACCAGTCGCCGCGGGGACGCTCTCCGTTCCACCGGCACCGGCGTGAACGCGCGCAGCTCGCGTCTGCGCTCCATCTCGGTGCGGTTGCGGCCGTTGGCTTTGGCGCGGTAGAGGGCTTGGTCGGCGGCGTGGAAGAGGTCGGAGGTGCTGGTGACGCGGGAGTGCAGGGCGTTGGCGACGCCGAGGGAGACGGTGGTCGCGAGGGTGGCCACGGGGGTGGTGGCGATGCGGGCGCGGATCTTTTCGGCGACCTGCATCGCCTCGAAGAGGGGCGTCTCGGGGAGCAGCACCGCGAACTCCTCGCCGCCGATGCGGGCCACGAAATCCGCCTGGCGCGTGCTGGCCGCGATCAGCTCCGCGACCCCTTTCAGGACTTCGTCGCCGGTGTCGTGGCCGAAGGCGTCGTTGACCGGCTTGAAATAATCGACGTCGATCAGGATCAGCGAGAGCGGACGCTCGTAGCGCCGCGCCTGCTCGAACGCGTCCTCGAGCCGCTCGTCGAACGCGCGGCGGTTGCGCAGCGAAGTCAGGCCGTCCGTCAGCGACAGCTCTTCCAGGCGGCGGTTGCTGTCGATGAGCGCTTTCTGCAGGTGCACGATGCGCACGCCGGCGCGGATCCGGGCGAGGAGCTCGTCGACCACGAACGGTTTCGTGACGTAGTCGTCCGCGCCCTGCTTGAACCCTTCGAGCTTCGCCTCGGCGCTGTTTTCGCCGGTGAGCATGACGATGTAGCCGTGCGGCGAGGACCTGCGCAGCTCGCTGCAGAGCTCCAGCCCGTCTCCGTCCGGCAGGCCACGGTCGAGCACGGCGATGTCCCACTCCCCGTCACGGACGAGCTCGCGCGCCTCCGTGATCGTCCCGGCCGCGCGTACGGCATAGCCGGCGCGCGTCAGCTGCCGCGACAGGAGGTGGGAGACATGTTCGTCGTCCTCGACGAGGATGATGTTGGGCATATCGGTCATTCGGAGGTAGTACAAATAACAGGCCGATATTGACCTTAATTCTGGAAAAGTGTGAGAGAAAAAGGACGCTGACGAAGATTTATTGTTTGCGCCCGATGCCGAGCGCGACCATCTTCTCGTGCAGGTAGGTCCGCTGGATGTCGAGGAGCTGCGCGGCCTTGCTCACGTTCCAGTTCGCACGCCGCAGCACTGCCTCGATGTACTCCTTCTCGCACTGCGTCTTGAAGTCGCGCAGAGCGATCACCGGGCCGGTCTCCGTAATGCGCACGAGCCCGCTCTCGGTGGCCGCGCCGCTGGTGGTGATCGACGCCGGGAGCTGGTCGAGGCTGATTGGATCGGTGCCGAAGACGCTCAGCCGTTCCGCCACGTTGCGCAGCTCGCGCACGTTGCCCGGCCAGTCGTACGCCGCCAGCGCCGCGAAGACGCTCACGTCCACAGACAGCGGGATGCGCTGGTTGCGCGCGCAGAACTGCTGCAGGAAGGTCGTGAACAGCAGCGGCACGTCGTCCCGCCGCTCGCGCAGGGACGGCACGTCGAGCGGCACGGTCGCCAGGCGGAAGAAGAGGTCTTCGCGGAAGCGCCCGTCGCGCGCGAGCTCCTGCAGGTCGCGATGCGTGGCGGAGAGCACGCGCACGTTCACGCTCCGGTCGGAGGTCTCGCCGATGCGACGGACGCGGCCGTCTTCCAGCACGCGCAGGAGGCGCGACTGGAGCATCGGGTCCATGTCGCCGATCTCGTCGAGAAACAGCGTTCCGCCGTCCGCCTCCTCGAACAGCCCGCGCTTGGCGGTCTTCGCGTCCGTGAAGGCGCCGCGCGCGTGGCCGAACAGCTCGTCCTCGATGAGGTGCGCCGGAATGGCCGCGCAATTGAGTTTGATGAACGGCTTCTGCGCGCGCCGGCTCAGGCGGTGCAGCGCGTTGGCGACGAGCTCCTTGCCGGTCCCGCTCTCGCCGCGGATCAACACCCGCGTCTCCGTCGGCGCGACTTTCTCGATCGCCGCGCGCAGCGTCTTCATCGGCTCCGACTCGCCGACCAGCTGCTGATCGCGCGAGCGGAGGTCCCGCACCTGCCGCCGCAAGGCCGCGTTCTCGAGACAGTTGCGGACCGACTTCAGGAGACGCTCGCGGCTGAACGGCTTGTCGATGAAGTCGTGCACGCCGAGCTTGATCGCCTCCACCGTCTCCGCCATCGACGCCTCGCCGGACATGACGATCGAGGGGGGCATCCCCTCCCCCATCATCCGCACCAGCTCGACGCCGCTCATCCCCGGCAGCCGCACGTCCACCAGCGCCATGTCCGGCTGCACCCGCTGCGGGTCGCGCAGGTGCGCGAGCGCATCCTCCGCGTTGCGGAACGCGACCACGCCGTACCCCTCCTCGCGCAGCCTCAGCGTCACGTTCGCGGCGATCTTGTCGTCGTCCTCGACGACGAGGATCAATTGCATTGCGCCACCGGTTGGTGTCGGGTGTCGGGTGTCAGGTGTCTGGGGTGCATTGCCCGAAGACGATAAACCCCAGATACCTGACACCTGACACCCGACACCGACAACAAAATCAACACGCATCCTCCCCAAACACCACGCGCATCGTGGTCCCCGCCGCACCAGTCCCCGCCAATACCAAATCCCCTCCATGATCGATCATCACCTTGCGCGAGATCGACAGGCCGAGTCCCATGCCTTCCCCTATTTTGCGCGTCGTGACGTAGGGATCGAAAATGCGCGGGCGCAGCGGCTCGGGGATGCCGCCGCCGTCGTCGCGGACTTCGAGGGAGACGCGTGCGCCGCTCTTCACGATCGCGAACCTCACGGTCTTCGCACCCGCGCCGGCGCTGTTGGAGCAGAGGTTGACGAGCACCTGGCGAAACATGTCGCGGTCGACGCAGACGATCGCGTCCGAGCCGCCGTCGCGCAGCGCCACGCCGGGCCAGGCATTGGTGAACGTGGCGCAGAACTCCTCGAGCATTTCGCCGAGGGACTCGCGGCGGAGGGCAGGCTTCCCGATGCCGGCGAACGAGGAGAACTCGCGCGTGTAGCGCGCAAGCCGCTCCAGCTCCTCCGACACGCTCTCCTCCGCCCGCGCTCGTTCTTCATCCGTGGCACCGGCGCGCACGAGATCGGCGTAGCGCTCGAGCTCCAGGCGCGCCGCGGTGAGCGGCCCTTTGATTTCGTGTGCGTGCCGCCGCGCCGTCTCCTGCAGGGAGGTCATCCGCTCGAGGTAATCGCTCCGCTCGCGCGCCTGTGCAGCGCGGTAGCGCAGCCACAACACGCTCGCGGCGACTGCGGCGGCGAGCGCGAAGAGGAGGATCAGCGCGAGCTCGAAGCGGCGCAGCATCGCCTCGCGGTTCATCCGGATCACCTCGATGCGATTCAGCAGCTTCTGCGTCTCGTCGAAGCGCTTGCGGTACTCGCCGCGGCGCGCCGGATCGAGCCGCCGCAGCGACTTCTGGTCCTCGAGCGACTGTTCCAGCGCCGCCCGCACCTCGGGGCGCAACGCGACGTCCAGCCAGACGCTCGAGATCTGGTGCAGGAAGAACCAGAACAACGCGGTCGCTGCTGCAACCGTGACCAGAATCGCCAGCAGCGACCGCGTGCGCGTCACTTCAGCGCCAGCTCCACGTTCCAGCGGTACGACGTGATCGGCTTCGCGTTGATGGTCGTGCCGATCAGCGCGTCGACCACCCCGCCGCTGCCGCCCGCCGTGCCGACGCCGCCGGACTTCGACATCCACTGCCGCGCGTCTTCACTCTCCGCGGCGGAGAACGGCAGCACGGTCAGGTCGAGCTGCAGCGAAACGCGGCTGGCATCCGTCGACAGCAGCCGCAGCGGCGTGCGCCACCACTTCTCCAGCTCCGCCATCGACGCGATGCGCTGCCGCTCCTGCTTGCGGTCGAACTCGATCCTGCGCACCAGCCACACCTCATCCCAGAGGTCGTACCGCACCTCCAGGCGCGCGCCGCTGATCTCGTTCGTGCCGCGGTTGCGTGCCGCGACGAGAAACGTGGTGGTGAGGCCGCTGGTCAGGCGCTTCTGCACGTCGCTCTCGGAGAGGATCGACCCCGGCAGCGTCGCGGCCACGACGCCGTTCGGCTGCACGGAGTACGTGGGCTTTGGCTGCGCGTGCAGCAGCGACGGCAGGGAGAGCAGCGAGAGCAGGACGAAGGTGCGCGCTACCATCCGTAGCCCACCCCGAGGCGAAGGGTCCCGAACGAACTGCGCCGCACCCAGGCCCACGCGAGCTGGAAGTCCTCTTCTTCCAGTTCCGGTCCGAGGAATGGGGCCGATCCCCGGTTGTGACCCGCCCAGCGGACCACGTACTCGAAGCGCGAATCGCCGCGCTTCTGCTGCTCGCGCGTCCAGATGCTGTGCGAGAAGCCGGCGCGCGCGATGGTATACGTCGCCTCGCGGTCCTGCTCGCGCAGCACGCCGTTGACGCGGCTGCGCTCGTCGGCTCTCGCCCACCCCGCTTCCGCTCCCACGGAGACGGAGTTGCGGTCGGACAGCTCGAGGTAGCGGTCCGCCTTGACGTCGAACCCATAGCTCCGCGCGTGATACGCGATCCGCTCCGGCGCGGTCAGGTCGAAGCCGCCGTCGTCATCGCCGGGGTCGTGCGACCCGAACCGCGACAAGTCGTGCCAGGCGAGGAACGGCGTCGCGCTCACCACCGTGCCGCGCGTGGGGAGGAACGGATGATTGGTGGTGTTGTACGACCAGCGCGCGGAGAGGAGCCGCTCGGTGTTCCGGTGCGACCTTTCGACGCCGTTTTCGTCGAAGAACTCGTGCGTGCCGAAGTCCGAATCGTCGAACGTGAACGTCGCTGTCTGGTTCGCCGTCACCGGCACGCCCACGACGAGCTGCGGCGACACAACCGCCCCTCGGGGGATGTCGAGCAGCGTGCGCTTGAGGTTCAACGTCGCGAACGCGCGCGTCCCGAACAGGTCGTACTGCGTGTAGCCGACCACCGCGGCGGTGTAGTCCTCCGTGAACTCCTGGTTGTCGTCGCGGGCGAACATGCCGAAGTGGAAGGCGCCGCGCCGCCCGACGAACCAGCGTGCGCCGAGGACTCCCTGGTTGTCGCCGGCACCGAGCCGGTCGCCGTAATCGATGTCGATGAAGCCGTTGTCGTCGTCCTCGGAGAACACCGGCCGGATGTCGAGCAGGTAGAAGAACGGCTTGGTCTCGACGACCGCGATCACGAGCACGTAGAGCCCGCGGTCGGAACCTTTCTCCAGCGAGAAGTCGGCGGAGAGGAGGAAGGGAAGGCGTCCGAGCCGCGCCGCGGCGTCGCGCAGGTCGGCTTCGCTGTACTCCTCTCCCTGTCGCAGGCGCGACTCGGCAATGATCACTTCCGGCGAGACGCGGTCCGCGTCGCGCACGTCGATGCGCTCGATGAAAAAGCGCGGCGGGACGGCATCCTGCGCGGCAACGGGTGCCGCGAGGGCGAGGGCAAGCAGTGCGGTGAGGATCGTTCGAATCATAGGGCCTCCTGCCGCTCCCTACCGCGAGCGGAGTGCCACGAAAACGGCGGCACCGCGCGACGCCGCAACATCACGTAACCGATTCGCATCACAGAAGTTGAAGCGCGCCGCATCGCGCGCCGATCCCGGGGCGAGTGTATGCGAATCCTTACAGCGGTGTATGAACGTACGGACAACTTCAAGGGGACCTGAATTGAAAATTGAAAAATCGGACCGGCTCGGGTGTCAGGTATCGGGTGTCAGGTGTCTGGGGCTTCAGGCTCACGAGACATGCGCCGCGAGCCGCAACACCCCAGATACCCGACACCCGATACCTGACACCGACTCGGCGGCCTCGGCAACACACTTGCAGAGGCTGGCTTCCCATGGGAAATGCACTCTGGTTGATCATCATCATTCTGATCGTCTTGTGGCTGGGCGGATTCGCGATGAGTGTGGGTGGAAACCTCATTCACGTGCTCATCGTCATCGCACTGATCCTGCTGATCGTGCGGCTGGCGAGCGGTCGTAAGGTGTTATAGGGTCCGGGGGCCATGGAGGCCCCCGAGCTCGCTCGCGTCGTCATCGCGCTCGCCGTGGCGATGGCGCTCGCTGTCCTCGGCGCGCATCCGCGCGTCCTACGCTGGGAGCGTCGCTTCGGACTGACCGTCCTGGCGACCTCCGGCTTCCCGTTTCTCCTGCTCGGCATCCTCTTTCGCGAGCTCGGCGTCCTCACCACGGGAGTCCTGAACGACCTCCGTCCGCTCTTCGAGTTCGGCCTCGGCTGGGTCGGGTTGACGATCGGCACGCACCTCGACCTGCGCCGCTTCGACCGCCTCCCGTCCACCGCCGCGCCGGTGATCGCGCTCGCGTCGCTGCTGCCGATGCTGCTGGCCGCCGTGGCCTGTTCGTTCACGCTGGCGGCCCTCGGCGTGCTGCCGGGCAAAGGGCTCCTCCGCGACGGCCTGATCCTGATGGCCTGCGCCGCGGTCAGCGCGCCAGCCAATCTCGAGCTGCTCCTGCGGCGCTGGAAGACATCCGCGCAGCTCGTGCTGGAAGTGACGCGCATCGACCAGCTCGCGGCGCTGGCCGTGCTGGCGTTCGTGGCCATCATGTTTCGCCCCGACCGCACCGTCACCCTGTGGCATCTCCCGCGGAGCGGCTGGTTCCTCATGACCCTCGGCCTCGGCGCGATGCTGGGCATCGTCGTCTACCTGCTCGTGCGCAACGTCGAGGATGAAAAAGAACAGCTCGCGCTGCTGATGGGCGCGGTCGCACTCGCCTCCGGCATGGCCGGCTACCTCGCGCTCGCGGTGGCGGTGGTCTGCGCGCTGGCGGGGGCGGTGCTGATCAACTTCCCGATGCGCAACAGCGAGCGGATCGTGCGCACGCTGCGCGAGGTCGAGCGCCCGCTCTATCTCCTCTTTCTCTTCATCCTCGGCGCCGCCTGGCGTCCCGACGAATGGCAGGGATGGGTGCTCGGACTGGTCTTCGCGATCGCGCGCGCGTACGGAAAGATCGTGGCGATGCGCGTCGCGACCTGGATCGACCGCGACCTGCCGGACTGGAAGCCGCTCGCGGTCGCGCTGCTGCCGGAGAGCACGATCGCGATCGTGGTGCTCTTCAGCGCCACGGCCATCAACGGCGCCAGCGCCAACGCGCCGGTACGCTGGGCGGTGAACGCGGTGATCGTCGGCAGCGTGCTGACCGAGATCGCGGTGCAATGGTTCCAGCGCCGCGAGCGCCGCCTGGCGGGAGAGGAGACGCTGGCGTGATCACGCGCGCGCTCCTGACCATCGCGGTCATCACCGCGCTGACGTACGCGACGCGCTCGTTCGTCCCCCATGGGGCGATGATCACCGGCTCCGGCGCGGCGCTGGCGTTCGGGTTCCTGCTGATCGTGGCGGTGCAGGCGGCGTACATCTGCAACGCGCTGAAGATGCCGCGGCTCACCGGCTACATCGTGGTGGGCATCCTCTTCGGGCCGGAGATGCTGGGCATCGTCTCGGCGAAGATGCTGCCCGACCTCGCGCTGGTGAAAGGGACCGCGGTCGGCCTGATCGCGTTCCTGGCAGGCTGCGAATTGAACGTGCGCCGGCTGCGGCCGCGCCTCCGCGCGATCGGCACGCTCTCGGTGCTGACGATGCTCGGCGCGGCGCTGATCATGTTCGGGTTCTTCTTCGCCCTGACGCACATCGTGCCGGTCACCGCCGGCTACACGACCATCCAGCGCCTGGCGGTCGCGCTCATCGCCGCGAACGTGCTCGCCGCGTACTCCCCCGCGGTCGTGGTGGGCATCCTGTCGGAGACGAAAGCGAGCGGCCCGCTGAGCGAGACCGCGCTCTCGATCGTCGTGCTGGCGGACCTGATCATCGTGATCACGTACGCGCTCTCCAGCACGTTCGCGCACGCGATCTTCCCGAGCGGCGGCAGCGGCGGGCTGGGGCTGCTCGTGCCGCACATCTTCGGCTCGATCTTGGCCGGGACGATCGTGGGCGGCGTGCTCGCGATCTACGTTCTCCGGGTCGGCTCGCGCAGCGGCGTCTTCACGTTCGCGGTGCTCTTCATCGCCGCCGAAGCCGGCGCCGCGCTGCATCTCAATCCGCTGCTGGTCGGACTCGCGGCCGGCCTCCTGCTCGAGAACGTCACGCCGATCGGCGGCGAACAGCTCGCGCATGCGGTGGAAGGGGTGGCCATGCCGACGTTCGCGATCTTCTTCGCGGTGGTCGGGGCGGAGATCCAGTTGCAGGCGTTCCTCCACACCGCACCGTTCGCGATCGGAGCCGCGCTCCTCCGGGGCCTCGGCATCTACGCCGGTGCGCTCTTCGCGGGACGGCTCGTCGCGCTCGACCCGCTGTTCACGAAACGGGTGACGCTGGGGCTGCTGCCGCAGGCGGGCGTTGCCATCGCACTGGTGGCGTTGCTGCTCGCGGATTTCAAACCGTGGGGCGCGATCATCGGCACCATCGTCCTCGGCACGATCATCGTCAACCAGCTCATCGGCCCGGTGCTCTTCCGCAACGCGATCGTCGCGGCCGGCGAGGCGCGCACGGGTGCCGATCCTGCAGAGGAAACGGCAGGAGGTATGGAGCATGGAGATCAACTGGCGTGATGACGTCGACGCCGCGCTCGCGGACGCGAAGCGCGACGGACGGCCGCTGCTGCTCGACTTCAGCGCAGCACCGATGTGAGGGGGATGCGCTCGGCTGGATGCCGAGGTGTACCCCGACCCGAAGATCGCCGGGTTCGTCAGCGATCATTTCATTCCGGTCCGGCAGCACGTGAAGACGCACCCCGAGGCGATGGAACGCTTCGGCGCGCAGTGGACGCCGACCATCATGGTGCTCGACCCGAACGGGAAAGAACGCCACCGCGTCGAAGGCTTTCTCGAAGCCGACGCCCTGCTCGCGCAGCTGAAGCTCGGGCTGGCGCAGAGCGCCTTCGCCACGCAGAAGTGGGATGACGCGGAGCGCCTGTTCGAGGACGTCGTCACCGCCGGCGACGCCGACACCGCCCCCGAGGCCGCGTACTGGGCGGGCGTGACCCGCTACAAGCGCAGCGGCGACCCGTCGGCGCTGGGCGCGACCCACAAGCGGCTGAACGAGCAGTTCAGCGGGAGCACGTGGGCGAAAAAGGCATCGATCTGGGGCGGAGGGCCGTAGGGACTCCACTGTCATCCTGAGCGAGGTGGCGGGGAGGGTGTGAAGCGAAGGACCCCCTCCGGTGCACGAGATCCGCGCTGTCGGGAGGGGGTCCTTCGCTCCCGCCCACACCGCCACCCTTCGCTCAGGATGACAGGTGTTTGAACGCGCTCACCACCTCGCGAACGAGCCCCACCTCCACCACCCCGTCCCTCTTCAGCGACGTCCCCACGATCGCCCCATCCGCGTCCGCGAACGAAGAAGCGTTCTCCGCGGTCAGCCCGCTCCCCAGCAGTAACGGCGCGTCCACCTGTTCGCGCAGGGAGCGCAGGCGGGACGGGTCGGCGGCGGCGCCGGTCTCGGCGCCGGTGACGATGAGGGCGTCGGCGAGGCCGCGCAGGCGGAGGTCCTTTGCGGACACCTCCCCCATGGGCGTGGCGTGCTTTACGAGGTAGTCGGCGAAGATCAGCACCTCGGGGGCCAGCGCGGCGCGTTTGCGCAACGTGGCGTAGGCGTCTCCTTCGATGATCCCCTGGTCGGTTACCGCGGCGCCGGTGTGGACGTTGACGCGGATGAACGCGGCTCCCGTCGCGGCGGCGATGGCCAGCGCCGACTGCGCGTCGTTGCGCAGGACATTCACGCCGAAGGGCAACCCCACCTCGCGCACGACCTCGGCGATCACGCGGGTCATGGCCGCGACGGTCTCCGCTTCGACACGGCCGCGGGTGAAGGGGCGGTCGCCGTAGTTCTCGATGGCGAAGCCGTCACAGCCGCCGTCGCGGATGGCGCGGGCGTCGCCGAGCGCGGCCGCGATCACTTCGTCGAGGGACGTGAACAGCGGCGCGCCCGGCAGGGGAAGGAGGTGGATCATCCCGAAGACGGCGCGCGCGGAAAAGCGGGAGGCGAAGGCGGTGCGTGTGAGCATCAGGTGGCGAAAGTTATACTCCACCGCGCATGTCGGACCTGAAGCTCTACAACACGTTGTCGCGCGAGAAAGAGACGTTCATCCCCCTCCGCCCCGGCGAGGTGCGGATGTACTCGTGCGGGCCCACGGTCTACGGCCACCCGCACATCGGGAACCTGCGCACCTTCCTCTGGAGCGACCTCCTGCGCCGCTACCTGGAGTACCGCGGCCTCCGCGTCACGCAGGTCATGAACATCACCGACGTCGAGGACAAGATCATCCGCAACGCGAACGCGGCCGGCCAGGACATCGGCACCTACGTGGCGCCGTACATCGTCGCGTTCCGAGAGTCGCTCGACCGGATGCGCGTGAAGCCGGCCGATCACTACCCGCGCGCCACGGAGTTCATCCCGCAGATGGTGTCGCTGGTGCAGAAGCTCTCCGAGCGCGGCCACACGTACGTGGCCGAGGGGTCGACGTACTTTCGCGTCGGGACGCTCCCCGACTACGGCAAGCTCTCGAAGGTCGAGATCGACACCAACGCGGAGTTCAGCCGCATCGAGTCCGACGAATACGAGAAGGAGTCGGCGCGCGACTTCGTGCTCTGGAAGTCGAAGAAGGAGAGCGAGCCCTCCTGGAGCACGGAGATCGGCGAAGGGCGCCCGGGGTGGCACCTCGAGTGCTCCGCCATGGCGATGGAGCTCCTCGGCGAGTCCTTCGACATCCACACCGGTGCGGTCGACCTGATCTTCCCGCATCACGAGAACGAGATCGCGCAGAGCGAAGGGGCGAGCGGCAAGCCGTTCGTCCGCTACTGGGTCCACGGCGAGCACCTGAACATCGACCAGCAGAAGATGTCGAAGTCGATCGGCAACATCTATACGCTGGCCGAGGTGGAGGAGCTGGGGTACGACCCCGTCACGCTGCGCTACGCGCTGCTGTCGGTGCCGCACCGCACGAAGCTCAACTTCACCACCCAGTCGCTGGACGACGCGAAGAGCGCTCTGACGCGCATCGAGTCGTTCCTGCTGCGCCTCGACGACGTGATCAAGTCCGGCCCGCGGGACGCCGCGCATGCCGATGAAGAAGGTGATGCGCTGATCGGCAAGTTCCTGGGAGAGTTCCAGGAAGCGATGGACGACGATCTCAACACCGCCGGCGCCCTCGGCGCGCTGTTCACCTTCATCCGCGATGCGAACACCGCCATCGACGCCGGCCGCATCTCGCCGGGCGACGCGGCCGGCATGCGCGCCGCGCTGATGAAGATCGACCCGGTCATGGACATCTTCCCGTCCCGCGAGCAGAGCATCGACGCGGAGATCGAAGCGCTGATCGACGCCCGCAACGCCGCCCGCAAAGCGCGCAACTTCGCGGAGTCCGACCGGCTGCGCGACGAGCTGATCTCCCGCGGCATCCTGCTCGAAGACACCCCGGGTGGGACGCGGTGGCGGCGGAAGTGATCGCGTATCTCGAAGGAACGCTGAAGCAACTCGATGCCACGCGCGCGCTGGTCGTCACCACCGGCGTCGGGTACGAGGTGCACATCTCCCTCTCGACGTATTACAAGCTGGAGGGGAAGCGCGACGTAGCGATCGAGATCTATACGCACGTCCGCGAGGACGCACTGTCGCTGTACGGCTTCGCGACGCCGGAGGAAAAGTACGCGTTCGAGAAGTTGATCTCGATCTCCGGCATCGGGCCGACGCTCGCGCAGAAGATCCTCTCCGGCATCGACGCCGCCGATCTCGCGGATGCCACCGCGCGCAACGACGTGCGCAAGCTTTCGTCGATTCCGGGCGTCGGCAAGAAGACCGCGGAACGGATCTGCCTCGAGCTGCGCGACAAGCTCGCGCTCCCGGCGACGACGGCGCCAGCCGCCCCCACCCGCCTCTCGGTCGACGACGACGTGCAGTCGGCGCTCGTCAACCTCGGCTACCGCCCGAAGGACGCCGAGATCGCGCTGGAGAAAACGCGCCAGGAGCTGGGTGGGGACGCGGAGTTCTCGGCGGTGCTGAAGCGGGCGTTGAGGTACCTGACGAAGTGAGAACACACCCGACTCGCAACGCAGCTCTATGGAGTGCGGTAACGCCAGTTACCGCTCTGACTGCTTCTGTTCGTGCCGTGAGCCGAGCATGGTGCGATCTCGCCTCGTGGCACGAGCGAAGGCTGGACCTGCTCGCGTTTCAACACGAATAGAACCAGGAAGAGCGGTAACTGGCGTTACCGCACTCCATATGTTCACCATCTCCGACTTTTTCGACCCGGTCACGCGACAACGCATCCTGTCGGAGCTTCGCGATGCCTCTGCGAACGAGGCCACGGTTTACGGCGGCGCCAAATCGGTCGACACGCAGGTGCGGCGCACGAAGAAGGTCAGCGCGTCCGAGGGGACTCGCGCTCTCGTGCTGCGGAAGCTGGACGAGCGCAAGGGGGAGATCGAGCGGCAGTTCGGCCTCGAGACTCACGCGATCGAGGAGCCGCAGTTCCTGCGCTACACGGCCGGCGATTTCTTCGTCGCGCATCAGGACGGGAACACGCCGGTCATCCGGGACGACACGCGCTTCCGCAAAGTGTCGATCGTGATCTTTCTCAGCGACCGCGGCGACTACGACGGCGGCGAGCTGCAGCTGCACGGAAAGTATCCCGACTTCGACGTGCGCGAGAGCGCGCCGGCGGAACCGGGGACGCTGGTCGCGTTCCCGGCCGAGACCACGCACGAGGTTACGCCGCTCGCGCGCGGCGAGCGGTACACCATCGTGTCGTGGTATCGCGTCACGCCGCCGGAGTGACGGGAGCACCGCCGCGGCGCGCGGCATCGACGCTCCAGATGCCCGCTCCGTGCGCGGCCATGTAGAGGAAGAGGAAACAGTAGAGCGCGGCCAGCTCTCCCTCGTTGATGACCGGCCAGAAGCTCTCCCGCGCGTGCCGCATGAAATACGCGGCGGCCATCTCACCCGAGGCGATGAACGCGGCGAAGCCGGTGAAGAGGCCGATTGCGATCAGCAGGCCGCCGACCAGCTCGATTACGCCCGCCACCTGGTAGAGCAGGACACCCGCCGGCTCCTTCCCTCCCGGCCAGCCGAAGAGCTTCTGCGTGCCGTGCATCGCGAACATGAGGCCGGCCATGATGCGGAGGATCGCGTACAGCTGAGGTGCAAAGCGTCCGATGAATCTTTCCATGCGCGAAAGGCCATACAAATGCCGTGCTCAGCGAGAAAGCGGGATCGATTTTTGTAAATGTCACAAATCGAAGTTGAAGGAGGAGATAAAGCAATATGAGAAAAACGCCCTTGATTGCCCTCGCAGTTTTCTGCCTGATGTTGGGCGCCTGCGCGTCGACCACGACGGACACGGCCACCGACGACACCACGATGACGAGCAGCGGTACCGCGTCGGCGAACGACGCGACGGACACGAGCATGGAGACCGGCACGACGCCGGCCATGACCGATCACAGCGGCATGAATCACAGCGGCACCATGCCGGGAACAACGTCGGGAACGACGACCGTGACGACGACGGACACCATGCCGGGCACCACGACCGGCACCACCGGCACCGTTGGCAACAACCTCAGCACCGGCACCACCAGCACCACCAGCGTCAGCGGGACGAGCGGCACCAGCACGTCGGGCACGACCGATAACACCGCCACGATCGCCGGCAGCGGCACGGTCTCGGGCAACACCACCGTCAATACCGACAACACCACCTGGACCACCGGCACCACCAGCAACACGAACAGCAGCGGCACGATGACCTCGGGCTCGACCCAGGGGACGACGTCCACCACCAGCACGACCACCAGCACCGCCAGCAACATGACCAGCTCGTCCGTCGACGACGACGATGACGACGACACCACAACCGGTACGCGCACGCGGATGAGGAAGGACTGATCCGCTCGAGAGCTGCGAGTCGCCCGGACCTGTCCGTCCGGGCGACGACCTGCATATGAAACGGCTACCGATCCATCTCGCCCTGCTCCTCCTCGCTCTCTCCGCGGGCGCAGCGGACTCCACGGAGGTCCTGCTCGCGAAGGCCTGGCCGGCGGCGAAGATCGCCGGCATGGAGGAGCTTGGGACCGGCATCGGCATCGTCTTCACCCCCGACCTGAGCGTGAAGGACAACTGCCGTTTCTTCGAAGCCCTCGGCTTCGCCTGTTTCGAGAGCGCGGACTGGCTGGGGATCCTCTCCGACATCCACGCGTACAACCTCGACCATCCCGGCCGGCGCATCCGCACGCTCATCCTCGAGACGCACGGCACGAACGGCAACGGCCTGAAGGTGCAAAACGGGAAGGCGCCGGAGGACGACCGCTCCTACATCTCCGTGGCCGCGCTGCAGGAGATGGTCGAGCCGGTGGGCGTGCGCTACGTGATCCTCAGCGCCTGCAACTCCGGCCGCCTGCTCCGCCCCGAGATCTACCGCAAGCTGAATCCCGACAACGGCGACAAGCTCTTCCTCCCCGCCACGCGCGGCATCCTCGACGCCACCGACTCCTTCGACGCGAAGCGCACCACCGTCACGGTGATCACTCCCGCCACCAGCCACATCGAGACGACCCTGGTCGGCTCCCTCCGCGAGCTCGCACCCGAAACACGCGCCGCGCTCGAAGCCGCCGCGAAGAAGCGGAGCCTCGAGCTGCCGAAGCAGTTCGCCGTCTCGGAGATGCTGATCCAGATGCTCCTCCGCGACCCGCAGCTCCAACTCCGCACCGGCGCCCACGTCGAGGAGCTGTCGAAAGTGCAGACCTCTCCCGAGACCAGCGAGCGGATCTTCAAGGCCTTCGTCGACCACCTCGGCACGCTCGCCGCGCGCAGCACCACGCCGGCGGCGAACACGGTCGCCGCGAAGTAGCTCGGATCACGGCGCGCTGCCGCTCCGCGGCAAGTCAAAGCGGTGACAAGGTTCCCCGCACTCCAAACTTGCGCGTATATCGGCACATAGCTCCCATTGACAATTATGCTTTCGCAGCATACGTTGCCTGCATCAGGGGGATAATTTATGTCAAAGTATCACGCCCCGCTGTTCGTGCTGTTCATTCTCGCCCTCGTCGCCACCGTGCACGTGCAGGCGGCGACCTACCCTTCCGGTAACCCGCGTACGACCGACAACGACGACTCGTGCGACATCTCGCTGCTCCCCGCGGCGACGTTGCTGCTCCCCTACTTCGAGGTCGACACCATTTCGCAGTCGGGGGAGACGACGCTCATCACGATCACCAATACCTCGAACGCCGAGCAGGCCGTGCACATCGTGCTCTGGACCGACTGGGGGTACCCCGTGATCGACTTCAACATCTATCTGACCGGCTACGACGTCCAGAGCCTCAACCTCTACGACGTCGTCGCGCTCGGCCAGATCGCGCCGACGCGCGGCACCGGCTTCGAAGACGGCGGCTCTCCCGTAGGCGAGCTTTCGAAAGGCAACGTGCGCGTCGACGAAGAGACGTGCCGTTCCCTCACGATGCAGGTCCCCGACATCTACCGGCAGCGGATGCAGGAGGCCTTCATCAACGGCCGCGTCCCGGCGATCGGAAACCTGCCGGCCTGCACCGCCGCCGGCTCGCCCCGCGCCTCGCGTCCGAACGGACATGCGATCGGCTACGCCACGATCGACGTGGTCAGCTCGTGCGCGCCCGGCACGCACGAGGATCAGGATTACTACGACAGGCTCCTCTTCGACAACGTCCTGGTCGGCGATTACCACCAGGTGAATGCCGTCGGGCGTAACGCGCAAGCGAGCCCGCTCGTGCACATCCGCGCGGTCCCCGAGGGTGGCACCCCCGCGACGCGAACGGCGACGAACCTGAAGCGCACCTTCTACAGTCGTCACCAGAGCGGTGCCGCCACGAATCGCGACGCGCGGCAACCGCTGCCGTCCACGTTCGGGGCGCGCTGGATCGAGGGCGGCACCGGCCACTTCCAGACGGATTTCAAGATCTGGCGGGAAGCAGCGCCCGGCCCGAATCCCGCGTGCGACGCATACGTCGCCACCAGCAGGATGCAGGTCACGGAGCTGGTCCGGTTCGACGAGGAAGAGAACTTCGTGGTGATCACGTCCGACGAGTCCGACCAGCTCGAGACTCTGTTCGCGGAGCTGCCCGCAGCGTCGCTGGTGGATACCGCCGACGACGTCTTCCCGCCCAATGCCCTGGGCGCGGTCGCCGGATGGGTCTATGTGAATCTCGACTCCCCCCGCGGTGAACGCTCGTTCGCCCGCCAGGCCTGGATGGTCGCGTCGATGCGCGCCGAGGGACGCTACTCCGGCTATGCCGATGCGATCGCCCTCGGCAACGGCTGCTCGCCGCGGGTGGGCGAAAGCGAGGCCGCGGCCATCGGCACCGGCACGGCCGTCATGGGTCCGGCGCCGAATCCAACCCCGTAAACCGCGTCACGCCATCACCACACAGAACGATTAACGCGAGGTGAACCATGCGAAAGATCCTGTGCCTGCTGTTCCTCGTCGCCGCCGTGCACGTACAGGCGGCGAACTATCCCTCCGGCAACCCGCGCACGACCGACAATGACGATTCGTGCGACATCTCGCTGCTCCCCGCGGCGACGCTGCTGCTCCCCTACTTCGAGATCGACCTCGATTCGGCCAACGGCCAGACCACGCTCGTCACGGTCACGAATGCCTCCAACGCCGAGCAGGTCGCGCACGTGACGCTCTGGACCGACTGGGGCTATCCGGTCATCGACTTCAACCTCTATCTCACCGGCTACGACGTGCAGAGCCTCAACCTCTTCGACATCATCGCCCGCGGCCAGATCGCACCGCCGCGCGGCACCGGTTTCGAGCGCGCCGGCTCTCCCGAAGGCGATCTTTCGGGCGACAACACTCTCGTCGAAGAGGACACCTGCCGCTTTCTTCCGATGCAGATCGACGACCACTACATCCTACGGATGCGGGAAGCCTTCATGTACGGAAACATCCCGGCGCGCGGAAACGATCCGGGATGCACCACCGCCGGCTCGCCGCGCCACGCGCATCGGAACGAGAACGCCATCGGCTACGCGACGATCGATCTCGTCCGCCAGTGCATCACCGCCACCCCGGTCGATCAGGAGTATTACGACCTCCTGCTCTTCGACAACGTGCTGATCGGTGATTACCAGCAGGTAGACTCGCAGAACGAATACGCGCAATCGAGCCCGCTCGTGCACATCCGCGCCATCCCCGAGGGCGGCATTCCCACGTCACGCCCGGTCACGAACCTGAAGCGGACGTTCTACAGCCGTCACCAGTCCGGTCCGGTCAATACGCGCGATGCCCGCCAGCCGCTGCCCGCGACCTTTGCCGCGCACTGGATCTCCGGCGGCGCGGGTCAGTTCCAGACGAGCCTCAAGATCTGGCGCGAAGGAGCGACCGGGCCGAATCCGGCCTGCGCGGCGTACAGCCTCTCCGCACAGATGCCGATTCGGGAAGTGGTCCGGTTCGACGAGGAAGAGAACTTCGTCGCCTTCACGACCGGCCTCGCCGACCCGCCGATCGTGCACGTCCCGAGGGCTCCCGCGACTTCGCTCGTCGACACCGACGACGACGACGTCTTCCCGTTCAACCCCCTCGATGCGGTCGCGGGCTGGATGTACGTCAATCTCGACACCGATGCCCCCGAGGGCGAATACGCGCGCCAAGGCTGGATCGTGTCGTCGATGCGCGCCGAGGGCCGCTACTCCGGCGATGCCGACGTGAGCGCGCTCGGCAACGGCTGCTCGCCGCGCATCGGCCAGAGCGAGGCCACGGAGACCGGCAGCGCCACCATCAGCATCGGACCGGCCGGGAATCCGAACCCGTGATGTAGCATCGTTCAGTGCCGCACCTCGTTTCCATAGTTATGCGTTGACACCACCAGACCGAATGCAAAGAATTGATTTGTCTGGTTGTATTTCCGCCGCGTGAGCGGTGGTGTGTCCGGCCGGTTCACCACGCCGGTTCGGTCGCCGGGCCCTGATTAGCAGGGCAGAGCGGCAATGGTGGGAGAGCGGAACATTGAACGGTGGTGTTAACGATGCAGTACCGAGTCAACTCAATCCACACTCCATACAAACAAGAAGGAGAAAACCATGCGAAGATTACGTTACTTACGCAATAAAGATCAGCCGCTCGCTGCTGCGGATAATGCTGGAGACACCCGCAAGGTCAGTGTCGCCAGGCTCTGTCTCGAAAAAGACGTCTACGACATGCAGTAACGCAAGTAGCAACTGCCCGTAGTACTGAGTAGCGTGACCTTACCTCTGATACAGCCGGACAACTGATCACGAAGCAAGCAACGCATTCCGGGCACGTTCAACCGCGTAGACCTCGGCATCGATCTCCGCAAGAGTCACATGATCGCTGTTGAGCAGTGTCTCCAATCGCTCCAGGCCGTCGAGGATCTCGTTTTCCAGCTCTTCCTGATAATCACTCCCGGGCGTGGGATCGAGCGGACGGTTTTCGCTGAATGGCGGGGCAATCGACGTAATCCTGTTCACCTTATCCATGAGGGACGACATGGCTGGGTGCGCCGCGTAACCGCTGTCGCGGATCCACTCAGCAACGCGGCTCAGCTCCCAGGAGAGCGCCGAGGCATCCTCCGAATTCGTCTGCCAGAGAGCGCGGCCGAAGCGAATCAGCGGCCATTCGGCCGTTGCCTGAAGATGCTCCTGCACCCATCCGACCGCGCGCATCGCGCGGCGCGTCGTGTCGAGGAGGCGCTCCAAACGCTCGAACGAGCCAGTACCAGGCGTCGCTTCCGCCAGTTCACCCCCGCGCCGGAACTTTGCAAAGTCTTCGGCGAACAGCCGGCGCGTATACAGGGCGGCGTTCACGAGCTCGTGAGTTTCGACAGCGTCCGTCAGGAGCCGCTGTCTCTGACGAGACCGGCTCGTATCACCCGCTTTCTTCAGAAACAGCACAACGCGCTGAGACGCCAGTGTCAGCACACCGTCCTGGCGCCAGAAGGGTGTCCTCAGGTGTGCTGCCACCTGGCGCTCCAGGCCTTGGACTCCTTGATAGTTCCCGGGAGAGAGCGACATGAGATATGCGAGCTCGCGAAGGTGGGTTTCGGGAGTAAACGAGCCCTGGTGAAATCGAAAAATCGTATCCGGCGGCCGCCATCGGCGATCGTGTCCTCCCGGATCGGAAAAGAGACCGCATGCAACTGCATCGACTACGTCGGCCAGAAAGGACTCGCATTCTGTGCTGGCACCCTCAGCGTCGATGAAGAGGAGACTTTCAATCTTTCGCGCCAGCGCCGCGAGAACCTCCACTTCCGCTGATTCGCGAAATTCGAGCAGCAAGGTCAGCCGGATCACGCCGACGCCGGTTGCGTACAGACGGAGCCGTCCATGAACAGACGAGATCTTCATGCTCGGGTTGATGGGATCGATCGACTTTTGGATCAGGTCGCGCAGCCATACATCCGCGTCGGCACGCATTCCGGCGAGGCGTGGAAGCGGCGATAACTCGAACGGCACCAGCGTCAGCGGGGGCTCGCCCGATCTTTCGAACTCGCGGAGGTCCGGAATCCCGGCAACCCAGAATCGGTGAAACTGGTCGTGGAACGTGGCCACTGGGCGAAGCGTACCGACATCACCCAGCTGAATGGAGGTGCCTTTCTGCAGCGAATTCCGGAGGCGGGCAACGGTATGAATCGTTTCGTGGAACTCCACGGCCTGAACGCGCTGCGGCTCGATCAGCAGGTCGCTCATCCGGAAGAGCTGCGCCACCGTCACGGTCACCGAGCGGCAACCGGTCAGCGTTTTCTGTAAGCGCATCGCCGCCGACGAGAGTCTCCGTCGGCCGCTGCCGTCTACCGTGACCGGTCCCGAGCGGCGGCCGCGCATCCGCTCCAGGAGAGGGAGATACGCGCCGATCAGCACGTCCAGGTATTCTGTTTTCTCATCGTCTCCGGAGAGCTCCGCCCGCTCGCGTTGGAGTTCCGCGACGTGCGTCTCGAGTTGTCCCAGATCTACCCGCGCTATCATTCGAGCTTACCTTAGAACCGCGACGGATTGATGGATCGACACCACCTTGAGATCTCCGCCACCGAACGTTGCAAGGCGCTGCTGTCCGCTCTGCGCTCCGGCGACTCTCCCGCTTCCGAGCTTGCGCCGCCATTGCGCGATCTCGCCGAGGAGCTGCTCTATCCTGAAATCTCGGCCGCAGTCACGCGGGAGCTCCATGGCTATCAAACCAGCGACGTATTGCCGCCCGGTGTCGAAGCGGGCTCGTTCGCAGCAACGCTCGGATTGAACTTACTCGAAAGCAAGATCCATCACACGCGGGCCGCTCTCCATGACTCACATGCCGAGACGGACACAGGGAACATTAAAAGGATCAGCCTCGCTGTCGAGGACGCGCGGCTGACGGCGGCCCTGCAGAACCGCCGGACGCATCTCGCCTCCCTCGCCGGTGACTTGCTGAGAAAAATCTCTTCTGTACCCGAAAAATGGGTGATCAGCCTTCATGGCATCCAGACGCGCGGCCAATGGCAGAAGGACCTGTCGCAGTATATGGACGCCGGGCTCCGGTACGCCCCTTTTGATTACAAATGGTTTGACGCGTTGCGCCTCTTGAGCGAATCTGCCCGCGACCGGCGGATCGATGCGTTCCGCGATCAATACGAACGCCTGGTCGAAACACGCGGCGCCATTCCGTCGATCATCGCGCACAGCTTCGGCTCATACATCGTCACGCGGGCAATCGAAAAATACGCGCTGGAGTTCGATCGGGTGATCCTCTGCGGGTCGATCGTACGGCGCGACTATCCCTGGACCGCCCAGTTCGACGCCGTCCCTCCGCGCGTGCAGCGGGTTCTCAACGACTTCGGCGGCCGCGATCTCTGGGCGCGTCTCGCTGTATGGGTGATCAAGGACGCCGGGCAGTCTGGAGTTCATGGCTTCGACGATGAGGCTGGCGGGCGGCTGATTCAGCGTGGCCACTCCTGGTTCCGTCACTCGGACTACTTCTACGCGGGCAACTATCGGAAACGATGGATTCCCTTTCTCCAAGGCGCCGACCCGGCCGAGCACCAGAAAGAACATGCATCGCAGCCGAACTGGCGCAACCGCGCGGTGCAGTTGATCGTCGTGCTGGCGGCGGCGGTGTTGCTCTGGTATTTCACGCGGTGAGGCGGCAGCCGGCGGTGTAGCATCGCCACGTGCCGCCCGAGCTCGACCGCCAGGTCTTTGCCATCCAGCGTCCGGCGAAGGAGCTGATGACGTACTACGTCCTCAGCTCCTTCCTGGCCGGACCGCTGTTCTTCATCCCGCTCATCTACTTCCACTTCCGCTACCAGACCATGCGGTACGAGTTCGACGAGGAAGGGATCTCCATGAGCTGGGGCATCCTCTTCCGCCGCCAGGTCACGCTCACGTACGCGCGCATCCAGGACATCCACCTCACCAGCAACATCATCGAGCGCTGGCTGCGCCTGGCACGCATCCAGATCCAGACCGCCAGCGCCAGCGCCTCGGCCGAGATGACCCTCGAAGGCCTCCACCAGTTCGAGCTCGTCCGCGACTTCCTCTACACGAAGATGCGGGGGGTGCGGGGGGCCGCGGCGTCCGTTCCGGCCTCGCAGCCTGCAGCCGCGCCCCAGGACGACCTTGCCGGAGCCCTGCGCGAAGTCGCCGCGGAGCTGCGCGCGGTGCGGGAAGCACTCGAGAAGCGGTAGGGACGACCGGTGAGTGCCCGCGACACGCTTCTCCGTACCCTGCGCGTCCCGCCGACGCCGGAGCCGCCGCCCGGGTCGCCGCCGCGCATCTTTCGCGCGGCGCCGCGCTTCCTCACCCTGCGCCTGCTGCACTGGGGGCTGAAGCAGCTCGTCGCGCTGGTGGGCGTCTTCTGGGCGATCTACTTCTTCTCCTTCCTGGCGGAGAGCGGAGTCCCCAACTTCGCGATCTGGATGATGCGCGCCGGCGAGGCCATCGCCATCACGGCCCTCTTCTTCAACGCCGTGCTCGGCTGGATGATCGTCCGCCTCGACTACGACCTCCGCTGGTACATGGTCTCGGACCGCGCCATCCGCATCCGCGAAGGGATCACCACCATCCGCGAGAAGACCATCGCCCTCGCCAACATCCAGAACATCGCCATCAAGCAGGGCCCGCTGCAACGCCTCCTCGGCATCGCCGACGTGGAAGTGAAGACCGCCGGCGGCGGCGGCAACTCGACCGAGGGCGGGAAGAAAGGCCACGTCGCCGAGCCCCTCCACGTCGCCTACTTTCGCGGCGTCGACAACGCCGACGAGATCCGCGACCTCCTGCGCGAGGGAGTGCGCAGGCAGAAGGATGCGGGCCTGGGGGATCCGGATGAGGAGGTGGTTGTTCCTGCCGGCGGTGTCAGTGAGGCGGTAGGCGAGCTGCTCGCGGAGGCGCGGGCGCTGCGTCAAACGGTGTCAGGTGTCAGGTATCTGGGGAGCATCGTGCAACGGAGCAGCACACCCCAGACACCCGACACCTGATACCCGACACCTGCGGCCGCCCCGGAACACCCGCCCCCTCTCGCGTGTTCAAGGCCGCGCAATGATCTCCTTCGCCAACGTCAGCAAGCAGTACGGCAAGCAGCTTCTCTTCGTGGAGGCCTCGTTCCAGCTCAATCCCGGTGAAAAAGCGGGGCTGGTCGGGCCGAACGGAGCCGGCAAGTCGACCCTTTTCCGGATGCTCATCGGCGAGGAATCGCCGGACGACGGCGTGGTCAACGTCCCGAAGAAGATCTCCATCGGCTACTTCCGCCAGGAGGTGGACGAGATGTCCGGCCGCACCGTGCTCGACGAAGCGATCGCCGGCTCCGGCCGCCTCGGCGACCTGCACCATGAGCTGATCGAGCTCGAGCATGCAATGGGAGATCCGTCCCGCCCCGACTACGACAAGGTCCTGGAGCGCTTCGGCACCGTGCAGGAGGAGTATCAGCACCAGGGCGGCTACGAGCTCGAAGCGCGCGCCCGCGAGGTGCTGCACGGCCTCGGCTTCGACGACACGCAGATCGACGGCGACGTCGGCGCGCTCTCCGGCGGCTGGAAGATGCGCGTCTCCATGGCCAAGATCCTCCTCGGCAAGTTCGACGTGCTGCTCCTCGACGAGCCGACCAACCACCTGGACATCGAGTCGATCGTCTGGCTGGAGCGCTTCCTCAAAAGCGTCCCCTCCACCATCCTCATGACCTCGCACGACCGCGATTTCATGAACCGCATCGTCACCAAGATCATCGAGATCGACGAGGGGGACATCATCTCCTACTCCGGCGACTACGATTTCTACGTCCGCGAGCGCGAGCAGCGCGAGCTGAACCAGGAAGCGGCGTATGCCCGCCAGCAGGCGAAGCTGGCCAAGGAGCAGCGCTTCATCGACCGCTTCTCCGCCCACGCCGCGAAAGCCGCGCAGGTGCAGAGCCGCGTGAAGATGCTGGACAAGCAGGAGCGCATCGAGCCGCCGAAGAAGCGGAAGGCGATGAAGTTCGACTTCCGCGCGCCGCAGCGCTCCGGCGAGGACGTGGTGGCGCTGAAGTCGGTCACCAAGTCGTTCGGCAGCCGCACGATCTACGACGCCTTCAACTTCCACGTCCGCCGCGGCGAGCGCTGGTGCGTGATGGGAAAGAACGGCGCCGGCAAGTCGACGCTGCTGAAGATGGTGGCCGGCGCGCTGCAGCCCGACGCGGGCGACGTGAAGCTCGGCGCGAGCCTGAAGCTCGGCTACTTCTCGCAGCAGGCGCTCGACCTGCTCGATGCGGACCTGACGGTGTGGGAGCAGATGCAGAAGGACTTTCCGCTCGAGAGCATCGGCACGCTCCGCAACATCCTCGGCGCGTTCCAGTTCTCCGGCGACGACATCGACAAGCGCATCCGCTCGCTGAGCGGCGGCGAGAAGTCGCGCCTGGTCATGGCGCGCATGCTCCTCGACCCGCCGAACTTCCTGGTGCTCGACGAGCCGACGAACCACCTCGATCTCGCCACCAAGGAGATGCTGATCGAGGCTCTCGGCGATTTCCAGGGCACGATGCTCTTCGTCTCCCACGACCGCACGTTCCTCCGCGGCCTGGCGAACCGAGTCCTGGAGCTCGCCGGCGACGAACACGACGGACCGCTGCTTTACGGCGGGTCGTACGTGGAGTACGTGGAGCGCACGGGACGCGAAGCTCCCGGTGTGCATACGTAGTTTGGAGTGCGGTGACCGCAGTCACCGCTTTTACTGCGTGCAACGCCAGCTGCAGCTTGCGAGCGGTGACTGCGGTCACCGCACTCCAAACGCTGCTACGCTCCCCGCGTGAGCGTCGAGTACCGCGACGTAACGGTCGCCAACATCCTCCACGGCATCTCCCTGCGCATTGCGCATGGCGAGCGCGTGGCCTACCTCGGGCGCAGCGGCGCGGGGAAGACCACCGCGCTCAAGACCATCAACGGCCTCGTCCCCGCGACCTCGGGCACCCTGCTGATCGAAGACAAGCCGCTCGCGCAGCATGACGTGGTCGCGCTGCGCCGCCGGATCGGGTACGTCATGCAGCAGCCGGCGCTCTTCCCCCATCGCACCGTGTTCCAGAACATCGCCACCGTCCCCCGCCTCCTCGACTGGGACGACGCACGCACGCGCGACGAGGCAGCAAGACTCCTCGCGCAGCTCGAGCTTCCCGGCTTCGAGACGCGCTACCCGCGCCAGCTGTCCGGCGGCGAGCAGCAACGCGTGGCCATCGCGCGCGCGCTCATCGCGAAACCGAAGATCCTGCTGTGCGACGAGCCCTTCTCCGCGCTCGATCCGCTGATCCGCCATGACCTGCAGACCATGCTCATCGAAACGGCGCACGAGACCACGCTCGTCTTCGTCACGCACGACGTGCGCGAAGCGTTGCGCATCGCGCAGCGGATCGTGGTCTTCGAGGCCGGACGGATCATCGCCGACACGCCAGCCGATGCCCTCCAGAGGCACGAGCATCCGGTCGTGAGAAGATTCGTGGCATCGGCGTCATGAACCTGCTGCAACTCACGGGCGAGCACCTGCTGATCGTCCTCGTGGCGGTGACGATCGCCATCGCCGCCGGCGTCCCGCTCGGCACGCTCGCCCACCGCCGCCGCAAGGCGGGCGGCATCGCACTGCGCATCACGGATGCGGTGCAGACCATCCCCTCGCTGGCCATGTTCGGCTTCCTGATCCCGCTCCCCTTCATCGGAGGCATCGGCGTGCGGCCGGCCATCGTGGCGCTGGTGCTCTATTCGCTCCTGCCGATCGTCCGCAGCACGCTGGTCGGCCTGCAGCGGGTCGACCCGCACGTGCGGGAGGCCGCGACGGCCATGGGCATGACCCCCAACCAACTGCTCTGGAGCGTCGAGCTGCCGCTCGCCACCCCCGCCATCGTGGCGGGCATCCGCATCGCCGTGGTCACCGCGATCGGCGTGGCCACCATCGCTGCGGCAGTGGGCGGCGGCGGACTGGGCACGCTCATCTTCCGCGGCGTAGCCATGGTGGACACGCGCCTGATCCTCTCCGGCGCACTCCCGGCCGCGCTGCTGGCACTGGCCGCCGATCTCGTCCTGACGCAGGTGGAGCGGCACTTCGCCCGCCGCAGAGGTGAAGCGTGAAGAAACTGCTCGTTGTCCTCTTGCTGCTGGTCGCCTGCAGCGAACGTCGCGCGCTCGTCGTCGGCTCGAAGAACTTCACCGAGTCCGTGATCCTCGGCGAGCTGCTCGCGCAGAAGCTGGAAGCAGCAGGCTGCAAGGTCGATCGCCGCCTGAACATGGGGGGCACCTTCGTCTGCGACTCCGCGATCCGCAACGGCTCCATCGATGCGTACGTCGAGTACTCCGGCACCGCGCTGACCGCCATCCTCAAGCAGCCGTCGCTCAACGACCGCGCCCGCGTCGAGGAGCTCGTCCGCCGCGAGTACGAACGCCGCAATCTCCGCTGGTCCCCCGCCCTCGGATTCAACAACACCTTCGCCATGATCGTGCGCAAGGCGGACGCGCAGAAGCACAACCTGCGCACGATCTCCGACCTCGCGCGCATGCCGGACATCCGCCCCGGCTTCGGCTATGAGTTCACCGAGCGCCCCGACGGCTGGACCGGCCTGCAGCGGGCCTACGGCCTCCGCATCGCCACCGCTCCCCGCACCATGGACCTCGGCCTGACGTACAAGGCGCTCGCAAGCAACGAGGTCGATCTCATCGCCGGCAACTCCACCGACGGCCTGATCGACTCCCTCGGCCTGGTCGTGCTGGAAGACGACCGCCGCTACTTTCCTCCCTACGACGCGGTCGTGGTCACCCGCACCGACATGCCCACGCCCTGCAGGGCCGCACTCGAATCCCTCAAAGGAACGATCGACGACGCGACCATGCGCAGGCTGAATTTCGAGGTGGATGGGAAGAAGAGGGACGTGGCGGACGTGGTGCGCGAGCTGGCGGGATCGCGATGAAGCTGCTCGCCGCGGTCTTGCTGCTCACCGCCTGCGCGACGTCCGTCCCGCCCGCCGCCACGAATCCCTACACCCAGGTCCTCGGCATCGCCCAGGACGGCGGCTACCCGCAGGCCGGCTGCAACCGTCCCGACTGCATCGCCGCGTGGCGCGACCCGAAACTGCGCCGCCGCGTCGCCTCGCTGGCCATCGTCGACCCGCAATCGAAGCAACGCTGGATCATCGACGCCACACCCGACTTCCCCTCCCAGCTCCGCACGCTCGATGAGACCGCACCGGGCACGCTGGACGGCATCCTTCTCACCCACGCCCATATCGGCCACTACCTCGGGCTGGCGCAGCTCGGCCGCGAAGTGCTCGGCGCAAAGAGCGTCCGCGTCTACGCCATGCCCCGTATGCGCGAGTTCCTCTCGAACAACGGCCCCTGGGACCAGCTCGTGCGTCTCAACAACATCGCCCTCCAGCCGCTCGAAGAAGGACGCGACGTCGCACTCAACGAGCGCATCACCATCACTGCCCTCAGGGTGCCGCATCGCGACGAATACTCCGAGACCGTCGGCTTCATCGTCCGCGGCCCTTCCCGCGCCATCCTCTGGCTTCCCGACATCGACAAATGGGAAAAGTGGGACACGCCGCTGGAAGCCATCCTCGAACACGTCGACGTCGCCTACCTCGACGGTACCTTCTACGACGTCAACGAGCTCCCCGGCCGCAACATGAACGAGATCCCCCACCCGTTCATCGTCGAGACCGTCGGGCGCTTGGCCACTTCTCCCCTGCGCACCCGCGTCCGCTTCATCCACCTCAACCAGTCGAACCCGCTGCTGCGCGAGACACGCCCCGGCGTGACCGTTGCCGTCGAGGGTGAGCGGTTCGGGTTGTAAGGCAATAATCTCCCCATCTCTCCGGTTATCAAGCACTTATGTCATTTAGTTCACTCGGACTTGGTCCGAAGCTTCTGCAGTCCATTACAGACGTCGGCTACACCACACCGACACCGATTCAGACGGCGGCCGTGCCGCACGTTCTGGCCGGACGCGACCTCATCGGGATCGCGCAGACCGGCACCGGCAAGACCGCAGCATTCGTCCTGCCGATCCTGGAGCGCCTCTCGCAGTCCCAGCAGCCCTCCCGCAATCCGCGCGCATTGATCGTCGCGCCGACCCGGGAGCTGGCAGCACAGATCGAAGAGAACGTTCAACTCCTCGGCCGCGCCCTGCGCGTCCGCTGCACCACCGTATTCGGCGGCGTCGGTGAATCGCCGCAGATCAAGGCCCTCCGCCAGGGCGTCGACGTCCTCGTCGCCACGCCGGGACGCCTCATCGACCTGATGGGCTCGCGGCACGTCTCCCTCGCGGACGTGCAGGTGGCCGTGCTCGACGAAGCCGACCGCATGCTCGACATGGGCTTCCTCCCGCAGATCCGCCGCATCGTCAACGCGCTGCCGAGACAACGCCAGACGCTGCTCTTCTCGGCCACGCTCTCGAAAGACATCGAGAAGGTCACGGCCGAGTTCCTGCGCAACCCGGAGACCGTCGAGATCGGCCGCCGCTCCAACCCCGCCGCCTCGGTGACGCAGTTCATCTACCCCGTGTCGAAGAGCCGCAAGGTCGACCTGCTCGTGACCCTGCTCAAGGATCAGGCCCTAGACTCCGTGCTCGTCTTCTCCCGCACGAAGCACGGCGCCGACAAGATCGCCCGCAAGCTGACGCAGGCCGGCATCTCCACGGTCGCGCTGCACTCGAACCGCAGCCAGGGACAGCGCACCGCGGCGCTCGAGTCGTTCAAGAACGGCCGCGCGCGCGTGCTCGTCGCCACCGACATCGCCTCGCGCGGCATCGACGTCGACGGGATCTCGCACGTGATCAACTTCGACTTCCCGATGCACCCCGAGGACTACGTCCACCGCATCGGCCGCACCGGCCGCGCGGACGCCATCGGCGACGCGATCAGCTTCGTGACCGCCGAGGACGAGCCGTACGTGCGCGACCTCGAGAAGCTCACGAAGAAAGCAGTCCCCCGCAAGCGCCTCGAAGGCTTCGACTACACGGAGTCCGCCCCGATCCAGCGCTTCATCCCCAGCGCCCGCCCGCCGCAACGGCAGCAGCAGTTCCGCGAACGCCGCAGGGCGTAACCGAAACCGGCGGGCGCAAGCCCGCCGTTTTTATATGGAGTGCGGTAACGCAAGTTACCGCTCTGGCTGCTTTTGTTCGCCCTGCAACCCGAGCAGGTCCAGCCTTCGCTCGTGCCACAGGGCGAGATCGCACCATTGTCGGCTCACGGCACGAACAGAAGCAGTCAGAGCGGTAACTGGCGTTACCGCACTCCATACAGGTGGTCCTCGGTCAGACCTGCCTCGTCCTCACGAATCGCCTCCGCTGCCATTTCAGCCAGGAGATCGGGAGAGCGGGCGAACAGATCATCCCACCGCCGTTCCGACTCGAGCTCGGCGAGGATCCACGCTCCGACGGCGTCCTGCTCCGCTTCCGGTAGCTTAGTCAGCTCCGATAGCGCCTGCTGGAGTACCTTGCCCATACTCGAATTCTAACCCCGCCCAGGTATGGAGTGCCTACAGCTTCGCTTCCAGCTCCGCCCATCTCGCGTACAGCCGGTCGACCTCCGCCTGCGCCGCGCTCAGTTCCGCGTAGCGCGTCTGCAGTGCGTTGGCATCCGCCGCGATCGACGGATCTTCCGCGGCCGCTTTGGCCCGCTCCAGCCGCTGCTCGGCGGCGAGGACGTTCGCTTCCATGGTGTCGAACTCGCGCTGTTCCTTGTAGCCGAGCTTTTTCGGCTTCGACTCCGTCGGCTTCGCGGCAGCGGCGGCGGCCTTCTCGCGCGACGGGCGCGTCTCGCGCGAGCTCTCCCACTGCGCCAGGTCGGCGAAGTACTGCGTCCCGCCGTTGCCGTCCAGCGCCAGGATCTGCGTGGCCACGCGATCGAGCAAATAGCGGTCGTGCGTCACCAGCACCAGCGCGCCGGGGAACTCGAGCAGCGATTCTTCGAGCACGTCCAGGGTCGAGATGTCGAGATCGTTCGTCGGCTCGTCCATCACCAGCAGGTCGGCCGGCTGGAGCATCAGGCGCGCGAGCACGATGCGCGCTTTCTCTCCGCCGGAGAGCCGCGATACCGCCGTCTCCAGTTGCTCGGTGCGGAACAGGAAGCGCTTCGCCCACGCCACCACGTGAATGACGCGGTCGCGGTAGATGACGCTGTCGCCTTCCGGCGCGAGCGCGCGCTTGAGCGTCACGTTCGGGTCGAGCGACTCGCGGTTCTGTTCAAAGTAGACGACGCGCAGCCCCTCGGCCTGGTCGATCGTGCCGGCGTCCGGCTCCAGCTCTCCGATCATCATCCGCAGCAGCGTGGTCTTCCCGGAACCGTTCGGCCCGAGGACGCCGAGGCGGGCGCCGGGGGTGAGGAGGACATCGAGGTCGTCGACGATCGGCTTGTCGCCCATCGTCTTCTTGAGGCCGCGCCCGATCCAGAGCCGCTTTGTCTTCCGCTGCGAGGCCGTGAACTCGATGTCGGCGTTGAACGTCTGGGCCCGTTCGCGCCCTTCTTCGCGCTCGCTGATCAGCCGCTCCGCGTTCTGGATGCGCGCCTTCGACTTCGTCGTGCGTGCCTTGGCGCCGCGGCGGAGCCACTCCACCTCACGCCGCACCAGGTTCGCGAGCGTCTCCTGGTACGCCGCCTCGTTGCGCAGCACCTCGTCGCGCTTCTCGAGCAGATCGCTGTACTTGCCGGTGGTCTGCAGCAGGCCGCCCGGGAAGACGCGGTTCAGCTCCAGCATCCGCTTGGTGATGTTCTCGAGGAAGTAGCGGTCGTGGCTGACCACCACGAACGCCTCCGGCTCGGTCTTCAGCAGCCCTTCCAGCCAGAGGATCCCCTCGACGTCGAGATGGTTCGTCGGCTCGTCGAGCAGCAGGATGTCGGGCTCGCGCGCCAGCTCCAGCGCGATCGCCAGCCGCTTGCGCCACCCGCCGGAGAGCGTCTCGCTGCGCTGCTCCGGGTCCAGGAACCCAGATTTTCCAAGGGCGATGGTCACGCGCGCGAACTTCTCGTGCTCGTCCAGGGTGTGCTTGTCGCGCAAGCCGTCGAGCACCACTTCCTCGATGGTCTTCCCGGGCGCGAACACCGGGTCCTGCGGCACGTAGCCGATGGACACGCCCTTCCGGACGGCGCGCTTGCCGGAGTCGGCCTCCTCGACGCCCGCGATGATCTTCAGGAGCGTCGACTTGCCGGCCCCGTTGGGACCGACCAGGCCGATGTGATCGCCGTCGGAAACGGTGAATGAAAGGCCTTCGAACAGCGGGCGGGAGCCGTAGGCCTTGGTGAGTGCTTCACAGGAAAGAAGAACGGACATAATCGAGGCGGGCGGAGGATACCGCGAACGAACGTCCGATACCCCGTGTTCTAACCATCATGAAGAACTCCTGGACCGGCGGCGAGGCCGCCTGCCTCAAGGACTCGGCCGAGGAGAACAACCTCGCCGTGGCGGTCCACCGGTCGGAGCCGGGGGCGCTGGAGCGGCTCATCGACAGGTTCGAGCCGGCGCTGTACGGCTACGCGTACGGCATCCTGCAGAACACATTCGACGCGCAGGAGGTCGTGCAGGACGCCATCCTCCGCGCCCACCGCGCCCTCACCCGCCAGTACGACGAGGCGCGCTGCGCCGCGCTCGCGCTGCGGCCGTGGCTGTTCAAGACCGTCCGCAACCTCTGCCTCAACAAGCGGAGATCGAAGACGCGCTCTCTCGAGCAGCCGCTCGACACGTTCGACGACGGCCGCGTCGGTCCGTTCGTGCGCGAGCACGGCTCGGACCTCGAGCGCCAGCAGGACGCGGACCTGTTGCGGCACGCCATGAAGGCGCTGCCGGTCGACGCGCGCGAATTGATCGTGCTGCGGTTCATGGAAGAGATGTCGTACGCGGACATCGCGAAAACGGTCGGGACCTCTGAGGCTTCATTGCGCGGGAAGGTGTTCCGGTCGCTCAAGCTGCTGCGCGATGCACTGGAAAAGAAAGGTGTGGCCCATGCGGTGTAGATCGGTTTTGACGAGAGTCGACGCGTTGCGCACCGGCGAGCTGAAGCCGGAGGAGCAGTCGCAGGTGCACGAGCACCTCCGCACCTGCACCAGTTGCGACGACTCCCTCGGCGACATGAATGCGCTCGCGCAGTCCGTGAAGGCGCTCGCCGTCACGCCGCCCCGCTCGTGCAGGGAAGCGGTCACCGACTCCTACGAACTGCTCGACGACGTCTGGGTCGCGTTCACGCCGTCCGGACTGCGGATGATCCTGCGCGGCGGGACGGTGGAAGAGTTCCGCTCCGCGTACTGCACCCGCTACGGACGCTCGCTCAAGCCCGGCACGCTGCCGGACGCGTTGCGCAAGCAGGTCGTCGCGGCCCTCGACGGCGAAGGCGTCGACAAGCCGCGCGTCGACTGGAGCAGCGAGCAGACCCCGCTCGAGCGCGACGTGCTCTCGCTGCTCACCCGCATCCCGCGCGGTGAAGTGCGGACGTACGAATGGGTGGCCCGGCAGGTCGGCCGTCCGCGTGCGGTGCGTGCCGTGGGGAACATCCTCGCCCGCAACGTCGTGCCGCTGGTCGTGCCGTGTCACCGCGTCGTCCCCGCCTCGGGCGGCGTCGGAAACTACGCCTTCGGCAGTGCGCTCAAGCGCGAGCTCCTGAAGCGTGAAGGAGTCGACGTGGACGCACTGGAGACGCTCGCGAAGAAAGGCGTGCGCTACGTCGGCTCGCGCACCACCAAGATCGTCTGCTTCCCGACCTGCAAGGATGCGAAACGGATCCGGGAGGAGAACCGCGTCCCTTTTCGCGCCGCGGACCAGGCCACGGAGAAAGGATTCCGCCCATGTCTTCGATGCCAGCCCTTCGCGGCGTAAACGCGATCGAGATCGATGCGATCTCGCGTCCCGCCCGCACCTTCACCGGCGACTTCTACTTCACGCACCGGCATGAGGACCGGGTCTGGCTCGCGCTGGGCGACGTCGCCGGCAAGGGACTGCCGGCGGCCATCGTCATGGCCATGATTCAGGAAGAGCTGGAGGAGCGCATCGCCGCCTGCGCGGAGACGCTCTGCGATCCCGCCAGGACCATCGGGAAGCTGCACGACTTCCTCCTCCCGCTCATGCCGCAGAACCGCTTCGCCACCGCCGTCATCGCCACGCTGCGCGACGACGGCCGCCTGACGCTCGCCAACGGCGGCCACTGCCCGCCGCTGATCGTCCGCGCCGACGGCACGATCGAGGAGCTCGCCTCCACCGGCCCCATCCTCGGCCTGCTCCCGAACGCCCGCTGGCGCACTGTGACCACCACCCTCGACTACGGCGACGCCCTCGTCCTCTATAGCGACGGCGTCACCGAGGCCACGCTCGACGGCGAAGAGCTCGGCGTCTGCGGCCTGCGCCGCATCGCCCGCAAAGCGACCACCGCGCAAGGGATCCTCGACGCACTCGCGACGTACGCCCATGGGGACGACACGACCGTGGTCGTCGTGCGGCGGATGTCGTGATGTCGAGCGCCGTGTCCTGACGCGCCACCCTCCCCTCTCGTCATCCCGAGCGTCGAGCGAGGGACCTGGGCGGGGGTCTCGGGTGGGCGGACGAGCGCTGCAGCCCCCGCCCACCCAGGTCCCTCGCTCGACGCTCGGGATGACGATGGGGTTTACCTCTGGCGAGCGTTCTCGTTCGGCGCTAAACTTCCTCCCGGATCCGCTATCCACACAACTGAATACGTCGGGAGGACACTCATGAGGCTCCATGTCCGGATTCTCCTTGGGGTTTTGTTCGTCATCGCAGCGCACGGTGCGTATGCCGCTCGGCCGAGCTGCGGGAAGGAAGGGCAGGTGCCCTGCGCCTTCAGCGAGGCACAGTTCGAGTTCAAGCAGGGGGGGCTTTGCGGGACCGGGACGTTCTTCGACCTGATCGACGGCGGGACGTGCTGGTCGTGCCCGGCCGGTTACGCGCGCACCGTCTTTCCGGTCAACGGCGAGAAGGCGTGCGAGAAGGTGGCCTCGACCGAGTTCCGGCGCATCGAAGAGCGGGGGAAGGGCACCGGGTTCTTCGGGACCGACTGCGCGGGCGGGCAGTTCTGGGACATCGTGGACGGCAATTGCCACAGTTGTCCCGACGGCTACTCGATGCAGGTGCTCGAGCACGTGCACGGCGACCGGAAGTGCGCGAAGACGATCCCCGGCGCGTGGGCCAGGGCGACGAAAGCCGGGCCGCCGTGCGGCTCCGGCAAGCTGTGGGATCCGCGCAACGGCGGCGAGTGCTGGAGCTGTCCCGCCGGCTTCGTGCGCACGATCGCGCCGGTGAACAGTCCCTACGCCTGCGAGTTCGGGAAGCTCGGCGGCGGAACCGGACTCTTTGGCTGCGAGGCGGGCCTGAGCAGCATCCGCAACAAGTGCGTAAAGACCGGCGTCTGCGGCAAGGACGGCCAGCGTCCGTGCGAGGTGACGGAGAGGATTCCCTCCTGCGACGCCGGCCTGCGCGAGGATTTCAAGAGCAATCAGTGCGTCAAGCTGCGCACCGGTGAGAACGCGTTCCTCGGCGGCCTCTCCTCGCTCTCCGCGTTCTGGGGCGCCACGCTCCAGGGTCGCTGCAAGCAACTCCTCGGCAGCATCGACATCCCGGCCCAGGGAAACCTCGGCGTCGGCCTCCGCTGCGGGAAAGACACGGCGGTCGGCTTCACCTGTGCCTTCCTGCGAGACGTCGCGGCGGGTTACACCGACCTCTTGAACACGGGCCTCGACTTCACCGGCGGCGTGGGCACGATGGCGGAGCAGATGAACGCCGCCGCGAACAAGCCGCCCTGCACCGACTACGCGGAGCGCTTCTCGAAGACGACCCGCCACGGCAAAGCCACCGGCGCCGTCATGAAGGTCGAATGCCCCGCCGGCCAGTTCTGGGACCCGGACGGCAACTGCTACTCCTGCCCCGCCGACTACACCCGCACGCTCTTCCCCGTGACCCACGAACGCGCCTGCACGGACCGCGTGGCCGGCAACCTGCTCCGCTTTGGCTGCGGCGCGATCCAGGTCGTCACGGCGAAGAACGAGGCGCCGATGAAGTGCGCGATCGAGGCGATCGAGAACGGCTCGATCCTCGAGCAGAAAGTCGACCTGAAGAACGCCGACCGTGTGGTCTGCACCGCGACCGGAGAGCTCGGCTACAACATCGTGAAAGGCGCCTTCGAAGCCGGCAAGGCGGCGGCCACCGGCGACGTCTCCGGCATCCTCGCCACGATCGGCAAGGTCAAGGGGACGTTCTCAGGCGGCACGGAGCTGCAGCGGCTGCTGGAGTGCAGAAGGAACGCGAAGTGACGATCCGGAGTGCGGTGACCGGCGTCACCGCACTCCACATCACTCTCCGCTTTTCACGTACACGACGGCGGTGCCGAACGCCGCGCCGGCCGTCGCCGCGCGCGCTCTCACGCGCCACGTGGTCGCGATGTCCGGGAGTGTGAAGCGCACCGCGGCGGTGCCGTTCGCGCCCGTGACGAGGCCGGGCGTCCATAACGCGGTCGAGCGGAAGTCGCTCCGCAGCGGCTCGTCGAGCGACGCCAGGACGAGTCCTCCTCTATCCGGGGGGAAAGGCTCCTCGGACTCGTCCGGCTGCCGAGCAGGAGGTACTACCGGTGCTCTGACGATGGCGACGACGCTGTATGCCGCGGTGGCAGCCTCCCTCACCTCCTCGGCCGTCTGTCGAGCATATTTCTGCGACCACACGCTGCCGGTGACGCCCACACCTGCCGGCCGGAGCTCGTTGTAGAAGAAGTCGCGTAAATCGCGTGAGTAGTCGTAGCGGACCGCCGTCACCGCGTCGTCGTCCGTGACTGCCAGCGCAACTTCGGCCGCCACCGGCTTCCCGGCGTGGTCCCGCGTCGTGATCGTGAGCGTCACGTCGTCCCCCGGCGCGTACTCCTTCCGGTCCGCTTTCACCTCGACGGTGAGGGATCGTTCGTCCGGCGGGACCACGATCTCCTGCCGGTCGCGCGACAGCTCGCGCTTGAAAATCGAGGAGGCCGCGACCGTGAAGTTCGGCACGTGGCGCCGGTCGAGCGCGAGTTGCACGAGCTTCACCGTGCCGGCGAGGTGCAGCAGACGGGAATCGAGGTGCCTCTCGGCGGCAGACGTGAACAGCACCCGCCGGCCTGGCGACGGCGTAACCAGCAACACGGACACGGATTCACCGGCACGAGCTGTATTCCGATCGACGTGGACCTGCAATCCACCCGCGGGGGCGTAGCCGAGCTCCGTCGTGGCAGGCCCCGCCACCCAGATCGCCGCCTCCCCGGTAATGCGGTCGGTTGCGCCTGCGCCATGCGCGTCGATGCTCGTCCAGCGGATCGTGTAGTAACCGGCTTTCTTCGGGGTGAAGGTGAATGCCGCCTCGCCGGTTGCGCCGGACGCAACCTTCGCCGCCAGCACTGTTTCGTCGGTCCAGGTGACGTCGTTCCCGCGGCGGCGGCGCACTTCGACGCTCCCGGCCGCCGCGACCGGCCTGCCGTCCGCGTCGCTCAACCGGAAGCGCACGGAGGCGCGCGCGTTCGGCCGAACGACGGTGCGCTCCGGCTCCACGACTACGGCGTAAGCGTGGCGCCTGATGTTCAAGGTCCTGCCGCTCCTTATCTCCTCTCCCGCGGCATCCACGATGCGCGCTTCAATCCGATAGGTGACGTCCTCGCTACCACGCGTGTCGACGCGGAGGAGGGCACGGCCATCCGCGCCGGTCCGCAAGGTCTCGACCTTCAGGATGTCGTCGTTGGCGTAGTAGTCCCGAGGCGCGACCCACCCGCTGAAGGGAGACGGCTTCTGCGCGTGCCCGAGGATGTAGAGCGGGCGCCGGAAGACCGTCGCCTCGACCTCCGCATCCGCGGCCGGCCCGGCGGCGTTGCTCGCCTCGATCGACGCCTCGATCGGATCGCCGGGGAGGTAGCGGCGCCCTTCGGGCGTCACGACTTTCAAGCTCAGCGCGGGATGAGGCGACTCCTCCAGCTCGAAGAGGACCTCGAAGCCGGCGAACTCCCCGTCCACCTTGCAGACGATCGAATAATCGCCCGGGGGCAACTCCGGCGTCAGTACGACCTCACCCCAGAAGCTGCCGAACGCGTTGAGCGTGGCGGTCCCTTGCGCGAGGACGGTGCGCGTACTCGAAGGGCCTTCGATCTTGTATTCGACACGCCGCGCGGCCGGCGTCTCCCAGCGCTCCTCGCTCCCATTGCGCGCGATGATCTTCCAGCGCACGGTCTCGCCGGCACGGTAAGCGGGACGGTCGGTCGATGCGTGGATCCGCCACTCCTCCGGCGGGCGCGATTTCTCGTACCTGCTGAACTGGAAGTCCAGATAGGCCTGCCGCGACCCAGTGGAGGCGGCGATCACGCGCTTGCCGAAGCGCGGAAGCTCGATCTCAGCCGTGCCATCCGCGCCGGTCCGCATGACCGTTGCCGGCTGGGACGGATGGTCCGCGGTGATCCGGATGCGCGCGTTCGCGATCGGCTCGCCCGTCTCGACGTCGGAGACCAGGATCTTCGCGCTGTTCGCCATCTGCTGCACGAGGATGTGTGCGTCGGTCACGAGCAGGAACGCAGTGGAGACCCCGGCCGAGCCGCCGGCGGTGCTGCGCGCCGTGCCGGAGACGATGTACGCACCCGGTGGCAGGCGCGGGTCGAGAGACACGATTGCCTGTCCGGCCTCGCGGTGAGCAGTGTGCGTCTCATACGTCAGGCAACGGACGATCGGCCGTCCCTTCGTCACCATCCACTCCGTCGAGCCGAAACGCGTTCCCGGGTCATCGGTCAGGTCGATCGCGGTCACGGCCAGCTCGATCAGCTTCACGTTGCGCCACGAGAGCAGGAGCTCCTGCTCCGACTCCGGCAGAAAGATCGACGCGACCCGCACCTGCGCGACAGGCCAATCCGGATCCTCCACCGCGATCGCCTCCTGCCCAGCCGCCCCCGCCGCGACGAGCAGGAAACCAGCGATCGACAGGAGCGTGCGGAGCGTAGAAAAAGGAATGTAGAACACGGAACGCAGGATACGTCGTACGCCTGCGTTCCGTGTTCCGCTCACTCTTCTACCGTCAATCTCACCTCATCCCCATTCGCGCGGATGTCCGGCACGTACATCGCCTGCCCGAGAAGCGGGAGCGCGTGAAACGAGCCGGGGACCTCGGCGCGCAGGGTGTAGCGGAGCTCCCATACGCCCTGCTGCAGGCGGTCGACGAACAGGGCCACCTTGCGATCGCGCAGCTCCTGGTAGACCCACGCGGTCTGCTTCGTGGCGGTGTTGGTGGCGTAGAGCGGCTGGCCCGACTGCAGCTCGACCGCTTCCAGGCCGGCCGGCTTCAGGTCCTCGAACAGCAGGTACTCGTAGTCGTTCTTCACGTCCACCGTGACCACCACCTCGACCCGCTCGCCGCTCTCGATGGTGCCGCCGTCGCGCAGCGGGAGCTTGTCGTAGAGCACTCCCTTCAGCAGCGTCGGGCGCGGCGAGAGGCGGAAGTACTCGCGGCGGACGAACATCTCGTTCCCGGCCGCCTTCACCGGTTCCTCCAGCGAGACAAACCGCGCCTCGGCGGAGAAGTAGATCGGGCCTGTGCCGCCGGTGCGGCGGATGCGGATGTCCTGCGTCGTATTGGTCAACGCCGAAGTGTCGACCGAGAAGCGACTCGGCGCGCGCAGCACGTCGGCGGCGGTGACGGTCTTCGTCGCGACGACGCGGCCATTCACCGTCAACTCGTAGGCCACGTCGCCGCGCAGCTCGCCGCTCTGCTCCAGGTAGTCGTTGAGCGCCAGCAGCGCGATGGCGGTGTCGCGCGTGTTGGTCCAACGTGAGCCGCGGCGGTTCTTGACCAGCCAGTTCATGGCCGGCTCGACGAGACGATGCTTCGGATCGATGGTCACGAGCGCCTGCAGCACGAACGAGGTGGTCTCGATCGGTCCTTCATGCCAGCGCCACCAGAAGCGGTCCGCGCCCCAGTGCGCGGTAGCCATAGTCTCGGCGGCCGTCTCGCCCTTGAGCAGCACCGACTGATCGGGCGTGCGATCGATCTTCGCGCCGTCTTCGAGGTTGCGCACCAGGACGGCGGTCCGCTCGCTGTTGCCGTAGCGGTGCGCGGTGAGCGCGAAGAGCGCGCGCGAGTAGGCGGAGAGCCGCTCGCGGTTCGTCCAGATCTCCTCGAACGCCACCCGCTCCGGCTCGGACGTCTGGCGTCCGCGCCAGGCGGAGAGCGCGTGAAGGATCCACGCCTGCTCGTTCCACTGATTGCGATGCTCCACCACGCGCCGCGTCAGCCACGCCGCCGCGCGGTCGACCGCCTTCTCGTTCACCGGCAGCCCGGCTTCACGCGCGATCGAGAAGCCCCAGACCACGTACGCCGTCATCCAGTCGTCGTCCGGCCCTTCTTTCCACCACCCCCACGCGCCGTTCGCATGCTGCATGTCGTACAGCCGCGCCATGCCGGCGTTCGTGACCGCGTCCAGATCCTTCTTCGGCAGCCGCTCCTTCGGATCGAGGCCGAGCTTCTCCAGCGTCCGCGCCACGATGGCGGCGGGGAGGAAGCGGCTCATGGTCTGCTCGGTGCAGCCGTACGGGAACTCGATCAGGTAAGGCAGCGCGTCGAGCATGGTCACGGCGAGACTCGGTGCGATCTGCACCGTGAGGTCGGTCGCACGCCGCTCCCTCGGCAGTTCCAGCTTCACCAGCGCCTCGGAGCCGCGCAGTTTCCCGGAGCGCGCGATGAGCTTGTCGATGCCGTGCTCGTAGACCACGAACGACTTCTCCATCGCGTCGCCGTGCTGCGCGCCGCGCGCGGTGACGCGCAGCTTGGCGTCGCCCGCACGCTCCGCGTTGAGCGTCCAGTCGACGCGCGCTTCACCATGCGCCGGAACCTGCACGGCCGCATTGGTCTGACCGCCACCGGCCAGGCCTTCCGCTTCCAGGGCGGGCGTGACGCTCATCGCCGCATCCGTGTTGTTGTTGATCACCGCCGACACCACCACGCGGTCGCCGGCCACGAAGAAGCGCGGAGCCTGCAGCCGCACCAGCAGCGGCAGGTTCGTGCGCGAGGTCGAAGTGCCCATCCCGAACGCGGCGCCCGTGGTCACCGCACGCGCGGTCGCACGCCACGTCGTCAGCGCCTCGGGGAACTTGACGCTGACCGTCGCGGTGCCGTTCGCGCCAGTCACGATGTCCGGCTTCCAGAACGCCGTCGAACGGAAGTCGCTGCGCACCTGCACGTCGATCCCCGCTCCGGCACCCTCTTCGGGAGCAGGCGGAGGAACAGGCGCCGCCGGCGGAGGCGGAGGCGCGACGTTGGCGGCCTGCGGTGCCGCCGCCGAGACGGTGATCGACTCCGCAACCGCATCTCTCGCGCCGATTACACCACCGACCACACCGCCCGCGACGCCACCCTCGAGGCGCATGCTTTTGGAGGAGTAACCCCTGCCGCGGCGTTGCGCCTCATCTTCCTCCGCTTCCTTGCGCAGCTCCTCTTCCTTCAGGTCGATGTAGCGCTGCGAATAGACGGCCCCGCTCACGCTGAGCGCCGACGCGTGCGTCTCGCCGTAGAAGAACTGGCGAGGATCGCCCGCCAGGTCCTGCTGGATCGCGGTCACCGCTTCATCGGAGACCGCCAGCGCGACTTCCGCCGGCACCGGCTTCCCATCCTCGGTGCGCGTCGTGATCGTGAGCGTCCCCTCCTGCCGCGGCTCGTATTGCTCGCGATCCGCCTTCACCTCCACGTTCAGGAACTGCTCGACCGGCGGCACCACCACCCGCTCCTGCTCGGTCGAGAGCTGCCGGTCGAAGACCGACGAGGCCGTGACGAAGAAGTTCGGCACGTGGCGCTCGTCGAGTTCCAGGTGCACCAGCTTCGCGGTGCCGTCCATGCGGATGACGCGCGACTCGAGGATCGTGTCGGCCGAGGTCGTGAGCAGCACCCAGCGTCCCGGCTCGGGCACGGAGATCAGTACCGGCGCGGTCTCGCCCGCGCGCATCGTCTCCTTGTCCACGATGAGATCGACCCCGCCGGCGTGGACGTAGCCGAGGTCCGTGGTCGCGCGGTCGGCGACCCAGATCGTCGTTTCCGCGATCACGCGGTCGCGGGCGCGGTTCGAATCGCCGTCGACGCTGGTCCAGCGGATCAGGTAGTAGCCGGTCGCTTTCGGGGTGAACGTGAACGTCGCTTCGCCCTCGGCGTCGGTGGTCAGCTTCGCGGTCTGGATGTCTTCATCCAGGTACGAGCCGTCTCTCAGGTACGTGCCGTTTTGCCAGCGGCGGCGGATCACTTCCACCGTGCCGGTGGTCTGCACCGGCTTGTCGTTCGCGTCCATGGCTTTGAAGCGGATCGAGACGCTTTCGTTCGGACGATGGATGTAGTGCTCCGGCTGCACCAGCACCGTGTAGCGCTGCCGCGTGACGCGCACGCTGCCGGCGCCGCGCACCTCGCGGCGCGAGGCATCGACGACGCGCGCCTCGATGCGGTAGCTCGTGTCGGTGCCGTCGCGCGGCGTGGCGATGCGCAGGATGGCGCGGCCGTTCGCATCGGTGCGCAGCGTCTCGCGCGTCATCACCTCGCCGCCGCCGTACTGCGGCATGGTGTCGGGCCAGTACCAGGGGTATTTGCGCCACGGATACCAGTAGCGGTGAAGCGGCTGCTGGTAGACCACCGCTTCCACTTCGGCATTCGCAACCGGGCCGCCGAAGTAATACGCCGCGTCGATGGTCGCCTCGATCGTGTCGCCGAGGCGGTACTGCTTTCCTTCGGGCGTGGCGACGGTGACGGCGAACTCGGGGAGCTTGTACTCCTCGAGCCGGAACAGGCGCGCGCCCCCCATGTGCTGATTGCCGGTGCGGAACGCGATCGTGTACTCGCCGAGGGCCATGGCCGGCGTCAGCGGAAGCTCGCCCCAGAAGCTGCCGAACGCGTTGAGCTTCGCCAGGCCGTTCGCCACCTTCTCGCCGCGCGGGCTGGTGATCTCGTATTCGACCGAGCCCGTCGGCGTGATCCAGCGATTGTCCTCACGTGCGCGGGCGATGATCTTCCACTGCACGGTTTCGTTCGGACGGTAGGCAGGGCGATCGGTGAATGCGTAGATGCGCCAGTCGGCCTGCCGTCCCTGCCCACGGCGCCCGTACGAGTGGAGGTAGCTCTCGTGATACGCCTGCCGCGCACCGGCAGCGGCGGTGATGAGGCCGATGCCGTGCTGGTCGATCGTCACCTCGGCCAGGCCATTCGCATCCGTCTGTGCGAGCTTCGAGGAGGAAGCTTTCGGGTCGTTCGACGTCGCGCGGACGCGTGCGTTGGCGATCGGCTCGCCGGTCTCGACGTGGGAGACGAAGACCTTCGCCCGGTCGCCGGCTGAATGGATGAGGATGTGCGCGTCCGTGACCATCAACAGGGCGCGCGACACCTTCGACCCGGCCGTGCGCGCGGTGACGATGTACGCACCCGGGGGAAGCTTCGGATTGAGCCGCAGCAGCTCCTGTCCCGGCTCGTACTGCGCGTTGTGGGTCTCGTGTACCCAGGTGCGCACGGGCGACTTTCCTTCGATGGCGATGGCCTCCCGCCAGCCGCGGCGCTGCTCGAGGCGTGTCTCGGCGGTGAGGTCGACCGCGTAGATCGCCAGCTCGATCCGCTTCGCGTTGCGCCAGGTCAGGCCGAGCTCCTGCTCCGATCGCGGCAGGAACGTCGCGGAGACGAACACGTCCAGCGAGACGCGGGTCAACTGCTCGATCATCGCGGCCGCGTTGTCGCGCCACTCGCTCTGCCCCTTGGTGAACTCGTTCGTGAGGCGGCGGAAGAGCTCCAGCGCCTTCGCGTAATTCGGCGGAGGGAGCGTGTCGTCGTCGCGCGACTGCACCGCCATGTCGCTCCACTGCACCAGCGCTTCGCCGTAGGCCCAGAGCGTGTTGTCGTACCAGGTGGTGTTGCGGCCGTCGCGGAGGATCTCCTCGAACAGCTCGAACGCCCGTTCCGCGTTCGCGGCGCCCCCCTCGGTCAGCAGGCGCAGCGCGAGCAGGAACTGCGCGTGCGCGCGGTCTTCCGCCGTCTCCGCGATCTTCACCGCGTTCACCATCACTTCGCGCGGGACGCCGTACTGGTTGTGCAGGGTCATGCGCCAGACGATCGACAGGTACCGGCCGCGCGCGAGCGCGAGCTCGTCGCTGCCCGCCCAGTAATCGAGCGCGGCCACGTACCACCGCTGCGCCTCGTTCGGGTCGTGCCGGTAGGGATGCGTAGCGTGGTAGTCGCCGAGGGATTCGTTCGCCTCGGCGGCAATGCGGGGGGAGATCGTGTTCGCCGCGACTTTCTCGAGAGAGGCACGCGCGGCTTCGCGCTTCGTTGGATCGGGATCGGGGCTGGCCACGTCGGCGCGCCAGGTCGCGTCGGCGATCCAGAACTGCACCCACTGCGCTTCCTCGCCCGTCAGTTTCAGCTTCGCAGCTTCTTCGTAGAGGTCGCGGGCGCGGCTGAACGACTTCTCCGCGTAGAAGCGCTCGGCTTCAGCGCGGAGGGCGCCGTACGCCCTCTCTCCGCCCTGCTGCGGCGGCACGGCAGCGGCGACGGTGATGAGCAACAGACTGACTGCGATCGACAGCACGGTTTTCCGGGTCAACGTTCTCCTCCACGACTCGTTGGACAAGCTCGCGTTACAAAAGATAACCGGACGCAAGAGTTGTTCACAGTTCGGTCAAAATGCGCGCGTGCGTTCCTGGTGCCTCATTTTTCTTCTCTTGCTCGCCGCATGCGGCCCCGGTGCGGAGCCGCCGGACGGGCACGAGCTCTACCTCGCGTACGGCTGCGCCGCCTGCCACGGCAACAACGGCGACGGCAACGGCCCGGCCGCGTCGCTGGCCCATTTCCAGCCGCGCGACCTCCGTTACATCGACGCGTTCAGCGGCCCGAAGACGGCCGAAGGGATCGCGTCGACGATCGCCTTCGGCATCGCGGACGGCCGCACCGGCATGCCCGCCTACCCCGACATCCCGAAGCGGGAACGCCTGGCCATGGCGGACTACATCCTCCGGCTGAAGCCGCCCCCACGCGAGCTGGTCATCGAGCGCGCCCGCGCCGGCGAGTCGAATCCGGCCTGGAACATCGCCGCCGCCTACTTTGAGGTGATGAACGGCACCGACGCCCCGATGGCCATCATCGGCGTGAGCTCCCCGGTTGCGCGCGCCGTGGAGATGCACGAGACGACGATCGCCGGCGGCATGATGTCCATGCGCGAGGTGGAGCGCATCGTGCTCGAGCCTCACCGCCGCACGCGCCTGCAACCGGGCGGCTCGCATCTCATGCTCATCGACGTCAACCGCCCGCTGCGCACCGGCGACTCGGTCGACCTGACGCTCACCTTCCACGACAAGAGCACGCGCACGGTGACGGCTCGCGTCGAGCCGGTCTCCACCGCCGCACGGCCGGTTGCACCGGCGGCGGCCGTAGTTGCAAGCACGAGCGACCTCACCCTGGTCGACGACCAGAACCGCCCCTTCTCCTTCACCTCCCTGCGCGGGAAGCCGGCGCTCCTCTTCTTCGGCTACACCCACTGCCCCGACGCCTGCCCCACCACCATGTCGACGATCGCCCGCGCCTATCGCGAGGCGAAGACGGACCTCCCGACGCTCTTCGTGAGCGTCGACCCGCGCGACACGCCCGCAGTGCTCGATCAGTACCTCGACTACTTCACCGCCGTCCCGGCCAAAGGGCTGACCGGCTCGAAGGAACAGCTCGACGCGGTGGTGAAACGCTTCGGAGCCCGCTACGAGCTCCGCGAGGGCGGCCTGGTCGACCACACGCTCAACATCTATCTACTGGACCGCAACGGCAACGTGGCCCGCACCTTCGCCGCCGGCGGCGATGCAGGCGAGCTCGCGAAGGCGATCAAGGCGCAGCGATGAAGTTCCACGTCGCCCCGAGCGCGATCCACGGCCGTGGCCTCTTCTCCGACGCGAAGCTCCCCGCCCGCCGCAAAATCGGCGAGCTGACCGGAACCCTCATCACCGTGCGCCAGGCGCGGAAACGCGCCCGCGGCGCGGCCTGCGTGACGATCGTGGAGTTCGAGGACGGCTTCGCGCTCGATGCCTCGAGCGACGAGAGCGGCTTCCGCTACGTCAATCACTCCTGCACCCCCAACACGTACATGCGCCGCATCCGCCACCGCGTCGAGTTCTACTCCCTCCGCCCGATCCCCGCAGGGGACGAGCTGACCTGCGACTACGGCGAGACCCACCACGAAGGCTCCCTCCCCTGCCGCTGCGGCAGCGCGCGCTGCCGCTCGCGGATCTGAGTGTGCACAAGGGAACGACCGGGGGCCTCCGGCGGGCCGGCGTGGCCGGCGGCACTGGTTTGCGCACGGACGGCGCTTTCTGCGAGAGGCGTGCGTTCAGCCTTGGGCAACCAGTGCTGCCGGCCACGCCGGCCCGCCGGAGGCCTCTCGTCGTCTCCCTGGTGCCGCCATAGAATGCGCGCGCATGATTGAACGTAGCGATAACGATGGCATCACTACACTTCGCCTGGCACATGGAAAGGCGAGTGCGCTCGACGTCGAGCTGATCGACGCGCTCGCGCTCGCGGTTGCGGAAGTCACCGCCTCCGACGCGCGGGCGCTGATCCTCACCGGCAGCGGCTCCATCTTCTCCGCCGGCGTCGACCTCTTCCGGCTCGTCGACGGCGGACGCGAATACGCGGAGCGCTTCGTCCCCGCGCTCTCGCGCACGCTGCTCGACCTCTTCTCCTTTCCCAAGCCGCTCGTCGTCGCCGCCAACGGCCACGCCATCGCGGGCGGCTGCATCTTCACGCTCGCCGGCGACTACCGCCTCATGGCCGCCGGCAACGGCCGCATCGGCATCCCCGAGCTGCTGGTCGGCGTCCCCTTCCCGCCGAGCGTGATCGAAGCCGTGCGCTTCGCCGTCCCGCCCCAGCACCTGCAGATGCTCATCTACACCGGCCGCACCGTCACCCCCGACGAAGCCCTCCGCCTCGGTCTCATCGACGAAGTCGCAGAACCGGAGACCCTGCTCGCCCGCGCCGAAGAAATCGCGCGCCAGTTCGCCGCTCTCCCCGACAAAGCCCGCCAACGAGCTCGACCCGACGGTGAAGGAGCTCTGGAGCGATGAAGCCACGCGCGCAAGAATCCGCGAGTACCTCGCAAAGACGGTGAAGAAGAAGTAGAGACGCCAACCTGTCATCCTGAGCGGAGGGTGGTGGCGTGGGTGGGAGCGAAGGACCCCCTGCGGTGCACGATGAGCGCGCTGTCGGCAGGGGGTCCTTCGCTCCCACCCACACCACCACCCTCGCTCAGGATGACAGGTTGGCGATCACCACCCGGAACGCGCCCCCGAAGACCGACCCCTCATTCGTCGCCACCTGCAGCGGCGTCCCCTGCAGGATGTCGCCGAGGCGGCGGTTGATCTCGGTCGCGAACACGTTCGTCACCAGGTTGATCATCCTCCGCACGACAGACGGAGAACCCTCGTCGGGGAGGAACTTGTCGAAGATCGACGCCCGTCCGCCCGGACGCAGCACGCGCGCGGCCTCACGCGCCGTCGCGTGCGGATCGGGGACGACGGCCAGGATCAGGTGCAGCAGCACGCAGTCGAACGTGCCGTCCGCGAAGTCGAGTGCAGCTGCGTCCATGACGCGCGCATCGATGGTCATGCCGAGGGCGGCGGCGCGGGCGCGCGTCTTCTCGACCATGGCTGGGGTGAGATCGACCGCCGTCACCTGCGCGGTGCGCGGCAGCAGCTCCAGATCGAGACCGGTACCGCAGCCGACGATCAGCACGCGCTCCCCATCGCGCACGTTCAGCAGCTCGATGGCGCGGCGGCGACCGCGCCCGAGGCGGCGGGCCACCAGGTCGTAGAACGGAGCATAGGCGGTGTAGCGCAGCCGGTTCCACCGGTTCGTGTTGACCCGCATCGCACGCGAGTATAAAAGCGCGGCATGACGTTCAAGGCACTCGTCGCGCGCGAAAACGCCGTTGCATTCGAAGAGCTCGACGAGCTGCCGCCGGAAGGCGTCACCGTCGACGTCGCGTATTCGTCGCTCAACTACAAGGACGCGCTGGCGGTCACGCGCCGCGGGAAGATCGTGCGCAAGTTCCCGATGATCCTCGGCATCGACCTCGCCGGCACCACCGAGTCCGGCGAGCAGGTGCTCGCCGTCGGCCAGGGCCTCGGCGAATCCGAGTGGGGCGGCTACACCACGCGCGAACGTGTCCGCGAAGACGCGCTCGTGCCGCTCCCCGCAGGGATGTCGCTCGAACAGGCGATGCAGATCGGCACCGCCGGCTTCACCGCCATGCTCTGCGTGCTCGCACTGGAGCGGAACGACGTCCGGCCCCGCGATCGACAGGTCGCAGACAACGACCGTGAGATCGTCGTCACCGGCGCAGCAGGCGGAGTCGGCTCGATCGCCGTGTTGCTGTTGGCGAAGCTCGGCTACCGCGTCGCCGCCTCCACCGGCCGTCCCGAGCTCGAGGACTACCTTCGCGCCCTCGGCGCAACCAGCATCATCCCGCGCGAAGAGCTGTCCACCGACCGCGGCCCGATGCAGAAAGAACGCTGGGCCGGCGGCATCGACACCGTCGGCGGCACCACCCTCGCGAACCTCTTCGCCCAGACCGCCTACGGCGGCGCCATCGCCTGCTGCGGCATGGCCGGAGGCCACGAGCTCAACACCGCCGTCTGGCCCCTGATCCTGCGCAACGTCTCGCTCCTCGGCGTCAGCTCCATCCGCACCCCACGCGCGCAACGGATCGCAGCGTGGTCGCGCCTCGCGCAAGACATCGACTTTGCGAAGCTCGCAGAGCTGTCGCGAACGGAGCCGCTCTCGAAGATCTTCGAATTGTCGGAAGAGATCCTCGCGGGCCAGACCCGCGGCCGCGTCGTGATCGACCCGTCAGCGTGAGAATGGCACCGGCGGAAAAGAAAAGAGCGGCGCGTTAGCGCCGCTCTTTTTCGTCAGGCCGGAAGTCAGCGTGCTTCACTGCGATCGCCCATCGCTTTGCCGATGGCGGTCGCCTTCGCGGTCTTGACCTTCGTCGGCATCAGCTTGTGCGCGACGCTCTGGAGCTTCTTCACCGGGCGGAGGAGCGGGTTGTCCCACATCGCTTCGACCGAGTCCTTGCGGGCCTGCATCATGTCGCCGAGCTCGCGGAGCTGCTCATCGCTGAACCGCTCCCGCGCCTCTTTGAACATCTCGTTCTCTTCTTCCTTGATGTGGTGCTCGATGAGCTCCTTGAGCACCTTCGCCTTGGCAGTGAACTCCTTCGACTTCGGGTTCGCCGTCTTCAGCGCAGGCAGGACCATGTCCACCACGTGGTGCTCCTCGGCCGCCTCGTAGAACATGTCCTGCGCTTCATCGCCGCGCGTTGCGGCCTTGAACGCCGGATAGAACACCTCTTCCTCGATCTGCGCGTGCATCTTCACTTCGCGCTCGATCTGGTTGACCAGCATCTCGCGCTGCTTGACGGCCTTCTCTGTCGTCTCGTTGAGCTCCCGCAGCAGGCGCTTCAGCGTCGCGTGGTCGGATTTCAACATGGTGATTGCATTAGGCATTGGCGTGTTTCCTCCACACGCAACAAATGCGTGATGCGTGCCTGCGAGTGCGGTAAAAAGCACTCTCATGACCGACCGCTCGATTCTTCACGACCGCGTGCGCGATTCCCTCGATGCAGCCGGCATCACGGAATACGAAGTGCTCCCCTGCGCCCCCGAGCTCGCCGACACGGCGGAATTCTGCGCACACTACGGAATCCCCGCCGACGAGGCCTGCAACGCCATCCTGGTGGCCCTCAAGACCACCCCCCGCCGCTTCGTGGCCTGCCTCGTACGCGCCGACACGAAGCTGGACGTGAACAAAAAAGTCAGCGCCATCACCGGCGTAAAACGACTCTCATTCGCGTCTTCCGACGAGACGGCTGAGCTGACCGGGATGCTCATCGGCGGCGTGACCATCCCCGGCCTCCCGGAAGACGTCGAGATCTACCTCGACGAACGAATCATGGAGCGCCCGCGGATCATCATCGGAGGCGGAAACCGCTCCAGCAAAATCCGCATCGCCCCCCAGGAACTGCTGAAGCTGCCGAACGCACAGGTGGCGGACGTGGCAGTGCCGAGGTGAGCAGCCGCCCTACACCCGCGGCTGCGTGATCGGCAGCCTCGGCGCCGGCGGCTCGGCGCCACCGGCGACCGTCGCGTTGATCGTCGCCCCTTCCCCGTCCGAGCGCAGGTTCCCCTGGTTGAAGACCGGCGTCAGGCGTTTCAACTCCCGCTGCTCCGCGAGGAGCGCCTCCAGCCGCGGCCGGACCGCGACCGACTCCGGCGTCTCCTTCCCCGGCCACGCGAGGTTGTGCACCTCCAGCTGGTCCTCGGAGAGCTTGTACTGCTCATACTGATCGGGCACGCCCGCGTAGATCTGCTGGATCTGGTTGATGCTCGGGTTGGTGATGTTCGGATAGGCCGGGACTTCCTGGTTGTAGTGCACGTACTTCCAGAGCACGCCGTCGAGCTCCACCACGATCGCCTCGACCTGATTCGGCGCGTGCACGTTCCGCCACTGCCGCTGCCCCGTGATCTGGCTCAGCCCCTGCGCCACATCGTCCACCGTCATGAAGTACACCGGCTCCGGCGCGATGTGCCCCTCGCCGCGCACGGCCCGCGAGAGATCGCGGCCCACCAGGCGGCGCGTCTCGCCGTGCGTCTTCGCCACCTCGCGTGCCGCCTCCTCGGAGTCGATGCCCGCCAGGCCGAGGATCGTCGGCAGGAGATCGGCGTGCGACGTGAGCGCGTCGATGCTGCGCGCCGACTCCGTGACCGGCTTTCCGGTGATGATCAGCGGGACGTGGATCGTCTCCTCGTACGCCTGGTACCACTTCTGATGCATGCCCCCGTGCGCACCGAGCATCTCCCCGTGATCCGAGGTGAAAACGATGATCGTATCGTCGGCGAAGCGCGAGCGCAGCAGCCGCTCGTACACCTGCGTCACGTGGTTCTCCGCCTCCACCTGCAGGTAGTAATAGAACTGCCGGTAGAGGTCCACCTGCGGCTGCGGGAAGAACATCTGCCCGTACGTGTCGACATAGCTCTGCTGCGCGCGCGGCTTGGTCGAGAGGTCCTCGTTCTGCGTCGGCGGCGGCGGGATCGGCGGCACGTCGGCGTCCGTCGGATACGGCAGCCCCCACGACTGCCAGATCAGGCCGAAGAAGACGATGTCGTGCGGGTTGACGTACGAGTTCACGATCAGCCACGGCTCGGCGCTCGCTTCAGGATCCGAGTCGAGCCGGTCCAGCAGCCCGAGGGCTTCCTGGCAGTAGAGCGGATCGCGCGTCCAGCCGCAGTTCGCCTGGTTGCTCCCGTGCGGCTCCGGCCCGATCCAGCCGTCGAAGCCGAACTTGTCGAGCCGGTTCGCACGCCGGTAGAGAGTGGTGTTCTCGATGATCGGCGTGCCGTCGGTCGTGTTCGACAGCAGCGAGTTGTGCGTCCCCGGGATTTCGATGTCCTCGTGCGAGATGTGCCACTTGCCGCGGTAATGCGTGCGATAGCCGGCGGCGCGGAAGTAGTCGCCCATCGTCGGCACCATGTCGGGGTCCAGCCAGTACATCCCCGGATCCCAGATCTGCTTCCCGATGCCGTCCGTCTGCGTCACGCCATGCAGCGACGGGTACTGCCCGGTGAAGATCGACGAACGGCTCGGCGCACACGCCGCCGACTGCACGTAGTGCCGCGAAAAGTCGACCCCGTTCTCGCGCAGCACCCGCTGGGCGCGGAGGTTCTTCTCCATCCAGTCGCGGAGCACGGGACCGTCATACACCGTCGGATAACGCAGCTCGTCGACGAGGAAGAGGAGGACGTTCGGACGTTTTGCCATGCAGAGGAGATGCGCGAGGCGGTCATTTCCCTACCCTGCCGCGTCCGCTGCCGGTGACCCCCTCTGCTATAAGAGCGCACATGCCCGAACCGCTCCTGCGGACCGCGCTCGAAGCAGGACGGATGGAACCCTTCGCATGGGACGTCACCGCCGGCGACCCGTACTTCGAGCTCGTGCATCCCCACGACCGCGAGACGCTGCGCGCCCTCCTCGCCGCGCTCCGGCCGGAGAGCCCTGAGCTCGATCACGAATACCGCGTCGTCACCGGCAACCGCACGCGTTGGATCCGCGACTCCGCCCGCGGCGAATTCGACGCCGAGGGGAACCTCGTCCGCCTGCGCGGCGTGGCCGCCGACGTCACCCCGCGGCACGATGCCGAAGCGCGCCTGTCGCTCATCGCCACCATCAGCGAAGGGATCGGCGCCACCGAAGACGCGGCCGAGCTCCTCTACCAGGTCTCCCTCGCCGTCGGCGAGCACCTCGGCGCGCGGCGCTGCCTCTTCACCGAGATCGACCTCGAGGGCGACCGCGGTGTGGTGCGTCGCGACTACTGCCGCGGCGTCCCCTCCGTGGCCGGCGTCTACAAAATCTCGGATTACGCCGAAGCCACGCGCCGCGATATGGCGGCCGGCCACCTCGTCGTCAACCGTGACTCGAAGAACGATCCCCGCACCGCCGCCGAATACGAGAAGACGTACGCCCGCAACGGCGAGCGCTCCTACATCGCCGTCCCGCTCCTGCGCGACGGCCGCTGGGTGGCCGAGTTCTGGATCAGCGACGACCTGCCGCGCGACTGGAGCGAACAGGAGGTAGCCCTCCTCCAGAGCGTCGCCGAACGCACCTGGACCGCGGTCGAAAAGCTGCGCGTCGAGCTCGAGCGCAAAGAGCTGCTCGCCCGCGAGCAACGCCTGCGCCTCGAAGCCGACCAGGCCAGCCGCGCCAAGGACCACTTCCTCGCCCTCCTCTCCCACGAGCTCCGCACCCCCATGACTACCATCCTCGGCTGGGCCTCATTCATCCGCAGCGGCATGGCCGATTCCGCAACCGCGCAGAAGGGGATCGAGAGCATCGAACAGGCGAGCCGCGTCCAGGCCCGCCTCATCGACGACCTCCTCGACGTCTCCCGCATCGTCACCGGCAAGCTGGCGCTCGACCGCATCCTCATCGACGTCACCAACGCGATCCGCAGCGCCATCGAAGTCATCCACCCCGCCGCCCGCGCCGCCTCGATCGCCCTCCACACCGACCTCGGCCCCGGCCCCGCCTTCGTCACCGGCGATGCCATGCGCCTCCAGCAGGTGATCTGGAACCTCCTCTCGAACGCCGTCAAGTTCACCTCCGCCGGCGGCGCCGTGACCGTCTCCGTCCTGCAATCCGAGGACGGCGTCGAGATCCGCGTCCGCGACACCGGGGTCGGCATCGAGCCGCACTTCCTCCCCCACGTCTTCGAAAGCTTCCGCCAGGCTGACGACAGCCCGACCCGCCGCTTCGGCGGCCTGGGCCTCGGCCTCTCCATCGTCCGCCACCTCACCGAAGTCCACGGCGGCTCCGTCCACGCCGCGAGCGCCGGCACCGGCCACGGCGCCGAGTTCACCATCCGCCTCCCTCGCGCCTTCCCCATCTCCGAGCTCGCCCCGCCGCGCGAAACCGCCGCTCCCATCGACCGCACCGCCCTCGCCGGAGTGACCATTCTCCTCGTCGACGACGACCCCGGCGCCCGAGAGATCCTCGCCACCATGCTCGCCGGCTTCGGCGCCACCGTCACCCCCGCCGCCTCCGCCGCCGAAGCCGTCCAGCACTTCACCGCCGCGCCCCCCGACGTCCTCGTCAGCGACATCGGCATGCCCGACGAAGACGGCTACGCCCTCATCCGCCGCCTCCGCCTGTCCGCCTCTCGAGTCCCCGCGGTCGCCGTCACCGCCTACGCCGACCCAAGAGACCGCGACCGCGCCCTCACCGCCGGCTACCAGGCCCACGTGGCCAAACCGGTCGAACCCCACGTGCTGGCAGCGGCGGTGCTGCGGGTGCTGTCATCTGGAGTGCGGTGACCGCAGTCACCGCTTTCCCTCGCAGAAGCACGACCCTCGCGCTCCGGAGCCAAAGCGACGACTGCGGTCGCCGCACTCCAAACCGCGCCCCCGGGAATGGAGCTCGAACCGCCTGAGTTACGTGCGCTTGACCGTGGAAGATGCCCGATGTATCTTCCGCGTCCCTCGCTCTGGCGCATTCGTCTAGGGGTCCAGGACGCCGCCCTCTCACGGCGGTAACACGGGTTCGAATCCCGTATGCGCTACCAATCAAAACAACAACCTAAGCCCGATTGCGTCTTCGCGGCTCTCAGGTTGGCTCTCTCGAGTCACCGTACCCGTGAGAGCCGCTGCGCCCATGTTCGGAGTGTCGCCTGTGGCGCCCCTCTCTTTGCTGAGGGAAATGAGCTCATGTAGGTTACGCGCGGTGACTCTGGTGGAAAATGCGTGCCCTTCCTTCAGCGGAGCGACGATGCAACTCCACTTGCGGCGCCCTTTCGATCCTTCCTTCGGTTGGGGCATGAAATCATGCGACACTTCGAAAAAGAAGCCTGAGCATGACAATCTCTCCTGCCGATGGGCACGTTACATCGCGCTCCGTCATTGTTTTGCTGGCCACGGCCTGGGGGCCGCGGTTTGGTGGCATCAACCTCTTCAACACCGAGATCGCCAAGTCACTTGGCATCCTTCCGACGCGACAGTACGAGTTGATCTGCGTAGTACCTAACCCAGCGACGCGACAATTGCAAGAAGAGTTGCGCCTGCGATTCCACGTGCAGATCGTTTCGTTGGAAGCGGATGAAGGTGAATTTGCAGCGGGAAGCGCCTCAGAGATCCTAAAGCGTCTGGACGTCGCGAGCGAACCGCAAAGGTTCATTTGGATCGGGCATGATGATAAATCCGGGCCGCTGGCTTTGGAACTTAAATCGCTCGTGAACGGTAGCCATGCCGTTTTGATCAACCATATGGCACATAGCGCCTATCAATCCGTCAAGAAGGGCACCAGTAGCAGTGCAGCGTCAAAGCGACAACATCAATTCGACCTGTTCAGCAAAGCCGACCTTTGCTTAACTGTCGGTCCGATGTTGCACTCGCATCTATACGACTTGCTCGCGTGCCTCCCGAAAAATCCGCCCATTGAAATGCTGGTGCCTGGCCTCGCGGATCCCACGGAATACGAGATTGAGATTCGCGACTCTGCGCCGGAAAACTTCGTCGCTTTCATCGCCGGGCGCCTCGACAGGGAGGACGATCGCATTAAGCAGGGACGGCTAGCATTACGCGGATTCGGAAAAGCTCTCCGCGAGGCCGGCGACGACTCGGCGATCCGACGTTCGCCGACTCTACGCATGCGCGGAATTCGCCCAACGGAAGAAGAATCGTTGCGCGATCTCTTGATGCAAGAGACGGGTCGTCTGGTCAACTTTGACTTTCAGGACTTTACGTCTGACCGCCGCACCTATTTTCGCGACCTCGCTTCTGCAAGCGTGGCCATGATGCCATCGTGGCATGATGGCTTCGGTCTCACCGCATGGGAGGCGATTGCCAGTGCGGTGCCCGTGGTCATCAGCAAAGAGTGCGGAGTCTATCGCCTGCTCAAAGTCGACTGCTCCGGTGCAGGCTTGGGGCAAAGCGTCGCACCCATTCACGTAGATGGATGGTTGCCCTCGGTCAACGAGGAGCCTAACCACACAAAAGAAGACGTGAGTCGTGTGGCTGATGCATTGCTCGGCCTCGCTCAGCGGACAACGGATGCGAAGCAGCAGGCGCTGACGCTCCGACGCAACCTGCTCGCGCTGGGGATGGATTGGAACGGCACCGCACTCGGTTTGGTCAAAGCAGTCGCAAGCAACCTTGGCGTACCTCTGATCGCCGAGCGTCAGGCGATGACTTCGGCGCCCGACACCCCGCGAGTGAAGGTAGACACGAGTGTGCCTGAATGGCTGCGCGTGCCCTCGCCGCGCGCATGGCGACCGGAGTTCCAACTGCCGACATCGATCCTCCTGGCAGCTCGAGATGAGATCGTTCGTTTTGACCAGGAACGCGAACGCTTTCTGAAGCAAATGCTGGATTGGACCTCGCGATCCAGTGGACTGACGGCACGCCTCCTGTTCGGACCGGGTGGCATGGGCAAGACGCGCCTTGCGCTCGCACTCGCGCGCCAGCTCCAGCGAGACGGCTGGCTGAGTGTTTGGCTCTCTTCGACACCGCCCGCGGATTGGGTGGAATCGTGGAAGCACGTTTTGAATACTCGCGCGCAGGAACCTCTGCTTCTTGTCATCGATTACGCCGACGCTCGCTCCTCCGAAGTGCTGGCGGCGTTGAGCCCTGCTCTCGAACGACTCCGCGCCGGCAACCCGGCGCCTCTACGACTGCTACTGGTAGCACGATCCGAGTCGTGGCTTGGCAACCTGCCGCAGAACCCGAGGTGCCCGCAGGAGCTCGCCGCTTGGTTGTCCACCTCGGCCATCGACTCGCTGGCTCTGCCCCCTTGGAGCAAAGACGAAGCTGCCCGGCTGAATAGCTACCGACTGGCGCTCGACGACTATGCCACGGCGTTAGGCCTGTCTATGCCACCGAACATATATGTGCCGCGCTTGAGCGACAGTGTGTTTGACCGTCCGCTCTACTTGCATCTGGCAGCGTTGGCCGCGCTGGAAGGGCAACGCCCCGCTAGCGCAGAGGCGCTATTGCGCGACCAGTTGCGGCGCGAGTGGCGCTACTGGCGCGGCATTCATGAAGAGCGGGTCGCAACCTATGACGATTGGGCCGACGCGTTGGCTTACGTCATCCTGTGCCAAGGCACTGGTACCGAACAACTTCGACGTGCGCTGGAAGCGGTCGGAGTGGATGCTCCCGCTCTGGCGGCCGAACTGCAACGCAGCTACCCATCTGGTGATCGCATCGCCGCACTAGCGCCCGATCTGATCGCCGAAGCGTTGCTGCGCGAGCGCCTGGCAGAACGGCGCGGTTCCGCTCTGCTCGACGCTGTACTTGGTGAAGACGACGTCTCATTGACGCTCCCAGTCGTCGCGCGCCTGGCAGCGCAGACTCCCGCGTTCCAGCCCGATCAGGCACCCAAATGGGCAGGAGTTCTAATCGCCGCAGTAGCCAGCCATTGGCCACGCCATTCCAACGAGTGGTTGGCCGCTGCGCATCGCGCTGAATATGGCTTGGGAGAGATGCTATTCGCCGCTTGGCAACAGATTGACGAACCTACTCGCACATTCTTAGCAGCCGATCTGATCCTCCCGCAATATTCCACGAATCTCCTGCGGATCAGCGTCGCAATCCATCGCCACCTACTGAGACTCGCCTCCGATCCTGCGTCTAGCGCGGGGGCGCTGAATGGCCTTGCCGCAGCCCTTTCCAAACTTGGCGACGCGGTTTCGCGCGCCGAGGCGCTCGCCTGCGCGCGTCAGGCGCTACCGATCTACCGGCAGCTCGCCGAGACCGAGCCGGAGACGTATCTTCCCGATCTGGCCGCGTCACTCAACACCCTTGCCAACCAGCTGTCGGCACAAGGCGACGTTGCTTCGGACACGGAGGCGCTGGCCTGCGCGCGCGAGTCGGTGCAGATCCGTCGTCAGCTCGCTGAGACTTTGTCAGAGTATTTGCCCGATCTGGCGAGGTCACTCAGCAACTTGGCTGGCCGTTTATCCGAGCAAGGCGACGCGCCCTTCGCGCAAAGAGGCGTTGGACTGTGCGAGCGAAGCAGCGCGGATCCGCCGTCAGCTCGCCAACAGTCAGCCAGCGGCGTACCTGCCCGATCTGGCTTGGTCGCTCGACACTCTAGCCATCCGCTGGTCGGAACAGGGCGGGGCGGTTTCGTGCACAAAGGCGCTCGACTGCGCACGCGAAGCCGAGCAGATCCGCCGCCAGCTCGCCGTCGCCCAGCCAGCGGCGTATCTGCCCGATCTGGCTTGGTCGCTCAATAACCTGGCTAACCGTTGGTCGGCACAACGCGACTCGACTTCGCGCCTTGAGGCCCTGGTCTGCGCGCGCGAGTCAGTACAAATATACCGCCAGCTCGTCGAGTGCCAGCCAGAGCCGTATCTGCGCTATCTGGCCATGTCGCTGCGCACCCTCAACTACTGCTCGCCAGAACAAGGTGACGCGGCTTCACCCAGCGAGGCGCTGGCCTGCGCGCGCGAGTCGGTACAGATCTGCCGCCAGCTCGCCGACACTCACCCAGTGACGTATCTACCCGATCTAGGCGACTCGCTCGACAACTTGGCCAACAGCCTGTCAGAGCAAGGCGACGAGGCTTCGCACACCGAAGCGCTGGCCTGCGCGCGTGAGGCGGCCCAGATCTACCGCTATATCACTGGAACTCAGCCGGCGGCGTATCTGCCCGATCTAGCCCGATCGCTCAACAACTTGGGCAACCGCTTGTCGGAGCAAGGCAACGCAGCTTCGCGCACAGAGGCGCTGGCCTGCGCGCACGAATCGGTACGGATCTACCGGCAGCTCGCCGTGAACCAGTCGGCGGCGTATATGCCAAGACTGGCCATGTCGCTTAACAATCTGGCCACCCGGTTGGCTGAACAAGGCAACACGGCTTCGCGCATCGAGGCGATGGCGTGCGCGCGTGAGGCGCTGCAGATCCGTCGCCAGCTCGTCGAGACCGAATCGTCGGCTTATCTGCCCGATGTGGCTGCCTCGCTTGACACCTTGACCATCAGATTGTCCGAGAAAGGCGATACGGCCTCGCGCACTGAGGCGCTGTCTTGCGCGCGCGAGGCACTGCAGATCTACCGCCATCTCGCTGCGACCCAGCCAACGGCACATCTGCCCGATGTGGCCATGTCGATCAATAACCTGTCCCATTACTTGTCGGAACAGGGTGACGCGGCCTCGCGCATCGAAGCGCTTGCCTGCGCTCGCGAGGGAGCGCTGACTTACCGTCAGCTCGCCGAGATCCGTCCTGCGGCGTATCTGCCAAGACTGGCCATGTCGCTTAATAACCTGACCTATCGACTGACGGAGCAAGGCGACGCCGGTTCGCGCGCCGAGGCGGTGGCCTGCGCGCGAGAGGCAGTTCTCATATTCAGGCAGTTCGCTGAGAACGAGCCAGCGACGTATCTACCCGGTCTGGGCGCGTGCCTTGATACCTTGGCCGTCAGATTGTCGGAACAAGGGGACGGAGCTTCGTGCATGGAGGGGCTGGCCAGCGCGCGCGAGGCGGTGCTGATCCGTCGCCAACTTGCCGAGACCCAGCCGGCAGCCTATCTTCTCGATTTGGCCGAGTCGCTCGACAACGTGTCGAATCGGTTGTCAGAGCAAGGCGACGCGGCTTCGCGCGCCGAGGCGCTGGGCTGCGCGCGCGAGGCGGTGCAGATCTATGGGCGCTGCTACGCATCGATGTCCGCGGCCTTCGAGCGCAATCTGAAAACCGCTCTGAGAACCTTGACCCGTGTGGCCAACGAAAACGGAAGGAACGCCGAGGAGGAGATCAAGGCCGCACTCGATACGCAGGCGTCCCAACCGAATCAATCATGACGCAAACGGTGAGACGGTCTCGTCCAGCAAAGCGAAGACACATCGGGTTATCAACATGCTCCAGCCCGCGCTGACAAAGATCACAGGCGGCGAGCTTCGGTTCTTCTACTTCCCTGGTATCCGTAGGCCACTGACACTCGCAATACCACTCGCATACTTGGCCATGGAGACGCCCAAACCTGGCAGTTTTCCGTGGACACGCGAAACGAGAAATTCGCGTTAATCACCTGGAATCAGATGGATATAGTTCCGCCGTCGTAGCCCTCTCACGGCGGTAACACGGGTTCGAATCCCGTATGCGCTACCAAGTATCCCTCGCCATTCCAGTAATTTAGCTCCCGCGGCAGCTCTGAGCTCTCAATTCCACTCTCAAAACGTTCGTCGATTTCTTGCCGCCGTACGGACGGCCAAATGTGTCACACGGGTCGCCGAAGGCACGATTGATAGCACCACACGGCAGTCGCGCGGCCGCCGCGCCTGTTCACATGATCGCCGCGGTCACGATTGATAACCCGGATATCAATCACTCGTTCGCTGAACCCGTTCACACGGTCGCCCAAGCCACGATTGACACGACCCATGTCAATCGCACGCTCACCGCACCTGTTCACACGGTCGCCGCGGTCACGATTGATGTCGCCCCATATCAATCACACGCTCGCCGCACCCGTTCACACGGTCGCCGCAGCCACGATTGACATCACGCCATGTCAATCACACGCTCGCCGCACCTGTTCACACGGTCGCCGCAGCCACGCTTGATATCACGCCATGTCAATCACACGCTCGCCGCACCCGTTCACACGGTCGCCGCAGCCACGATTGACATCACGCCATGTCAATCACACGCTCGCCGCACCCATTCACACGGTCGCCGCAGCCACGCTTGATATCACGCCATGTCAATCACACGCTCGCCGCACCCGTTCACACGGTCGCCGCAGCCACGATTGATATCACGCCATTCCATTCGGACGCTGGCCGCAGTAGTCGCAGGCGGAGGAAGCAGGAGGACCGTCGACAGAGTGAACGAACACGCGCCGGTCGTCGTCATCCCCGGCTCCTCCGTAACTCACGCGTGATGTCTGTGCTATGCCACATCATCGTGTGATCCGCGACAGTGTCTTCCCTCCCCACGGGAACCACCTTTCATCAGGAGGTATCCCCATGCGCCGCTTCATCACCGGATTCGCCGCCCTCGTCCTTCTGGCACTGCCAATTCACGCCCAGCGGGTGCAGGAACAGATGCTCGTTTCTCCCGACTGGCTGCAGCGCCGCCTCGGAATCGTGACCGTGCTGCACGTCGGCGATGCCGCGAGCTACGACGCGCGCCACATCCCCGGTGCGGTGCTGATCGAGATGTCGTCTTTGCTCGCCCAGCGCAACGGGACCCCGAATGAACTGCCGCCCATCGACGCGCTCGAGCGTCTCTTCCGCGCCGCCGGCGTCAACGCCACGGGGCGCATCGTCGTCTACAGCATCGACCCGTTGCTGGCCGCGCGCGCATGGTTCACACTCGATTACCTCGGGCAGGGCAGCCGCGTGTCGCTGCTCGACGGCGGCCTCGCGAAGTGGATGGCGGCCGGATACGCGATCTCTTCGGAGAAGACGGCTCCTCGCTCGGGAACGTTCGAAGCGCGGCCGGTGCCGCAGACCATCGCCCCGCTGTCAACGATGCGCGAACTGGTCCGTCTTCGCGAGCAACTCGGGCCCAACCTCGTGCTCATCGATGCCCGGTCGTCGGAGCAGTTCTGCGGCGACGAGGCCGGACCGGACGTGGCGCATCCGGGCCGCATTCCGGGGGCCGTGAACGTTCCGTATGCGTCGAACCTCGACGGCACCGGAGCGTTGCGACCGGTGGCCGATCTGCGCGCGATCTACCATCGGGCCGGGGTCACCCGGGAGTCGGCGAACGTCGTCTATTGCCGCACCGGCATGCAGGCCTCAATGACGTACTTCGTGCTCCGCTACCTCGGCTACGACGTCACGCTGTACGACGGATCGTTCGTCGAATGGAGCAACGCCGGAGAAATGATCTTCTCGTAGATGGGACCGGCCGCTCTCGCCTTCGTCAGCGTCACGCTCGTCAGCGCGGTCTCCCTGGCGGGGACGCTGACGCTGTCGATGAGCGAAGCGCGCGTGCGGCGGCTGGCGGCGTTCTTCGTCAGCTTCGCCGCCGGCGCGCTGCTCGGCGATACGTTCATCCATCTCGTGCCCGAAATCTTCGCGGATGCCTCGGCGCCGGACGCGCTGCGCAGCTCGCTGCTCATCCTCGGCGGCCTGCTGCTCTTCTTCACGGTCGAAAAGCTGCTGCGGCACCGGCACGGGCTTCTGCATCGCCATCACCACCACGATGCGATCGAGCGGCCGGAGCTCGCCGGCGTGAACATCCTCGGCGACGCGATTCACAACTACATTGACGGTCTCCTGATCGGGGCGAGCTGGCTGGCCAGTCCGGCCCTCGGCATCTCGACCACGCTGGCCGTATTGCTCCACGAAATCCCGCAGGAGCTCGGCGACTTCGGCATCCTCATTCACAGCGGCCTCACCGTCCGCCAGGCCGCGCTCCTGAACGCCGGCTCGGCGGCCGTGGCCATTCTCGGCACGGCGACGGCGGTGCTGGCGGGAGTGGTCGCCCACCAACAGATGATCCAGGTGCTCGTGCCGCTGACCGCGGGAGGGTTCGTGTACATTGCCGCGGCCGACCTGATTCCCGAGCTCCAGCACGACCGCAGCCTGCGCGCATTGGTCGTGCAGACGGCACTGATGGCGTGCGGCATCGTGGTCATGGCGCTGCTGACGCTCGTGGACTAGTCAGATCGCGACGACTTCGATCGTGTTCCGGCCGCGCGCTTTTCCGGCGAGGAGCGCGCGATCCGCCGCCGCGAAGAGGTCCGGAGACAGCGCGGGCTGCGCCGAGGCGCAGACGCCGATCGTCACGGACACGGTCGCGCCCTTCAGCCGCGAGGGTCCATCCCGGAGGCGGGCCACGATTCCTTCGGCGACACGCATCGCCGCCGCCCCGTCCGCCGCTTCGAGGAGGATCGCGAACTCGTCCCCACCCCAGCGCGCCGCGATGTCCACCGTTCGTTTGCTTTCCCGGATCGCATCCGCCACCTGGATGAGCGCCTGGTTTCCAGCCTCGTGACCCAACGCGTCGTTGATCTCTTTCAGCTTGTCGACGTCGAGCAGGATCATCGCGAGCGGCTCGCTGCTCGCCGCGGCGTGCTCCAGTGCCCGCCGGTAGCGATCCATGAACGCCCGCGCGTTGTGCAGCCCGGTGAGCGAGTCGTGCTCCGCGAGGTCGTGATAGAAGGCCCGGCCCCGTCGCAGCCGATCAGCACGCCGGCCGGCCAGGTAGCCGGCGATGGCGAAGACGAGTGACGTCCCGACGAGCTCGTAGAGATAGAAGAACGCGTTCGCGCGGAGATCGCCGGACGGATGGTCGCGCACCGAAGGGATCGTCAGAGAACGGATCAGAAACGAGCCGACCGGCGCGGCTGCGCCGAGGAGCAGGCCGACGAGGGGATACGCGAAGTGGGGAGAGAATCTCATGACGTGGAGCGCCGCATCGCTCAGGAGCCCTGCACTTCGTATTCAAATGCGGCCGCGGTGACGCTGCCACGCCAGTAAGGTTGTGGCCCTTCGGGGAGGAGCCATTCCACGTCGCCGCGAAGCGGGATCCGAATGCCTTGCACATCCTCGTATTGACCGAAACGCCCCTGCCACGGTGTCCGCACGAACTCACCGCCGGCCTCGCGCGGGCGGGCGTCGGTGCAGACGCGCTCCACGAGACCATCCGCGCCGAAGTGAAAGTCGAGCGACACCGTCGTCGCTCCGCCCGTGATCGTCGCGCGTGCACTCGCGTCATCGAGCGCAATCCACGTCATGCCCTGGCTCGGGAGAAGCGCCGTCGGCATCCACACCGCCTCGGCGAGATAGCGCAGGAGAGCTCCGGTGGCGATCTCCGGCGTTCCCTCGACGTGCATCAGCGGGAACACCCCCATCGCGCTCGCGCGCATCGAGCCGGCTCCGGCGACGAACGAGTCGCAGACATGGATCGCCACTCCGGGCAAGACTCGGATCCGTGCATTCCACACGAAGCCGCCGACGGTCATGGCCTCGGTCGCGGAGAACGGACGCCACACCGGCGGCTCGGCACGAACGAGAAACTCGCCGCGCTGCGTCAGCCACGCGTGGCGGATGATCGGTTGGCCATCGCGCAGCACGGTCCGGAAGTACAGCGCCACCGGCGCAGGCAGTCCCGCGAGCTCCGCGGCGTCATACGTCGCGCGCGCTGATGGTGGTCGCTGTCGCAGCCGCGCCAGCAGTCCGGCGACACGAGCCTTCGAATTGTACGCGGCGGTCACGATCGCTCCCGCGAGCGCCGCTACGCCTACTTCGAGGACGAACCGCCATCTACGCTGCAGGCGGGTGTTGTACTGCATGGGCAACCTCCCTGGAGTGAGTGAGGATGTGCTCCTTCACGGCGGCGCGGATCGCTTTGCTCTCGGTGGCGACGACCATGTGCCCGCCGGTACCGAATGTCATGAGCCGCGTTTTCGGGATGTGCACCGCCGCGAACACGGCATTGTCGAAGAGCTGAAGCGAGTCGTCCTGCGCGTGCACGATCAGCGTCGGTGCTTCGACCGCGGTGATGCGCTTGCCGGGTAACGGCGCCTGGTGATCGAAAGCCACTCCCCGGGAACGGAGCGACGCCGGATGCATCGCCGCCAGCACTCGATCGATCCATTGCAGTTCACGAAAGCCGTGCGTCAGCACGTCCGCCGCATCGATTCCCATCAGCCGGAGCAGCGACTTCCGGAACAGCCGCGTCGCCAGCCAGAAGCCGGCATCGCTGCTGAAGATCGTCGCCAGCGCGGCACCTCTGCGGTGTGCCCGCGCCTGTTCGTCCGATGACGACGGAGCCACTCCGCACGAGATCAGCGTCAGCGAGGAGACGCGGTGCGGATAGAGAACGGAGAACAGCAGCGCGGAAGGTCCGCCGGCGGACATGGCCACGACGGCCACTTTGTCGATGCCGAGGTGGTCGAGGAGGAAGGCGTATGCATGCGCCTGATCGTCGACCGACAGCAGCGTCACGAGCAGAAGCGAGGACAACGTCATCATGGTCGTCTCCGTCCATAGTCATCGGTCCCGACGCGCGCGGCGGCGAGCACGCACGTCACGTCTTCGCGTGACTCGACCTCACGAAGAGGGGTGACGCAGACACTCGTCGCGATTCGGGGCGCGACCAACGTTGACGCTGCAACTACATCGTCATCGACAGACCGCGCATTAATCTGTCAACCGTGAACGACCTTCCGCCACGCTCTGTCCTGCTGCGACGCGGTAGAACGCTCGAGTACGCGACCGTAGGCTACAACGTCCTCGAAGGCGTCATCGCGATCGGAAGCGGCCTTCTGGCCGGCAGCATCGCCCTGGTCGGCTTCGGCATCGACAGCGGTATCGAGGTGCTCTCCGGCCTGATTCTTCTCTGGCGCCTCAACAGCCGGCGTGACGAAGAAGAGCGGGAGCGCGTCGAGGTGAGGGCGCTCACGCTCGTCGGCTGGTCGTTTCTGATCCTCGCCGCATACGTCGCCTACGACGCCATCAGCTCACTGCTCCGCCGCGACGTTCCGGACGAGAGCCTCGTCGGCATCGCCCTGGCCGCGGTATCCGTCGTCGTGATGCCGCTCCTCGTCCGCGCCAAGCGCCGTGTGGCCGCGCAACTGAACAGCCGCGCCCTCGCAGCCGATTCGAAACAGACGGAGCTCTGCACGTGGCTCTCCGCCATCCTCCTCGGCGGCCTCGCACTGAACGCGCTCGCGGGCTGGTGGTGGGCGGACCCGGTCGCCGCCCTGGTCATGGTCCCAATCATCGCCAGGGAAGGAATCGAGGCGCTTCGGGGCGAGCATTGCGATGACGGATGCGCATGAGCTACTCGACCGCCTTCGGCGCCACCTTGTGCTGGCACGCGGGGCAGAAGGGCAGCTTCACGTCCGTCGTGTAGCCGCACTTGCCGCAGACGTAGAACGTCTTCGGTGCTTTCATCGACTCGAGTTCGCGGGACGCGGCGACGCAGAGATTGCCGTGCTCGACTTCGCTGTCGCGGGTCTGGTCGAAGACCTTTGCGATCTCGGTCGCGCCGTGCAGGTTGCAGGTCTCGATGGCCTCGCGATACGCGCCGTCGCGCTCCGCTTTCTCCGCGGCTGCTGCACTGCGCAGGTTCTCGCCCGTGGTTCCCGCGACCGGTGAGAACGTTTCCTCGGCCGGCAGGGCGACGTCGTGAGCGTGAAGCACCGCCGCGAAGCGCTCGCCGTGCGTGCGCTCCGCCTGCGCCTGCGCCCGGAACAGCGCCGCGGCTCCGCGGTAGCCTTCCTCGTCGGCTTTGCGTGCGAACACTTCGTACCGGGCGACTGCCTCGCGCTCGTTCACGAGCGCGCGCTGCAGCACGTCGCGCACCTCGCGCGGGAATGGATTCGTGGCCGCGATCGTGCCGAGGGCAATCGACGACAGGGCAAGGACGAGCAGCGTGCGTTTCATGGCGCACCTCCTTGTTCTGTGAATACCGCCGCGCGCACGAGGCGGAGGCGACGAACGTCACACGTCGCGGTGAGGTGTGATACCGCGTACATCCCCGCAGGCGGGGCGGCACGACCATGCGGCATGCGCACGCGACGATTGATGGTGCTCGCGGCGATGGTCCTGATCACCCTCCTGGCCGTGGCTTCGATCAGCGACCGTTCCGCACGAGTCGTGGCCGAATCGGTCGATGCCCTCGACCAGCACCGGGACGTGCTGGTGAGCGTCGATCGGCTGCGGGCCGAGCTGGCGGGTGCCGAGTCGGCGGCGCGCGGCCACGCGCTCACCGGCGACGCGGCCTTCAGCGCCGACTTCGAGCGCGGCACCGAATCGGTGCGCAGCAGCCTGGCGGATCTCAAAACGCACGCCGGACACGTCCCGCATCAGCGGCGATCGCTGGCTGCCCTCGATGGACTCATCGGCCAGCGCCTGGACCTCTTCCGCGGCCTCCTCGTGCTGCAGCGCCGGCAGGCATCGCAGGCCGAGATCCGCACGAACGTGATGCAGGGGGCGACGCTCAGCCGCGACATCGCGCGTGTTCTGGAGGTCGTCCGCGCCGAGGAGCTTCGCGATTTCGACATGCAGGTGGCGAAGGTCGAGAGTGCCCGGCGGTACGCGCTGTACGGCCCGTGGGCGATGTGCCTCATCGCGGTGATCCTCTTCGGACTGATGGTCGTGCAGGCAGTGGCCATGCTGCGGCGCGGCCGGACCCTGCGCAAGGAGTTGCGGAACGTGGCGCTCCAGGAGCACGCCGCGCGGGAGCGCGTTCAGGAAGCCGATCAGTTGAAAAACCAGTTTCTCGCGACCGTGTCTCACGAGCTGCGAACGCCGCTGACGTCGATCATCGGCTGGTGCGGATTGCTCGGCGACGAAAAGCTGCGTCTCACGCTGCTGGACGAAGGGCTGGGCGCCATCGCCCAGGCCGCGCGCGTCCAGTCGCTGCTGGTGGAAGACCTGCTCGACGTGTCGCGCATCGTCGCCGGACGCCTGAAGCTCACCCTCGCACCGGTCGAGGCAGCGCGGGTCGTGGATCAGGCGATCGCCTCCGTGGCGCCGTCCGCGCGCGCGAAGAACATCGGCGTTTGCCGGTCGTTCGAGGGCGCCGACTTCCCACTCGTAGCGGACCCGGTCCGCCTCGAGCAGATCGTCTGGAACCTCCTCACCAACGCGATCAAGTTCACGCCCGCCGGCGGCACCATCGAGGTAACGCTGCGCCGTGCCGGCACCTCCCTGCAGATCACCGTCCGCGATACCGGGGAAGGTATCGCGCCCGAACTGCTGCCCCATATCTTCGAGCTTTTCCGGCAGGGAGCCGCGACCGGCGCACGCGCTGGCGGTCTCGGGCTGGGATTGACGATCGTGAGCAATCTCGCACAGCTGCATAGCGGCAGCATTCGCGCCGAAAGCGCTGGCCTTGGCACCGGCGCGACCTTTATCGTCGAGCTGCCGCTCAGCGGTCCATCAGAGCGCGCCGGTGCGCCCTCCGCTCCTATCGAGTCAGCACCGCACCGCGCACTGCTCACGCTGCGCGATGCGGACCTGTGACGGACTACAACCGCAGTGGACTATTTGTCGGAAATGAAGCGCGTTCGCCCGCGACCCGATCTCGCGAGGAAGGGCGGTCATCGCGATCCGATCATTGCCTTCGCGATAGCCACCACCACTTCAGTCGGGCGGCGCAGATACATGTTGTGATCGCCCGGAATGAAGACGAGGGTTGCGCCGGTCTCTCGTGCGACTTCCTGCAGACGCGCGCGGTCGGTGATCCGGTCGTCCGTTCCATGCAGAATCGCGATCGGCATCGGCGCGATACTCCTCCCGGAGAGTTTCCTCGAGCCGCGTCGAGAGAACCACGTGGCGCAGGGTGCGGTCGAACGACTCCCACCGGTGCAGGACGCCGTCGCGCGCGACATGAGGAGGAATGCCGGGCTCGAGCCCATATGCACTAACTTAGTGAACGGCGTAAGCTAAGTGTATGAAGGAACGGGTGGATGTGCGGGAGTGGGTCGAGTTCCAGTGGCCGTATTTGATTACGTTTTTGGGCGGCGCAGCGCGAG